>Ga0302324_100000714_pt1 | contig 83977 bp, 73 predicted proteins | sample Palsa_T0_1_FD_201949 | JGI IMG/M metagenome (GOLD analysis project Ga0302324, IMG submission 201949) | Peat permafrost microbial communities from Stordalen Mire near Abisko, Sweden - Palsa_T0_1 | ecosystem: Environmental > Terrestrial > Soil > Palsa > Peat permafrost | place: Sweden: Abisko...
TCCTCTACGGAGGCTCCACCGGCGGCTGGGAATCGCTGGCCGTGCAGATGTTTTATCCGGAAGACTACAACGGCGCCTTCGTGGCCTGTCCCGATCCGGTCGACTTCCACGCTTACATGACGGTGGACCTCTATAAGCAGGACAATATGTTCTTCCTCCAGGGCGCGAACAAGCAGGTAGAGCAGCCGTCCATGCGCAATTATCTCGGCCAAACGCTGATGTTGATGCGCGACAATATCGCCTACGAGGCCGCTCTCGGCGATCACGGCCGTTCCGGCGAACAGTTCGACATCTGGCAGGCCGTATATTCTCCCACCGCGGAGGATGGCTATCCGCGGCAGATCTTCGACAAACAAACCGGTGTCATCGATCACGAGACGGCCGAATACTGGCGAGAGCATTACGATCTGGACGCTATACTGCAGCGTGAGTGGGCCACGCTGGGGCCGAAGTTGCAAGGTAAGCTGCACCTTTACGTCGGCTCCGACGACACCTATTTCCTGAACGACGCGGTTTACCTGATGGAAGATTTTCTAAAACAGACCGGCACTCCCGGACACGGCGTGCCCTACCAAGGCGAGGTTCGCTATGGGCCGCGCGCCGAGCACTGCTGGAATGGCGATCCCGACCAGCCGAATTGGTACTCGCGGCTGCACTACGATCAGATGTATGTTCCGCAGATTATGGAGCGCATCCAAAAGACTGCGCCGCCGGGTGCCGACCTCACCAGTTGGCGATATTGACCGGAGCGTCTACTGGCCCAGTAAGCCGAACGCCGCTACCCCATTCGGCGTCCCTACGTACACTTTGCCGTTGGCTATGGTTGGCACCATGTACTTGTTGCCTGCGCCGAAATTGTCGCGTCCTCCGGCCGCTTGATTGGTGTTGTACAGTTCCTTCGCCAGATTGTTGGCCATGTAGGCGTGCAGCACGGCGTTTGAGTTGCTTTCCACCGCCCAGAGGATTCCATTGATTGAGCCGTTCGCCGAAATACTCGGCGTGGCGCCGGGATACGGGTATGACGTGGGCGTCATCGAAGTGGGAGTTGACGGCAGCTTTGCGTAACTGAGCTGAAACTCCCGTATCGGACCGCCCACCGCGCCGAAATATACCCGGCCGTTGTAATAAGCCGGCATCGACCAGATTCCGCCGGGCAGCGCGCCATCCAGCTCCTGGTAAATTGCCTTGTCGTTTTGCGGATTGAATTTACCCATGTTGTAGCGATTCACTAAATAGATATTGCCATCCTTGCCCGCACCGATCGCCAGACTCTGCACCTGGCCGCTGGAGTCGGTCATGTCCGGCAACACCAGCGCGCCGCCTGAACCCAAGTCCTGATCCATGTTCGATTCGTCGGTCGTATTGGACATGGTGAAATAATCCGCCACAGCCAGCGTGCCGCCCGCGGCCGAAAGTTTAACGAAGGCGTTGCCGTAATCTCCGCCGCTGGGAAAGCCCTGCGCATTGAGAGTGGTGTCAAACGTTCCGTTGGCATCCAGGAAATAGATGTAGCCACTCGAATCCGCCGCAAAACCTCCGCCCGCGCCCCAGATGGCCCCTTCCGCGCCGTTGGGAGTCACGTCCAACACGCTGGTGCTCGCGAGCGTGGTGGCGTTGTATCCCATGATCCACCCGGTGTACGGAGTATCATCGCAATGCGACGCCCAACCCAGGTACACCACCCCGTCCAGCAATAAAAGGCCCGATCGTTCTTTATACTGCGCGGGATCGAAGTAAGCGACACCGTCCGTGCTGTCGTCGCCGGTCCCCGGATACATTCCGGTCACTTCCACGGCGGCGGCTAGCCGCGTGCCCGTGGCCAAGCCTAGTTTTTGCAGCCGCTGATGATAATTGCCCGACGAGTCCTTGCTCATGGCCACGGCAAAGATAGCGCCTTCGGCTGTGCCAGGCTTAAGGTAGATCACGGGAGTGGACGTAATGCCGATGGTGGGAGTTACTTGACCGCAGCCCCGGTCGTCGGAGGCCGTTTCGCCGCTCGCGAGCAGCGACGTCTTCCACAGCTGCGCGCCGCTATCCGCGTCCAGTGCGTACAAGCTGTCGTTCTCCGTGGCCACGATCAGCACGTTGTGCGTTCCGTGATTCGGAATCGCGACACCGGCCACGTAAAGGGGCTGCGCGTCCACCACGCCGTCCAGAGTAACCTGGAAGAGCTTGCCGAACGTGGTCGAATTCACGTTGCCCGGAGTCAGCGTGGTTTCCGCCAGGTTCTGCCCCGTGCGTGCCTTGTCGTTGTGATAAGTCAGCACGTTGGCTTGCGCCGCTAAAGGAAGCGAAGCTACAAATAACAAAAATAAACCGGATCGAAGATGCATATTCCTCCTGATAGACCGCGGCCGCGCAGTTCCAGCATCCCTTGCGCGGCCCATATCATCGACGCTCCACGCCGTCCAGCGTTTCGCAGATTCAACCTTACGCCTGGGTCCCGGTGGGTTAAGAGCGTTCTAATGACCACCTTAGGAGGGCCGCCGCACGGTAGATGCCGTGTACGAATTTCCCGTAGGGCATCGTCAGGAACAGCGTCATGACGAAGGCGAGATGAACTACTAACAGCGTACCTATCGCCGCGCTCTCGCGCAACAAAAGCAACAGCAGGCCGCTGCTGCTGATCGCAATCAGCAGCACAATAAAGGATACATCCATCCCCTGCTGGCTCTGGTCCACGATGTCCCGATTGCGGCGCTGCTTCAGCGCCAGGAGACCGATCGGCCCGATTATCAGACCGATTCCTCCCAGCGTGCCGAAGATAACCGGCCAACTGGCGTAGCCGGGCGGCAAATGCCGGCCGAGCGCGTAATAGTCGATGGCGCCCAGCGTGGTGGCCACAAAGCACGCCAGAAATCCATAGAACGTCGCATGATGGAACCGGCGCAGCCATTGCGAACTCTTTGCTCCAGGATAGGCGCAACCTGCACCGCCGTTGTCTAGATTCTTGAGGCGAAGCACATCCTTCAGCGTCAAGGCCAGAGCGGCGGAATTGGCCAGCTCGGAGTAAGTCCCGCCCATATTGCTCCGGATGTTGCTCCGGGTGTCGCGCCAAAAGCGGAGAAATCCCATCAGCAAGGCTAGCGCGGAGAACAATCCAACCGCGCCGAACGTCAACGCCATCGCTTCGTGCGGGACGATCTGGTAGAAATCGCCCCCGCGAACCGGCTTCCACAGCCGGCCGCCGGCCAGCAGGCTGGTAGCGAGCAGGAAGCCGGTCAGCACCGCCGCCATCAGGAGCGAAACCAGCAGCCCGTTCTTGCGAAAGGCCTTGCCTAGCGGGCCCGGCCAGGCATACAGTTCGTAGCTGTACTTACGAATTTTGGCGAACGTTTTCGGAGGGTTAATGTCGAACTCATGCGGCGGAGAATACTGGCAGGAGTAATAGCACTCGCCGCAATTGTGGCACAGGTTCGCCAGGTAATTCAGATCGCTTTCCTTGAAAACAAGACGCCTCTCCATCGCCTTCCACACCGCGCAATAACCTTCGCAGTAGCGGCAGGCATTACAAACCGTCAACAAATGCTCACCCTCGCGCAGCAAGTCGGCGGGCATCATCGCGAGAGTGCATCCTCGCTTCCATTGCGGCCCTTCTCCAGTGCTTCGAGCGCTGCCTCCCGCCCGGCGATGCGGCCAAACACCGTCCCGATGGTCACGCCCAAGCCGGCCACATATCCTTTGCCGAGAATGCTGCCCGCCATGATCTCCCCGGCGGCAAAAATATTGCGCGACAGTTGAGCGTTCTTCAGCGCCACTTTCGCGCGCTCATTCACCTTCACTCCCAGATAAGTAAACGTCAAACCCGGCCGCAGTGCGTAGGCGTAGAACGGCGGCCGATCGATCCGCAGCGCCCAATGCGTTTTCTCGGGCTGCAAGCCGGAGGTTCGGCAGTTGTCCAGGATCGCGTGGTCGAACGTTCCCTTCTGAACGGCGTCGTTATAGGCCTGCACTGTGGCCGCCACCTTCTCCACCGGCAGCCCAGCCAGCTGGGCCAGCTCACCGATGCTCGGCGCCTCAGTGGGCGGGAAGACGGACGGCATGAACTTTCCCATGGCCTTGGAATCCAGGATCGAATAGGCAATCTGATCCGGCTGTTGCGCCACCAGACGGCCCCAGATGGCGTAGCGCTTGGGCCAGAAATCCTCCCCCTCATCGTAGAAGCGCTCGCCGTTCTTGTTCACCACAATGCCCAGCGACACGCAGTCCAGCCTGGTGACAATGCCGCCGTCGAACTTCGGCGCGCGCGCGTCGATAGCCACAAAGTGTCCCTGCTTGGCATCGCCGGCGGATTCCACGCCCAATTCGATCAGGCGCTTCAGAACCTTGCCCTGGTTGTAAGGAGTGCCGCGAATCAGAAAATTATCGGCGGGCGGTCCCCACACCTCTTTGAGCCATTCCAAGTTCGATTCGAAGCCGCCCGAAGCAGCCACCATAACTTTCGCGCTGACCCCCACCGGCTTGCCTTCCACCAGCACGCTGGCGCTCTGAAACTCGCCATCCACCACCCGCAGGTCCACCACTTCGGCGTTGTAAACCACCCGGATGCCGGCGCGCTCCGCCGCGGCGTAATAGGCGTTCAGCATCGCTTTTCCCCCGCCCAGAAAAAACGCGTTCGTGCGGCCCAGATGCAGCGTGCCGCCCAGGGCAGGTTGAAAACGGACTCCCTGGCGCTTCATCCACTCGCTGCAGTTGGCCGAGGCGCGGATCGTCATTCGCGCCAGCTGCTCGTCGGTCCGGCCCTCGGTCACACTCAGAATATCTTTGTAGAATTCGTCTTCCGGATAGGCGCCGGCCATCGCCTCCGCCGACGCGTCGTGCATACACCGCAGGTTTCTGGTGTGACGGCTGTTGCCGCCGCGGAAGTGCTTCGGCGCGGACTCCAGCACCAGCACGCTGGCCCCGTTCTCCCGCGCGGTCAGAGCCGCCGCCAAGGCCGCGTTGCCCCCGCCGATCACCAATACATCCCATCCCGATAAATCGCCGTTGATTGCATTGTCAGTCATGCCAGCGTCCGGCCTTTGGTTCTGGGCCCAAAAACGCCGATGATAAGCGCCGTCATCAGCCACGTTGCAACAATATAGACGAACACGCTGCGGTACCCGTAGTGCGTAAACAGGAACGCCACCATGAGGGGGCCGAAACTATTTGCCATCCGGCCGCTTCCATACACCAGGCCGGAACCTGAATTGCGGATTAAGGTGGGATAACATTCGGGCGTGTAAGCGTACAGCAGCGGCGCGAAAGTTTGAATGAACATCGATACCGAGAAGCCGAAGATAACAATCGGCAGCATCGTGGAACTCAGCCCATACATCAAACCGAAGAACGCAATCACCAGCGCCACGCCGGCAATCAGGTATTTGCGTTCCCACTGGTCCGAGACCAGCGCCGCGATCAAAGCTCCCAGGGGCGCGCCAAACTGCATGATCGACACCCACATCAGCGACTCTACCAGCGGAAACCCGCGCGCCGCCAGCAGCGTCGGCACCCACGCCAGGAAGCCGTAGACACCCAGCGTCTGGAAGATCCATGCGCCGATGAGCATCGCCGTGCGGGGCAGATTGGCGGGTGCGAACAGATCTGTAAACCTGCTGGGCCGGACCGCTGTCGTCCGCTCGCCGGCCACGGCCGGAACTGACCCGAACTCGGCCTTGGTGCGCGCCTCCATCCGATCCAGAACGGCGTCCGCCTCCCCCAAGCGGCCCTGGTTCTCATACCAGCGCGGCGATTCCTCCAGCCGGCTGGAGAACAAAAGGATCAGCACTCCGAGCGCGCCCCACACGAATACCAGCCGCCAGCCGTAGCCAGCCATGGGAATGAGCGCCCTGGCCACCAACGCGGTGATGGGAATTCCAAACAGGCCGATTGTCATGATCCAGCCCTGATAAGCACCACGTTTACTCGCCGGGAACATCTCGCTGATGTAGGTGATCGCCACCGCCGTCATCGCCGAAAGGCCCACACCCGTCAGGAATCGCGCGGCAAACAGGCTGGGGACGTTCCAGGCTAGAGCATTCAGCAGCGAGAAAATCGAGTACCACAACGTAGTGAAAAGCAGCGCTTTTTTTCGCCCCACCCGGTCCGAGAACCAGCCGCCGCCAATGGCTCCCACAAACATGCCGATGAAGGCCGCCGAAGTGACGATCCCGATGGTGGCGATGGACAGCTTCCATTGCACCCGCAGCGCCGGCGCCGCGAACGCAAAGCTATTCAGGTCTCCCAGCTCGAAGAAAAAAACATAGGCGAGCAGCCACATCGCCTGCTTGTGAAAGGAACCGATGGGAAGCCGGTCCAGGCGCGCGGCGGCGGAGTATCGCGCACTTGCCGATCGATCCGCCGGAATAGTTTCCACCGTGCCACCTCGCCGAAAAATTACCGCTGGCCGGATGGTTGATTTTCCACAACCCGCTTAGAATTCCGGCGTCTTGCCCGGCAAATGCCCCAGGTCCTTGTTATTTTCATTGCAAATAAATTCCTGGGGTTCCCAGCCTGGCCGCAGGTGCGCCTCTTCAGAAACCGTCCAGGGATGTGTATACGCGCCGGGATCGTCGATAGTGATGTCCATCTTCATGTGTCCGTAGTCCACCCGCCGGAAGCGCTCCGTCACGTGCAGACGGTCGCTGGTGGGCCGTCCCAACTGGTCCAGCCACGCCTTGCCGTTAAACCCTCGGGTATCCACCACGAGAGTGTCGCCCTCCCACTTGCCGGTCGAATATCCCATCCAGGTGGGATTGGCATCCGGATCCATCTCGCGGCCATCCGTGAAAATCTGCCGCCAGAAGTTGAATATCTCGTAAATAATCACCACCGAATTCGGCGTCTGGATGAATTTAAAAGGATAAGAGACCGCGTCGATTTTAGGCACGCCTTGCGGCAGGCAGTGCGCATCCGGGTCCTCCGCCGAATGCGACCCGTCTTTGCGCTGTTCGAATAAGGCACGAGCCCACGGCTGAAAAGGCACGTCTTGCGGCTTCATGTCCAGGGCGATGTCGCGCAGATACTTGTTATTGTCGGGCGACCAGGAGCCGGAAAAATCCGGTTTGCCGTTGGGCAGCCGCGGGGCCGGCGCGGTAAGCTTCGGCTCGGGCGCGGCTGGAACTTTGATCCATTGCGCCTGGGACAGCGTCGCGCCCAGCGTCAGAATGGCAATGGCGCCGATGAAATGCTGAGTTCGCATCCTTGGATCATACCTGAACGCCGTTGCGATTGACGGATTGGCCGGCTTACCGCGCGGTACACGGCTCGGGATCCCAGCCGGAGGCGTCCGGGATTTTCTTGAAGTGGCTGGTGGTGACGAACGGCACTGCCAGATACATTGGATCCTCCACCACGGTAGTCACCATAAGCCACGTGTCGGCGTTCGGCTCGCTGAAGATGTCGTAATACTCTTTGAGTACCGTCTTGTCGCTGTAAGGTACGCCGTTCTTACGCAGATATCCGGCGCGCAATTGCGTGGTAGTAACTTCCAGGGAACGCGAGCGAGCGCCCAACCGCGGCGCGATGCCGAGGCCGAAAAAAACCGGCGGATTCGCCACCGGCAGGGCGCCCTCCCATTTTGCGGCCGAATATCCCTGCCATGACGGCGCCATTGCGCGCGGCGGCTGGCCGTCAAAATGGAACAAGCGAGTCTGCTGGCCGGCGTCGGTCTCGATTTTGAGCGTTGTCTCGTCTTGCCAGGTGATGTGCAGCCGTCCGGGAACACGCATGATGGCAGGCGCGCCATAGGACTTACACTGCAGCCCCGCCGCTTCGTCCTTCCCAGGATCCCATGCATCGATCGCCTTGCGTGCTTCCGCCGTGGTGGGAACACTGGCCGCGTCTCCCTTGAGAGGCGTCACCATGCGCCAGCGCCAGTCTTCGGTGACGTAAGCCACCCAGTATCCCGTCAGATCGATCGGCGCGCCCGGCTTTCCCGGCGCCGGTACCGCAGGACCGGGACCCAATTGGGCGCCCAGCGCTCCCGCCATTCCGAGCATCAGAAGAAGCGATTTTAGCCTCACCGGGACGACCTCCCGCTGCCTGTGGAGGGCGAAAGGCTCTTGTAAACCGCCTCGACAAACCGGTCTGCGCTGACGAAGCTGCCGCTCGAAACGTACTCGGTGTCGTAGTCTCGCGTAAGCTTGGCGGCTTTCACTTCGTCCAGCGTCTTGCCTTTCTTGATCATGTCCCGAACGCGGTCGCGAACGATGACCACCATGTCGCGAAATTCCACCACGTCGGCGTCGTCGCAAATCCGCCCGTGGCCGGGAATCAAGTAAGTACCACCTTCCTGGGTCTTCGCCGGAACCGCCAGTTCCAGGATATGGTTCAAGGCTAAAATTTCTCCCTGCACGCTTCCACCGTGCTCGATGTCGATGAAGGGATAGCCGCCGGGCGTGAAAATATCTCCGGTGCTGATTACATCCGAGCCCCGGAATAGAACCATGCTGTCGCCGTCGGTGTGCGCGTTCGGCTCGTGGATGATCACCACGGCCTCGCCGTTGAAGTGCAGGTTCTTAACCGGCGTCGCGTACTCGTCGTTCGGCAGGTCTGCCTCCGGAAAACGGGGTTCGCCGGGAGCGGTCAGCCGGTTGAGCACGTTCTCGTGCGCAATGATTCTCAACGGCAGCGCTGGATCGGATCCGGCCAGCTTCGCAATGGCGGCATTTCCGCCCACATGATCCGGATGCATGTGCGTGTTGATGATGTAACGCAGCGGGCCTGGAGAAAGTTTGCGAATCTCGGCCATGAGTTTCGGCGCCAACGGAGCAAACTGCGTGTCTACCATCAGCACGCCTTCGTCTCCCACTTGCACCGTGGTGTTTCCACCCGCGCCCGCCAGCATGTACACATTGTGCTGCACGTGCTCGACGTGAATCTGGACTTTGTCGAAATTTTGCTGCTGGCTGTCGGCTCTGACGGCGCAGACTACAAGGAGAGAAGCGTACAGGATGGTGCGCGTCATGGTTGTTTGTCTGGCGGAGGGGCAGTGGGACTCAGGCAAACGAAGCCTTCGGCCCCGCAGGCGCAGTAGCGCTCGCAGCGCTCGCGCGGGTGCTCAGGTTTTTCCATTTTCTTGCGGTACTCCGGATACAACGTTTCCGCACCGCCCCGCGTGGCTTCGAAGGGCAATCCGTACCAATCCGCCACTTCATGCAGGAATGGATTGGTCCCCGGCAAGTGGTTGGGCACATAATCGGCGGCCTTCGGCACTTCAGCGGCGGTTTCGCAGATGTCTCGGCCGATCACCTGCGTAGGATCTAAGATCCAGCTTTGCGTCCGCACCAGCGGTTCGGTCATGAAGACCGGATCCGTCACCACGGTAGCAACCGTCAGATAATTCCCGTGCCGCACCCAATGCTCGGTAAAAGTCGCCTTGTCGCTGCGCGGAACGCCGTTGCGCTTCAGGTAGCTTTCTTTCAGATGAGTGGTGTACACATCCAGCATGTTGTCCTGCCACGTGCCGGTGGAAAAGCCCGGCCAGGTGTGCGGCGCGTACTCGGATGGATGCGGCCGGCCGTCCAGCCAGATGGTTCGTTCCATCTCTTGGAAGTTCATGCGCGTGTGGAAGGCGATCAGGCGCTGGGTTACCGGATCGCGAATCGCATCCACGTGCATGACGGCCAGACCGCGCATGGAATAGTCCGACGAGTGCGGCCGGCATTCATACTCGGGCACCACCGAGATGCGGTCCGCATCGTAGCTGTCGGCCCGCAGCCGGGCGGCATCGTTGAGGGGCAGCCCTAAATAGTCTCCCAATTCGGGGCCGGGAATTCGATCCGGCAGATCCTCGTGATACAAGGGCGACCAGCCGCCCGAGAAATCCACCTGCGCCAGCAGGGGCGCGGAAACCAGCAGAGCCATCGCAAGAAACCGTGTCATAAAGCTAGGGCCTTCCCTTCTCGCCGAGACCTTGGTACACCGCCGCGACAAACATGCGCGTGGTCCAAAAGCCGCTGGTGGCGCCCCAGCGCGGATCGTAGTCCCGCGTCGGGTTGGCCGTTTGCACCTGATCCAGAGTCATGCCTCGCTTTTTCATATCGAGTATCCGGTCGCGAATGATGGTCAGCATGTCGCGATAGTAAGCCACATCCGCGGCGTCGCACAGCCGGCCGTGCCCCGGAATTATGTACGTTCCCGCTTCCTCATTGTGCGCCGTGATCACCATTCCAAGAATCTGGTTCAGCGCGTCCAGTTCCCCCTGGATGCTTCCGCCGTGCGCCAGATCGAGGAACGGATAACCGTTCATGGTAAAAACATCGCCCGTGCTGATGACGTCGGAGCGGCGAAAGAAAACCATGCTGTCGCCGTCGGTGTGCGCATTTTTCGGATGCACAATACGAATACCTTCGTCATTGAAGAACAGGTCCTTGTGCGATCCAAAGTACGCGTCGGTGGGCAGCATGCCGAAGGGCGACGCAGGCTTGTCCCCATCGGGCGCACTCATCCGGTTCAGAACATTTTGATGCGCAATCACCTTCGCGCCTTCTCTGGCGTCGTCGGTGAGGTTGGTGACATCGCCGCCCGCGATGGTCTGCCCCAATTTGGCGATCTTCTCGTTTCCACCCGTGTGATCCGCATGCAGATGCGTATCGATGATATAGCGCACCGGCTTGTCGGAAATTTTCCCGATCTCGGCCAGCACCTGGTCGGTCTTGTCCGGCAGGCCGGTATCCACCAGCAGCACGCCTTCGCTGCCCGCATCGATGGTGATGTTGCCGCCCGCTCCCGAAAGCATATAGATGCCACCGCGTACGCGCTGCACATGAATTCCATGCTGCGGTTCCGCCGGCGCCGTGTATTGCGGTGACGCTTCTGGAAAAACGATGGAAGCCGATCCCCGCATCGCCAATCGATATTCGGGGTACATAGTTTCCCGCCCGCCGCGGGTCGCCGCGGCCGGCAGATGGTATTTGTCGGGAAACTCATTCAGAAATTTGTTCTCACCCGGCAGGTGATGAGGAACCTTGCCCTCCGGCCGCTCCACTTCCTCGGCTACTTCGCAGGGATACGGATCGATGGATTGATAGGGCGACAGAACCCAGTTGGTGGTGCGGATGAACGGATCGGTCAGGTACACCGGATCGTGGATGATGCTGACCAACGTCAGAAAGTCGCCATGGCGGACCCAGTGTTCCACCAGCGTGGCGCGGTCGCTGCGCGGAACGCCATTCCGCCGAGCGTAGCCCTCCTTCAGATGGGTGGTGATGACGGTGAGCTGATTGCCTTCCCATTTTCCAGTGGAGAATCCTTGCCAGGTGTGCGGAGCGTCCTCGGGAGGATGCGGCCGGCCATCCATCCAGATGGTCCTCTCCTGCGCCTGCCACTGCACGTGGGTGTGGTAGGCGATCACTTGCTGCGTCTGATTGTCGACTTCCTTCCAGATTCGCAAGTCGGCGGGGCCGCGCGATCCGTAGTCGGCCGGGTGTGGACGGCACTGCCATTCCGGCAACGTCGCGATGGAGGCGTCCCAACTGTCCGCCCGCAGCCGGGCTGCATCCGTAATGGGCAAGCCGAGATAGTCGCCCAGTTCCGGCCCGGGGATGCGCTCAGACTGGTCCTCGTGATAGCGCGCGCCCCACTCGCCGCTGAGATCGTACTGGCCAAGCAGAGGAAAGCTCAGCAGAACCGTTGCAATTGCGAATCGAGACACCGTCATGGTTTCGGCGCGGACGCGGCAGCTTTTTTCTCTTCGGCGCGCGCACCCGCCAGGATGCCGAGCATACCGTAGTTCCCCTCATGGCAGGCGTATTCGTACAGCTTATTCGGGCTTTTTGTCATGGAAACCTCTACCGTCCAGGGCTTGGCATAAACCGTGGGATCCTCCACCGTGGCCCGATAAATAATCGTGTTGGGATCCGTGCGCCGGAAGCGTTCCACCACGTGAAGATTTTCGTCCGACATTCCGGCCATGTAACTCACTCCGAAGCGGCCTTGGTTATTGAATTTGAAATTCGTAGTGTCCACCACCAGGGTGTCGCCTTCCCAATGGCCGCGCGAGTCGCCCATCCACTCGCGGATTTGCGGAGGCACATGCGGACGTCCGTCCAGCGGAATGATCCGCGTGTCATGGATCATCTCCACCTGGATCGCCACCACTCCACGGCTTTGCACAATCTCGTAGTTGTTGTTGTACGGCTCCGGCAGCATGGGCGGACCGGCTGCGCCAAACAGCAGGCAACGCTCGGTCAAAAGCCGCTCTTCCGGACCGTCGGCGGCGTGCAGCGCCAGATCCGCGCGAAACGCGTCATACTTTTTCTGCGCTTCCGGAGTGAAAGGCGGAATCTTTCCGTCCGGCGGATCCACCAGCAGGGAAGTACGCATGGTCTTGCCTACGTGTGTTCCACGATCGGTCCAAAAGTTGTTGTACGCCCGCCGCGAAAGGTCGGTTGCGCCGCGTGGGCCTTCCACCAGGTCGTTATTGGTTTGTTGAACGCGCTGCTTTTCAAAGGCAGCCGCTTCCTCCGCCGTGAACACCTGCTTGTCGCCCAGTTGCGCGGGCCGCTGGAACGGCGTAACGGTGGCGTTCGTCCAAGTGCCCTGCAGATCGGGTTGGCCGTCGGGCGTGTGCGGCGGAGTCCAAGTCTGGCCGCGCGCGGGAACGAGAGCCACGGCTATGAATGCGCTAACGAGAACCACCAACCTGTGCAGCATGAAAATCTCCTGTCTCGGGTATCCTTGGCTTCGAGCGGCCTGCTTCTCTTCTCTGAGCCTGGGCTAGCGTTTGGGCATCGGCCCAGCGGGATGGCGCCAGCCTAGTGGACCATCTCGGCCAGTATAGTGACGTAACTGGCGCTCTGCAAGGGTGCGCAGCCAGGCTGCCCGAGTAGGCCCTGCCGAAGCTAGTCCCGGTGCTGCTCCCTACTGAACCACGCCCTTCCAGTTCCATCCGTCGGACGGGCGCGTGATGCTCTGCATGCGAATGCGATGGTCGTCGGGGTTGCGTCCCGGGTTGCCCTTGATTTCGACGATATCGCCCGGCTTCAGCGATTCGCGCGTCACGCCGTCGCGGCTCAACTGCCCACCGGCGCCCCATTCCACGGCCCAAACCTGCATCTCGCCTTTATCATCGGGAGCTTCCACGTGGACAAATGAATGAGGGTTCCGATACAGGAACTGTACCAGTTTGCCTTTAATCGTTACCGTCTGATCCTCGAAGTAGGTGGCCGCAAACGAGTGGTGCGCATATACGCTTACCTGAGTGCTCAACACGGAAGCCGCCGCGATAGCCAAGAACAACAGTGTCCGTTTCATGTTTTCCTTTATATTTCGTTTCACTTCATATCCCACTGAACCCATTGGTCCCGAGAAGAGTTTACGTATGAACCGTATCGCTACAGATATAAACTACCTGCTGCCGGAAGTCAAGGCCGTTAGCCCCTGTTTTGCGCCGCCCACCGGTCAGTTGACACGGATCCCTCTGCCAACGTGTTTGGTTGGCCTTCTTCCAGCTGCTTCAGCGACACGCGCAGGTTTTGTAATTGGTCAGTGCTGAGCGGCTTCATCATGGCCTTTACGAAGCGCAGATGATCCGGCAGCGCGGCGGTTACCAGATTCCGCCCCGCGGTGGTGAGGCGGATCAGATTCGCGCGCCGGCCGGTCTGCGCCGGAACGCGTCTCACAAAACCGCGCCGGCTAAGGCGGTTCACTAAACCCACCATGTTTCCCTTCGTAACGGCCAACTCATTCGCCAGCTCCTGCTGATTCATGTTGTCTCCCAGGCCGAATAGCATCGCGAGCAGGTCGAATTGAGCCAGCGTCAGCTGGTGCGCCTTCAGCGATTCTTCCACCCGGGATTGCAGCGTCCAGAAGGTGCGAATCATCTGCAGCCACGTCTCTAGTTCCGCGGGCACCGGCTTGGAACTTCCGATTTGTTCCCGAATTCGCACTAGCCTATTTATAGCGCAGAGCGCCGCGCCTGGCCGCCGCAACGCCGCTTCAAACAACCTGTTGCGACCTGCAGGACCGCGGCAGCATCTCTTTATGAAATGACTGCAGAATTGAAAGTGAACCGCAACACTGCCGCATTGTTCCGGCCGTTTTCCATCCGAAAGCTGGCGCTGGCGAATCGAATCGTAATGGCGCCGATGACCCGCTCCAAGTCGCCCGCTGGAGTCCCGGGGCCCGACGTAGCATCCTATTACAGCCGGCGGGCCGAGGGCGGGGTTGGCCTCATCGTGACCGAAGGGACCTACGTGGCTCATCCCAGCGCAGGCCCGGATCCGAATGTTCCGCGCTTCTACGGTGAGGAGTCACTGGCCGGATGGCGTCGCGTGGCCGAACAAGTCCATCGGGCAGGCGGAAAAATCGTTCCTCAGCTCTGGCACGTGGGCCTGACTTCACGGCCCGGGGAGAAGCCCGGCCCGCACTCGGTGGGCCCATCGGGTCTCGACCGGTCGGGTGAAAAAATTAAGGAGCCGATGACCCAGCGCGAGATCGACGACGTCATTCGCGCCTACGGCGACAGCGCTGAAGCGGCCCAGCGCCTGGGCTTTGACGGGTTGGAGATTCACGGCGCGCATGGCTATCTCCTGGACCAGTTTTTCTGGGAAATCACCAACCGCAGAACGGACCGCTATGGCGGCGATCTGATGGCGCGCACACGCTTCGCCGTCGAAGTGATTCAGGAGATCCGGCGGCGCGTGAGCGCGGATTTTCCGGTAATCCTGCGTTTCTCTCAATGGAAGCTGTTCGATTATTCGGTCAAGCTCGCGCACACTCCCGCGGAATTGGCGCACTTTCTAGAGCCCCTGGCGGCGGCCGGCGTGGATGCTTTTCACTGTTCCACCCGCCGGTTCTGGGAACCGGAGTTCGAAGGAAGCAGCCTGAACCTGGCGGGCTGGACCAAGAAAATCAGCGGCAAGCCCACCATCACCGTCGGATCGGTGACCCTCAATGACGAATTCATGACCTCATTCGCGTCCCCGGAAAGCACTTCGGTAACCGGCATCGACGAGTTGTTGGACCGCCTGGAACGCGACGAATTCGATCTGGTGGCCATCGGGCGATCGCTCATCGTGAATCCCTCCTGGCCTGCCCAGATCCAGCGCGGCGCGCTCCACGAGCTTCTCCCTTTTCAGCGCGATGTGCTCGCTCAACTTGTCTAGCTTCGTTCGGCAAAGCCGCTCGCCAATCCCCAGCCGCCAATCCCCAACCCCCAACCCAGGCCGATGTAAGCTCTATTCAAGGAGCTCCCCGATGCTATTCCGCAGGTTGTCGCGCGGCGTCATGTTCGTTTTCTTCCCAGCCTTCTTCGCCTTCTCTGAAGAACCCGTCGACCTCGCGGTCATTCATCGCATCAAGGCCGAGGCGCTCGAAAACTCCAAGGTGATGGAACACGTCTTCTATCTCACCGACGTGAACGGCCCGCGCCTCACTAACTCGCCCGGCTTCAAGTCCGCGGGAGATTGGGTGTTGAAGCGTCTCCAGGAGTACGGGCTCACCAACGTCCGCCAGGAGTCCTGGGGCCCCTTTGGCCGCGGCTGGGCCTACACCCGCTTCTCGGGCCACATGCTCGAACCCGCTTATGCCCCGTTGATCGGGTTCCCGCTGGCTTGGAGTCCCGGCACGCCCGGCCCGGTTGAAGCCGAAGCGATTTACGCGCCGCTCGAAACGGACGCCGATTTCGAGAAATTCAAGGGCAAGCTGCGCGGCAAAATCGTTCTGTCGATGAAACCCCGCGATCTCGCAATGCCCACCGATCCGCCGGGACGCCGCCTCACCGACGCCGAGCTGAACCCCACCCTCGATCCGGCGCGCCTCCCGAATCTGTTCCGCCCGCTCGGTCCGCCGCAATCGCCCGAACAGCAGCAGCGCGCCGCCCTTCGCAATAAGGTGAACCAATTTTTGAAGGAGGAAGGCGCCGTGGTGGTCTTGCAGTCGGGGAACAATGGCGACGCAGGCATCGTTTTCGGACAGGCCGGTGGCTCGCGCGATCCCAAGGATCCGGTTCCGCCGCCCATGGTCGTCCTGACGCCGGAACACTACAATCGCATGGTGCGGCTGCTCGATCGCAATATCCCGGTGAAACTGGCGTTCGATATTCAAGCGCAGTTCATGGATTCGCCAACCGATTCGTTCAACGTAATCGGCGAGATCGAAGGCGGCCGCAAGAAAGACGAAATCGTGATGCTGGGCGGGCACCTCGATTCCTGGCACGGCGGCACCGGAGCAACCGACAATGCCACCGGCTCCGCGGTTGCCATGGAAGCGGTGCGCATTCTGAAAACCTTGAATCTCAAAATGGATCGCACCGTGCGCGTCGCGCTGTGGGGCGGCGAAGAGCAGGGTTTGCTCGGCTCCCAGGCTTACGTGAAGCAGCACTTCGCGGACCGCGAGACCATGCAGCCCAAGGCCGAGTATTTCAAACTGTCCGCCTACTACAACGACGATAGCGGAACGGGCCGTTTCCGCGGCATCGGCGCGCCGGGCAACGATGAGGCGCAACCCATCTTTGAAGAGTGGTTGAAGCCCTTCCACGATCTGGGCGCCACTGCGGTGGTGCGCGTCACTGCCCCTGCGGCGCCCCGCCCCAGCGCCACCGATCACACGTCGTTCGACTTCGTCGGTTTACCTGGCTTCAATTTTCTCCAGGATCCCATGGACTACTCGACGCGCACCCACCACTCCAACATGGACCTCTATGATCGGGTACAGCCAGGCGACATGATGCAGTGCGCGGCCATCATGGCGGCGTTCGTCTACAACACCGCCATGCGCCCGCAAATGATGCCGCGCGTTCCCATGCCGAAACCGCTTCCCTCAGAGAAGCAGGCTACCAGATAAGCCGCATACATGCCTACCCGCCGCCAGTTGCTGAACCCGGATTATTACGCGCCCTTTTTGTCTAACGCACTCCGCATCGCGGCCATCCTGGTATTCGCCTATTTCGCGACACGTGCGGTTGCTCGAATGCTACTCGCCCTTCGCGGCTACACGGTAAGAATGATGCTCAAGAGCGGCGGCGACAACGAATTCGAGCTGGAAAAGCGCGCCGAGACCATTGAAAACCTGTCAGGCAAGACCCTCTTCCTGCTCATCTGGATCATGGCGGCACTCATGATCCTGAAGGAAATGAATTTCGACGTTCGGCCCCTTCTGGCCGGCGCCGGCGTGGCGGGCGTGGCCATCGGATTCGGCGCGCAGAACATCATCAAGGACGTCCTGGCCGGCATGTTCCTCATGATGGACAATCAGATCCGCGTCAACGATGTGGCCGTGATCAACGGCAAGACGGGCTTGGTGGAAGAGATCAACCTCCGCACCACGGTGCTGCGCGGCGAAGACGGCGCGGTACATATTTTTCCCAACGGAATCATTCAGGGTCTGTCGAATCTTACGCGCGAATACTCCTATTACGTCTTCAATCTCTCGGTCGCCTACACCGAAGACATCGGCCATGTTGTAGCGGTGCTCCAAGCCATCGGCGATGAGCTGGGCCGGGAGGCGCCGTATCGCGCGGCTGTGCTCGCACCGATCGAAGTCTTGGGAGTCGACAAACTGGCCGACTCCGGCGCCGTGATCAAGGCCCGCTTCAAAACCATCCCCAATCAGCAATGGATGGTGGGCCGCGAAATGAATCGCAGGATCATCCAGCGCTTCGGAGAAGCCAAGATCGGGATGCCCTCGGCCGCTCCCACCGTCAACGTCGTTTTGCCGGCGGCGCCCTGGACGGAACCGCGAGCGTGAGTCGAGCCGGATTTACGCCTTCACCAGCGCGCCCAGCTCCTTCACCACGCTCGACAGAAAAGCTTTGGCATCGCCAAACAGCATCAGCGTGTTTTCCCGGTAATACAGATCGTTGTCGATGCCCGCGAATCCGGGGTTCATGCTGCGCTTGATCACCATCACCGTCCGCGCCTTGTACGCCTGAATGATCGGCATGCCCGCGATGGCGCTGTGCGGATCGGTCTCCGCCCCGGGGTTCACCACGTCGTTCGCGCCGATGATCAGCGCCACGTCCACATTCGACATCTCGGGATTGATATCGTCCATCTCCCACAGCTTGTCATAGGGAATGTTGGCTTCGGCCAGCAGCACGTTCATGTGCCCGGGCATGCGGCCCGCAACGGGATGAATGGCAAAGCGCACGTCTACGCCGCGCTTGGTCAGCATATCGAACATTTCCCGCAGCTTGTGTTGCGCCTGCGCCACGGCCATTCCATAGCCTGGAATGACGACCACGTTGCGTGCCGAATCGAGAATCTGCGCGGCATCTTCGGCGGTGGCCGAGTGCACGGGCCTGGCCTCGCCGGGCCCGGCCGCGCTGGTCTGCAATTGGCCGAACGCGCCGAACAGAACATTGGTGAAAGACCGGTTCATGGCGCGGCACATGATGATCGACAGAATGAATCCCGACGATCCATCCAGCGCGCCTGCCACGATCAGCAGCTTGTTGTTCAGCACGAATCCCATGGCGCTGGCCGACAAGCCGGCGTACGAATTCAGCAGCGCGATCACGGTGGGCATGTCGGCGCCGCCTATGGGTATGATCAACAGCACGCCGAACAGCAGCGCCAGTAACGCGAAGACCGGAAACAGAACACTCCGCGCCGGCGAAACAATCAGAGCCAGCCCCACCCCGGCAGCGGCGGCGAAGACGCCCAGGTTGACGAAGTTCTGTCCCTGATACGTGATTGGCCGCTGCGCCAGAACCTCCTGTAATTTCCCGAACGCCATCATGCTGGCTGTGAAGGTCAAGAAACCGAGGAGCGTTTCAATGATGAGCGCCACCATCACCACCGTGGAGAATCCGGCCCCTTGGTCCAGCCCCTTGTAATACTCGGCGGTTCCGATCAACGCGGAGGCCAGCGCTCCACACGCGTGCGAAAATGCCGTCCGCTGCGGCACCGCCGTCATGGGCATGATATATGCGATCGGTATTCCGACCGCGGTCCCCAGGACGAACGCCACCAGGATCCACTGGTAGTTCACCACCTCAAATCGCAGCAGCGTGCCCACCACGGCCAAAAGCATCCCGATCTCGCCCACGATCACGCCGCGCCGCGCCGTCGCGGGCGAGTTCAACCATTTGATGGCCAGGATGAAGCCCATGGCCGCCAGCATGTACAGAATCGGAAGAAGGGTATCGTCCAGTTTCATTTCTTCTCAGGCTCTCTTCTTTTAAACATCTTGAGCATGCGATCGGTGATTAGATATCCGCTCACTACGTTGAGCACAGCCAGAAATACCGCCGAGAATCCCAGGATGCGCGAAAGCGTGCTGGCGTCCTTTTCGCCCGTAAGCAGAATGGCGCCCACCACGGTGATGGCCGAGATCGCATTGGTGAGCGACATCAAAGGAGTGTGCAGCAGCGGCGACACGCCGCGAATCAGCTGGAAGCCCAGGAACGCAGCCAGCATGAAAACCCACAAATCAAATTCGTAATTGCCCATGTCCCTATCTCCGTTCGCCGGCGGGAGCCGCGCTGGCCAGGCCCAACAGCTCGTTCACTCGGGCGTTCACCACTGCATGCCCATGCGTAACCAGCGTCTCGCGGATGATTTCATCCTCGCGATTCACGCTCAACTCTCCGTTCTTGACCATCAATTTCAAAAATGCCGCGATATTCGATCCGTACATCTGGCTGGCGTGATAAGGCGCCGTGGACGGCAGATTCAGCGGGCCCAGGATCGAGATGCCCTGGTGCATCACCGTCTCGCCCGGCCGCGTGAGTTCGCAGTTTCCTCCGCGCTCGGCCGCGATATCTACGATCACCGATCCCGGGGCCATGGCGCTGGCCATCTCCGCGGTCACAAGAATGGGAGCCTTCTTGCCGGGGACCGCGGCCGTGGTAATCACCACGTCCTGCTCGCGGATCACTTCCTGGAGCGCCGCGCGCTGGCGCCGGTAAAAATCTTCGTCCATGGCTTTGGCATAACCGCCCTGCCCTTCCGAAGCGCCCGTTTCCAAATCCAACACCACGAACTTCGCGCCCAGGCTCTCGATCTGTTCCTTCACCGCGCCGCGCACGTCATAACCGGAGACCACGGCGCCCAGCCGGCGCGCCGTCGCGATGGCCTGCAAGCCCGCCACACCCGCTCCCAGAATCAGCACCCGCGCCGCCGTGATGGTTCCCGCCGCAGTCATCAGCATCGGAAAAATCTTCGGCAACGCTTCGGCCGCGAGCAAAACTCCGCGATATCCGGCGATGGTCGCCATCGACGAAAGTGCGTCCATGCTTTGCGCGCGCGTGATGCGCGGCATCAGCTCCATGGCGAAAAACGACACGCCCGCTCTCGCCAGTTCGGCCGCTTCCTCCACCGCCGTCAGCGGTTCTCCGAAGCCAATGACGAGTTGTCCCTCGCGCATTAGCGGCAGATCCGCGCGGCCCTCTACTGGGTTCGCGCCGAGTGCCCGCACCTGGACAATAATGTCGGACTGCTCGAAAACCTGGGCGCGCGTGCCGACACGTGCCGCCCGGGCGACATAAAGTTGGTCCGCAAAACCCGCGTCGACACCTACCGACTCTTCGATGATTACGCCGGCGCCCAGCTTCCCCAGCGTTTCGCTCGCGCGCGGCGTCAGCGCAACGCGTCGCTCACCAGGGAAGGTCTCGCGCGGCACTCCGATCGTCAGGGCCACCAATTACCTCCTCACGGAATCTCTGAGAATCATACCCCATCTTCACAATATTACCGAAGCAATCCATTTTTCGCTCCGACGCTTACTATGGAAACATGGACGTGAACGAGCGAATGCGGGCAGACTGGAACCGCCGGGCGCGGGAGGATGCGCATTTTTATGTGGCGTTCGGACGTCGCGGCCAGCAGGAACAGGAGTTTCTGGCAAGCGCGGCGGAGGTGACCAGCGCGCTGGAACCCGAGTTTTCGCGCCTCCCGCCCGGTTCCGCGGGTGCGCGCAAAGCTCTTGAGATCGGATGCGGTCCGGGCCGGCTGATGCGGCCGATGAGCCGCCACTTCGGCGAAATTCACGGCGTGGATATTTCCGACGAAATGATTCGCCTGGCCGAGGAGCAGCTCAAAGATATTCCACACGCGCACGTCCACGTCACGCCGGATTCCAGCCTCTCCGTGTTCACCGGCGGCAGCTTCGATTTCGTGTATTCGTACATCGTTTTTCAGCACATCCCAGATCGCGACGTGGTCCTGAATTATCTCCTCGAGGCCGGGCGCGTGCTGAAACCGGGCGGTATACTGCGCTGCCAGCTTCGAGGAACGCCGCCGCTCGCTTCGGAGATGAAGCGCGAATCTGCCACCTGGACCGGATGCCATTTTAGCGGCGACGAGGTGGCTGCGATCGCGCGCCAGAATCATCTGCAAGTGGTGGCTCTTTCCGGTCTTCAGACGCAATACATGTGGGTGACCATGCGAAAACCGCCGGCGCAGTTGCCGGAGCCGGATTTCTCGCACGTAGTTTTGAAAGCTGTTACCGCCGCCGGAAGCGGAAAACATTCGGTACCGGCGCGGGGCCCGGAAGCCGCTGTCAGCCTGTGGATCGAAGGCATGCCTGAGGCTGCCGATCTGGCGACGCTGGCCGTGGGCCTCGATGGCGTGCTCACGCAAGGTTGCTATATCTCGCCGATCGGCGAAAACGGCGGCAGCCAGTTCGACGTTGTGCTACCCAGAGGCGTGCGTATCGGAGCGGTGCCGGTAACGCTACACGATTTTCGCGGTCCAAGGATCGCTGGGCCCGTGGCGATTCAAGTAACGCCTGGGCCGCCTTGGGAACCCAAGGTTGTTTCGGTCAGCGACGGCATCAATATCCTGTCCAAGTTCCGCGTGGAAAAGGGCGGCGTGAAAGTGACTATCGAAGACATCGAGCGCCCCGAAGAGGTGTCCTTTCTCGTGGATGGACGCCCGGCCGAATATCTGCAATACGAATGCAAGGATCCCATCACGTTCACCTACGAATTCGCCTTTCACCCCTCGCCCCAGGTGAAGAACGGGGAACGCCAATTAGAGATTTTGATTTCGGGCCGCGCGCTAGCGCCGGTATGGCTGCAGGTAGCACGTGCATAGCCTAATGCGCTCGTGCGTTCCGCTGGCTTCGGACTACTAGAAGGATTCCAAACGAAACAACTGCAATTTGAACCACGCGCATCCATCGCAATTCCGCTGTGGTCTCAAACGACAAGTCTACTTCGCACGCGCCAGAGCAGCGTGGTTCGATTACCATCATTCCCAGCGCATCCGCGGTCACGGGCCGCTCGGCCCCATTTACGCGCGCATGCCAACCCGGAAAAAACGAGACCTGCACCGAAAGCAGTTGATTAGGTTCGAATGTCGCCTTCACACGCGCCTGGTGCTGGTTGAGCCACGCGAATTCGGCTTGCGGATAATCGGGATTGTTGATCGCGCGGACGTAAGGCTCCAAGGGCCCCGTGTCCAACCCGTGGATTGGCTCACGGCGAATCACGTCAGCGGGGTTCACCACGTGCGCGAGCCCCGGCGAGTGTTGCGGCACTTCGTAGATCACGTCGTCGCCGTCCCTCCACAACTCCCGCAGCACGCCATTGAACTTCGAGGGATTCACGAACGGCTTGAACGGCTCCTCGCTGTTCCTGCCTGTCACGCCCACGGCATGGGCTCCGTAGGCCTGCAGCCAAAGCGTCGAGATGGCCGCATCGCGATCGCCCGCGTTCAAGCCGGTATAGATGACGAACGCTGCGATGCGATGTTCCATGGTCGGGATCCCGTTCTCGCAGCAACCCGACAGCTGCGGCACGTCGGTAAACATGTTCAGCCACAACGACACATTACCTGGCGCAAATACGCGCTCGGTTCCCGCAATCCGCTCGAACGCTTTTCCCATCCGATATTCGATGGTGTCGCTTGGGTCGAAGCTCAGGATCTGGTGTCTTGCATAACTGATATCCCTGCGGAGTTCAGCCGCGCACAGCAACGCAAATCCGGCGATGACAATCCCCCGGGCCGCTTGATTCGGGACACGCTTGAAGATGGCAAGCGCCAGGTAAGCGACTACCCCGCAGAGCGCCATTCCGGTTTCCAACTCAAAACGATTGGGCTGGGGAAGTACTCGAATGCCAAACCAAAATCTTCCCAGCGCCACCGTCCCGCTCAGGACCAGAAAATATAGAAAAAAGCCCATCCACGGATTAGCCCGCGTGCGTTGCAGCACAAAATACAGCGCACAGCACAGGGCCGCAGCCACAGCAAGGGCCAACAGCCGCAGGCCGGCTGCGTCGGGAGGGTCGGAACGTTGCGCGTTGGTCTGGACGAACAAAATCATGGAAGGAGGGAGCCAAGGGCAGATCAGCAGATACCCTCCCACACACAGGGCGGCCAGCGTCACCCAGCGGATTCCCGGGCGCTGCCCAATTCTGGAAACCAAGTACGCGACCACTGCCATGGTCAATCCCACGCTTCCAGGCCAACTGGTCATCACCACGGCTGCCAGCGCGACCGCCGCTATTATTGCTTTATGCTTCCCTTCGGCGGTCATCGCCCGATGCAGGAGCAAAATGGCCAGTGGCAGCATTGCCAACGCCGTCGTATGCGGACCTTCTCCGTAATGCACCAGTATCTGCAGGCGCCGCGGACCTAGATAGCCGCCCGCATCCATACGAATCGCGGAACTCAGGAAATTCAGGGGCGAAAAAAGTGAATACAGTAGCGCAGTCAGGAATGCGAACGCCCGCCAACGCGTCGCCTCCAGGCAGAGCGCAAACAGCGCCACAGGTCCCAAGCAGTAAGCCAGCGCCGTCACGGTATGCCACGCCACTTGCGCAGGTTGGTGCGCCAGCGTGGCCACGGCCGCCGCTGTGACTTGCAACAGAGGCTGATACACGATGTAGTACGGCATACCTGTGTTCCACAGCGGGAACCAGGTCAAATCTCCCCAATGGAGCATGGAATAGCGGCTGATACTCATATAGGCGCTCTCCACCGACTCCATTCGCATCGAGAAACCGAGAAAGAAAAGCCGCTTCGCGATGATTACATTCAAAAGGAGAATGGTCAACGCGCAAACCCAGGAACTGACGGACTTCGAAGAGCGATGAGGGCCGGCAAATGAGGTCATCAAGAACGTGGTTGCTTCCGCATGATAACCGTTCTTCGTGGAGAGAATATAGATCCGTGGCCGGCTATGCCCCTTCTTCGGCGCCAAGCGCGGGTGGTGAAGGCTTCTCAGTGTTATGGGAAAATGGGGTTCCCCAGGAATGACGTACGAGGGAGATATCCGGATCTAAACCAAAAGGAGCTTTGCAAGACTACGGAACGCCGAGAAGACCCCGAGATAGCGATCGCCGCGCCTCCCACCGCGGATAGGGCCACGGAGAGTCTCTCCCTGCCAGAACCTGACCTTTCGATCGTCTTACCGGCAATTGACGAAAAGAACAATCTCGAGCTACTCCTGCCCGCCCTGAAAGAGGTGATTCGAAGACTGCGAATCGAGTGCGAAATCCTGGTCATCGATGGTGGTTCCGTCGACGGCACGCCCGAAACGGCTAGAACGCTAGGCGCGCGCGTGATTCGTCAGATTGAACGTGGCTACGGCGGAGCGTTGCTGGCGGGATTTTCGAATGCCCGTGCTCCGTTCATCTTGACCATGGATGCGGATCTTTCGCATCGGCCAGTAATCGTAGAACAGATGTGGGCGGAGCGCGAGCAAGCCGACCTTCTCATTGCGTCGCGTTATATCCCAGGGGGACACGCCGGTGTTGCTGGTTTTCGACTGTTTCTGAGCAAAATATTGAATCTCGTTTACCGGCGTGTTCTCTCGCTCGATATACGCGACCTGTCGAGCGGATTCCGCATGTATCGGCGACCGGTGCTGGAAGGTATGCATCTCGAGTCCAGAGACTTCGACGTATTGGAAGAGATTCTGATTCGAGCGCAGAATGCCGGCTGGAGGCTCCAAGAGGTACCGTTCCACTATATGGCGCGAGGTTCTGGAAAATCGCATGTGCGGCTTCTGAAGTTCGCGTGGGCGTATCTCAACACGTTGGTCCGCATGTATCGTCTCCGCAACTCAGTGGACGCCGCGGATTATGATTACCGCGCCTTTGATAGCCCGATCTTCCTCCAACGCTATTGGCGGAGAAAGCGAATAGAAATCATCTCTCGTTTCGCACGGGGAAGTCAGCGTGTTTTGGATGTAGGCTGCGGCTCAGGGCGAACAGCTCTCAAAATTCCAAACTGCACCGGCCTGGACTGGCAACATAATAAGTTGCGCTGGCTTCGCCGTCGTCACCCCAGCCTGGTGCAAGCGGACGGCAACCTTGCGCCGTTCTCTGACAACACTTTCGACTGTGTGATTTGCTCTTTGCTCATCGATCAGGTTCCGGACAATTCAAATGTGATCCCTGAGATGCTGCGGCTTCTCAAGCCCGGTGGAACTTTAATTCTTGGGACACCCGACTATGCGCGCCGTCTATGGTTGGCATTGGAGTGGATTCGCCGAAGAATTCAATCCCAAGGATATAAACCTCGGCATGTCACACGTTTTACGCGCGACACACTGGAGACACAGTTACGCGAGTGGAATCTTGAAATACTGGCGTGCGAATACGTGGGGGCGTGCGAGATGATTTTTAAGGTGAGCAAGCCAGCGTAGGCCCGAGCGCGCTGAATTGACGCTGTCCCCGTATCACCTGGATTCGAGTTGGCACGCATGACCGCATTTCCCTATCATCCAGGGCTCCCGCAAGCTGGCTCGGCGATGGTTTCGATGCACCGTACCCCGCTCGATCGATAAACCCATGCTGATTCGCTTAGCTTCAACGACCTGATCCCTTGACTGTGGTTGAGATCAAAAGGATCCACCTGTGAACGCCACGAGAGGCCGAGCGTGTGCTGAAACCGGGCGGCATTCTGCGCCGCCAGCTTCGAGGACCCCCGCGCCGCGCTCGTCCGTACCCCGATCCACAGACATCAGCGCCAACTTCCGGGAGGGCTACAGGCTGACATCTGACGTCAACGCAGGACGCTCTGCTCTTCCCACGTTTCCCATATTTATGGGAAAATGGGTACCAGTGAAGACCACGGTCGAAATACCCGACGCACTTTTCCGCAAGGCCAAAGCCACGGCCGCGGAACGGGGCGTGCCACTGAAGGATTTGCTGACGGAGGCGGTGCGTGAACACCTCCATCGAGCCGCTGGCGATTCTTCGATGGACAAACCCTCCGCTCCAAGCTGGATGGCGGCATTCGGAGGGCTCCAGAACCTGCACAAAGAAACGAAGCGGATCAATCGAGTCCTGGAGCGGGAGTTTGGGCAGATTGAAGAGGACGAGTGGCGCTAATCCTCGACACCAATGCCCTTTCGGCCTTCGCCGACGGCGACGAGAAACTGCTGCGAGCTATTGAGAATGAAGCGGAGTTAGCGCTGCCCGTGATCGTTCTTGGCGAATACCTGTATGGAATTCAGCAGTCGCGACTCAGGGCCTCTTACGAAAGCTGGATCAAAGTGAACCTTCCCTTCTTCGATCTGCTTCCGATCGCTCGCGAAACCGCCGAACGCTACTCCGAGATCCGGCGTGAGCTGAGGGCCGCCGGTACTCCCATTCCGACTAACGACCTCTGGATCGCGGCCCTGGCGAAGCATCATCGGATGCGGCTGGTCACTCGGGACGTTCATTTCCGGGCCATTCACGGTCTGCACGTCCAGACTTGGTGAGACGGTCTATGGTCCACGCCCCGGCGCTTCGGATGTACAATGAGAACATACTGATTCGCTTATCTCCAACGAACTCCCAATCGACTGTGGTTGAGATCGACTGTGGTTGAGATCGAAAGGATCCATGCGTGAACGCCACGGACGTCAGCAATCCGAACTATTTCCACAAAGTGGTGGACTGTCAGTGGGCCTGTCCGGCCCATACTAACGTCCCCGAGTATATCCGCCTCATCGCGCAGGGACGCTATACCGATGCCTACATGCTCAACCGGGAATCGAATGTTTTCCCGGCGATTCTGGGGCGCACCTGCGACCGGCCATGCGAGCCCGCCTGCCGCCGCGGCCGCGTGGATGGCAAGCCCGTCGCCATTTGCCGCCTCAAGCGCGTGGCGGCCGATCTGCGCGACGACATCACCGACCGGCTGCCCAAGATCCCGAGCCAAAAAAACGGAAAGCGAATCGCATGTATCGGCGCGGGCCCGGCTTCCCTCACCGTCGCGAACGACCTGATGCCGCTGGGCTACCAAGTGGTGATGTTCGAAAAGTACGACCGGCCGGGCGGCTTGATGCGCACCAACATCCCCGCTTTTCGCCTGCCTGAAAGCGTGCTCATGGACGAGATCAACCAGATTCTCGGCATGGGCGTCGAGATCCGCTACAACTCCGACATCACGAGCATGAAAGCGCTGCTGGCCGAAGGCTTCGACGCCATCTTCGTCGGCACCGGCGCCCCGCGCGGCAAGGAACTCGACATCCCAGGCCGTCACAATACCGGTCGCATCCATATTGGAATTGACTGGCTGGAATCCATCGCCTTCGGCCATACCGACTCGGTGGGCGAAAACGTTCTGATCATCGGCGTCGGCAATACGGCCATGGATTGCTGCCGGTCCAGCTGCAGGCTGGGTGGAAAAGACATCAAGGTGATGGCGCGCCGCCCGCGCGGCTTCTTCAAAGCCTCGCCTTGGGAGCTGGAGGACGCCGAAGAGGAAGGCGTCGAGATCCTCATCAATCACGCGCCCGTGCGCTTCGTCATCGAGAACGGCAAGCTCATCGGCATGGACTTCGAGCGCCTGGAATGGGATGCTCAGGCCAAAAAATCAAAAACTATCGATACTGTTTTTCTCCCGGCCGACGACGTCATCCTCGCCATCGGCCAGGAAAACTCGTTTCCCTGGATCGAACGCGGCATCGGAATCGAATTCGACAAGTGGGATATGCCGGTGGTGGACGAAAAGACCATGCAGTGTTCGCGCGAAGGCATCTTCTTCGGTGGCGACGCGGCGTGGGGGCCCAAGAACATCATCTGGGCCGCCGAGCACGGCCATCAGGCCGCCATTTCGATCCACAATTACTGCCAGGGCGTGGCGGTGACTGAGCGCCTGCCGCAAGGCATGAACCTCATCAGCCAGAAGATGGGGATCAGCGAGTGGAGCTATCACAACGACTACAATCCCTCGAAACGCCAGAAGATGCAGCATGTCGAGCTGACGCGGCGCTTCCAGCAGATGAACATCGAGGTGGAGCTCGGTTTTTCCGCCGAACAGACCGCGCGCGAAGTGCTGCGCTGCATGAACTGCGACGTGGAGACCGCCTTCGTCGCCCCGCGCTGCATCGAGTGCGACGCCTGCATCGACATCTGCCCGGTGCAGTGCCTCACCATCACGCGCAACGGCGAAGAAGACGATTTGCGCCGGCGCCTCTCGGCCCCCGCGATCAATCTGACGCAAGATCTCTACGTCTCGGCTCCTCTGCCGCAAACCGCGCGCATCATGGCCAAGGACGAAGATCTGTGCGTGCATTGCGGCCTGTGCGCCGAGCGCTGTCCCACAGCAGCCTGGGACATGCAGAAGTTTGAGCTGCTCATTCCTTATGCCGGGAGGCCGGTAAACACCGAAACATGCGTAACCGCGTAAACGATTTCGCCCTGAAGCTGGCAAACGTCAATGGAACCGGATCGGCCAGCGCCAACGGTCTGCTCATGCAGGCCATTTTTCGGATGGGCATTCCTGTGTCCGGCAAAAATCTGTTCCCCTCGAACATTCAGGGCCTGCCCACGTGGTATGAAATCCGGGTAAATAAGCTCGGCTACACGGCCCGCTCCCTGGATTACGACCTGATGGTGGCGATGAACTCGCAGACCTACGCGCGTGACATTCAAGAAGTTCGCGAGGGTGGCTATCTGCTGTACGATTCCAGCTGGCCGCTGGATCCGGCTCTGCTCCGCGACGGCGTGCACTTCCTGGGCGTTCCCTTCGCACAACTGTGCAATGATAACTTCCGCGATCCGCGCGAGCGCATCCTCATGAAGAACATCGCGTACGCCGGAACGCTGGTGGCCGCGCTTCAGGTGGACATGGAGATTGTGGCCGCGCTGCTGGAAGAAAAATACGCGGGTAAAAAGAAGCTGAGCGAATCGAACACCCGCGCCCTGCGCCTGGGCTACGATTACGCCCGCGATCATTTCGATTGCCCGTTGCCGTTCCACCTCGAAAAGATGAACGCGAACAGCGATAAGATTCTGATCGACGGAAACACGGCTATCGCGCTGGGCTGCGTTTACGCGGGAGCCACGGTGGCGGCCTGGTATCCCATCACGCCTTCCACTTCCGCGATGGACGCTTTCAAAGTGTTCTGCGAAAAGTACCGCAAAGATCCCGAAACCGGCCGGAACAACTACATCATCATCCAGGCCGAGGACGAGCTGGCTGCCATCGGTATGGTGATCGGCGCCGCCTGGAACGGAGCTCGCGCGTTCACGTCCACGGCCGGCCCCGGCATCTCTTTGATGAACGAATTGCTTGGCCTGGCGTATTACGCCGAGATTCCCGCCGTGATTATCGATGTGGAACGCGTTGGCCCGTCCACCGGCATGCCCACGCGCACCCAGCAGGGCGATCTGCTGGAATGCGCCTACGCCTCGCACGGCGACACGAAACATATTCTGCTGTTTCCGTCCAACCCGGCGGAGTGCTTCGATTTCGCGCCGGTGGCCTTCGATCTCGCCGAGCGCTTCCAGACGCCGGTGTTTCTGATGTCCGATCTCGATATTGGGATGAACGATTGGGTGGTCCCGCGCTTGCGATGGAACGACGGCTATCAGCCCGACCGTGGGCGCGTACTGAGTCTCGAAGACATCGAAAATCTGCCGAAGTTTCAGCGCTACACCGGTGAAGACGAAAATCAGGTGGCGCCGCGCACACTGCCGGGCGTGCATCCCAAAGGATCGTTCTTCACCCGCGGTTCCGGACACAACAAGTTCGGCGGGTATACCGAGATTCCGGACGAGTACCGCGAAGTGATGGATCGCCTGTTGAAAAAGCACAAAGCGGCCGCGAAGTTCGTCCCAGCTCCCATCATCCAGCACCGCCCCGACGCCACCTTCGGCGTCGTGACACTGGGCGGCTGCGATCCGGCTGTTCGCGAAGCGCTCGATGTTCTCGCCGAACGCGGGGCCGTGGGGGATTTCATGCGCGTGCGCGGTTTCCCCTTCGACGACGCCGTGGAGGCGTTCCTCGCCGAACACGAGATCTGCTTCGTCATCGAGCAAAACCGCGATGCGCAACTGCGGTCTTTGTTAACGCTGGAGACCGACGTCCCCAAGGACAAGCTGCGCTCCATACTGGTGTACGGCGGATTCCCGCTCAGCGCGCGCCACGTGGTGGACGGCGTGATGGAGGAGTTCGGCCTGCAGCACAAGCCGGAGTTCGCGGCAGCCGGCCGGCCAGCCGGTGAAGTGCCCATGGAAGAATAACATGCCATCCATCGTAAAGCCCGTCGCCACACACCCCAGCTTCCAGCGCAACCAGCTGGGCCTCACTATTCGCGACTACGAAGGCACCATGTCTACGCTGTGCGCCGGATGCGGGCATGACTCCATCACCGCCGCCATTACGCGAGCCTTCTGGGAAGTAGCCACGCCTCCGCACATGATCGCCAAGCTCAGCGGCATCGGCTGCTCATCGAAGACGCCCGCGTATTTCGTCAATGGCGCGCACGGGTTGAACTCGGCGCACGGCCGCATGCCGCCCATCGCCACCGGCGCCAACGCCGCCAATCGCGAAATCGTTTACATCGGGATCTCGGGCGACGGCGATTCGCTGTCCATCGGCCTGGGCCACCTGTGCCACGCCATCCGCCGCAACGTCCGGATGGTGTACGTGATCGAGAACAACGGCGTCTATGGACTCACCAAAGGCCAGTTCTCCGCGTCGGCCGACGTCGGCTCCAAAAGCAAGCGCGGCGATCCCAACCGCATGGCGCCCATCGACTCCGTGATGTTGGGCTTGAGCATCGGCGCCACCTTCATCGCCCGCAGCTTCTCCGGCGATAAGGAACAGCTGGTGCCTATCTTGAAGGCCGCCATTTCGCATCGCGGCTTCGCCCTGGTCGACGTCATCTCGCCGTGCGTCACTTTCAACGACCACGAGGGTTCCACCAAAAGCTATCTCTACACGCGCCAGCACGAGCTCAAAGCGACGGAGACCGATTTTGTTCCGCCCGCAAGTGAGATCCTGGCGCAGATTGGCCAGAACGGCGCTGTCAACGTGACCATGCACGATGGAAGCATGGTGCGATTCAAAGGCGTTCCCCCGAACTACGATCCCACCGATCGCGGCAAGGTGATGGAGTACCTGGAAGAGCACCAGGGCAAGGGTGAAGTTGTCACGGGCCTGCTGTACCTGGACGAATCCTTCCCCGATCTGCACGAGATGAACAAGACCACCGAGATCGCTTTGACCAAAGTTCCATATCGAAAGCTCTGCCCGGGAGCGGCGGCGCTCGACCGGCTGCAGGAAGATTTCCGGTGATCGGCCCGCTTTTGAATTAAAGTGCCGGATGATCACCGAAACACAAATCGTCCGGTTTGATTCTATAGCGCTGGACTGCGGATCGACGCTCGCGCCGGTGGATGTCGCCTATGAAACCTACGGCGAATTGAACGCGCGCAGGAACAACGCCATCCTGGTGCTGCACGCCTTCACCGGCGATGCGCACGCTGCCGGCGCCGATAAAATTACCGGCGCCGCCGGATGGTGGGACAGCATGATCGGTCCCGGCAAGGGATTCGATACCGACAAATACTTCGTGATTTGTTCGAACATCCTGGGCGGATGCCGCGGCTCCTCCGGCCCGGGGGCCGTCAATCCGGAAACCGGCTGCCCCTACGCGATGTCGTTTCCGCCCGTCACCATCCCGGATATGGTGCGCCTCCAAAAGATGCTGGTGGAGCAGCTCGGCATCGAAAGATTGCTCGCGGTGGCCGGCGGTTCCATGGGCGCCATGCAAGCTCTGCAATGGGCCGTGGCTTATCCGGATAACGTGGCCGCCTCCATACCCATCGCGGGAACCGCCAGGCACAGCCCGCAGCAGATCGCGTTCAACGAAGTGGGCCGCCAGGCCATCATGGCGGACGTGGATTGGAACGAAGGCAATTATTACGGCAAGCGCCCGCCCGCACGGGGGCTCGCCGTGGCGCGCATGGTAGGACACATCACGTACATGAGCGACGCTTCCATGCGCGAAAAATTCGGCCGCCGCCTGCGCGACCGGGATCAGTTCGAAGTGGAAAGCTATCTGCGTTACCGCGGTAATCAATTCGTCGATCGCTTCGATGCGAATTCGTACCTCTACATCACCAAGGCCATGGATTACTTCGATCTCACGGCGGGGCGTCCGTCGCTCAGCGCCGCGTTCGACGGCGTGAAATCGCGATTCCTGGTGATCAGCTTCTCCTCGGACTGGCTGTATCCGAGCTACCAATCGCTGGATATCGTGCGCGCGTTGCGCGGCCGCAACTGCGATGTGGCTTATTGCGACCTGCCGTCCACCTACGGCCACGACGCCTTCCTGGTGAACGTCGCCGAACAGACCGATCTGGTGCGGGGTTTCCTCGGGAGCACGTCCCGGGAGCAAAGCTAGGCAGTGTCCGAAGCGTTTGTCCCGAAGTTGCTCGGACGCAGCGACTACGCCATTATCAGCGCCATCATTGAGCCTAAAACCCGGGTGTTGGATCTGGGATGCGGCGAGGGCGAGTTGCTGGCCTGGCTGGCCGAAAACAAGCGCGTAGATGCGCGCGGAGTGGAGATCGAAGGCTCGAAGGTTCAGCAGGCCATCTCGCGAGGCGTTTCGGTTTTTCACAGCGACATCGAAGACGCGCTCGCCGATCTGCCGGACCAGGCCTTTGACTACGTAATCCTAAGCCAGACGCTGCAGGAATCGCGCGCCCCGCTCAAAGTGCTGCGCGAAATGCTGCGCGTAGGCCGCCGCGCCATCGTCGCGTTTCCCAACTTCGGCCATTGGACCGTGCGGCTGGCGCATCTGTTCAGCGGCCGCGCGCCGAAAACTAAGCTGTTTCCGCACGACTGGTTCGATTCGCCCAACATCCATTTTTTCACCGTCGACGATTTCGAGGGGCTGGTGCAGCTGGAACACTGGAAGATCGAGAAGCGAATCTTCCTGGCGGGCGCTCGCCAGATCAAGCGGCTGCCGAATCTCCTGGCCGAAGTCGCGGTGTTTCTGGTGCGCTCCTGATCAGGTCTTCTTCCTGAACTTTTCGATGCCCTGCTTGAAGTCCTCCGTCGCCCGCGCCAGGGCGTTCACTTCCGCGCCGGCTTGAACGGCGGCCTCGAACTGCATGGCGTCCGTCCGATAGAACAATTCCTTCGACATGGTCAGAGCCGAAGTGGACTTCGAAGCCAGGTTCACGACGAATTCTTCAACTTTATGCTGGAACGCATCGGCTGCAAAAACGCGATTGATCATACCGTAATCGAGCGCCGTCTGCGCGGAAATGCTCTCGCCCGAGGCAAGCAACTCAAACGCCCGCTTCTCCGACACCGACCGCCGCAAAATCGCCATGACGATGGCGGGCACAAACCCGATGTTGATCTCGGGATAGCCGAACTGCGCCGAATCCGCCGCGAGTACAATATCGGCCGCGGTCGCAATTCCGCACCCGCCGCCCAGCGCGCGCCCGTGTACCGCCGCAATAATCGGCCGTGGATGACGCCGCATATCGAGCAGCAGCCCAGCCATGTTGCGCGCTTCCGCTTGGAACTTCGCGAGGTCTCCGGAGGTGTCGTCCGCAAAGGTGCGCAAATCCATTCCGGAGCAGAAGTCTTTCCCCGCGCCGGTCACTAGAACCAAGCGGACACTTTCGTCGGCCGCCGAAAGCCGCACGCCGTCCCGCAACTCGGAAAGCAACTCCTGATCGAGTGCGTTGCGCCGCTCGGGGCGATTCAGCGCAATGCGCGCAATGCCCCCTTCGGCTCGATAAGTGACTTTACGATATTCGCTCACTCGATCTCGTCACCCGGGACCGGCGCCTTTCCGCGCCCGACCCGCTTCAAAATGCGCTTGGCTTTAGCCACGTCGCCACGTCCGGCTCGCACGCGAAAATATTCGTCGGTGCGAAGCGCGGAAAGTTTCTCCGCCACCGCAACATTGATCAGTTGATTCAGCGCCACGCCTTCCGCTTCAGCCACTCGCTTCGCCTCCTCGAACAACGAAGGTTGCAAACGAAGCGCGACGTTACTCTTTCTCATATTCGCTCCTGATCTTTCGCAAGATTTGACCCGGCACAGCCGCTCTAATCCCGAAGACAGCCGCGGCTTCCCGCAGATGCCGCAGATTGAAAGTCGCCAGGTAGTCGGCACTGCCATTCGCGGCTGTTTCCAGCACCATCTCGTCCGAAGGATCTTTCAATTGCGGCCTCCACAGAAACCGCATCTCAACGGGAACTGCCATTGACAGGATGGCGTCGAGGACCGCGCCGACGTCTGCAATCGTCATTGCCACATCCTTCAGCAACTGCGGACGAGTTAGCACTGCTTCGTATTCCAGAACCAACGGAACTGAAACCAACATTTCAATGCGGCCGTCGAGCGCCGCCAAGACCAGCTGCCTTGACGCGCCTCGATCGCTGCGCAAAGCTGCCACAACGACGTCGGCATCAAGAACCAGACGCATCCTGTCTGTGCTAAATGATATCACATGCAATATTGCTATCGTTGTACACGGCGTGCTTCACACCCCGCTCACGGCGACAGCCACCTGATGTTGCGCCAGCCTGCGCCCTGGCCGATCAATGGCGTCGCTGCCGTCCCCGCCGCGATTCCGCCCACGTCCTTCTCCCCGCGTCCTTCTCCAAGAGGAGCCCCACAACCCTCCGGTCGAGGTGCCTGGGTCGAAATGCCCGGACGCTCCCGTCACAAACAAGGTGCCTTTTGCAGTCCTGCCCCCAGTTTAGTTCGCGGCAGCTTGGTTCGCGTCGCGGCAGCGGTGGTGCTATGAGCTATGCTACTCTGTCCTCTAAGTGAGGCCGCACTTTCAAGGGGTGCGACTGGGTCCATGGCCGATCCGCCTCGCGTTCCTCCCCGTCGAACAGGCAACCGCAAGAGATCAGGCGATAGGAGCATGCTATGTTTTCTCGACGAGCCTTTGCAGGAATGATAGCGGCCGGCCTCACTGAGGCCGCGTTCGCACAGCGCGCAAAGCTTTCAGGCGACGCACCCGCCGACACGGTTTGGATCAACGGAAACGAATTTCCCGAAGGGCCGCCTCAAGCGTCCATCGATGCCATGGCGCGCGTCATCGGCGAGTCGAACCGGTATCACTATCAGGAGTTCCCGGCATTCTACGCCAAACTGGCCGCGAGCGAAGGCCTGAGCGCGGATCAGATTCTGGTGGGCGCCGGATCGAGCGAACCGCTGCACGCGGCTGTCGAGGCTTTCACTTCACCCGGCGTGCCCTTGATCATTCCGATGCCCACGTACGAGGCCGCGCCCGAGCTGACTCGATACAAAGGCCATCCCGTTATCGAGACGCCGCTCAATTCGAACATGGCGCCCGACGTGCGCCGGCTGGCCGCGGAGGCCGGCAAAGCGGGCGGCGGCTTGATCTACATCGTCAATCCCAACAATCCTACGTCTACCATCACCACCAGCGACGACATGGCATGGCTGGCGGCGAATCTCCCGAAGAACACCTACGTTCTGGTGGACGAAGCCTATCTGCATTACGCCACGTCGCCGGAGGCCTCGTCGTCGTTTCGCTTCGTGAAGGAAGGCAAGAACGTCATCGTGTCCCGCACCTTCTCGAAGATTTACGGAATGGCGGGTCTGCGGGTGGGATACATCGCCGGTCGTCCGGATCTGATCAAGCGCATGGAGCCCTACCGTAACAACGTGATCAGCATCGTCAGCGTGCGCGCGGTTCTGGCGGCGCTGGATCTTGGCCCCCGGATGCTGGAGGAGCGCAAGGCCAAGATCGTTCACACCCGCAACGAGCTTTCGGCCTGGCTGAGCGAGAAGAAGTTCAAGTTCATTCCGCCACAGGCCAACTTCGTAATGATCGAGACGGGGCGCGACGCCAAGGATGTGCAAGCGGCGATGCTCGCGAAAGGCGTCGCCATCGGCCGTCAATTTCCGCCTCTCAACACGATGATCCGCGCCTCCATCGGCACGGACGCGGAGATGGCCAAGTTCCGCAGGGTATTCACGGAAGTGATGGCGTCTTAACACACCGTGTTACGACGAAGCGGGCGCCACCGTTCTACAATAAAGTTGAGTGCATAAAGCAATCTTTCCGGCTGTGGCGCTGGTGGCCATCGCGTGCTCGTCACTGGCGGACACTCCGGCCAAACCACATAAACGCCGGCACCCCGTGACGGCTGCCTCCACCACGCCCGCGCGCAAGCACAAAGCGGTTGCGGCGACTCCGGCTTCCGCTAAGACCACTCCCCGCCGAAAAGGAAAAGGTTCTCGCGTTCCCGCGCGCTCCTATCAACAAGCCCCCACGGCCGATCGCTACAAGGAAATCCAGCAAGCCCTGGCGGCCAAGGGCTATCTTCACGGCGAGCCGAGTGGCCAGTGGGGCGCCGAATCCGCCGACGCACTCAAGCGCTTTCAGGCCGATCAGAATCTGATGCCCGACGGCAAAATCAATTCGCTCTCACTTATCGCCTTGGGTCTCGGTCCCAAACGCCTGACCGCGAAATCGGATGTCGCGCCTCCGCCTCAAGCAGCGGCGCCCAATACGCCAACCGTTGCGCCCCCGGCCCCTCCCCAATGATAGTTGGCGTCGCCAAAGAAATTAAAGATCACGAAACGCGCGTCGGGCTGGTTCCGAGCGGCGTAACCGCGTTGCGTGAAGCCGGCCATCGCGTGCTGGTGGAAACGCAGGCGGGCGCCGGCAGTTCCATCCCCGACAGCGAATACGTGGACGCAGGCGCGGAAATCCTGCTCAATGCCGCCGAGGTTTGGAGTAAGGCCGATCTGGTCATCAAGGTGAAGGAACCGCAGCCTTCCGAATACTCGCACTTCAGGCCGGGCCTGATCCTGTTTACGTACCTCCATCTCGCGCCACTGCCCGAACTTACGGGCAAGCTGGTAAACGCGAAGGTGAACTCGGTGGGCTACGAGACCATTCGCGAAGCCGATGGCTCACTGCCGCTGCTCACTCCGATGAGCGAAGTGGCGGGACGCATGGCGGTGCAGGTGGGCGCGGTGTATCTGGAACGGCCCAATGGAGGGCGCGGCATCCTGCTGGGCGGCGTGCCCGGCGTGGCGCCTGCCAACGTCGTGATCCTGGGCGGCGGCGTGGTGGGACACAACTCAGCCAAAATGGCCGTGGGTTTGGGTGCGGCCGTTACGATCATCGACCGCAGTCTGGACCGTTTGCGCGCGCTGGACGACATTTACAGCAGCCAGGTGGTAACGCTCGCATCCAATGTCTTCACCATACGCGATGCCGTGCGCAACGCCGATCTCGTGGTAGGGGCAGTGCTGATCCCGGGCGCGTCGGCGCCCAAGCTGGTGCGGCGCGAAATGTTGAAGACCATGAAGCCGGGCGCCGTGATGGTGGATGTCGCCATCGATCAAGGCGGCTGTTTTGAAACCTCGCACGCCACCACGCATACCGATCCCATTTACTTCGTCGATGGCGTGCTGCATTACTGCGTGTCGAACATGCCGGCAGCGGTGCCGCACACCTCCACCTACGCGCTCACTAATGCGACGTTTCCCTACCTGGCCGAGTTGTGCGCCAAAGGACTGGAGCAGGCTTGCCGGGACAACGCGGCCATTCGCGTGGGCGTAAACACCTACGCGGGACACATCACGCATCCGGGAGTGGCGGAATCGCAGGGGCTGGCCTGGAGCGAGCTCAAGGCGTTGCTGTAGCCGGCGGGAAGACCTTTTCCGCCCGTTCTGTTTTTAACAAAAACCCACGTTCCTGTTCTTTAACGGTCAGGGTGGTTCGAGCGGCGTCGGCCGGAACTCTCCACACTTTTGTGATCTCGCGCTGTTCCTTCCGATTGAGCACGAACGCCGCGGGGTGCAGCAGCGTGGAGGCCTTATCCCAGTGGCCGTTGGTCTCCGATTGGCCGGTTACTTCGATGGCGATGGGAACGGTGGCGCGATCTTCGGTGTTCACCACTTTCACCTTCACGAAGATCAGATCGGAGCTTTGCTTGTCGATGCTCAAAGTAACATCCAGCTTGGGCGCGGTTGCGCAGCCCGTCAAAACCACTAGAACAAGCAACAACGAAAGTTTCTTCATCATATAAGCCTAAACGTTTTGGCCGCCCCGGCTCGTTTTTCCAAGCGCGCAGCACGGCGCTCCAGGGCTTCGGACGGTTCCAGTTCCAGCGCGCCGCGGGTCATTTCGAGCGCCAGCGCGTAGTTGCGTTCCCGCCGCTCGTAGTATTTCGCAAGTTCTACAAACGCCGCGGCGCGCCACGGATTGGGCGATGCGGCGAGATCGGCGAGCACTCCCAGCGCCGCATGTTCACGCCCCAGCTTCTTTTCAAGCGCGGCGATATCCCACAGCGTGCGAAACAGCAGATGGTCGGACAGATTTTTCTCAATCGCCCGCCGGAACAATGCCAGCGCGTTTTCATGCTGCTCGGCCTGCCGCCACCAGCGCGCCATTCCGACCATTTCGGCCCCGTGCGAAAATTCGGCGTTACCCGGCTGAAACGCGCGAGGAACGATAGCGGTAAGACAGGCCAAGCTAAGAATGTCGATGGCGTTGTGATGGAACACCGGCATCAGGCGAAAGATTTCGTGCGTCCGCACGTACTCGAAATAGACGTACGGAATCAGTTCGCCGGGCAGGTCGCCTTGCCGTTCCACGCCCAGAACTTGATTCTCGAGTTCTACCAACCGGCAACTATCGAATCGCAGGTTCCACAAACGGCGCGCGCCGAACAGCAGGTCCAGGTGCTCGAGCGAACTGAACGGCGGCCGCTGCCTCACCATGCGATAGCGCGTTTCGAGCAGCGGCTGATCGTAGGTGCGGCCGTTGTAGGTGATCAGCACTTCAAACTGCCTCAAATGTTCGGTGAGCGCGCTTAGCTGGCTGGCCTCTTCGCCGAAGTCGCGCATAAAAAACTGGCGAACGCGAAAACCTTGCGGGGTGATGCGCCCGACACCTACCAGAAAAGCGTAGGTGCCCGACCCTCCAGCCAGGCCGGTGGTTTCGGTATCGAGGAAGCACCACTTCTCCGGCGCCACGCCGCGGATCTGGCCGTTCGAGATGGGCTCCAGCAGATCGTGTGGCAGGTCTTGCAGATCGACAATACCGACGCTGCCGTGGCGGCGCTGGCGTTCGTACAGCCGTTCAGTTTCGTAGTGGACGCCGTGCGCGGTTGCCACCTCTTGGCCGTGCAGCCAGTCTTCGGGGGCGGGCACTGGGGGCTGGGGTTTGGGGATTGGCGGTTTTGTCGTGGAACGTGTGTACTTTTTGTCGATTCTGGCGATTCTCTTGCGCAGGTGAGCAAGTTGTTCCTGAAAGTCGCTCATGCTTCTGCCGATGCCTCTTCCCATTCCTGGAGCAGAGCGCTCAGTGCCGCGCGGCGCTTTTCCAATTGCGCTGCAACGTGCATGGTTTCCCCGGCGCTCACAAAATTCGCCAGACGCTCCTCATCGCTTGCGATTTCAGCCTCTAGGGCCGCGATCTGGGACTCAAGTTCGCGCGCGCGATTCTGCCGCTGCTTCAGCTTCATCGGATTCACGCGTTTGGCCTGTTGGCTATTGGCGATTGGGGATTGGGGAAGCGAATTAACTTGACCGTTGGTGGGCAAAGTGAGATCAATCTGCTTGCCCTGTTTGCGCCAGATGTAGTCTTCGTAGTTGCCCGGAAACACATTCACCTCGCCGTTGCCCACTTCAAAGATACGCGTGGCGAGCTTGTCGATGAAATAGCGATCGTGCGAAACGAACACCACCGTTCCCGTGTACTTTTCCAGCGATTCGAGCAGAACGTCCTTGGCGCGCATGTCCAAATGATTCGTCGGCTCGTCCAGCAGCAGAAAATTCGAAGGCTGCAGCAACATGCGGGCCAGGGCATAGCGGTTGCGCTCGCCGCCCGACAGCACGCCGATGCGCTTGCAAACGTCGTCCTCGGAAAAGAGGAAACAGCCCAACAGACTGCGCAGCTCGGTGTTGGTGGAGCGCGGAGCCTCGCCCTGCAAGTCATCGAGTATGCGCGCGTTGGGATCGAGTTCTTTGTATTGATCCTGCGCGAAATAATCCACCTCAGCGTTGTGGCCCAGGCGATATTCTCCGCTGGTGAGTGGTTCGCTTCCGGCCAGCAGCTTGATCAGCGTCGATTTCCCCGCCCCATTCACGCCCACCAGCGCGATCCGGTCGCCACGTTCGATGATGAAATCCACGCCGCCGAAAACGAACTTCTCGCCATAGCTTTTGGACACGTTGTGGAACTCGGCCACGATGCGGCCGCTCGGTTTGGGCTGAGGAAATGAAAAGTGGATGGTCTTTTCTTCATTGGGCAGTTCGATGCGCTCGATCTTGTCGAGCTCTTTGATGCGGCTCTGCACCTGTTTCGCCTTGGTGGCCTGATAGCGGAAGCGGTTAATGAAGGCCTCCAGCTGCTCGATTCGCTCGCGCTGGTTGCGATACGCGGCTTCCAACTGCTCGGTGCGCTCCTGCTTCTGCCGCAAAAACTTTTCGTAATTGCCCGAGTAGAAATGCACGCCGCGATTCCAGATTTCGACGATCTTGCCGACCGTGACATCCAGGAAATAGCGGTCGTGCGAGATCAGCACGTAAGCGAAGGGGTAGTTGGCCAGGTATTGCTCCAGCCAGTTGCGGGCTTCCAGATCGAGATGATTGCTCGGCTCGTCGAGCAGCAGCAGGTTCGGTTTTTCGAGCAGCAATTTCGCGAGCGCGATGCGCATCTGCCAACCGCCGGAGAATTCCTCGGTGCGCTTGCTCCACTCTTCGTTCGGGAATCCGAGGCCGGACAGCACCGTCCCCACTTGCGCTTCGATAGCGTAGCCATCGCGGGTGCGGAATTCACTATCCAGTTGATGGAAGCGGTCAGCCACCAGCGCATAATCGGGCCCCGCGGGATCCAACTCGCCCATCTTATGCGTGAGCTCTTCCATCTCCACTTCCATCCGTTGCAGCGACGCGAAAACGGACATGCATTCGGCGAACACGCCGCGACCGGAAAGAGACAGGCCGTCCTGCGGCAGATAGCCGGAGCTGACGCCGCGCGTGACGCTAAGCTTGCCGTAATCGAGCGACTCCATGCCGGCCAGCACTTTGAGCAGCGTGGTTTTACCGCTGCCGTTCGCGCCCACCAGGCCTGCGCGATCCTGGGCCGTGATCATCCAGTTGAGATCTTCAAACAGCAGCTTGGGGCCGAAGCGCTTGCCGGCGCCGGAGAGTTGGATCATCTATTTCTAGCTTACGGCTTCCCTAGACTGCACAGCGGATCGCCGACTACTATGTTCATCCAGCTGAGCAGCGGAATGGCAAGGTAGAAGCTTTCAGCCAGATTGCGGCCGTGATAATAAGCCGGCAGAAGAATGTTGGGACGAGGCGTGAACTGCAGGTAAGGTTCGTAAACGTGGCCGGATGCGCCGGTCACGCCGTCGTGAATGTAGTCTGCGGTCAAGCTCTGCGGAGATCCCGCGAAGGTGGCTTTCAGATCGCCCCACGCACCGATGTTCCAACTGTCGGGAGGGCGCGCGAAAGTTCGTCCGTTGGTGGAAACGTATTCGGTCATGATGGCGCCGGGCAACCAGTGGAAACCGAGATGCCGCTCTTTGCGGTCGGGATCGTTGGATCCCCAGGAGGCATAAGCGATGACGTCGGATTCATGAGAAAGCACCGTGCGCGAAGCTTCCAGCACCACGCGATCGGGCGGAAGCTGTTGAGCGGCCTGCATCAACCAGGCATTGCCTTTGGTGTTGTCACCGCCCTTCAGATCGATCACGAATTTCCCGCGATTGCGGGCGGCGAGAGCGCGATCGATGATAGCCTTCACGTCGTCAAAATCGAATCCGGCCAGACGGGTGACAAGATAAATAGGGAAATCGGGATGACGAAACGTCGCCGCGATTTTCCCGAAGAATGGGTTGGCGACGCCGGCGGGGAGCGGGTGCCCACTTCCGTGCAAGCCACCGTGCAGATCGAAGTAGAATAACGCCATTTCAGAATCCACGGAAGCTGCTTCGCCGGCCATGCCCAGGTTGCCGCGTATCTTCAAAGGGACTCCGGCCGTGGTGACGATGTAAAGCACTTTCTCGATGAGGTTGTGTCCGCGCAGACAGTCCTGGACGGGGCGAGCGATCTGTTGGTCAAAAACGAAACGCGAGATCTCTTCGTCCATGCTGGCGTTGAGACGGCAAATGTTGGAAGCGGGAATCTGGCGCCGCTCAGCGTAGTATTCGCCGATCTTGCGCGATAGCGCGGAGGGCTGGTTGACGACGATGAGTACGGAGTCGGGCGTTTGGCCGAGCAGCAGAAATGGCGAGACGAGAACGGCGCAGAAGCGGAGAAGCAATTCTTATTGTACGGTCTTGACGGGCTTGCGGCGAACGGTTGTGCGCCACTCGCGCCAGTCTGCGGTGGTGGCCTTGACCATAGCGGTAGCGGCTTCATGCAGCCATTCGGCCGATCGTTTAGCAAGATCGCGCTGAATCAACTTGGCGGCGCGCGGAGTGCCCAGATGCACGTTCGCGGTTTCGAATCCCATGGCGCGAAGCAACTTGGATTCGTCGCGTTCCTTGGGCATAGAAGCGAGCTCAACACGCGAGCAATCGGGCGCAAGCCGCCGGACGATCCAGCTTCCGCGCAAGTGGACGAAGGGATCGATGGAGCGGACCGACCGGTCCAGCGCCTCCTGATACCGAATGCGTTCGGAGACCTTTCCGGCCGCGGCCCAGACGCACGCCGAAGGAGCCAGCGCCTTGGCTTCGCGCGCCACTCGTGCGCCGCAGCACGTCGCGATGCCGACGTAGCGTTCGCGTCCCAAACTGCCGAGGCCCGCAATGCGATGAACCATGCGGTAATCCAGTTCCGGCCCGGGCAGCAAGCGCTCGATGGCCCGGCGCGCGCTTTTCGGAACGCGGCCTTTCAAAGTGGGAAGGCTGTCCAGCTTTTGCCAAAACTGAGCCGGGTCGCGCAGAACACCGGTGACCATGTGACGCAACCACTCGTGATCTTCCGCCAGCACCATAGGAACGCCGCCAACTTCGAGGCTCTTCTTATAACCGGTGAGGATCGCATCGCAGGCGTCTCTGGCGAGGATCTTCAGGCGGGACTCGCGAATGGCAATGTGCGCGCTGGCGGCCAGGCGCACCAGGTCGATAGTATAGGGCAGCTCGTAGGCTTCGTCAAAATCGTTGATGCCCCAGACCAGGCGGCCTTCGACGTCGCGCCACGTGCCGAAGTTTTCCACGTGCAGATCGCCTACCGCCAGCACGCGCGGCGCGTGAGCCGGATCGGGGCAGACCTTGGGCCAGAGTTGCATCCAGCGGTAAAAAGTCGCGCGAAAAAACGGAAACAAATCCTGAGCCATGGCCTGGTGCTTGCGCTGAAGGTCGGCGGGCAGCAGGCGGAGGCGCTCGGAGAGCCAGGTTTCGTAGGCGCGCGTAGCTTTGGCGATGTTCATCGTTTCGTCAAGACCATTCTAACGTTGAGGGGCCGCGCTTTCGTGCTAACGCGTCCGTGCTAACCTCGGGTTACTTATGGGCTCTGTTCGCGATCATGCAGATCCTGATTGACGCCACACCGCTGCTGCTCAGAAGCGCGGGCGTCAAGAATTACACCTATTACTGGATCCAGAGCTTGTGGGAGCAGGCGCGCAACGATCGCATCCTGACGCTGCCCGCGCTCACACGATTAGGGCCGCTGAATCACGAGCGGTCGATTGCCGGAACAGCGCGCACCTGGGCGCATCTGGGGCGCGTTTTCGTTGCGAACCGAGCGCCCTGGTTGCCGCTGCTCCGCTGGACGATGCCCAAAGCGGATGTGTTCCACGTGTCGAATCAGATCCGGTTCCCACCGAAGGGCGTGAAGCTGACCGCCACCATTTATGACATGACATGCCGCCTGATGCCGGAGCTGCATACGGCGGCCAACATTCAAGCCGATGCAAGCCTGGCGAAGAATGTGCTGGCGCGCGCGGATCGGTTAATAGCTATTTCTGAGAACTCGCGGCAGGACGCGGCGCGCTTGCTGGGCTTAGATGCGAATCGAATCGAAACCATCTATCCAGGCGTGCCGGAGGTTTACTTTGGCGCGCAGGCGCGGCCCAGCCAGCAGCCCTACGTTTTGTACCTGGGGGCAATCGAACCGCGCAAGAATGTCGACACGCTGCTGGATGCGTGGAGCGGTTTTCGTCTGCGCGGCGATTTTGATTTGGCCATCGCGGGCGCAAGCGGCTGGGCGGGCGAGAAGACTGTGGCGCGGCTCAAGTCCCGTCCGGCGGGAGTGCGGTATCTGGGATACGTGCCGGAGGACGAACTGCCGGGCTTGATGGCGGGAGCGAGCGCGTTCATTTATCCATCCCTGTACGAAGGCTTCGGATTTCCAGTGGCGCAGGCCATGGCGGCAGGCGTGCCGGTGATCACTTCGAATACGTCGTGTTTGCCGGAAGTAGCGGGCGAAGGCGCGCTTTTGGTAGATCCTCGCAGCGCGGCGGAAATTCGAGCGGCGATGGAAAAACTGCTGGCGTCCCAGGCGTTGCAGCAACAGTTGCGGACGGCCGGATTGGCGCGGGCACGGCGTGAGTACCGGTGGGAGATTTGCGCGCGGAAAAGTTTGGAATTTTTCGCGAAAGTTTGACCTACTTAGTTTAACTACTGGCCCGCGCCCGGCGCGATAAAAAAGTCCCAGACCTGCATATCGACCTTTTCCGTTGAATATTGGACCACCGCGTACTCACCCGGATCGAGCGGTTTTTGCGGCCAGATTTTGAATAGCCCATCCGCTACCTGCTGACGAAAGACCTCCACCAGATCCGGCTCCTGGATGGTTTCGTTGATCACCGGCTGGATGGTCAGCTTTTCCACCACGCGATTACCCTTGTGCTCACCCATGCGCAGGATGCCGAAGCGCTCTTCGTCAGAAAGGCGAATGTAGAATTCGGGGCTGCGATTCGCGGTGCCCTGCGCGGAGTGCGGCCCATCGAGTTCGAGCGTGGCTTTGCCGTTAACCATCGGCACGGGACTGATGGCCTTGAGCACGCTGCGCCGCTTATTGGTAACCACCTTCGATTCGCCCACCTTGAGAGCTGTCAGATTCTGAGGTGACGGCTTCTGATCGTCAATGAGGTAGACGCCCGGTTCAGCGGGGACGCTGGCCACTTCCCTGCGGGCGGCGCGCTCGGCTTTGTTCTCGGCATCCTCGGCGGCCGCGGTTTCGCGGATAGCGTCGGCACGGGCTTTAATTCCGGCCTTGGTTCTGTCCAGGTCGACTATCGCGGCGGGCACTTCTTCCCAATCGTCGCGATCGAGACTGTAGAAGCGCACGCGATCGTTCTCCACCTTGTACTCGCGCACCAATTGATCGCTCCCGTCCTTCATATACAGTTTGATATTTTCGGCGCCGGCCAAAAAGCAAAAAGTCAATAACAAAAAGCAGACCTTGCGCATAGCCTAGCCTTCCAAAGGTTGCAGACCCACGCTGCGCAAAAGCAGAAACTGCGAAAGATTCTCGGAACTGAGCAAGCCGAGCAGCCGGTCGTCCTGCATCACGAGCACGCAGGCTCCGGCGTGGGCCATGAGCGGCAGAACGTCCGCGAGGTCCTTATCGGGCGGCACGCTCGGAAATTCGCGCTCCATGTAACCTGCTACGTAGGACTCCGGCCCCTGCGCCATTCCGCGCAACAACGCGTTGCGGCCCAGCAGGCCCAGCACCTGGCCGCCCAGCACGACGGGGAAATCCTGCTGCGAGGTGGAGAGCAAAAGATTCGCGGCCTCGCGAATGGTGGCGCCATGGGCGAGCGTGTGATATTCAGTCATCATTGCGGCGCGCACCGGGATGCCCTGGGTGAGAGACCGGCCGCGCGACGCCGCGCCTTCGTTGGCCGCGCCCAGATAGATGAAGAACGCGACGAAAGCCAGCATGGGCATGTTGATAAATCCATAAAGTCCCATGCTGATGGCCAGCATGCGTCCGGACCAGGTGGCGATGCGCGTGGCTTCGTATTCCGATTTCAGCCGCGAAAGAACGGCGCGCAGCATGCGGCCGCCATCCATGGGGAAGGCGGGCAGCAGATTGAATCCGGCCAGGATGAGATTCGCCAGGGCGATGCGATCGGCCAGGTTGGCGTCCGACGGCTGCACCAGCGCGAAGAGATTGACTGCGCCCTTCTCCGAATAGAGCACAGCGAAGATGAAACCGGCGATAGCAATGTTGACGGCGGGGCCGGTGAGCGCGATCCAGAATTCCTCCCAAGGCTTGGCCGGACGTTCCAGGCGCGCGACGCCGCCGATGGGGTACATGACAATCTCGATAGTGCGAATGCCGTAGAGCGAGCTGACGAAGGCGTGGCCGAACTCATGCAGCAGCACCGATGCGATGACGGCCAGCACGAACAGCGCGTAATTGCCCGGCGATTGGTTACTGCTCAAGCCGACGACGACTAAACCGATGAGCAACAGAACGAAAGTGAAATGGAGCCTGATGGGAACGCCCATCAATCGAACGGACCCGACGGAGCCCGAACTGGCGGCCCTGGGAGTACTGCCTTCCTGTGCCAATAAAACCTCTGCAATGATTTTCACACGGTTTCGCGGGTGCGCGCCGTCCTACCTCGCCGGAGGCTTGGCCGGCTTCGCAAGGATCTCGTACACCGGTTTGTTGCCGGAGTAAACGCGCCACTCCTGAATCAACCCATCGTGGACCTCAGCGCGCCGGGCGGCTGGCATTTGCCACTTGTTCTCGGGCGCCAACTCCCCGTTGAGGCGAATTGTTCCGCCGGCGGAGCCGAAAGCCGCCACGGTGTCAATGAAGACGTGATCCTGGGTCACCAAAGCCCGGCCCGCGCCAGCAGCATCGACGGCGTGTTAGCCTGCATTCGTGATGGTGTTCTTTGCACGAACGATGAGACCGCTGGTCGCGTTCCTGCTGGCTGGCGCGGCCGTCGCCCAGGCGCCCTCCTACACGCCAAAGCCATACGGCAACCTCAAGCAGGTGATGCGCAGCGTGGCTTTGCCCAATGCCGGCATCATCTTCGGAATCCAGGAAAAGCCGCCCAAGAACGACATGGAGTGGCAGACCGTGGTGAATGCCTCCGTCGCGCTCGAGGAACTGGAAAATCTGATCATGATTCCGGGGCGCATCCGGTCCAACGGCCAGCCGGTTCCGGTACAGGCCGCCGATTATGCCAGGTACGCCGCGGCATTGGCGCCGGCTGGAAGGGAGTGCCTCAAAGCCTCCGTGCAGAAAAGCCAGAATGCAGCCGGAAATTGCACCGACAGTCTTAGCCAGGCCTGTGACAACTGCCACAAGGTTTATCGGGACCAGCCTCAGAAATAGCCATGCGATCTCGATGCATCGCCGCTATATTGCTTGGGCTGACGCTGCCCGGAAGGCCGGCCTACGCGCACCACTCCGCGGGGGCTGAATTCGACTTGAGCAAGCGGATCACATTGACCAAGTCATAAGATGACGGAACCAGAGTTGACGGCGCGTTGGGAACTGGTGGCGGGCTTAGTGCCCGAGCGCGCGCCCGCGCCAGGCGGCGCTGAACAGGAAGTGGTTGAGCTTTTCGATAAGCTGCGCTGCCGGTTGTTGCGCTTCCTGCTGGGCTTCGGCGTTCCGGTTCACGAAGGCGAGGAAGTGATTCAAGAAGTGTTCCTGGCCCTGTTCCAGCACCTCAAGAAGGAACGGTCCCGGCGAAACCTGCGCGGTTGGATTTTTCGCGTCGCTCACAATTTGGGTTTGAAGCGCCGGCTGGCTAGAACGCGGGAGACCGCGCATGTTTTGGGTTCGAAAGAGACGCCGGCCGCGGCCCTGCCCGATCCAGCCGAAAATCCCGAAGAGCGCCTCTTGAGCAGCCAGCGGCGCCAGCGCTTGCAGGCGCTGCTACAAGCGCTACCCGAGCAGGATCAATGGTGCCTGGCCTTGCGCGCGGAGGGACTGCGCTACCGGGAAATCGCCGAGGTTCTGGATATGTCGCCGGCCTGGGTCTCGGCCTCATTAAGCCGATCGCTGGCGCGGTTGAATGGCGCGGTATAAAACGGTGCGTGGCTGACCTGCAGGCGACGAACCGACCGACCTTACGATACAAGACTGACATGCCGGATAGCCTTGCTACTAAGCTTGTTCGAACGCGCGGCACCAACTGAAGCAGTTCGCAATGGCGCTGGATTTTCGGGAAGAACATTCAGATATTTCAGAACAAAGTTTTGCGGCGGACCAAGCTCCATAAGATGTCACTTTGGCGGGGACAATTCGCTTGACTCTCGCTGTGGCCGCTAGTAACATGGCTCAAACGGGGAAACGGGATTGAGACAATTCGGGGTAGAATTGTTTTATAGCTGGGCGCAGAAGTAACCCTTTTCCGTTGACCGGATCAAGTTCCTATCCCGAGGGACTGCGTTAGTAAAGGGGATTCCGATGAAAAGCAAAAAGCTCTATCAACTACGCTTCGTCGCGCTGTTGGCCGTGCTCTCTTTGGCAGGCGCTCCGCGGCTTCTGGCACAATCCGCCGGAACGGCTGGTGTGGCGGGAACCGTCACTGATCCTTCGGGCGCCGCTGTGCCGCAGGTGACGGTGACCCTGACCAGCGCCGATACCGGCCAGTCGCGGACCGCTGTCACCGGCAGCGATGGCGCCTACCGGTTTACGTTGCTTCCTCCAGGCGCCTATTCGGTGCGATTTAGCGCCCAAGGATTTAGGAGCGCGGACGTTTCCGGGCTGCAACTTACGGTGACTGAAACCGCGGTTCTGAACCGAAGCCTGGAAGTGGGCGCGCAGACCGACTCGGTAACCGTGGAAGCGACGGCCGAAACTTTGCAGACTGCCACTTCCACATTGGGGACCACAGTGGGCTCCAGAACCGTGACCGACCTTCCGCTGGCCAACCGCAACTACACGCAAATTATCGGTCTTTCGGCCGGCGGAAACAGCGCCGTGACTAACGCCACTTCCTTTGGAAAATCCACTCTGGACATCAGCGTGAATGGGAATACCAATCTGCAGAACAATTTTCAAATGGACGGCGTTTCCATCGGAAGCATGGGTACGGGCGGAAGAGCGGACGACAACGGCGTGTTCGTCGGCATCCCGATCATCAACCCCGACGCGATCCAGGAGTTCAAGATCCAGACGTCGACCTACGACGCCAGCTTTGGGCGTAATCCCGGCGCGAACGTGAACGTGGTCTCGAAGTCGGGCACCAACACCTGGCACGGGACGGCATTTGAGTTCTTCCGCAACGGCCAACTGGACGCGAATGGTTTCTTTTACAATCGGGACGTCTGCCGGACGACTTATGCCGGCCAGTCCTGTCCCAAGCAAATCTTGAATCAGAACCAATATGGCGGTGTGATCGGCGGACCTATCAAGAAAGACAAGCTGTTTATATTCGGCAGCTACGAGGGCACGCATCAGCGAAACGCGGTGGACCCGGACGGTAACTCCGCCATCAACCTGTACCCGTACATTCCGGCGGGGGACCGCACCAGCGCCGCGTGGCTGTCCTCGCTCATCGCTAATACCTGCACCGAGCCGGCGTTCGGGCCGGGGCTGCCGTGTACGGCAACCACAATAAGCCCGGTGGCTTATAACATGTTGCAACTGAAGAATGCGGATGGAAGCTACTACTTTCCCACCCATACCTCATTCGGCGATCCTCTGAGCTTCAGCATTCCCGCGATATTTAACGAAAAGCAAACCGTGGTGAACGGCGACTATGTGATCAGCGAGAAAAACACTCTGGCGATGCGGTTTTTGTACGATACCACTCCGCGCATACAGACCTTTATTTGCGGCGTGTGCGGAGCGCCTCCGGGAGCGCCGCAGGACAGCCAATTTTCCAATACCAACGCGCTGGCTAAGCTGACCACCATCGTGTCGAACACTTTTGTAAATGAGCTGCGCGTATCCATGCAACGGCTGTTTTCAAAACAAGTGGATGGCCTTCCGAGCGGTTATTCCCCGCAGAACCTGGGAATTACGCCCATCGTCCCCAGCGTGCCGTATGCGCCAATCATGTCTTTCCTCATTAATGGCTTTAGTGTAGGCGGGTTTTTGGACTTCGAACTCAGCCCGACTACGCAATATCAGGCGCAGGATCAGATCTCCTGGAGCCACGGACGACAGACCATTCGCGCCGGTTTCGAGGTGGAAAAGGGCCAGTGGAACTTCAATTTCCCCGGCCTGGAGCGCGGCTGGCTGTTCTTTGGCAGCTTCAGCAATTTCCTGGACGCCAATAACCCAGGTAACATTTTTCAGTGTGTCGTCTGTGTTTCCGGCGGCAACTTTAACGCCGGCGGCGTGATTCACGCGTATACGGTTACCAACCTGGATGGGTTCGTCCAAGACGACTGGGCCGTCAGCTCGAGGCTGACTGTGAACATGGGCCTCCGCTGGGAATCGAACGGCATCTTTAACGACAAATACGGCAACCTGACCAACTTTTGGCCCAGCCGGTTAGTGCCCAATTCCGAGGTCCCCGACGCGCCTCTTGGCCTGCCGGCGAATTACGCAGGCACCGTGGTGGCGCCGAATTATTTGTCCCATTATCCGCAGCCGCCCAATGGAATTTACGTCAATAAGGGCGGTTATGGGCCGCTCGAAGGCCACCCGCCTTACTCTAATTTCGCTCCCCGCTTCGGTTTTGCCTACAAGGCAACCAATAAGCTGGTGGTGCGCGGCGGCTTTGGTCTTTTCTATGACCGCATCCCGGCCGGCACCTACTTCATGGGCGTGGAGCAAAACAGTCCGTACGCCGGAACGCTGGACTATGGTCCGTCTTCGGCGGGACCGTTCACCATCCAGAACCCGTTCCCGAATGTCCCGGCGGGCACGTTCAACCAGCGCTATGCCAATCTCTCACCGTCGTGTACGGCGAGCTGCGACTCGAACTTGACCGCTATCGGCATAACGCCGATCATCCACACGCCGTTGGTCCGGCAGTATAACGTAAATATTCAGTATGAATTTGCTCCCCGCTGGGTGCTGGAAGCGGCCTACGTCGGCTCCGACGGCATCAACCTGGTGGACAACCAACACTCGCTCAATACTGCGTTGCTTGCGAGCGCCAGCAATCCGATCAACGGGATCGCCACCACCACACCGGCTAATGCGGCATTCCGCGTCCCTTACCTGGGTTACCAGCCAACCGGGGTGGATGTTACGACATTCGACGCAGTTTCCGTGTATAACAGCCTGCAGCTCACGGTTCGCAAACAGTTGTCTCATGGACTGACCCTTCAGGCCGCCTACACCTACAGCAAGTCGCTGACCAACGGCATTTCCGGTACTGCGAACAGCAACGACGCGGGCAATTTGGCACAGCAGTACGGTCCGTCGTATTTCAACCGGCCCCAGCGCTTCATCATCAACTACGATTGGCAGCTTCCGTTGGGCCAGCATAGCGGCGTGACCGGCAAATTGCTGGAAGGATGGAGCCTCTCGGGTGTCACCACCATTCAGGATGGAACTCCCATCACCTTCCTGGATGGGAACGCAGGCAGCGCCTACGGAACTCAGGGAACCGGCACCGGCAATAATGGGCGCGCTGAAATGTGCCCGGGAATGACCTATGGAGATATCGCCACTCCGGGTGGCATCGAGTCGCGCCTGGGCGGATACAGCGGCGGTCTGGGCTACTTCAACCCCAGCGCCTTCTGCCCTGCGCCGGCCATCATGCCGGACGGAGTGACGGTGACCAGTCAGGCCGCATGTCCCAGCTGCGCAACGCTATTCGGCAATTCGGGCGTCGGCGTTCTGCTGGGACCGGGCCAATTGAACTTTGACACTTCGGTGCTGAAGACCACCAGGATCAACGAACGGGCCACCGTGCAATTCCGCGCTGAATTCTTCAACTTCTTCAACCATCCGCAGTTCAGCTCGGTTGGCGTCGGCGGGTGTTGCGGGCCTCAACCGGCGATCCCCAACGTTTCTCAAACCGGATCGGGAATCATCTCTTCCACCAGCGTGGGACCGCGCATCGTGCAGCTCGGCTTGAAGTTTCTGTTCTGAGAGGCCGAAGGGATCGCGACGGACCGCCCCGGCCAACGGACTTAGGCTCCGCCAGCTTGACATGGAACGGTGTAAAATAATTTCCGGCTGACCTGTCGGCGCCTTTGCGAGGGCTATGAACGATAAAATCAATCGGCGATCTTTTGTGAGCGGAGCGGCGCTTGGCGCCGGCGGCATTCTGGGCGGCGCGTTGAACAAAGCCATGGCCGCGAATGCCGCCGCTAACGCGAAAGACAGCTCGGCTCAAGGGCCGGTGGCGAACACCACGTCGGGCAAGATCCGCGGCATGGTGCAGGAAAACAAGGTCAACGCCTTTCGCGGCATTCCTTATGGAGCGCCCACCGGCGGCGCGAACCGATTCCTGCCGCCCGTCAAGCCCGAAGCATGGACCGGCATCAAGGACACCGTGGAGTGGGGACCGGAAGCGCCCCAGGGCCCTCACACCGAGATTCCGGAAGTGGCCGCCACCATCCCGAAGCTCGCCATCAGCGAGGACTGCCTGCATCTGAACGTCTGGACCAACGGTTTGGACGGCCGCAAACGGCCCGTGATGGTTTGGCTGCATGGCGGCGGATTCGCCAGCGGCAACGGCAGCTACAGCATGTACGACGGCGCCAATCTGGCGCGCAAGCAGGACGTGGTCACAGTAACTATCAATCATCGGCTCAATTCTTTTGGCTTTCTTTACCTGGCCGGCATCGGCGGCGAGAAGTTCGCCAACGCGAGCAATTGCGGGATTCTGGATGCGGTGGCGGCGCTAGAGTGGGTACGCGACAACATCGCGAATTTCGGCGGCGATCCAGGCAACGTGACGATTTTCGGCCAGTCGGGCGGGGCGGGCAAAGTGAGCACGCTTTTGGCGATGCCTGCGGCGAAGGGACTGTTTCACCGCGCCATCATCCAGAGCGGCGCAAATTTGAAGGGCCTTTCAACCCAAGACGCAACCAAGACGGCGCACATGCTGATGGACAAATTGGGCGTGAAGACGGCCGAGGAGTTGCAGCAGGTCCCGATGGATCAATTGATCGCGGCCACACTAAGCGCGCGCGGGATGCAGCTTGCGCCGGTGGTGGACGGCAAGACGCTGCCGGGCGGTCCGTTCGATCCCACCGCGCCCGCCCTGTCGGCCGGCGTTCCCCTGCTCATCGGCTCCACTGAATTTGAAGTGAACTTCTTTCCGGCCACCAGGCTGGATCCGATTGACGATACCGAATTGCACGCCGCGGTGAAGCAGGCCACGCGCGCCGGCGATGCGGAGGTGGACAAGCTGATCGCCGTTTATCGCAAGGGCCGGCCGAACGCCAGCGACATCGACCTTTCCCAGATCATCGCGTCCGACGGTTTTCGTACCGGCGTGATGACTGAGGCCGAGCGCAAGGCGGCGCAACCCGCGCCGGTGTACGTGTACTACTTCACCTGGAAAACACCGGTGCACGACGGCGAGCTGAAGGCGTTTCACACACTGGAGATTCCGTTCGCGCTCGCCAACGTAGATGAGGCCCAGTCCATGACCGGCTCAAACGCCGACCGCTATCCGCTGCAGGAGAAAATGAGCGGCGCTTGGGCCGCCTTCGCGCGTACCGGCGATCCGAATCACAAAGGGCTGCCGCATTGGCCGGCGTTCAAGATGGATGGGCGCGCCACCATGGTCTTCGACAATCAATGCAAGGTGGTGAACGATCCGCATCGCGAAGAGCGGCTGGCTTTGGCTGCGCTCCGGGCTGGAGCACAAGCTTGAGAGCCGGGATGCTGGTGCTCGCGGCGCTCGCCTGCGTCTGCGAATTATGCGCCCAGGCCGCCAACCCGCTGAGTTCGGAACTAAAACAGAACTACGAGCGGCAAAAGAATGCGCTGTTGGCGGAAGCCGATCGAATGGCCGACGCGGATTACGCTTTCAAGGCCACGCCGGAAGTGGGAACTTTCGGTTCGCGTGTGGCTCACGTCGCCGACGCGCAAATACTGATATGTTCCGCGGTGAAGGGCGAAAGCCGGAAACCCGATACGGCCGGCAAGACATCCAAGGCCGATCTGATTGGCGCGCTGAAAGCCTCTTTCGATTATTGCGACGGCGCCTACGCTGCCCTTACCGATGCCGCGGCCACGCAGACGGTAAAGGTTTTCGGCCAGCCGCAAACCAAGCTCAGCGCGCTGTGGGGGAATGTGGCTCACGATAACGAGATGTATGGTTATATGGCGGTCTACCTGCGGCTGAAGGGCCTGGTGCCGCCGACTAGCGACCGCCGTCCGAAGTAATTTTGATGATTCGGGCGAAGCCTTCGCCGGCGGCCGGTGGAATCATCTGTTGCGCCATTTTGCGTATGGCGGCTTCGGGAACCACGCGGCCGCGCGCCTGATTGCGGGCGATGCAAATCTCCACAGGAACATCGAAGAACAGCGCTTCCAAAGTACAGCCGTAGCGTTGAGCAAGCTTCACGTACGGTACTCGCTCCCACGGTGTCAGATGAGTGGCGTCGACGTAAGTGACCGGCCGCCCGGCGGCGATGCGCTGGCGAATCAGATAGCGAACCGCGGAGAAGATGCGGGCATTCATGGTTTGATCCAGCGGGTTGTCCGCGATCATGCGCCGCATTTCGTCGGACGAGATGGCGTTCACGCCCAGCCTCGCGAGGTAAGTGGACTTGCCCGACCCGGGCAGCCCGACCGTAATGACCAGTTTCACCTAAACCAGGTAACGGCCGGACGCAAGCAAGCGATCGGCGATTCGGCGTCGCGCGGCAACCGCGTTCACCGGCTCGAATTTCGTAAAACGCTTGAGGACCGCCAGGTTGGTGCGCAAGTTGTCACCCTCGGAGCTGGCAGCCAGCGCGCTACGCCCCGCACTCTCGACCGTTTCCATCGCTTCGCGCAGAAATACGCTGCTGACGTCGGCCGCGATCTCTCCTTTGTGCAGCTTCGCCAGCTTTTGCGCACGTAGATAAACCGATTCCATGACGAACGCATTCATCGCAACGTCGGTGATGGAGGCGAGAACCTCCTGCTGCTCCTCCAGCGCCGTCCCGAATTTCTGATAGGCGATGCCGAGCGCTAACAGCGCGGTCTTCTTGGCGTTTTCGACCAATCGTGCGTCCTCGCTGCCGCCCGCTCCGAGTGCCGGACCCGACAGAATCTCGGCCTGCAATTTCATGACAGCTTCCACCAGCGGCAATTGCCCGCGCATGGCGCGCTTCAGGAGCATCCCGGTGGCGAGCAGACGGTTGATCTCGTTGGTGCCTTCGAAGATGCGGTTGATGCGCGAATCGCGATAGGCGCGCTCAACAATATAATCCTGATGATAGCCGTAACCGCCGTGGATCTGAACGGCTTCATCGGTCGCGTAGTCGAGCATTTCGGACGCGAAAATCTTGATGTAAGAGCATTCCGCGGCGAACTCCTCCACGGCCTTCAACTCGGTTTGCGCGGCATTGGGCTGCTCCCACGAAAAACCTTCCAGCTGGCCCTCAATGAGCCCCACCACGCGATATGTCGCGGCTTCGGCGGCGAAGATGCGGATCGCCATTTCGGCCAGCTTGTGCTGGATCATCCCGAACTCGGCGATGGATTTGCCGAATGCTTTGCGTTCCTTGGCATAGTTCAGGCACACGCGCAGCACTTCCTTCGCGCCGCCGCAGGCAAACGCGCCCAGCTTCAGCCGGCCGATGTTCAGGATGTTGAACGCGATGATATGGCCGCGGCCGATTTCTCCCAGAACATTTTCCACCGGCACCGGCACGTTGTCCAAAAAGATGGGCGTAGTGGAGCTGCCCTTGATGCCCATCTTCTTTTCTTCGGCGCCGGGCGCGAGACCGGGGAACTTGCGCTCCACCAGAAATGCGGTGAACTTCTCGCCATCCACTTTCGCAAAGATGGTATACAGATCGGCCGCGCCGCCGTTGGTGATCCACATTTTTTGGCCGTTAAGGATGTAGTGCTTGCCATCCGGGCTCAAGTCGGCGCGAGTGCGCGCGGCGAGCGCGTCCGACCCCGCTTGCGGTTCGCTCAGCGCGTAGGCGGCCACCATCTCCGCGCTGGCCACCTTGGAAAGATAGCGCTGCTTTTGTGCCTCGGTGCCGTACAGCAACAGCGGAAGCGCGCCGATCCCGCTCTGCGCTCCGTGCCAGGCGGCGTAGGAACCGTCTTTCGCGATGCCTTCGGCCACCAGCATGGCGGAAGTAAGATCCATCTCCATGCCGCCGTATTTCTCGGGAAGATGCACGGAGGTAAGACCGAGTTCTCCGGCTTTGCGCAACACCGCCACCGCCACCCCCGGCTCCTGATGCTGGATGGCGTCCACATTGGGCGCGATTTCCTTGAGCCAGAATTCTTCGGTGGTGCGAGCGATAGCCCGGTGTTCGTCGGTGAAGTCTTCGGGCGAAAAAAGCTGTTCGGGCGTAGCAGGCTCAATGAGGAACGCGCCGCCCTTAGGCTTGGTGGGAGAGATTGTCGAGGATGCCATCGGAATTATTCCTTATCAGGTTTTCGAAAATGCCGGCAGCGCCCTGGCCGCCGCCGACACACATAGTGACCATGCCGTAGCGCGAGTCTTTGCGCTGCATTTCACGCAAAATGGTGGCGGTGAGCTTGGCGCCGGTGCATCCCAGCGGATGTCCGAGCGCGATGGCGCCGCCGTTGGGGTTCACGCGATCCAGATCCAGGCTCGCCCCGCGAATCACGGCCAGCGCCTGGGCCGCGAAGGCCTCATTCAATTCGACCACGCCGATGTCTTCCGTCTTCAGACCCGCCAGCGCGAGCGCTTTCGGAATAGCTACGACAGGTCCGATGCCCATGATCTCCGGCGGAACTCCGGCGACGGCAAAACTCACAAAGCGCGCCATCGGCTTCAGGCCCAGCTCCTCCGCTTTCTTGGCGGAGAGAACGATGGCAGCGGCCGCGCCGTCGCTGGTTTGCGACGAATTGCCAGCGGTCACCGTGCCGCCGGATTGAAACACGGGCTTCAGTTTCGCCAGCGCTTCGAGCGATGTGTCGGCGCGCGGGCCTTCGTCCTGGGTGAACAGTTTGCTGTGACGATGCGGCGATCCGTTATCGAGCGTCGTGGATTCGATGGGAACCGGAACCATCTCGTCATCGAACTTGCCGGAGGCCTGCGCCTTGAGAGCGTGCTGGTGGCTGCGATAAGCGAATTGATCGGCGTCCTCGCGGCTGATGCAGAACTTCTTCTGCAGCTGTTCGGCGGTGAGGCCCATGCCCATGTAGATCTGCGGCAGATGATCCACCATCCAAGGATTGGGCGCGAATTTATTACCCGCCATCGGAATCATACTGAGCGATTCAGCGCCGCCCGCGATGATGATTTGGGCGCCGCCGGAACGGATGCGGTCCGCGGCCATGGCGATGGCCTGCAGTCCCGAAGAGCAGAAACGATTGATGGTGATGCCGGGCACTGAATCGGGCAGGCCCGCGCGCAGAGCGGCAATGCGCGCCATGTTCATGCCGGACTCGGCTTCGGGCATGGCGCAGCCGAGGATCACGTCGTCGATTTCCTGGGGCGCGATGGCGGGATGCTTTTCGAGCAAGCGCCGGATGACAAGGGCCGCGAGATCGTCCGGCCGTGTGTTGCGCAAGCTGCCTTTGGGCGCTTTGCCCACCGGCGTTCGCAAACAATCTAAGATTACTGCTTCCATGGCGTGTTCCAAGGTGCGTTCAATATTTCAGTTTCGCAGCGGTTTGCCAGTCTTCAGCATATACTGCATGCGCTCCTGCGTTTTCGGATTGCCGCACAGGCTCAGGAAAGCCTCGCGTTCCAGATCCAGCAAATACTGCTCGGAAACGCTGGTGGAGCCGGAGAGGCGTCCGCCGCTCAAGACGTGCGCCAGCTTTTCGCCCACCAGCAGATCGTAATCGCTGATGAAATTTCCCTGACGGGCCGACCACGCGCCGAGTTTCATCATGGCGTAAGCGCTTTCGCCCGCCACCTGGATATCCGAGCGCGGCGCCCCGGGCGAATAATCGCGAACCAATGAGAGCGCCAGCGCCTTGGCATCGAAGATCAGCCGCTCGGGATTCATGGAGACGGGGTCCGCGCGATGGAGCAGCCCCAGCTTCTTGGCCTCTTCGGCGCTGGTGGCAACTTTCGCATAGCCGATCAACTCAAAGATGCGCAGCGGGTCGTGCAGCCTGGCGAGCAATTCCTTGCAGCCACCGCCGGCCGGAATCAAGCCGACCGCCGCTTCCACCAGTCCAATGTAGGTTTCGGCCGAGGCTTGCGCGCGAGTGCAGTGCATCACCAGTTCGCAGCCGCCTCCCAGAACACGAGAGAACGGCGCCGCCACCACCGGTTTCAAGGCGTACTTCAGCGCCATGTTCATTTGCTGGAAGCGCTGCACCGCAATGTTCAGCTCCTCCCATTCACCCTCCTGCGCGGCCAGCAGCACCAGCATCAGGTTGGCCCCCGCGCTGAACGCTTCGCCTTCGTTGGCGACGATCATGGCGTCGAAGTTGCGATTGGTTTCTTCCAGGCCCGCGTGCAGCATGGCGACATTGTCTTCGCCCAGCGTATTCAGCTTGCTGTGGAACTCCACGCACAACACGCCATCGCCCAAATCCACCAGCGATGCGCCGCTGTTCTCAAACACCACGGCGTGCGTCCGCTTGCGGTCCCGCAACGTGGCGATGCCGGGCCGCGCCTCAATGGGCTGGTAGCCCTTCGAACGGAAATCGAAATATTCCGTGACCGGACGGCCGAGCGGCTCAGCCGGCCGATAAAGCGCGATGGTTCCGCGTGCGAGCGCATCCTTGACGTTCGATGGCAGCGGCCGGTGTTCCATTTCGAGCCGCGAGACCACTTCGAGAAAACCGGCGGCGTCCCATAATTCGAACGGGCCCAGCGTGTGCCCGTAGCCCCAACGCATGGCGCGGTCGATTTCCACCATGCGATCCGAGATCTCGGGAATCATTTCGGCGCTGTAGAGGAAGTAATCGCTCAGCACTTTCCACAGGAAGCGGCCGGCGCGGTCGTCGGAGCGGAGCAAGGCCCGGACGCGCTCGCCGAGATCTTCGATATTGCGCGCCGCTTCGACGGAAGCGAAGCGCGGCTTTTGCATCGGCTGGTATTCCAGCGTTTTCCAGTTCAGCGCCAGAATCTCGCGGTCCTTCCCCACGCGCTTGTAGAAGCCTTGTCCGGTCTTGTCGCCCAGCCATTTCCGCTCGATCATTTTCTTTTCGAAATCCAGCGGAAGAAAACGCTCGCGCCAAGGATCGTCTGGAACAAGCTCGTACAGATTTGTTCCGACGAAGGCCCAGACATCCAGGCCCACCAGGTCCAGCAGACGGAAGCTTGCGCTCTTCGGCACGCCGATCAGGGAGCCGGTGAGCGCGTCGACTTCCTCAATGGTGAAATCGTCTTCCAGCATGGCCTTGCCGACCGTGCCGCCCAGAAAACTGCCGATGCGGTTAGCGATGAAATTGGGAGTGTCCTTGGTGCGCACCACGCCCTTACCGAGGCGCCGGTCGGCGAATTCCTCAACGTCCGCCAGAATTTTGGGAGCCGTGTCGGGCCCGGGGATCAGCTCCATCAGGTGCAGGTAGCGCGGGGGATTGAAAAAATGCGTGCCGAGAAAATGTGTGCGGAACTCCGGCGAGAAACCCTCCGAAATTTTGGCTAGCGGGATGCCGCTGGTATTGGTGGAGAGGATGGTACCGGGTCTGCGGGCCGCGTCCACCTTGCGCCACAGAGCGCGCTTGGCGTCCAGGTTTTCGACAATGGCTTCGATGATCCAATCGCACTGGGCAAGTTTGTCGAGATCGTCGTCGAAATTGCCGGCCTGGACCAGCGCCGCCTTATCGTCGACAAAAAATCCAGCCGGCCGCTGTTTCAAGGCGTTCTGGATACCTTGCAGGGCGGGCGCGTTTCGATTCGGCTGGCCGGCGACATCCAGCAGCAGCGAAGGAACACCCGCGTTCGCAAAATGCGCCGCGATCCGCGAACCCATGGTGCCCGCCCCCAGTACCGCAACACGACGAATGGTTCGCATGCGCTAGACCATCATAGCTACAGATTCACCGCGCTCATGTGCTGCTCCGGATAGCGCGTACCGGCCGTGCTGCCTGGGGGGAGCACGCGGTCGATTTCCCGCAGCTCCGCGGGCGTCAGCGCGATCTGGAGCGCCTTCAGATTCTCCTCCAAGCGCGGACGCTTCTTGGTGCCGAAAATGGGCACGATGTCTTCGCCCTGCGCCATCACCCAAGCGAGCGCGATCTGCGCAGGAGTAGCGCCTTTGGCCTGCGCGAGCGCTTCAATGTGCCCTACCAGATCGAGATTCTTGTAGAAATTGTCGCCCGCAAAGCGCGGGTGGAACCGGCGAAAGTCGTTCTCCGGAATATCCTCGGGCCGCTTGAATTGGCCGGTCAGGAAGCCGCGCCCGAGCGGGCTGTACGCCACAAAGCCGATCCCGAGTTCGCGAACCGTGGCCAGGATATCTTCCTCTGGGTCGCGAGTCCAGAGCGAATACTCGCTTTGCAAAGCGGTGATCGGATGGACGCGATGAGCGCGCCGAATGGTGCCCGAATTTGCTTCGGAAAGTCCCAGGAAGCGCACTTTGCCTTCCTTCACCAGATCCGCCATGGCGCCCACCGTGTCTTCGATCGGCGTCTTGGGATCCACGCGATGCTGATAGTAAAGATCGATCGTTTCCACGTTCAGGCGCTGGAGCGAAGCCTCGCAGCAGGCGCGGACATATTCCGGACTGCCATTCACGCCCAGAAATTTTCCGTCCAGCGATCGCCGGTTGCCGAACTTGGTTGCGAGCACCACTTCATTGCGCCGGCCTTGAATCGCCTTGCCCACCAGCGCCTCATTCTTGAATGGACCGTACATGTCGGCGGTATCCAGGAAATTCATCCCCCGGTCCAGCGCCAGGTGAATGGTTGCGATGGATTCGGCATCGTCGGTGTCGCCATAAAACTCCGACATGCCCATGCATCCCAAGCCCATGCGCGAAACCTTGAGCCCGAGCGAACCTAAACCGACTTGCAGCATATTCCTTATCTTAACCGGACCGCTCTCGTACACTGGATTTGGTGTGGAACCGGCGAGGCGTCCTGGCGAGCGCGATCTTTACTGTCGTGCTGCTCATCGCGGGCGGGTTTCTGGCATCCTACGCCTTACTCAGTTCGCCCTCCCAGCACGCGCTCCTGAATGTGGAAGGTGTCATCGCGCTGAGTTTCCTCGCGTTGCTGTACGCGCGCGGCGCCTCCGAAAGTCTCCGAGAGAACCGCGCCGATGTCTTGCGGCCGGCGCTGGCGATGGCCATAGTCGCCGCCGTCATTTCGCTCGCCTTCGCCCCGATTCTCCGGTCTCCCTTTCTTTACGACGACTATACCCACATCACTGACGCGTCGCGTCACACCTGGAGCGTGGCCGCGCGGCAATTTGGTCCCGTTGCCGGACGCGGACTCTTCTTCCGTCCCTTCGGCTTCTTCCTGTACTGGTTGAACTACTTGTGGGCGCGAGCGAATCCGGCCTGGTGGCACGTCAGCAGCGTGCTACTGCATCTGGCTTGCTGTTTCCTCACCTACGTACTATGCCGGGAACTTCGTTTGTCCCGCCCAGCCAGTCTGGCAGGCGCGTTCCTTCTTGGACTAAATGGCGTATCGGCCGAAACCGTGGCGTGGATTGATGCGCGATTCGACTTGATGACAACTTTGCTGATTCTATCGAGTCTGATCTTCGTCTGCCGTTATGCGTCGACGGCCAAGTATGGATGGTTGGCGGGCGCTCTGGCAGCCGGGGCCTGCGCCATATTATCGAAAGAGTCGGGATTCTGCCTGCCTTTCCTCATCGCCAGTCTTGGGATGTTCCACGACCGAAAGGACTGGAATCGATTCCTTCAGGCCGCCGGTTTTGCAGGCGTTCTGGCCATCGCGCTGTTTGCGTATCGTTGGTGGGCGTTGGGGGGAATCGGCGGCTACGGGGACGCGGCAGGCGAAGCGAGCATCCTTAACGTCAACGTGCTTCATACGCTGGACGCGTTATTCGTACGCGAATGGGCTATTTTGTTCTTTCCCTTCAACTGGTCCGCTCCGGCTAGCCCCATCCTCCGGGCAGCGCTGGCAGCAACTCCCTTGCTCCTTGCAGTGTGTGCGTGGAAGGCCGCTCCCGCGCACCGTCCCTTTATCGGTTGCCTGCTCTTCGTCATCGCCGCCGGCCTACCGGTGCAGCATCTGTTGCTGTTGAGCCCCGCGTTGAGCGGTTCGCGCGCACTGTATCTGGGAAGCGTGGGATGGGCGCTGCTGTGGGCTGTGGTACTCGACAGCATGGCCCCCAAGCCGCGCATCGTCGTCGCATGTCTGCTTCTATTGCTGGAAGGTTCGATACTGGAACACAATTTGACGGTCTGGCGCGCCACGGCGGAATTGGCTCAATCAGTGTGCGCGGACTTCGGCCGAGTCGCAGCCGGCATCCAAGGGCCCATCATCGTGGGCGGACTGCCTGACGCCAGAATGGGAGCGGTCTTTTTGAAGAACGGTTTTCCGCAATGCGTGGAAATGAATTCCGGCGTTCCGGCCGATCGGATTCAGGTGCGGGACAGCGGAGCGGCGGACTTTATCTGGAGCGGCACGCACGGAGGAATCGAAAAGGCGAATTAGGCACGGAGATTCGGGCTTGGCTAATGTTATCCTTTTCGGGCAGGTCTTTATCGAATGATAACGCTGGATGCTTACTTGCGCGCGGCCATCCAACAGGCGCGCAAGAGTCTGTCGGAAGGCGGCATCCCGATCGGTTCCGTGCTGGTACACGACGGCCACATCATCGGGCGCGGCCACAACTGCCGCGTTCAAACCGGCAGCGCGATCGACCATGGCGAGATGAATTGTCTGCGCAACGCTGGCCGCTTGCCCGCCCGGATTTACCGGAACAGCACCCTATATTCGACCCTTTCTCCGTGCCCCATGTGCAGCGGCGCGATCGTGCTTTATAAGATTCCCCGTGTGGTGGTGGGCGAGAACAAGACCTTTCTGGGCGCCGAGGATTACATGCGCAGCCAGGGTATTCAAGTGGACGTGGTGCAAGATGAAGAATGCGTTCAAATGATGACCGGCTTCATCCGGGCGAACCCCGCGTTGTGGAACGAAGACATTGGAGTTTGAGCGTGGCGGAAATCCAAACGTTGAACAAAGACTTGTTTCGCGAGCTGACGGAACTGGCGCGGCGCTCCCCCAGGCTTCGCGTCAATCACAACTTTCACGCATCCATGGAGGACAATCCGCATCGCTTCCTAAATGTGATGGTGAAGGGAACCTATATCGCTCCGCACCGCCATCTGGACCCTCCCAAGGCAGAATCGTTTGTGGTTTTGGATGGCGAAGTAGCGTTTTTTATTTTCGACGACGCGGGACGCCTGATGCGTACGGAAGTAGTAGGCGGCGATCCTGTCGGAATCGACCTTCCGCCCGGCGTCTGGCACACGCTGAGTCCGCTGTCGGCCCACGCGGTCTGCTACGAAGTGAAACCGGGGCCGTACTCGGCGGCGAACGACAAGGACTTTGCAGCTTGGGCGCCGCGAGAAGGCGATCCGGCCGCTCCGGCCTATCTCGCGAAGCTGATGGCCGAGCTCAAAAACACACGTGTTTGACCAGATCCACCAGCGCGTGCAATCCGGCTGAAGCGAAGATGCTGGAGCTTTTTTCGAACACCTTGCCATAGGCCACGCCCGCGATGGTCGCCAGTATCATGTAGCGCCAGTTGGGCAACGGGCCGGGGCCGTTGTCGAGATGCGCGCATCCGAACATAAACGCCGAGACCAATAGCGTGTAGGTGTTCGTGCCAAATCTCTGGGCGATGCAATTCTGGATCAAGCCCCGAAAGAGTATTTCTTCGGGCAACGCCGTGATGGCGAGGATAATCAGATATTGCGATCCAATGCGCGCTACAGATAGCTGCGCGGGCCAGTGAAACGGCGGCAGAAAGCCGATGGCAAGCCCGAGCACGATCAGAACGGGGGCGCAAGCCGCGAAGCCGAGCAGCAGGTTGACCAAGTCGCGGGCCGATCGCGGGAAATTGATCTTCATCCCCGTGAGCCGCCGGAACAGCAGGAAAATAGAGAGCGCGAGCAGGATAGCGACGGCATAGGCCGCCAGATGCAGGGTGCTTTGTGCGGGCTTGGGTATCCATTGATGGCCGAGGGAAAATTCAAGAGGAAACCACAGCAGCGCGATGATGAGGAAGTCGAGCCAGGTTGGAGGAGGAGTATCGCGCGCAAGATACGCAACAGCCGTCGGCAAGAACGTATAGGCCAGGATCAAAACCGCGAGCGGAGCGCTGAATGCACCTAGATGGGCCGCGATTGCCAGGAAGACTGCGGACAGGACGGCCGGAATTACAAACAAAGGGCCTGCTTTATTTCAGGATTAAGCGCCTAGAATTTCGATGTAGCGTGCCACGGCCTCAATCCCGCGGAAGAAATTAGGCAGATATAGCTTCTCGTTGGGCGCGTGCAGATTGTCGTCGGGCAAACCGAAGCCCATCATGACGCTCGGAATCCCCAGATACTCATCGAACGCGGCAACAATGGGTATGGAGCCGCCCGAGCGAATGTATACCGTCTCTTTGCCGAACACCTGCTTCATCGCTTCGGCGGCGGCGTGAATAAAAGGATTGTCGGGATTCACCAGCGAGGGCGGTGCGTTGTTGATGGTTTTGTATTCCGCCGTCACGCCCTTGGGACACGCGGCAGCCACCGCCTTCTGCAACTGCGCTACGGCCTCATCGGGCTTTTGATCGGCCACCAGGCGCATGCTCACTTTCGCCGCGGCGCGCGCGGGGATCACGGTCTTCGCGCCTTCGCCGATAAAACCGCCGCGAATGCCGTGTACTTCAAGCGTCGGCCGCGCCCACAGGCGCTCAAACAGCGGAATCCCTGGCTCGCCCACCAACTCCTTGGCGCCCACTTCTTTCTCTCTGTACTCACGCTCGTCGAACGGAAGCCGCGCCCAGGCGGCACGTTCCTTGTCGCTGGGCGGGACCACGCGATCGTAAAACCCTGGAATTCGAATATGCCCGTCGCGATCCTTCAGCGTCGACAAGATCTCCGCGATGGCCTGCAGCGGGTTCGGTGCAGCTCCGCCATACACGCCCGAATGCAGATCGTGATTCGCGCCCTCCACCACCAATTCGCCATAAATCAGGCCGCGCAGACCGACACAGATGGTGGGCAGTTCAGGCGCAAACATCTCGGTATCGCAAATTACCGCGGCGTCGCATTTGAGTCGCGCGGGCTTGCTCGCCACGTACGCTTCGATGTGCTCACCACCGACCTCTTCCTCGCCCTCGATCAAAAACTTCACGTTGATCGGCAGCCGCCCATGCTGCTTCAGCAGTCCTTCCACGGCTTTAATCAGGATGTAGGTCTGCCCCTTGTCATCGGCCGATCCGCGCGCGTAGATATTGTTGTCGCGGATCTCGGGTTCAAACGGCGGCGATTTCCATTCGTCCAGCGGATCGGGCGGCTGCACATCGTAATGCCCGTAAAACAGCACAGTGGGCTTGCCCGGCGCGCCCAGCCATTCAGCATAAACCAGCGGATTCCCAGCGCCTTCTATCAACTGCGCCTGATCCAGACCGGCGCGCTCCAGCTCGCCGCGCACGAATTCGGCCGCGCGCTGGATGTCCGGTTTGTTCTCCGACAGCGTGCTGATGCTGGGAATGCGAAGGAAGGTTTTCAATCCTTCCAGGTAACTGTCGTGGTGCTGTTCGTAATAGTTCATGGCCTTATTCATTTTGCGATCAGGCTGACTTCGCTCACGATGATCCCCAATTCCCGTATATCGCGCTCGCTAGGAGGCAGTGTGTGATCCAGGGTGAAATCCACTCGGACCACATCGCCTTGCAGCTTATCAGCGGGCACATCGCGCGTGTAAGTGTACTGCCCGGGCTTGGAGTAGATCTGCGGTTCCAGCATGAATCCTGCGATGGATGCCGACAGCTTCACGGACGCTAGTTTTTGAATCACTGCGTCCGGAACGGCCAGCTTCATTGCCAGTTGCGCGCCTTTCTGGTCGGAGTGCAGGGGCGCGGAAAGATCCACGGCGAACTCCTTGCCGGTCCAGCGCCAGGAGTTCTCCTCCACCTCGTAGAAGCCTTTTACAAAATGGCTGGCCACGTTTGGATCGCCCGCATAGATGCTGCTGGCCAGCATCTGGGTCTGGCCGGAGCTGGCGTGGCGGCGCTTGCAGCCCGACGCCGCGAACAGCAGCGTAATTAGGATTAAAGTCAGGCAGAGTGGTCGCATGTCGTTTGGTTAAGGTACCCGGGTCAGTCCCCGCACTGGTCAGTCGCCACACTTCTCGATATCCACCAGGCAACTATAGAACGTGGCGCCGCCGCCCATATCGGTGAGCCGATCGGAGGTGAGTGCGTTGATGCCGCGCTGATCCGGCGATAGTTTATTCCAGCGCACCGATGGGGCGAGAACCACCCCCGGCCGCACCACGCCGTCCACGCTCGCAACCAAAGTGCAGCTGCCGCGCTGGTTGAAGACACGCACCCGGTCGCCATTCGCGATTCCGCGCGCGCTCGCATCTTCAACATGCAAGAACAAAGTGGACGTCTGCTCTACGGCCGAGCGGTCATTTCCGAAGGTGGAGTTCATGCTGTCGTGGCTTTTGGCCGAGATTAGTTCCAGCGGAAACCGCGAGCGCAACTCCGGCGCGCCGAGCCGCGATTCCACGGGCGGCTGATAATCGAGCGCCTCCGCGCCAAACTCGCACTTGCCGGACGGTGTGCCGAACTCGCCGCGGGCGAAAGGCAGAAAGGGCTCGGAATCCGGCGCGACATTCAATCGCACGGAATGCTCGCGATCCAGTCGTTCCAGAGTAATTCCCTGTAAAAAGGGATGCCCGGAATCAAGCGCGGTACGGATCATGTCGTCTTCGGAATCCGCGAAACACGGTTCGTCGAAACCCATGCGCTGGGCCAGCAGCCGGAACACTTCCACATTCGACTTGGTTTCGCCGGGCGCGGGCAGCACAGGCCTGGCAAGCTGCAAGTAGTAATGCCCGTAGGCGCCATAAAGATCGGTATGCTCCAGGAAAGTTGTGGAGGGCAGCAGGATATCGGCATAATCCGCGCTGTCGTTCTGGAACTGCTCCAGCACCACGGTGAAAAGATCCTCGCGCCGCATCCCCGCCAGCACCAGATTCTGATTCGGAGCCACGGCCGCGGGATTCGAGTTGTACACCAGCAGGGCCTTCACGGGAGGGTCCTTCAATTGGGTGAGGGCCTTCCCCAGTTCAACCATGTTGACGATGCGCGCTTCGCGGCCGAGCGGCGATCTGTGCTGCAATTCCGGCATCTCCAATGCAACCTTGTTGAACCGGAACGCCTGACTGGTAGACAGCTGTAATCCGCCGCCAACTTCGCGCCACGATCCAATCAGCGCCGGCAGGGCCGCGATGGCGCGTGTGGCCGAGCCCCCTCGCTCACTGCGCTGGATTCCATAGTTGAGGCGGATGACGGCCGGACGCGTAGTGGCGTACTCACGGGCGAGCGAAACCACGTCTTCGCGCGCAATTCCGGTGAGTTGCTCCACGCGCTCCGGCGGATATTCGCGCGCGCGCTCAGCCATGGCGTCGAAGCCGTCGGTATAACTCGCGACGTACCCGGCGTCGTGCAGGTTCTCGCCAATGATCACGTGCATCAATCCCAGCGCCAGAGCCAGATCGCTGCCCGGATAAATCGCGAAATGTTTGTCGGCCAGCTTGCCGGTGCGGTTGCGAACCGGATCGATGGTATAGAATCGCGCGCCCTGACGCCTGGCCTCAACGATGAACGGCCACAAATGCACATTGGTGGCGAGCACGTTCGATCCCCAGGCCACAATGAGCTTCGAATGGCGGAACTGCTCGGGCTCCGTGCCGTACTTAAGACCGAGCGTCGCGGTCAGGCCCGCGCCTCCCGCGGCCGAGCAAATAGTGCGGTCCAGCCGCGACGCTCCCAGCCGATGGAAGAAGCGGCGATCCATCCCAGCGCCATTCAAGAATCCCATGGTGCCCGCGTAGCTGTACGGCAAAACCGCCTCAGGACCATAACCGGCGGCAACTTCGCGCAACCGCGCGGCGATGGTATCCAACGCTTCGTCCCACGAAATCCGCTGGAATTTTCCCTCGCCTTTGGCGCCGGCACGCCTCTGGGGGTAGAGTAAACGGTCTGGCGAATACTCGCGATCTAAATACCGCGCCACCTTACCGCATAGGAACCCGCGCGTCACCGGATGTGCCGGGTCGCCGCGCAAATGGCTGCCTTTGCCGTCCTCGACGTTTATTAGCAGGGAACAGCAGTCCGGACAATCCAGCGCGCAAACGGAATGTCGCACTTCCGGCATGTTTCATTATAGCCTCGGGGTACGGGGTCTGCGCATCGCATCGAAACCGTTCATTCGGCAGGAGATGACGCATCAGTGAAACCGCCCGTCCGCCAGCCGCGTCTCGTTTTCAAACGGCTGGTACCAAAATGAGTTTTCGTGGCGCCGGATTTTACAATGCCGCGGCTTTTTTTGGCGCTACAATCGAGTTGAGGGAGTTCAGCAATGCGTTGCCTCACGCCGGTTCTGTTATTCATCGGTCTTACGGGACTCGCCTTCGGGCAGGGCGGCCCTCACGGATCGTGGTCCCTGGGCGGTTTTGGAAGCGTTTTGTATCCTGGCATGGGACATGCGCCCACAGCCACGCCACCCATTGGGCAATTTGCTAACAACGGTTTTTCGCGCGGCTTCGCGAACCCCGGGCGCGCGGGGCATCCTCAACACGGCGCCGCAGTGATCGTGCCGTATCCGGTTTATTACGGCGGTTATTATGGCAACGGGTATTACGGCGGCGATCCAACGGCCGCGCCCGGCTATACGGACGACGGTTCGCAGTCCGGCCCCGGCCTGCCATCGGTAGTGATCAATCAGAACTTCGTTCCGCCACAGGCCAACCCTCAGGTGCGCGACTATACGGGCGACCAGCAGCAACAACCGGATCAGTCGTCGGGGCTAAAGTTGTATCAGGCGCCGCCTTCGCATCCCTATGCCGACGCGGCCGCCCAGCGCGCGTCGGCGGGCGATCAACCCACCATCTACCTGATCGCGCTGCGCGACCACACCATCGTGCAAGCGCTGGGGTACTGGATGGAAGGCAGCACGCTGCACTACGTGAGCGCCGAGCACACGCTGAATCAGCTGAGTATCGATCTAGTGGATCGCGATCTGTCGCAGCGGCTGAACGACGAGCGCGGGCTGGATTTTCGCCTGCCGCAGCCGCGCTAGTCTAGTCTCCTGTCCCAGAAGTTTGGCTAAGAAAGTCAGCCACGTAGGGCGGTCCCCCTGGACCGCGGCCGACGCCCGCGTCGGCCTCCCGTTCTCGCGTATTGGCAAGGGCCGGACCAGGGGTCCGGCGGGGACGCGGGCGTCCGCCCCACCCGCGATTTATCGCACGAACCATTGGGACAGGAGACTAGACTAGGCCGTATAAGTTTTGATAAACTCGGCGTCGCCCTCCAGGAAATCGTAGTCGCCTAACCGTTCCCGCGGAGCCCATAGGATCTGCTCGAAGTCCAGATTCTTCGGCTCACCGGAGAATTCCACCACGCGATAGAACATCAGCATAATGGGCCAGCGCCCCGGATACTGGAACTCATAGCGCCCGATCTCGGGGCCGACGCGCGCCTGAATGGCCAGTTCCTCTTGGAGTTCGCGCACCACCGCGTTCGCGGGCGTTTCGGTCGGTTCTACCTTGCCGCCCGGGAATTCCCACTTCAAGGGATGCTGTCCGGTTCGCTTGCGCTGCGCGATCAGGATTTTCCCGTTGCGCTCGATCACCGCCGCAACCACGATTGTCATTGCGCCTCACGTTGCATAATCAAAAGGAGACGCACCATTGTACAGCGCAGCCTTCGTGGATCATTTCAAGAACCCGCGCAACGTGGGGGAACTTCCGCCGCCCGCGGTCACGGTGGAGATTTCCAATCCCGCTTGCGGCGATATTCTGCGGTTGTCGGCGCGCTTTGAGGACGGACGCGCCGCCCAGGTCGGCTACAAAGTGCGTGGCTGCACGGCGTCCATCGCCAGCGGATCCGCGCTCACCGAATGGATGCTCGGGAAGTCCCGCGCAGAGCTAGCCACGCTAACTGCGGGGACCATCGAATCCGCCGTGGGAGGCCTGATCCCGGAATCGAAGCACGCGGCGGTGCTGTGCGTTGATGGAGTGAAGGCGCTTTTGAAAGCGAAGTGACGAGAATACGGACATCCGATGTCCTCCGGCGTTTGCTGATAGAATCCTGTTAGATCCTACTTCTTGTTATGCCTGAATTACCTTCCACCCTTGGAGCCTTGAAAAGCAGCAAATTCGGCGAGCGGCATCTCGGTGAGCGTACCGTCAAAAGCGAGCTGCGTGAGAACCTGATCTGTAAGCTACAACGCGGTGAGGAGCTGTTCCCGGGCGTGGTGGGCTTCGAAGATACCGTAATACCGCAGATCGTCAACGCCGTTCTGTCGCGGCACAATTTCATCTTGCTGGGCCTGCGCGGCCAGGCCAAGACCCGTATCATCCGGATGCTAACGGGGCTTCTGGATGAACATCTGCCCTACGTGGCCGGCTGCGAGATCCGCGATAATCCTTTTCATCCCATCTGCCGCCGCTGCCGCAACCTGATTGCCGAGCAGGGCGAGACCACTCACATCGCCTGGCTGGATCGCGACCAGCGCTACGTGGAAAAGCTCGCCACTCCGGACGTGACCATTGCCGACATGATCGGCGACATCGATCCCATCAAGGCGGCCCGCGGCGGGCATGAGCTGGGGAACGAGATGACGGTGCATTACGGCTTGCTGCCGCGCGCCAATCGCGGCATTTTCGCCATCAATGAATTGCCGGACCTGGCGGGCAAAATCCAGGTGGGCTTGTTCAACATCATGCAGGAAGGCGACGTGCAGATAAAAGGCTATCCGGTGCGGCTGCCGCTCGACATCATGCTGGTGTTTACCGCCAACCCGGAAGACTACACCGCGCGCGGCAAAATCATCACGCCGCTCAAGGATCGCATCGGCAGCGAGATTCGCACCCATTACCCGCTGACGGTGGAGCAGGGGCTCACCATCACCAAGCAGGAATCCTGGGTGGAGCGGCCCTCGCCCATTCGCCTGGAGGTCCCGAACTATATTCGCGAGATCGTGGAGCACTTGGCGTTTCTGGCGCGCGAAGACAAGCGCGTGGACAAGCGCTCCGGCGTCTCACAGCGGCTGCCGATTTCAGCGCTCGAGAACGTCATTTCAAACGCCGAGCGCCGGGCGTTGAAGGCCGGTGAGGATCTGGCGGTGCCTCGGGTGCTGGATATCTACGCTGCCCTTCCCTCCATCACCGGCAAGCTGGAACTGGAGTACGAAGGCGAACTCAAGGGCGGCGACAACATCGCGCGCGAATTGATCAAGACCGCGGTCGGCAAGGTTTACACCAACTATTTCGAGGGCGTCAATGTAGCGCAGATCGTCCAGTGGTTCGAGCTGGGCGGGTCACTGAAGATGGACGATTCGGTGGGTTCGTCGAACATCTTGAAGCAGCTCTCGAAGATTCAGGGACTGATGGAAAAGACCGGGGCTTTGGGCCTGGGCTCGAGCGAACCGGATGCGGTGCGGGCCTCGGCAGCCGAGTTCATTTTGGAAGGGCTCTACGCGCATCGCCGCATCAGCCGGAATGAGGAAGTAGGATTCACGGCCGGCGAGCGCAAGCGGGAACCACCCGAGGGAAACGAAGGCCGGCGGCCGCCTCGTAAGCAATTTAATTAGGGAAGCAGGCAGTTTATGAAATGGATTCATTACACCCGTTTCACCGGCGATGATTTCGGTCTCAGCTCCGAGGATCTTCTGAAGGCCCTGTCCGATTTCTTCCTCGAAAGCGGCTTCCAGAACCAGTACATGGGCTTCAGCGAGTGGAACCAGCACACGCTGGAAGACTTGAAGAACGCGCTGCAGCGGGCGCTCGAACAGGGCGATACGTTCGATCCCGAGAAGGCCCAGCGCATTCAAGAAGCGCTCGAAAACATGACGCCCGAGCAGATGGACGACCTGATGAATCGCCTGGTCCAGAAGCTGGTGGATGACGGATACATCAACACCGATCAGCAGCAGGCCAACGAAACGGGGCCCGGAGGCACGGGCAACGCGGATCGCAAGGTGGATGTTCAGATCACCGACAAATCCATCGATTTTCTCGGATTCAAGACGCTCAAAGATTTGCTCGGATCGCTCGGAAAATCCAGCTTCGGCGCGCACGATACGCGCGACCTGGCAACCGGCGTCGAAACCAGCGGCGCCGCGAAGCAGTACGAATTCGGCGACACATTGAACCTGGACATCAGTCAAACATTGTTTTCGGCCATTCAGCGCGAAGGCGTGAAGGTCCCGCTCAACCTGGAGTACGCCGATCTGCACGTGCACCAGTCCGAATATCAAAGCTCCTGCGCCACGGTGCTGATGCTGGATTGCAGCCACAGCATGATTTTGTACGGAGAGGATCGCTTCACGCCCGCCAAGAAGGTGGCGCTGGCGCTCGCGCATCTGATCCGCACGCAGTATCCGGGCGACAGCCTGCGCTGCGTGTTGTTTCACGATTCAGCCGAGGAGCTGCGGTTGTCGGACCTGGCTAGGGTGCAAGTGGGCCCCTATTACACCAACACGCGCGACGGCTTGATACTGGCGCAGCGCCTGTTGAACCAGGAAAAGAAGGACATGAAGCAGATCATCATGATCACCGACGGCAAGCCATCGGCGCTGACGCTCGAAGACGGGCGCATGTACCGCAACGCCTTCGGTCTGGACCCGCTGGTGATCAGCCGCACGCTCGAAGAAGTGGGCCGTTGCAAGAAGCAGGGCATCCTGATCAACACCTTCATGCTGGCCAGCGATTTCGGTCTGGTGAACTTCGTGCAGAAGGTGACTGAGTTGTGCCGCGGCAAGGCGTACTTCACCACGCCGTATAATCTCGGGCAATATTTGCTGATGGATTATATGAACCGCAAGACGCGGACCATCCATTAGGGATCTAACTATTTCTTGAGCAATTCAGCGAACTGCTTTTTTGTCTTCTCCACCTTCGGCTCGGCCACGCCCATCACGTACGGATTGTGGGGATTCAGGCTGCAATAATTCTGATGGTATCCTTCGGCCGGATAGAACGCCTCCAACGCAGTAACCACGGTCACGATGGGAGCGTCGAAGACCCTGGCTTGCTCCAACTGCTGGATGTAGGCCTCGGCAATCTGCTTTTGCTCGGGGCTGGAATAGAAGATGGCAGACCGATATTGAGTTCCGCGGTCGTGGCCCTGGCGATTGAGCTGCGTTGGATCGTGCGCCACGCTGAAGAATATCTTGAGCAGTTGCCCATAGGAAATCTGTTTGGGATCGTAGGTGATCTGGATCGCCTCGGCGTGCCCGGTCCTACCCGTGCACACCGCCTCATAGTTGGCGGTTGCGCGGTCGCCGCCGGAATACCCGGAAACCACCTTCTCAACTCCTGCAATCTGGACAAACACGGCCTCCGTACACCAGAAGCAGCCGCCGGCCAGCACGGCGGTTTGTTTCTCCGCGGACTGAGACGGCGGATCGAGGGCGGGATTCGGAAAGTTTGAAGTGGGCATCGCTCTTACCGAAAGTAGCATGGCTCCCATTCCTGGGTAGTGCCCGAAAGGTGATCCGGCCGCCTCAAAAACGTGGTATTGTCTACTCTAGCTGACACCGTCGTGCGTAACCTATCCACGTCCGCGGATGCGCGGTCATCTTCCTAGCGTGGCGGCAGGCCAGCCAAGTAAAAGGAGCAACCTCATGGCAACTGTTTTGTCCTCTCCCTCTAAACATGACATCGCCATATCGGCGACCAAACTGCTCATCAACAATCGATGGGTAAACAGCCAATCCGGCAAGACGTTCGGGACCATCAACCCCACCACCGGTGAAGAGATCTGCCAGGTGGCGGAAGCCGACGCTGCGGACGTTGATATCGCAGTAAAAGCGGCGCGCGCGGCCTTTGAACATGGGCCATGGCGAAAAACTTCCGGCCCCGAAAGAGCCAAACTCTTACACCGGCTGGCCGATCTTATGGAGAAGCACGCCGATGAACTGGCGCACCTGGAATCGCTCGACAACGGTAAACCGCTGGCCATCGCGAAGGCCGTGGATGTCGCGGCTACAGTCGGCTGTTACCGCTATTTTGCCGGCTGGGCCGATAAGGTGATGGGCAAGACCATCCCCATCGAAGGCCCATTCTTCTGCTATACGCGGCACGAGGCCATCGGAGTCTGCGGGCAGATCATTCCTTGGAATTTCCCGCTCCTGATGCAGGCCTGGAAGCTCGGGCCCGCCCTGGCCACCGGAAACACAGTTGTGTTGAAGCCCGCCGAGCAAACTCCGCTGACGGCGCTGCGGGTCGGCGAGTTGATTGTAGAAGCCGGCTTCCCGGCAGGCGTGGTGAACATTCTTCCGGGCTTTGGGGAAACCGCCGGCGCCGCTATCGCGAACCACATGGACGTCGACAAAGTCGCCTTCACCGGTTCCACCGAAGTAGGGCACCTCATCCTGCAGGCGGCAGGAAAATCCAATTTGAAGCGAGTCTCGCTGGAACTGGGCGGGAAGAGCCCGAACATCGTCTTCGCCGATGCCGACATGGATCAGGCCATCGAAGGCTCGCATATGGGGCTGTTCTTTAACCATGGCCAGTGTTGCTGCGCCGGCTCGCGCGTGTTCGTCGAAGACAAGATCTATGACCAGTTTGTCGAGCAGAGCACAGCTCGCGCTCGAAAGCGAACCGTCGGTGATCCGTTCGATGCCGGCACGGAGCAAGGTCCGCAAGTGGATCAAACGCAGCTCGACAAAGTATTGGGCTACATCGAGTCCGGCCAAAGCGAAGGCGCGAAGTTGAACTGCGGCGGAGGACGCGTGGGAGACAAAGGATACTTCGTTGCGCCCACGATCTTCTCCGACGTTCAGGACAACATGAAGATCGCGCAGGAGGAAATCTTCGGGCCGGTGATGAGTATCATCCGGTTCAAGAACCTGGATGAAGTAATCGACCGGGCGAACCGCACTGTCTACGGGCTGGCCGCGGGCGTCTGGACGCGCGATATCGGCAAAGCCCTGGCGATCGCCAACAATGTCCGTGCCGGCACGGTATGGGTGAACTGCTACAACGTGCTGGATTCGGCTGCGCCATTTGGCGGATTCAAACAGTCCGGAATCGGCAGGGAGCTCGGCGAGTACGGCCTGCAACAATACACCGAAGTGAAGACAGTTACCGTTAAACTCTAAACCAACCAGGGGCTGGCGCCGTCGCGCGTCAGCCCTCACTTTCATCGTTAGAAGGCGCCGGAATGCAAGCCGTCCCCCTAGACCACATGATCGGCAAATTGCTGGATCCCTCCGTTTGGGAAAAGCGATATTTCGACGGAGCCTGGAAACTCGCGCCCAGTTCCATACCAGTTCGTGAACCGGCCACCGGTATGGAACTGGGCATTGCGGGGGCCGGCACGGCCGAACTTGCCGTGGAGCTTACCGAACAAGCGGCCGAGGCGCAACCGGAATGGGCCGAGACTCCACCCGATGAGCGCGCACGCATCCTGCGCCAGGCGGCGCGCGTGATCGAGGACAACTCCCGCGAGATCATGAGCTGGATCATCCGCGAAACCGGCGGCGTGACAGCCAAGGCCAGCTTCGAAGTCGGGGTCGCCGCGGGCGAGTTGTATCATTCGGCGGCGCTGCTCACGCAACCAATCGGTCAAATTCTGCCGTCCGCGGACCCGGAGCGGATGAGCCTGGCCCGCCGCGTTCCGCTGGGCGTGGTGAGCGTCATCACACCCTGGAACGTTCCACTGGTGCTGTCCATGCGTTCGGTGGCGCCTGCGCTCGCGCTCGGAAACGCCGTGGTGCTAAAGCCCGATCCGCAAACGCCGGTGTGCGGCGGTTTTCTTCTGGCGCGCATTTTTGAAGAGGCTGGTTTGCCTACGGGCCTGCTTTCCGTTCTGCCGGGCGGCGCCGAAGTGGGCGAAGCGCTGGTCACGGCTCCTGTGGTGCGCTTGGTGACGTTCACCGGTTCCAGCGCCGTGGGGCGGCGTGTCGGCGAGCTGGCCGGGCGCAATCTCAAGAAAGTGTCTCTCGAACTGGGCGGCAATAGTCCGATGCTGGTGCTGGACGATTGCGATCTGGATGCGGCCAGTTCCGCCGGCGCTTGGGGATCGTTCCTGCATCAGGGCCAGATTTGCATGGCCACCAGCCGGCACATAGTGCTGCGTAGCGTGGCGGACGCGTACCTGGAAAAACTTGCCGCGCGCGCGGCGGCGCTTCCGGTGGGCGATCCATTCCGCAGCGAAGTAGCGATCGGTCCTCTCATCAATGAGAAACAGCTCAAACGCGTGCATGGCATCGTGACGGACTCGGTGGCGGCGGGCGCCAGCCTGGTGACCGGCGGCACGCATGACGGGCTGTTCTACAAACCCACCGTCTTAGGCGGTGTAGCCAGCGACACCAGAGCGTTTCAGGAAGAGATCTTCGGACCCGTCGCACCCGTGACCATCGCCGAAGATGACGATCACGCCATCGAACTGGCCAATAGCACCGGCTACGGCCTGGCTGCCGCGGTCCAGACCGGTTCGGTGGAGCGCGGGATGCGCGTGGCGCGCAAGCTGAAGGCCGGGATGGTTCACGTGAACGATCAGACTATCGCCGATCATCCGGGCATTCCAATGGGCGGCATGGGCCAATCCGGCAACGGCGCGCGTTTTGGCAGCACCACGAATCTGGACGAGTTCACCGAGTGGCAGTGGGTAACCGTAAGCGGCAAGCCCGCACGATACCCATTTTGATTTAGCAGGCCGCCGTCAACAAACCCGGTAGGTGCCCTAAAGGCGCGTGATTCCAGACACTGCCCACCGATCAACGCAACCTGCGAGGGACTACACTTAATGCATGCCCGTAGCTCAGTTCAGTACCCTCCATCTTCGCGTCAACGAAGCACGCCGCAACCTTGAGACTGTGACGGAAGCCGATGTCCGAGACGCCTACGGCGAACCAGTTCCTCGTCCCTCGTTGCCAGCCATCCCCACTTACTTGTATGAGGCAGTGATACACGACATGGATGAGGATCAGAAATCGCACGATGCGGAAGTGGATGCACGACGCCGGGCCTTAGGTGGAATGAGTCCTGTCTGAGTCAGCACCCGTGCCAGCACGATCCTACAATTGCCGATTCTGCGGTGAACCGTTCGTCCCCGATCCTGCCAAACAATCCGGATACATCGATGAGTGCCCAGAATGCCGTCATGTGAGAACGCACCCAGCGCCGCCCGATGACGTAATCATGCGGATGGAGCGCGACCCGGAGCATCGCCGGATGTTGAATCGCTTAAGGCGACACCTCATCGGCAAAGGAATTGAAGAAAGCGAAGTAGACCGACGGATTGCGGCTGCCCTTAATGAGGAGTTTGATCTATAGCAATGCCCAAACGACAAAAGGCACCGTCAACTACCGCGCCACCGCAGAATCAAGGGCAGCATCTAGACGTCTCACATGATGTGAACCTTGGCCTGGTAACGCTCAAGTTCGACGCGCCTGTCACATTCATGCGGTTCAGTCCGGCAGATGCTAAAGACTTGGCGAAAAGCCTAATCGAAGAAGCCGACCAGCTTCAACGCAAAAACAAATGCAGTGAGCTGCCCCGCGCTTAAGACACCCTTAGGACATTCCTACAGGCCGGCGTCAACAAGCCTTCGCTGAGTCCCAATCGAATCGCTCAGCAAGCATGGCGCGAACGATGTTCTGGTCCGCCTCCAAGCCAGCCGGATCTTCCGCCAGGAGCCAAACCAACTCATCGGCGAAGATCCTTCTCGCGGAATCCGTTTCTCCACGCCGTTCGTAATTCAGCGCCCGATTCCAAGCCAGAACACAAGTTACCGAATGAGTCTTCCCCAAAATACGTTCGCGCACCTTCGAAGGCTTCTCGCTCCAAGGAGCTCGCTTCCTCCTCCAGACCCAGCTCGAACAACACGGCGGCCATGTCACCTTTAGCCGCCAAAGATTCTGGACGGTTGGCGCCCAGCGAAGACGTTGCGCAATCGAGCGCTTCTTGCAACAAAGCGATGCCACCGTCGACATCGCCCGCGTCCCCCATGGCGATCGCGAGCTCCACCAGCGCCCCGGAGCTAGACACTTTGCTGTTTGCCGCGCGGGAAGAAGTTCAAAGAAGCCGAGTTCATGCAATAGCGCTGGTGAGTGGGCGGAGGACCATCGTCAAACACATGCCCCAGATGGCCATCGCAGCGGCTGCACAGAACCTCGTCCCGTTGCATCCCATGCGAATTGTCGGACTGAACCGCGACGTTCTCTTTGGCGATGGGCTGCCAGAAGCTGGGCCAGCCGGTGCCCGATTCGAACTTCGTCTTGGAATCGAAGAGAACCGTGTCGCAGCAGATGCAATGGTACAAACCGTCGGCGTGGTTGTTGGCATACTTGCCCGTGCCTGGATACTCCGTGCCGGCCTGGCGCGTCACCTGGAATTGCTCCGCCGTTAGCTGTTTCCTCCATTCGGCTTCGGGCTTCTCCACTTTTTCGAGCTCCACAACGCCGGTTCGTACGCCGAAAGCATCGAACTGCACGATTCGCACCACTTGCTTTTTCGCCGATGCAAAGGCCGATAAAGTTCGGACGCCCAGCACTGTGGGAAGGCCCGCGCCGAGAGCCTTAAGAAACATCCGGCGTTGCAATTGAGAAGAATCGAAAATGGCCACTACTTGCTTCCTTTCAGCAGTTCCGGAAACTCGGAGCGCAGGTTCGTCAATTTGGGCAAGTCGTTGTAGGCGACGTAGGGCTGATGCGGGTTATGCTCCACGTAATGCTGATGGTACTCTTCAGCGCGGTAAAACGCCTGGAGCGGAGCCACCTTCGTCACAATGGGACTTCGGAACACCTTAGCCGCATTCAACTGCTGGATGTACGCTTCCGCGATTCGCTTTTGCTCGTCGCTGGTATAAAAAATTTCCGAACGGTATTGCGTCCCTTCATCGGGGCCCTGCCGGTTCAATTCCGTCGGATCGTGAGCCACTGAAAAATAGATTTTTAGAAGCTGGCCGATGGAGATTTGCGTGGGATCGTAAGTGACCTGGACAGACTCGGCATGGCCGGTCGTGCCGGTACTTACGATCTCATAATGGGCGTTCGCCTTGCTTCCGCCCGCGTATCCAGCAACCGCTTCCGAAACTCCCTTAACGGCGTCAAAGACGGCCTCCACTCCCCAGAAACATCCGCCGGCGAGCACCACCGTTTCTGACTTCTTTTCCGAGCGGTTCTCATCCACCGCGGGACCGGGCAGGCTGGCCGCCAAGGTAAAGCCGGCCACCAGACTCGCCAGGCCGGCGATTCGAAGGATTCGAGTGAAATGGACCATTGGTGTTGGCATCGATGCAGCTCCAGAGTTCGATACTGATAATATCACTTCGGCGCGTCCATTGGTGCGCGGTTAGGTGTGTATACTAGACATCGTCTGCCATAAGAGACAGGCCGGCGACACTCGTGAGGAATCCATGGCACTGCTCGTCATAGCGTTTCTGGGGGGCATTCTTACCATCATCAGCCCGTGCATTCTGCCCGTCCTGCCGTTCGTTTTTGCCAAGGCGGATCAGCCTTTCCGCAAGAGCGGACTTCCCCTGCTGGCAGGCATGGCGGTCACGTTCGCTGCATTTGCCGCCATCGCCACGGTGGGAGGCGCGTGGGTGGTACGCGCCAACCAATATGGCCGCGCCGCTTCTCTGGTTGTCCTGGCGATCTTCGGATTGACGCTGCTTTGGCCGGCCTTGGCCGATCAGCTCTCTCGGCCCTTTGTCCAACTCGGCAGCCGGCTTTCGCAGCCGTCAGCGTCTGGTTCCGAGACAGGCACGCTCCGATCGTTATTGCTCGGCGTTGCCACCGGACTGCTGTGGGCTCCCTGCGCCGGACCAATCCTCGGCTTGATTTTGACCGGGGCCGCGCTCGAAGGAGCCAGCCAACGCAGCGCCTTTTTGTTACTGGCCTACGCCGCGGGCGCTGCCACCTCATTAGCGATTGCTCTTCTGGCGGGCGGCCGCGTGTTCGCCGCGCTGAAGCGCTCCCTGGGAGCCGAAGTCTGGATACGCAGCATCTTGGGCGTCGCTGTCCTGATAGGGGTGGCGGCCATTGCGCTGGGCTTGGATCGCGGCGTGTTAACGCAACTCTCGCTCGCCAGCACATCCGGTGTCGAGCAAACGCTGCTAGACCGATTTCATCAGTCCTCCAATGTTCCTCAGAATGCTCCTCAAAAAGGCGGGGGCGCGATGATGATGATGTCCGCGAATGCCCCGGGCGCCGCGACGGGACCTCAGATGATGCCCGAGCTCACCGGCGCAATTGCGTGGCTCAATTCGCCGCCATTAAATCGCGATCAGCTCAAGGGGCATGTGGTCCTGGTCGATTTTTGGACTTACTCCTGTATCAATTGCCTGCGCTCCATTCCCTACGTTCGAGCCTGGGCTGACAAGTATAAGGACAGCGGCTTGATTGTCATCGGAGTGCATACGCCGGAGTTCGCCTTCGAGAAGGATCTGGACAACGTTAAGCGCGCAGTGAGCGAATTGAAAATCACTTATCCCGTGGCCCTCGACAATGATTACAAGATTTGGAAAGCATTCAGTAATTCATACTGGCCCGCCGACTATCTGGTGGATGCAACCGGCCACATTCGCTTTCACCACTTCGGCGAGGGCAAGTATGACGAATCGGAACAGCAGATTCAGCAGCTGCTGAAGGAACACAATGGGCAGTTGTCCGTGAACGGACTGGTGAAGGTTGCGGCTACCGGCGCCGAGGCCCCGCCCGATACCGATGTGGAATCGCCCGAAACCTACGTTGGATACGAGCGTGCTGATAGTTTCCTGTCTCCGGGTGGACTCAAGCAGGACGCGGCGCACGTTTACGTGGCCCCCAAGCGTCTCGAGCTCAATCAATGGGGGCTGGCCGGCGCCTGGACCGATCATGCGCAGGTGGCGAGTCTCAATGCGGCGCACGGCAAAATCGCCTACCGGTTCCACGCGCGAGATCTGCATCTGGTGCTGGGGCCGGCATCGAATGGCAAGCCGGTCCGGTTCCGGGTGACGATCGACGGCAAGGCGCCAGGCCTGAATCACGGAGTGGATTCCGACGCCCAAGGAGACGGGACGATTACCGATCACCGTCTGTATCAGCTCATCCGCCAGAAGAACATGATTGAAGACCGGACTTTCGAGATCGAGTTTCTCGATCCCGGAGCACAGGCCTTCGCGTTTACGTTTGGCTGAGAGCCCTGCCGGTCTACTTCTTGGGCAACGGAACAGCGTACATCTTGAACAGCCCCGGATCCTTGTCCTTGTACGCCGGATCGTTCTGGTAAGGCAATTTGCCCTCGACGATCCAGGCCATGCCACGCGTCGCAGTCACGGCAGGCGTCATTACAAGACCCTCTTTGATGGTCGTGATCACTGCATTGTCCAAGCTGGGCCCCGCGAATGTAACGATGCTCATCTTGCCGGAGTTCTCCGCCAGCAGCAGCCTGTTCTTGCCGATCGCGCGCATGCCGTCCGGACGGTCGATCGGGCGCGAAAGCTTGAGCTCCACCACACTCTTCGACTTCCCGTCCGGCCCCAGATCCAAGCGCAGTAGTTTGCCCGCGGTGACGCTATTCACATACAGGATCGTTTTGTCGCCGAACGCCAGGCCATCGGCCCCTGCCAGCAGCGGATCTTTCGCGGCGATCTCCAGGTTCTTGCCGCCGGGCTTCAGCATCAGCACGCTGCCCTGGCGCGTGTCGGTGACATAAGTTGTGCCGTTGGGAGCCACGGCAATGTCATTGCACAGCGTGCCGTCGCCGGGCAACACGTAGGTGCCCTTTACGGCGCCGGTCTTCAGATCGAACGCCATCGCAGAGGTTGCCTCGCCTTTGTTCGCCAGGTTGTTGGAGCAAACCCACAGGGTTTTGCCCTTCTCGTCCGCGTAGACTCCCAGCACCTGATTCAAACCACCAGTGCCGGCTTTGATCCACTCCTCGGCCGTCGTGCTTCCGGGCGCGATGCGGCTCACGTTGCCATGCCCCAGGCTGCCGACAATCAAGGTTCCATCCGCAGTGGAAGTGATGCTCTCCGGAAACACTCGCGTACCAGGCAGAGTTATCTCCGTAATGGGTTGCGCCGCATACACGCCCGACGCCATCAGTACCAGCGCCGTAGCGCTCAATGCAGAACGATTGAATTGTTGTGTCATTTTTATGTGTCTTGCATTATAGACAATAGCATTTTAAGACAACAGTGCAACTCCTCTTTCACCAGCCGAAATTACTGACTACGAAATACACCACCGGCAGCGCGAACAGGCTGCTATCCAGCCGATCCAACCAGCCTCCGTACCCTGGCAGCAAGTTTCCGCTGTCCTTGACCCCGCGCCGCGCTTGATGGCCGATTCGCACAGGCCGCCCTAGCGCGAGCCACCCTGGAACATCACCAATTAGAACATGGCTGCTGCTCGCCTGAGTCCTAAAAATAGCCCACCAACAAGCCAGAAACAAAACCTGGAGTCACTATCAAACAAATGCAAGATGAATGGAAAAAGGTGAACCCGGACGATGATCCCGTCCCGGTTGAGAGTACGAGTAATTTTCCACCACAGAACTCGCCCAAGAGCAGTTATCCGGGCCGTGAGGACGCCTTGAACAACGGCAGTGGCCCGCTTCTCGGTGGTCCATCGAGAATCTCCCTTTTTGACTACTCCAGCGCGATTGACGTGACTACGATAGTCTGACCGAACCAGACAAGTTGCGACGGGCATGCGGTGCGTTCATACTTCCAACATGGCACTCAAGAACGCGGCACTCTTCGCATTGATCGGGACGCTTCTGCTCACGATTCTGCTTGTGGCAGGCTTTATCCTCGACATTCTCAACCTCGCGCGAGGTCTAATTGCTGCGACGAGGATGTTGTCGTCTTTAATCCATGCGTTTGCCGCCCTGGCAGTGACGGTGTTTTTTTACGTGTTCCACAAAACCCAGTCCTGACGTCCGAAACCGAAAATGGTGTAAAGAGCGCCGCCTGAGTCAAGAATAGACACGGAAGGCACTAACAGAAGGGCGTGTCATCGGCTATGAAATCGAAACTATTTTGGCTGATCGTCGCTGTAGCAATCATCCTCAGCTTCGCTCTCTATTCAACACTCGGTATGCTGCAAGAATGGACATCAACAAAATGCCCGTCGAGGTGCGGGGCCGTAATCTCGGCAAGCGTCGCCGGGCTGTCCAGGCCGCGCCGGGCGAATTCACGCGAACAGCGCGGCGAACTGGCGCGCAGACACTATCTGCGTGCCTTTGTGTCGGTCGAGTTCCAGCAGTCCGTTCTTGTCGCCTGTTACCAGGTAATCGGCCTTGCCCGCTTCCGACAAAGCCAGCAAGAAATCGTCGGTCGGATCGGGAGATCGCCGGACGCACGGCAGCGCGCCTACGTCTTCGGCGAGCTTTCTGATCTGGTCGACCAGGCGTCCGGCCTGATAAGGTTTTATCAGGTCGGCGATTCTCGGCTTTTGCAGTGTGGCCCGCAACTCGTCGACTTGTTCCGCGCAGGTCAGCAGCGTGAATTTCCCGCTCTCCCAGGCGTCGTAGATAGCGGCCGGTTTGCCGGCCGATGCGATCAGGGCGGACACTAGGATGTTGGTATCGAGCACCAAGCGCATCAGGCTCGGTCAGCGTTCCCCTTGGTGCGCTTGTCCGTGCGCACTTCTCGCACGGCCTCGTCAACGATGCGCTGGATTTCGTCCGGGTCGGCATCGGCGTTGCGCGCCCTGACATCCTGAACGGTGCGATGAAACACGCGCCAGCGGACGGCCTCCTCAATGAATTTCGAGAGGTCGCCTTTCTTCATGCCTTG
>Ga0302324_100000715_pt1 | contig 83970 bp, 60 predicted proteins | sample Palsa_T0_1_FD_201949 | JGI IMG/M metagenome (GOLD analysis project Ga0302324, IMG submission 201949) | Peat permafrost microbial communities from Stordalen Mire near Abisko, Sweden - Palsa_T0_1 | ecosystem: Environmental > Terrestrial > Soil > Palsa > Peat permafrost | place: Sweden: Abisko...
GATTATCTGTCGGAAAAAGAACAGTGGGAATGGCTGAAAACGCAGCTCAAGGTGAACGGCCCGTGGATCACTGCCGGGATCGCCGGGGGTGCTCTACTGCTCTACGGGTGGCACTGGTGGCAAGGACACACCGATCAACTTGCAACCCAGGCGAGCGCGCAGTCGCGCCAGATCGCCGAGGCCTTCGGCCGGCGCGACAATGCGCGGGCGCTTGCGATGATCGACACACTGAAGAGCCAGCAGCCCAAGTCCCCTTATCTCGATGAGGCGGATCTCATCGCGGCGCGCGCGTTTGTGGACGCAGGCGAGCTCGACAAAGCCGCCTCCAGTTTGCAGTCCGTCATGGCGCGCACTCCGGATCATGCGCTGGCGCTCGTCGCGCGCGAGCGCCTCGCGCGCGTTGAGATCGCACAGAATAAGCCAGACGCGGCCCTTGCAACGCTCGCAGCGGTTGACCCGGGCAGCTTTGCGCCGCGCTATCACGAGGTGCGCGGGGACGCCTTCCACGCCAAGAAGGATTTCGCATCTGCACTCAAGGAGTACCGCGCGGCGCGCGCCGCGGATGCCGGCGGAACCGTCGATCCGGAGAGACTTGATTTGAAGATCGGCGATCTCGTCGCGGATGAGCCTGCGCCGCAAGCCGTTGGAGCAAAATAGGCGATGCGTCGCTTCATCGTCATTGCCTGTCTACTCGCGCTCGCCGCTTGTTCCAAGGACAAGGATCCTGATAAGCCGGCGAAGCTTGCCAACGTGCAGGCGACCCTGCGCGTGGAACATATCTGGAGCGCCAACGTCGGAGGCGCGAAGGTGCCCCTGCGGCTCGGCCTTGCGCTTGCAGTGGATGGCGATCGAGTCTACGCCGCGGGCCGCAAAGGCGACGTCGCAGCCTTCCAGCTTGCCTCGGGTCATCAAATTTGGCGCACCAAGACCAAGGCGCAGCTCGGCGGTGCGACGGCCGTGGGAGCAGACCTCGTCGTCGTCGGCTCGAGCGACGGGGATGTGATCGCGCTCGATGCCGCCACCGGCAAGGTGCGCTGGCGCGTGCTCGTGAATGGCGAAATCCTCTCCTCTCCCGCTATCGGCCCGCGCGCCGTCGTGGTGCGGACGGCCGACGGCAAGCTGCGCGGTCTTGGTCTCGCGGACGGCAAGGAACTGTGGCAGCAGGAGCAGGCCGTGCCGCGGCTGTCGCTGCGCGGTGTGGCGCGGCCGACGATCGCAGGGGATCTTGCGATTTGCGGCTTCGACAATGGCAAGGTGATGGCGGTGAGCTCCATCGACGGCACGATCGCCTGGGAGACTCCGGTGGCGCCGCCGCGCGGACGCACGGAGTTGGAGCGCCTCGTCGACATTGATACCGCGGTGCGCGTGTCCGACCAGGATATCTTCGTCGTCGGCTTCCAGGGCAAGGTCGCCATGCTGGCGCTCGACACCGGTCAGGTCTGGTGGTCGCACGACGCCTCGAGCTATCGCAGCTTGGGAATTGACGCTGACAACATCTACATGGCGAGTGCCGATGGCGAGGTCGCCGCGCTCACGCGGCGCACGGGCGCGGAAGTGTGGCATCAGAAGGGGCTCTTGCACCGTGGGATTTCGGCGCCTGCGGTATCCGACGACGCCGTGGTGGTGGCGGATTTCCAGGGCTACGTGCACTGGCTCGACAAATCAACCGGTGCCATCGCCGCACGCGCCTCCACCGGAAAATTCCGCATCAGCAATGCACCGGTGGTCGCGGGCAATATCCTCGTCGTCATCAATGATCGCGGCCGCATCAACGCCTTTCGCGTGACGCCGCTGCCCGGACACGCCAAGCCTGCCGCGCCGCAGGCGGCGGCGCCGGCTGCACCCGCAGCCGCGCCGAGCGCTGCCCCTGCCGCGCCGAGCTCCGCGCCACCCGCGGCTGCGCCGACCGAGCCCGCTGCACCGCCAGCGGCGCCGCCGGCTGCGCCCGGCACCTCGACCGACCGGTGAGGGAATGTGCTGCCGGTCGTTGCCATCGTCGGTCGCCCTAACGTTGGCAAGTCGACGCTCTTCAATGCATTGACCGGTACACGCGACGCGATCGTCGCGGATGTCCCCGGCGTGACCCGCGATCGCCAGTACGGCTATGGCCGCACCGAGGGTCGCACCTATGTCGTCATTGACACCGGCGGCCTCGTCGAAAATCCCGTGGGCATCGAGACGCAGATGCGCATCCAGACCGAGCGGGCGGTGGAGGAAGCCGATCGGCTGGTGTTGCTCGCGGATGCGCGCGCCGGTCTCACAGCACAGGATCTATTTGTGGCGCGCGAGCTGCACCGCGCGGGTAAGCCCGTGTTCCTCGCGATCAACAAGGCGGAGGGGCTCGATCCGGGCGTCGCCGCTTCCGATTTCCACGCGCTCGGAATGGGCGAGGCTTTTGCGATCTCCGCAAGTCACGACCAGGGGTGCGATGAGCTCATTGAGCGCGTGCTCGCGGGGCTCGATGCGGGCTCCGATGCGCAGACCGAATTTCCGGACGCCATCCGCGTCGCCGTCATCGGGCGCCCCAACGTCGGCAAGTCGACGCTGGTGAATCGCCTGCTGGGCGATGAGCGCGTGATCGCGAGCGAAAACCCCGGGACGACGCGCGACAGCATCCTCGTGCCTTTTCGCAAGGACGAGCGCGACTTCGTGCTCATCGATACGGCGGGCGTGCGGCGCCGCTCCAAAGTTGACGACGTGGTGGAGCGCGTCAGCGTTGCCAAGACCCTGCAGGCCATCGAGGATGCGCACGTCGTGATTCTCGTTCTCGACGCGCACGATGCCGTTGCCGAGCAGGACGCAAGCGTTCTCGGACTTGCGCTCGAGCGCGGGCGGGCGCTCATCATTGCGGTCAACAAGTGGGACGGCATCGAGGAGGATCAGCGCACCCAGATCCGCCGGCAGCTCGATCTGAAGCTCGATTTCGTGCAGTTCGCGCCGAAACTCTTCATCTCCGCGCGCCATGGCACGGGCGTTGGCGAGCTCGTGCGCGCCACGGTGCGCGCCCACGACGCGGCCTTCCGGGAGATGACGACGCCGCATCTCACGCGTGCACTGGAGAAGGCGCTCGAGGCGCATCAGCCGCCGCTCGTTCGCGGGCGGCGCATCAAGCTGCGCTACGCGCATCAGGGCGGCAAGAATCCGCCGCGCATCATTGTCCACGGCAACCAGACGACCTCCGTGCCGGAGGCCTACCGCCGCTATTTGGCGAATGTCTTTCGCAAGACCTTTGATCTCTTTGCAACGCCGGTGGCGGTGGAATTTCGCACCGACGAGAACCCCTACGAGCGCCGCAAGCGTCGCTCGGAGCGCTGACGCGCCCTGGCCTAAGTGCCGGGCGCGAGGAACAGCGCCGGGTCCACGTCCACCTGGTTCAGCACTACGGCCCAATGCAGGTGCGGGCCCGTCACGCGTCCGGTCGCACCAACTTTGCCGATCACCTGTCCCGCCTGCACGTGTGCGCCCGGCACGACAGCGATTGCGCTCAGGTGCGCATACAAGGTCATGAATCCCTCACCATGATCGAGGATGATGGTGTTGCCTGTGAAGAAGAGATTATCGGTCTCGAGCACCGTGCCATCGGCGGCGGCGAGCACCGGCGTCCCGGTGGGAGCTGCAATGTCCATGCCGGTGTGCGGGTTGCGCGGCTCGTTATTGAAGACGCGTCTTAGGCCGAAGGAGCTCGAGCGGGTGCCGGGAACGGGCTGCAGCAACCGCAAGGTTGCCGGAGGCGTTGCGCTGAAGGTGGCAAATGTCGCGACGACTCGCTCGTGCTCGCGCGCGCTGCGCGCCAGATCCTTCTTGGAAAGATTGACCTTGCCCGGTGCGACCTTGAGGGACTGGGTTGCGTACTCTTTGTTCGTGATCTGAAACTGGATGCGCTCTTCGGGCGCATCCCCGCTGTGTAGTAGGACGCTCGCCGTTCCGGGAGCAGCAGACAGGGGTAGCCCGACAATCGCAAGCCAGCCCTGCGCATCTTTGAGTACCAGAGTGCGATTGCCGTCAAAAGTCACAATCGGCACCGGAGTCGCGGGCGCATCGAGACGTACGCTTAAGACGCCTCCCGGGACGATGCTCATCTGCGGCAGCTCCGGCGCTGCGCCGGCGCAGCGCCAGGCGCAAACGAGGGCGAGTGCTGCAATCATGCGCGCGGGTGAGTGCTGTCTCATGGGCTCAATTTTTACCGAGCACGCGCGCGCGCAGTCGTCCACGGTCGAGCTGCGCTTCGATCTCATCGCCGATATTGACGCGCGAAGCGTCCGTGACGAGCGCGCCGTCCGTGGGACGCGTGATGATCGCAAAGCCGCGCGCGAGGGTCGCGAGCGGGCTCACGCTATTCAAGGTGCGCTGCGCGAGGCCCAGGCGGTGCTCCGCGCGCGCGATCGACGCCAGCCAGGCGTGCTGCAGGCGTCCTGCGAAGAGTTCGTGGCGCACGCGCAGGTCGCGTACCAGACGATCCGGAGAATGGCGCACGAGGCGGGCAAAGACATCCGCCAAGCGCCCGCGCTTGTGGTGCAGTTCCGAGCGCAGGGCGTGGCTGATGCGCTGCTCGAGGTCATCGAGGCGCTGCTGCTGCTGGGCAAGTCGCACACCCGGATGCGCCAGCGACAGCCGCTGCAGAGCCGTGTGGAGGCGGCTCACGGCACCGCGCAGCTCGCGCCGCATGGCTGCAAGCAGCCGCACGGCCGAGCCGCCGAGCGCTGCGACCCAGGTATGCCGATCGGGAACGACGCTTTCTGCCGCCGCCGAGGGCGTGGGCGCGCGCGCATCGGCGGCGAAATCCGCGATGGTGAAGTCGATCTCGTGGCCGATGCCCGTAATCACCGGCAGTGCGCAGGCGCGGATGGCGCGTGCCACGCGCTCGTCGTTGAATGCCCATAGATTCTCGAGCGATCCCCCGCCGCGCGCCAGGATCAGCACGTCGCACTCGGCGCGCTTAGAGGCGAGCTCGAGCGCCGCGACGATGCCCGGCGCCGCCGCCGCCCCCTGCACGGGCGTGGGGTAGATGAGCACGCTCGCCGGCGCGAAGCGCCGCGCCAGCACATGCAAGATGTCGCGCAGCGCGGCCGCCGTGGGTGACGTGATGATGCCGATACGCTGTGGAAAAGCTGGCAGCGGCCGCTTGTGCTCCAAAGCAAAGAGACCTTCGGCGGCGAGCTTGACCTTGAGCTTTTCGAACTCGCGCCGCAGCGCGCCTACGCCCGCTTCCTCCAGGTGCTCGACGTTCAGCTGATAGTCGCCGCGCGCTTCGTAGATGCTGACCCGGCCGCGCGCGAGCAGCTGCTGGCCGGCGCGCGGCGCGAATCCCACGGCGATATTGCGCTGCCGGAACATCGCGCAGCGGATCTGCGCATTGCGATCCTTGAGCGAGAAGTACCAGTGGCCGGATGCGGGTTGCGAGAGATTCGACAGCTCCCCTTCGACCCAGACGACGGCAAGGCCGCGCTCGAGGAGCAGGCGCGCTTCAGCGTTGAGCTGCGAGATCGTGTAGATGCGGCGCGCAGGCACATCGGAGCTTGGGGGAGCGCTACTCATCCGGGCGAACATAGGGTAGCGGGTCAGTTTGGACAAGCCGAAATTTTCAGCTGCGGGCCCGAAGTGCCATACTCCCGCGTCATGCCGAAGCGTCCCAGCAAAATCGCCCGCGAATTGGATTCGCTCGCGGAATTCATCGTTGACTCCGCCGTGGGTAAGCCCCACAAGGGCGACCTCCTGCCCGATGGCCGCGATCCTGCGGCCTTGGTGGTAAAGCCCAAAGTCGCTCGTAAGGCGCGCGCGCCGCTACCCGCGAAGAAAAGGCGCGCCGGGTCTGCCAAGAAAGCCGCACCGGCGCGGCGCAAGAAATAGCGGCACTGCGCAAGCGGTTTGCGCTTGCGGAAGAGGTGCGTACAATAGATGGTTTACCCAGAGCCTTTGGGCTCCAGCGGCATCCATGCGTATCCTCGAAGAAGCTCTGACCTTCGATGATGTTCTCTTAGTTCCGGCCTACTCGGAAGTTCTTCCGCGCGAGGTGGACCTTTCCACGCCCGTCACGCGCCGCATCCGCCTGAATGTTCCGCTCCTCTCCGCCGCCATGGACACGGTCACCGAGGCACGCCTCGCGATCACCATAGCTCAGGAAGGCGGCATGGGCATCGTGCACAAGAGCATGTCGATCGAGGCGCAGGCGCTCGAGGTGGGACGCGTCAAGAAATTTGAGAGCGGCGTCATCAAAGATCCGATCACGGTGTCGCCCGAAATGTCGATTCGCCAGGTGCTCGAGCTCACGAGAAGCCGCGGCATCTCCGGAGTGCCGGTGGTCGTCGGCAAGAAAGTGGTCGGCATCGTCACCCACCGCGATCTGCGCTTCGAGGAGAAGCTCGACGCCCCGGTGTCCTCGGTGATGACTCCGCAGGAGCGGCTCGTCACGGTGCGCGAGAACGCGCCCAAAGCGGAGGTGCTGGGGCTTCTGCACCGGCATCGCATCGAGAAGGTGCTGGTGATCAATGGCGAGCACGAGCTCGTCGGCATGATCACGGTCAAGGATTTTCAAAAGGCCACGGAATTTCCACGTGCCTGCAAGGACGAGCGCGGACGGCTGCGGGTCGGCGCCGCCGTCGGCACCACCGCCGATACGCTCGATCGCGTCGCGGCGCTGCGCGAGGCCGGGGTCGATGTGGTCGTGATCGACACCGCGCACGGCCATTCGCGCGGCGTGATTGACATGGTCGCGCGCGTCAAGAGCCGCTGGCCCGATCAGCAGGTGATCGCCGGCAATATTGCAACCGCCGACGCGGCGCGCGCACTCGTGGACGCGGGAGCCGATGCCGTCAAAGTCGGCATCGGGCCGGGCTCCATCTGCACGACGCGGGTCGTTGCCGGTGTCGGCGTGCCGCAGATCTCCGCGGTTGCCAACATCGCAGCGGCGCTCCTCGATGCGGACGTTCCGGTCATATCCGACGGTGGCATCCGTTACTCCGGGGATGTCGCCAAGGCGATTGCCGCGGGCGCACACGCGGTGATGATCGGCTCGCTCTTTGCCGGAACCGAAGAATCCCCCGGCGAAGTGGAGCTCTATCAGGGCGCCTCCTACAAGTCCTATCGCGGCATGGGTTCGCTCGGCGCGATGGCGGAGCGCTTCGGCTCCGCCGACCGCTATTTTCAGGACACCTCGACCGAGCTTGAGAAGCTCGTGCCCGAGGGTGTCGAGGGACGCGTGCCCTACAAGGGCAGCGTCGTGACCATCCTGCAGCAGCTCGCCGGTGGTTTGCGCGCCGCCATGGGCTATACCGGCAGCCGCGACATTGCTGAGCTGCGCACGCGACCGCACTTCGTGCGCATCACCAACGCCGGTGTGCGCGAAAGCCATGTGCACGATGTCAGCATCACCAAGGAAGCGCCGAACTACCGGGTGTCATGACGGGCGTTCCCGACATCCATGCTGATCGGATACTGATCCTCGACTTCGGTGCGCAGTACACGCAGCTCATCGCGCGGCGTGTGCGCGAGTGCGGCGTGTACTGCGAAATCCGCCCCTGGGATATCAGTGACGCTGAGGTGCGGGCGTTTGCGCCGCGCGGCGTGATCCTCTCCGGCGGCCCGGAGTCCGTCACGGACGTCGACCCGCCGCGTGCGCCGGATGCTTCTTATACGCTCGGAGTCCCCGTGCTCGGCATCTGCTACGGCATGCACACCATGGCGCAGCAATTAGGTGGCCGCGTCGCGCCATCTGCCGAGCGTGAATTTGGCTACGCCGAAGTGATGGTGTCGGGCAAGAGCCGGCTTCTCGATAGTCTGCAGGATAGAGCCCATCCCGACGGCGCGCCGGTGCTCGATGTATGGATGAGCCACGGCGATCACGTCGATGTGTTGCCGGAAGGATTCAGCGTCACGGCGTCGACCGATGCAATTGCTTTTGCGGCCATGACCGATGAGCGGCGCCGATTCTACGGCGTGCAGTTCCATCCGGAGGTGACGCATACGCGTCAGGGCGCGAAGCTTCTCGAGCGTTTCGTGCGTGATATCTGTGGCTGCGCGGCGCTGTGGAGTGTCGGTAACATCATTGACGACGCTGTGGCGCGGGTGCGCGCGCAAGTGGGGCAGGACAGAGTATTGCTGGGCCTCTCCGGCGGCGTCGACTCTGCTGTCGTCGCAGCACTCCTGCATCGCGCCATCGGCGCTCAGCTGGTGTGCGTCTTTGTCGATCACGGCCTGTTGCGCCAGGGCGAGGGCGACACAGTGATGCGCACCTTCGCCGACCATTTGGGAGTGCGCGTGGTGCGCGTCGATGCTGAGGCACGCTTCTTGGGCGCGCTGGCAGGCGTCACCGATCCGGAGGAGAAGCGCAAGATCATTGGGCGACACTTCATCGAGGTCTTCGACGAGGAAGCGCACAAGATCACCGGCGTGCAGTATCTGGCGCAGGGCACAATCTATCCGGATGTCATCGAGTCTGCCGGCGGCAGCACCGGCAAGGCGCATGTCATCAAATCGCACCACAATGTTGGAGGTCTGCCCGAGCACATGCGCCTAAAGCTCATCGAGCCGCTGCGCGAGCTCTTTAAAGACGAAGTGCGCGCGCTGGGGGTTGAGCTCGGGCTACCGCGCGCAATGGTCTATCGTCATCCCTTTCCGGGGCCGGGGCTCGCGGTGCGCGTACTCGGCGAGGTGCGCAAGGAGTATCTCGAGCTGCTGCGCCGTGCTGATGAGATCTTTATCGAGGAGCTGCGCCGCCACGAGCTCTATGACCGTACGAGTCAAGCGTTCGCGGTGTTTCTGCCGGTGCGTTCCGTCGGTGTGATGGGAGATGGGCGCCGCTATGACTTCGTCATTGCGTTGCGCGCCGTGGAGACGGTGGATTTTATGACGGCGCATTGGGCGCGCCTGCCGTACGAGTTTCTTGAGCTCGTCTCACGGCGCATCGTCAATGAGGTCTCGGGCATCTCGCGCGTGGTCTACGACATATCCGGAAAGCCGCCCGCCACTATCGAGTGGGAGTGATGAGGACTATAGGAGATTACCCACTATCGGCGGGTGATAACGATCCGAGTCGCTATTGAGTGGCCACCAGCGGCTACTTCTTGAGCGATGAATGAAGTCTCCTCCGGGGTGACTAGGCCGTTAATTCGCATTCTTGGCCGTCGCCGCAGTCGTCAACGCCATCGCCGTCACAAACTCGGGCCGAATGTCATTCGGCACATTCTTCATCTTGTCGAGCGCCTTCTGCACATCCGGGCGAATCACCACATACTTGCTCATCATCGCCTTGGCCTTGGCATAGTCGCCGGTTGCCTCTATCGTCAGAAACTCGCGATCGAGCTTGGCGACGCCCTGTTTGATCTTCGTGAAATCAACCGAAAAGGTGCCGTCGCCGTGCGAGACAAACGCGCCGTTATCGAGCAGGTAATTCATTTGAATCGCCATACCGCGCGCATGTGAATCGGTCAAGCCGAAGTGCAAGGTGCGGAAACCCGACGCCAGAAAAGTGCTATACAGCTTGTGCTCTGCCGCTTCGCCCTGTCCCAGCGTTTCCTTCAACTCCCCCTTGTCCATCATGTAAGCGAGCGCGAACAACCCGGTGATATCCGCTTTGGCCTCCTCGATCGTGCCGTAGGTTTCTTTCAAGTCCTGGCGCGGTGTCGAGCCGCGGCCCCCGCTCTTGGTCACATGCGGTCCCAGTCCATGAGTAATCTCATGTGCCAGGATGTGGGTAAAGAAAGAATCGAAATCGAGATCCTTTTGCGCTTGCACCGTCAACACCAGCTTCGAAATCGGGGTCAATATCGACTGGAATTTGGCTTCTTGCACATTCTTCAGCATCACCCGCTTCGAGCCGCGCTGGCTGATAATGCGCTCGTCGTTGGGCAGATTATAGGCAGCAGTCTGCACGCCCATGTTGCCATCGCCGGCGCCGTAGACCTCATTGACTACCACCATCGGCGCTAACGCACCCACCTTCGGATTGCGATATTCGGCGGCGAGCGGCAGGTTGTCTTCGATTTCCTGCATATGCCTGCCGAAGAAATTCAGTTTATTCGTTTCCTTCTGGTCGCGGATATTGACGTATGCTTCGAACGCCGCCTTGTACCCGAACAATTCATCGTTGTAGGTTTCGTAAGGTCCGATCGTGACGTCTACCGTCGAATCGAGATCCATCCATGCAAAATCGGATGCCAGATAATCGTTGCTCAAGAACGCATCCGCGCGCAAGCTTAGAAATTTCTTCAGCGATGCATTGTCGGCGGAAGTGGCCGCCGCTTTCAAGAGCGTCGACAGTTGTTCAAGTTCGACGCGATATTCGTCGGAATACTTGACCACCTTGAATTGTCCATCCCGGCCGGCCCGAATCGTCGTGAAAAACCATTGCGCCGCATCCTTGTCGGCCGGCGCAAGCGACGCAATCCATTTCTCGATATCGCCCTTGCTGGCGCCGGCCGGATAGAAATTCGCGGCGTCCGGTTTCACCGCGGGGATCGCGAAGCCCGCAAAGTTCGCCGGCAGAAACGACTGGTTGCCGTCAATAATCGACCAAGGCCCCTTGTTCAACCAGAAATATTTCTGCCGCGCAAGTCCAAGCGCCGACCGATCTTTTTTCAATGTCAACCACAGCGTCTCATTGTTCGCCCAACGCTGACGCAGTTGCAAGGTATCGATGATCCTGGCTGCATCGATCAACTTGACGATTGCCGCCTTGTCACCTGCCGACAATCCGGAGGTATCGGCGCGCAACGCAACCGGCGCAAAGCGCGCGGCCATCTTATTCAGCGCGGCCGCGTCTGGTATCGTCGCGACAGTTGCGTTGCCCTGTGATTGCGATGGCGACGACGCTACGGGCGACGTTTGTGCAAAAGCGACGGCTCCAGAAGCCATGAAGATGCAGACACCGAATATTGTTTCCATCCGCGAGTAACGAGGTTGCCTCATTGTTCCCCCCTGCTTAATTCGATTGCATCCATTCGCTTGTCAAATTGCAAACCGGATTAGGCCCGACGGCTGCCGCGGCTCACACATACAGACCGTACCGGCGCCGGCCTTGAGTTTGGAGGCGAAGCGCGCGAGTGATGTTCCACGTCTATCGCTCGCCTCCCCACGGGAATTCCGGTCCGATTACCCGCCACGTACCCAGCGCCAACCCTTCTATACCTACCTTACCGATGGCCGCGCGTATCAGGCGGAGCGTCGGAAACCCCACCTTGGCTGTCATGCGCCGCACCTGGCGGTTCTTGCCCTCATGGATCGTGAGCTCAATCCACGCGGTCGGAATTTTAGCTCGATAGCGGATAGGCGGATCGCGCGGCCACAGCTCCTGCGGCTCCACAATGAGATTAGCGTTCGCGGGCTGCGTCGTGAAGTTGCCGAGAGTCACGCCCGTCCGCAGCTGATCGAGTGCTGTTTGAGACGGAGAACCTTCCACCTGCGCCCAGTACACCTTCGCCAAATGGTGCCTTGGCTCGGTGATGCGCGCCTGCAAGGCCCCATCGTCGGTGAGCAGCACGAGACCTTCACTCTCGGTATCGAGGCGGCCGGCAGGATAGACGCTTTTCACGTCAATGAAATCCGCTAGCGTCTTGTGGCCCGGCTCGGGGCTGAATTTACAGGCGACACCGAACGGCTTGTTAAAAGCGATGAGCACGCGGGCGCGTTCAGGCGAGCGCGCGCTCGATCAGGTTCGGCGGCACCGTCGTGCGCGGCACAGCAGGGGCGGCGCGGCGGCGTGCCCCTTTGCTGACGCGTCCAACAGGCGCAGGTTGCGCGAACCACTCGCGCACGTCGAGATCCAGTCCGATGCCGTGCATGTAGTTGTACAGAGCTTTCTTGAGCGCCGCACCAAACACGTCGTGGTCGATGCCGGTTGAGTCCGTGAAATTCATATCGTTATTGGCGAATGTGGCCGGCAGCCGCGCAGACAACGTCACACCGTACTGTTCCGGATGTTTGGCGACCGGCGAATGCACGGTGCAGGTGAAGCGATGGAAGAAACCCGAATGTATGCAGCCCGCTGCGAACAATTGGCGAACGTATTCCAGGGCGTCGACCGTGTCCTGCACTGTCTGAGTGGGAAAGCCGTACATTAAATAGGCGTGTACGAGGATTCCTGCGTCTGAGAAGGCGCGCGTCACCCGGGCCACCTGTTCAACCGATACGCCTTTCTTCATGAGCTTGAGGAGACGATCCGATGCCACTTCCAGTCCGCCGGTGACGGCGATACAGCCACTTTCGGCCAGCAGTCGACAAAGGCGGGCATCGAAGGACTTCTCGAAGCGGATGTTGCCCCACCACGAGATATCGAGCTTCCGCTGCAGCAGCGCGCTCGCAAGCGACTTGAGAGCCTTGGGCGGCGCGGCTTCGTCGACGAAATGAAATCCAGTCTGACCGGTCTCGCGAATCTGGGATTGGATTCTCTCGAGCAGCACGTCGGTAGTCGCCAAATCGTAGCGTGAAATGTAGTCAAGATTCACGTCGCAGAAGCTGCATTTTTTCCAATAACAGCCGTGTGCGACCGTCAGTTTATTCCAGCGGCCGTCCGACCAGAGACGGTGCATGGGGTTAAGCATGTCAAGCACTGACAGATAGTCGTCCAGCGGCAGGCCCGCGTAGGTGGGCGTGCCGCTTTCAGAGAAAGCGATGTCCGGCTCTTTGAAGTCGACATATTGACGCTCGCGCGTGTAAGTGCGCACCAGTTGATCGAGCGGTCGCTTGTCCTGCAGATGTTCGATAAGTGCCAGCAGCGGCCGTTCGCCAGCATCGAGTGTTATGAAATCGAAGTAGACGAAAATGCGCGGCTCGTTCATGGCGCGCAGCTCGGTATTGCAATAGCCACCGCCCAATACCGTGACGATGGACGGATGGCGTTGCTTGATGGACTGTGCGATGCGAAAGGCGCCGTAAACGTTGCCCGGAAAAGGCGCGGTGATGAGCACCAGATTCGGCTGATACCGTGACAGCGCCTCGAGCGTCAGCGCATGCAGGGATGCATCTACGAGATTGTGGGGAGCACCGAGCGCGGCATGCAGCTGATCGAACGTCGGTTGACTCGACGCCAGCGATTCCGCATAGCGTACGAATTCGAAGCGCGGGTCGATGGCATCGCGAATGACGTCCGCAAGGTCATTGAGATAAAGGGTTGCAATATATTTGGCACGATCTTGCAGGCCGAGTGCACCGAAAGCCCAGTCGAGCGCGTCGCCTGCGCCTTGCTGGCTGTCGATGTACTGCGTGAGTGATGCAAAGCGTGGGCCTTCGGGCAGATAATGCCTCGAAGCGATACGGTGAGCCACGATGGGATCACGGCCTTGGAGAAACCGAATGGCCGCCGCGATTGTAGCGCGGTAGGACTCGAAGTGGTCGGCGAAAAAGCGTGTGGCTGGCGTGTGTCGCTTGCGCGGCAGCGCGCTCACCTGCTGGTGAATAGCCTGCATGCCTTCTATTGACAGCAGTTTCAGTGCCAGGGCAATGGAGAGATCTGTCTGTTCGGCTTTAAACCCGCGCGATTGCAGAAACCCAGTGAGATACGCCGTGGACGGATACGGTGTATTGAGCTGCGTCATCGGCGGAATAATCGACAAAATACGCATTTCGGTCACGCCCGAAAGTATATCGTGCTATGCCGTCCTGCATAATCGGGCTTAAGATGACGAATGGAGTTTTTCCTCGATTTCCGCTTAATTCGCAACATTCTCGAGCAGGAACACCAACGCGCGTGTGATGAGATCCGAGACTTGGGAGTGCCCCGCGCGCTCGAGAACTCGCAGCAGCGCCATGACGCTCGGATCGCCGGCGCGCCGGATGTTGGCACCCTGGCCTGCCGAGCGGGTTGCACATGGTGCTGTTACTTCACGGTGGACGTTCGTGCCGCCGAGGTGTTCAGTATCCTCGATTTTGTCGAGCAGTCGTTCACGCTTGCTGAGAAGGCCCAGGTCTATGCGCAAGTGCGGGCGAACAGCGCGAGGCTCAGAAAGCTGCGCGAGGGCGAGAGAGTCACCCGCAACTTAAAGTGCCCATTCCTGAGGGAAGGACGATGCAGCATCTACGCGACCCGTCCGCAGTCGTGCCGTAACTATCACGCGACGAATGTGGCCGGGTGCCAGCAATCCTATGAAGAACCTGACAATTTGGATATCGATCCGGACTTCGCGCCGGGTGTGTACCAGGCAGGCGGTGCGCATGCCGAGGCATTCAACACCGGGATGAGCGATGCGGGCTACGACGTGGATGCGTACGAGCTCAATTGCGCCCTGGACGCCGCCCTTTCGGAGCCCGGTGCGCGTAAGCGCTTCGAATCCAGGTTGAAACCGTTCACGGCCCTGAGCGGCGAGGAAGTACCCGCGGAGTTCGATGATCTGGAACCCTGAAGCCCCGTTTAACTAAGGCGAGGTATTCGCTTGGATCTTTCTGCCTATTTGCAGCGCATTCGGTTCGACGGCAGTGTGCGGCCAGATCTTGCAACGCTGAAAGCCATACATCGAGCTCATCAGTACGCGATCCCGTTCGAAAATCTCGATGTATTGCTGCGTCGTCCCGTCGTTCTGGATCTGGAGGCGAGCTACGACAAGATCGTCCGCCAGCGACGTGGCGGCTGGTGCTACGAATTGAACGGCGTGATGGGATGGGCACTGAAAGAAATGGGCTTTGAAGTGATGCGCGTGAGTGCCGGTGTCATGCGGGTCCAGGCAGGTGATGCGCAGCTTGGTAATCATTTGTGCCTGCTGGTTCGCCTAGATCAGCCTTACCTCGTTGACGTCGGATTTGGAGGAAGCCTGGCGGAGCCGCTACCGCTTGCAGCATCAGAACGCGAGGATCGCCCGTACCGGCTCGAGCTGGGCGAATTGGGCGATGGCTATTGGCGATTTACGGAAACTGCACACGGCGAGGGTGACGCTTTCAGCTTCGACTTCCGTGTCGCTCCCGCCGACGAAGCATTGCTCCTGCGGAAGTGTGAGTTCCTGCAAACGGATCGGGCTTCCCCGTTCATTCAGAATCTTGTCGCCCAACGCCGCACAGCCGACACGCACCTGTCCCTGCGCGGCCGCGTCCTGGCGGCAATTCATGCGACGCGCATCGACAAGAAGTTGTTGAAGTCCGCTGCAGAACTCATCACCACCCTACGAGACAGGTTTGACCTCGACGTTCCGGAAGCTGCAGCCCTGTGGCCGTCCATCTGCGCCCGTCATAAGGTTCTATTTGCCGACGCTCCTGCGGAATAATTCGATTGCGCGGTGATGGGCCAAGTCTGCTACCTGGTCCCAGTCGTGAGCGAGGTCCTTCAGCAGCGCAAAATATCCGGGCGCATAGCGGCGGCAATCGCCGCAGTAGCAGTGACCGGCGTACAGTGCGCGTTCACGCTGCGACTCTCCAGTCTGCGGCCTTTGCACGGCAATTTCGTCGTTGCCGGATGCGCGGAATTTATCCGCGAACCCTGCTTGACTTCGCGGAAAATGGTTAAAGCGCAAAGGCAGGAGCGGTGTGTGCGGCGGCGATGGCAACGACGCCTCCGACAACAATGGCAACGCAGCCGATCAATATCAGAGTCCTGGCGCGACTAAACTGGCGCTTTTCCAAGGATAAAATTTGGCCGACTTGAATTGATTCGGCCTTTCCTTCGATATGGCCTGCGTCAATCCTCGTCACCGCGAACCGGTGCATCTCATAGTTGGTCGTGACAATCTCGACCCGATCACCGACTTTAAGCAGCTGGCCAGAATTTATGCGTTGCTGTAACTCGGTTGATGTGCCCTCGACGGGTCGAAGCGTGGTGCACCCGGTACAGCTGATGACTGCGGCAAGTACGATGATGCGTTTCATAAGTTACTGAGGATTGAGGAAAGTTGTTTCGGGTTCGCGTGGACGAAGAAATGCCGATTTTCGGCAGGGCGATTCGATCCATGCAGGCCGCCGTGAGATGCTTCATGCGCAGCGCCGCCGCCCGCGCCGTCGAGTCCTGCATATCGATACGATTTATGAGACTCCCCTTAAGTCGCGGTGGTACCCGTCCTGCCAGCGGAACCATGCGTCAGGCGAAGGTCGAGCGCCTGACGGATCTCTGATGAATCGTTGCGGAGGGCTTATTTATTTCTGAGGGAAGCCTTACACGGGCACAGTCGCGCGGTCGACGACCCTCAATCCAAGCTACGAGCGGTCCGCACGAGAGCGACAGTCCCGTGGTGCTCCTCAAATGCCGGATCGCGGCAGCGAAATGCCGGTTCAGGTCAGGTTGCAAGCAGCAGCAGTTTCTCGGGAAGGAATCGGCGATCTGCGGTCACAAACGCAGCCGCGCCTGCCGTTTTTTTAACCGTGCTCAGACACGATTCAGCCGGATGAAGGACGCTTAGACCCTACGCCATCACTCGCGAGTACAGTTGCGCGGCATTTGTATAGCATTCGCATGTGACTGCTTCTAAGCCGCGGGCATCGAGGATGCGCATACTGCCCCGGCTGTAACGGATCAAGCGGCGCTTCTGCAAGTTGCTGGCGGCACGCGTGATACCGGCGCGACGCACGCCTAACATATACGCGAGAAATTCCTGAGTAAGTCGAAATTCGTCTGAATGCGCCCGATCGCGAGTCATCAGCAGCCAGCGCGCAAGGCGTGCCTCTACCAAGTGATAATGCGCGCACGCCGCCATTTGTGTGAGCTGCGTGATGAGCACGAATAGATACAGGTTCAGTCTTGCTCTCAACGGTCGGCTGCGCTTAAGCTCGCGCACAAAACGGGCCGCGTCCATTCGCAAGGCCGGGCCTGCACCTTGCACCAGCGCGCGCAGTGATGCGACCTCGACCCCGAGCACCAATGTGCTTCCCAGCATGCCTTCTGAGCCTATGAGACCGACCTCAAGATTGGAATTCTTATCGACCGCAGAAATGAGAGAGACGAAGCTCGCAGTAGGAAAGTATACGTAACGAATGCGTTCGCCTTCCTCGTACAGAACTTCTTCAAAGCCGAGCTCAATAGGATCGCACTGCGCCATCAGGCGCCGACGGTCGGTGGCGCGCAAGCCGGCGAGCAGCTGATTGGCTGGCACAAGTCCAGCCACTGCGATACGAGCTGTCATGTCTGGGGTTGCCCTGCGTAAAAACGTCCAGCTCATACTAGGCACGTTCTAGGACGGCATGTCGGTGCGTTGCCGTACGTCCGTAGCTTCTGGCGTGGCCTTGGTCTTGTCAGTGCGCGGGCGGGACAGGCAGTAGGCGATCGGTTTCACGCTTCACCACGGCGTAGCACTCGCAGGACAGATGTTCCAGCCGCTGTCGATCGAGCACCCTGATCGTCCCGCGACTGTAGGTGATCACGCCGAGCTTCTGCAGCTTGCCGGCAGAGTCCGTAACGCCCTCGCGACGGACGCCGAGCATATCGGCGATGAGCTCTTGAGTCATGGTCAGCTTGTTGTCAGGCAGCCTATCGAGAGAAAGTAGCAGCCAGCGCGCCAACTGCTGGTCGACCGAATGATGCCGGTTGCAAACTGCAGTCTGAGCCATCTGCGTTATCAAGGCCTGCGTATAGCGCAGCAGGATATGCATGGTCTCGCCCTGACGTTCAAATTCCTGCTTCAGACGCCGGCCACTTAATCGGTATGCAAAACCGGCGCTTTGCACAATCGCACGGCTGGTCGTCGTTTCTCCTCCCATGAACAGCGAAACGCCAATCACGCCGTCGTTGCCGACCACGCAGATCTCTGCCGATGACCCATTCTCGAGCACGTAAAGGAGCGAGACGATGGAGTCGGTGGGAAAATAGATATGCCGCAGCGCATCACCCGCTTCATACAGCACCGAACCGAGGGGCAGCGTGACGAGCTTGAGATGCGGAAATATGCGCTCGCGTTCGGCGGGCGGCAAGGCATCCAGAATATGATTCTGCTCTGGAAAAGCAATGCCTGGCATTAAGAGACGCCTCCTTGGCAAACAGTCCGTTCTACGAAAGTCTACACCCTTCGTCTTTCTTTGTACGGTAGAGCACATTGCTAAAGCGGGCCGCAGAATGCAGTTAACGCGAGCACAAACGGGATAAGAGCGCAAAATTCGCTGCACTGCAGCATACGACCGTTGCACCAAAAAAAACCCGTTCGCACCGTGATGCGAACGGGTTAAATCCGAATCCGCAGATGAGCCCTCACTTCCAATAGGTTTAGGAGCGTGGCAGGGCGCGGGGAGTGTGCAGATTCAGAGTTCCATCCAGAACCTCGAACGCATGCTGGGCGATCCACCTCCTTTTCCCGTAGCACTGGACTCTTTGCGACGCGCGGCCGCGGCGCTTGTTCAGTTGAGTCAATCATCCGTCAAGTGGGTTTACCGTGCGCAGGGCACTCTTTCCGTGCGTTACCGAACATATGGATTTTGACTTTTCCAAATGAGAAGCACGTCAGAATTATTATGTTCGATGCCGCACAGACGGTGCCCAAAAAGCTTGGCCAAATATAGTAGGCGAGCTTTTGGCATTAGAAGGACCCGATGTATCAAAACATCTTGCTGATCGAAGACGATCTGTCGTACGCAACGGCGATTCGCGAGGCGCTTGCGAGGTCCAGCGGCGGCGTCTTTCAAGTCGAATGGGTCAGGCACTGCATTGAGGGACTCGAGCGCCTGGTCAAATCCGGACGACAGGAAAAGCATCGGCCGGACGGCATAGCAGCCGTGTTGGCCGATCTTTTTCTTGCTGACAGCCATGGTATCGGCACGTTTGATCGGCTCTTTTGCGCGGCCCCGCAGGTTCCGATCCTGGTACTGAGCGCTGTCCAAGATGAAGACATCGCCAAATTGGCGGTCGAGCATGGCGCGCAGGACTACCTCTTAAAAACAAAGTTCGACGGCGACTCATTCCCGAAGGCTCTCGCCAGTATGGTCGAGCGCACCGCAAATGCGGATGCGTTGTTCGCGGAAAAGGAGCGGGCGCAGGTGACGCTCAACTCGATTGGCGACGGCGTGATGAGCATCGACCTATGGTCCCAAGTGACCTATCTGAATGCGGTCGCCGAAACTTTGACCGGCTGGTCGCAAGAAGAGGCAGCAGGTCGGCCACTTGCGGAGGTATTCCGCGTCATCGATTCCACGAGTCGCAAACCGATGCAGAATCCCATGCTGCTCGCGATTCGACAGAACAAGACCGTCGGCTTCACGCCAAACTGCATCCTCGTACGGCGCGACGGTTCCGAGGCCGCGATCGAGGATTCCGCAGCTCCCATCCATGACCGTCGTGGTCATGTGACCGGGGCGGTCATGGTCTTTCACGACGTCAGCGCGGCGCGCGCGCTATCAGCCAGGATGTCGTATCTCGCCCAGCACGACAGTCTCACCGATCTGCCGAACAGGACGCTCTTGAGGGATCGGCTGATGCAGTCGATGTCACTGGCACAGCGTCACCGCCAGAAATTGGCCGTGCTATACCTTGACGTGGATCGATTCAAGCACATCAACGATTCGTTGGGCCACGGCATAGGAGACCGCGTTCTGCAGTCTGTGGCGCAGCGTCTGCTCGCCTGTGTGCGCACCTCGGACACCGTCAGTCGGCACGGCGGCGATGAGTTTGTGATCCTCCTCGCGGACGCGGTACACGCGCAGGATGCGATTGTCAGCGCCGACAAAATACTGCTTGCGCTTGCTGCGCCTCACCTCATCGAACAGCACGATCTGAGCATCACGACGAGCATCGGCATCGCCGTCTATCCGGATGACGGGACCGACGCGGAAACGCTGATGAAGCACGCGGATTTCGCCATGCTGCACGCCAAGGACAGTGGCCGGAATAACTTCCAGTTCTTCAAGCCGGAGATGAACGTCCGAGCTATCGAGCGTCAGTCCCTCGAATCTGGCCTGCGCCACGCCCTCGAACAGCAGCAATTTGTGTTGCACTACCAGCCCAAGATCAATCTCGATACGGGTGCGATCGTGGGGGCGGAGGCACTCATCCGCTGGCGCCATCCGCAGCGAGGCTTGATCACGCCCAATCACTTCATCCCTGTCGCCGAGGAGTCCGGCTTTATCGTACCGATCAGTCGCTGGGTGATACGCGAAGGTTGCCGCCAAGCCCGCGCCTGGCAGGATGCAGGCCTTCCCCCGATGCGCATCGCGATCAATACCTCTGCGGTCGACCTGCGTGCCAAGGATTTCATAGCAACAGTGCGCACGATCCTCGCAGAGACAGGTCTTGAGCCGCGCTATCTGGAGTTGGAGTTCACGGAAAAGTTTCTCATGCACGATTTCAAAGCCACGGCTACGGTTGTGAAGCAACTCAAGGAATTGGGCGTGCACCTCGCGCTCGATGATTTCGGTACTGGGTATTCGAGTTTGAGCTACTTGAATCGTTTTCCGATCGACACATTGAAGATCGACCAGTCATTCGTGCGTGATCTGACGACCGACACGGATGACGCGAGCATCGTGCGTGCCGTAATCGGTATGGGTGAGAGTCTGCACATGCTCGTGGTCGCGGAGGGCGTGGAAACACGAGAGCAGCTTAACTTCCTGCGCGAGCATGCCTGTCCCGAAGGGCAGGGCTTTTACTTCAGTCATCCGGTGGTTGCCGGGGAGTTCAGTCAACTGATGGGATTCAGTGCCGTGGAGCCGCGCGCCCTGCAAGTGTACTGATCGTTGTGGCAACTGAATTTCCCGACGCCGAATCAAGCGGCACGGTTGGGTCGCAGAGATTTTTGTGTCGATACCAGTGATCAAATAATTATGCACTTCGATACACATCAATGATACGCAGCGCACACCATCGCCGCACGGGCCTGTCTACTATTGCCGTCCGTCGTTCCTGTGCCACAGGGACGTGAGCGCAGGGCGGCGGACTTCCAAGTTAGCGAGGCTCCAAGGAAGGCATCCTGTAACGCAAGACAATACTGCTGCGGTGAAGGAATGACGAGTCAATGATGATCCTGCGCTGCTTTGCCGTCATGGCCCGCGCATGCTCCGTGAGCGAATTGCTCCAAGTTGCGTCGCGGTGACCCGTTAAGCCACTCGTCTCCGCACCTGACCGGCTATGCAGGGCAATGCTCGCCCCGTCCGCAACTTAAAAAATGTCCAACGCCGCGAACGCAGCAGGAGTGGCGAGGCCAATCAAGGGATTGGCGCGTCGTGCTGCAATAACCGGTTTGGGACTCGCGCTCGCCTTCGCGGACCGTACATCCATCGCCGATGTAGTGGCGGTCGTATCGTCTAAAAGCGCAATCACGGCTTTGAGCAAATCTCAGATCGAAGATATTTTCTTCGGCAGGGTTGCCCATTTGCCCGGTGGTCTTCAGCCGGTGCCGCTAGACCAAGCTGAAGGATCATTGGCACGCGACGAATTTTATACAAAAGTCGCCGGCAAGTCCCCGGCACAAATGAAGGCTTACTGGTCGCGAATAATTTTCACCGGCCGAGGGCAACCCCCTAAGGAAGTCACAAGTGACACCGATTTGCGAAAGCGTGTTGCGAAGGATCCCACGGCCATTGGCTACATCGACGCAAGTCTCGTGAATGAGAGCGTCAGAGTGGTTTTCTAAGGACACACAGCAGCACTATGACGCGTACCGACAACTCAACTTGCAACGCTTGGCGACGCTGTCTTGAGCATTTGCGCCACGCATTGGGCGTGTGCATCCTTGGTGTCGCCCTGTGGCAGGCCCCCGCAGAGAACGCCAAGGGGGCCGTTGATGACCCGCCTGACCGGCCGATGTTCTCATTGGACGGCTTCGGTACCTTGGGAGTGGTCCATTCAAGTGAGGATAACGCGGAGTTCACAGGCTCAGGGTTGATGCCTACGGGCGCAGGATACGGTCACAGTTGGAGCGCGGCAGTAGGTAGTCTGATCGCAGCGCAAGTGACCGCAAATGTTACCTCAAAACTCTCTGCGGTGTTGCAGGTCGTATCGGAGCAAAATTACGACGATACCTATACGCCGCATTTGGAGTGGGCAAATGTCAAATATCAATTCACACCGGATTTCGACGTGCGCGTCGGTCGCACCGCACTACCGATTTTCATGTTAACGGACACGCGCCTCATCAGCTATGCAAGCCCCTGGGTACGGCTGCCCGTCGAGCTTTATGATCTCGTCCCCGTCACCAGCAATGATGGCGTCGACGCGAGTTATCGTATGCCTGTGGGCGCTGGCACTAACACAGTGCAGTTCACCGCCGGAGGCTCCGACACGAGATTTCCAGAGGCGGACGGCAGCGGCACAATACATGCGCGTGGCTTGAGGACACTTGCCGACACTCTTGAAGAGGGCTTCGCGACAGTACGGGTCACCTACGGTCGCGCGCACGTCACGATCGCTGAGTTCGATCCGCTCTTTGACGAGTTCCGGCAATTCGGTCCGCAGGGCGCCGCGATCGCTGACAGATATGAGGTCGACAGTCGCGTCGTCAATTTCCTGGGTGTGGGTGCGAGTTATGATCCAGGAAAGTGGTTCGTGATGAGTGAGCTTGGGCACTTCAATTCCCATTCGCTGCCTGGCGATGACACCGGCTGGTACGTCAGTGGCGGCCCTCGGCTCGGTCGATTCACACTCTTTGCAACGTATGCCGCGCGCAAGGTCGAGAGCAATAGATCAGACCCTGGCTTGACGGTCACCGGCTTGCCGCCATCGCTGGCCATTGCTGCCACTGAGTTCAACGCCGTTCTCAATACGGAACTCGCATCCATCGCTGTTGAAAGGACGATCTCCACAGGTGTGCGCTGGGACTTTGCCAAAGACATAGATTTCAAGTTTCAGATCGACCATACCCGTAACGGCGCTGGATCGCCCGGGACGCTGGAGGACCTGCAGCCCGGGTTTAAACCGGGCGGCACCGTCAATCTGCTCAATGCGTCGCTAGATTTTGTGTTTGACTGACAAGAATGCCGCAGGGCGAATCCTTTGAGCCGTCCAATCCCTCGCGCGCTGACCTTGGCTAGATTTGATGACATAACATTGCGTAGCGCAAGGAAATATCGTCATCTCGTATCGAACAAAGTTACGCGCTCCGTAAGCCTGCTCGTTCACCTGCGTAAGTGATCTCCGTGGCTTGCGCCTCCAAGAGCTTCGTAAACTGATCAGCCGGTAGTGGCCGTTTGAAATAGAATCCTTGCAGTTCGTCGCAAGCGTGAATACGCAGGAACTCAGCTTGATCCTTTGTTTCGACTCCTTGCGCTACAACCGTCAAGCTCAGGCTCTTGCCCATGGCGATGATCGCATTCGCGAGACCTGTATCTTCCGTGCTACCCGCGAGGTCACGAATTAGGGAGCGATCGATCTTGATCGTATCAAGCGGAAAGCGCTGCAGCGTGGCGAGCGACGTGTAACCGGTTCCGAAGTCGTCGATGGCTATGCGGACTCCAATGGCCTTCAGTCCGGTTAGGATCCGGCGCGTATCCTCGACATTGTGGATCAGCATGCTTTCGGTGATCTCGAGTTCTAGAAGATGCGGGTCCATGCCGGTGGCGGTCAGAATGGCGGCCACATCCACAAGCAGGCGCTCGTCGGCGAACTGCCGGGCCGTGAGATTAACGGCGATACTTAAACGCGGCAGGCCTTGATTCTGCCACGCGACGTTCTGCAAGCACGCCGTCCTTAATACCCATTTACCGATTGGCACAATGAGGCCGGTTTCCTCGGCGATCGGGATTAATTGCATCGGCGCCACGGTGCCAAGGTCTGGATGCTGCCAGCGCAAGAGAGCTTCCATGCCAGTAATGCGGCCGCTGACGATATCGCGCTTGGCCTGATAGTGCAGTCTGAATTCCCCGCGCTCGAGCGCGTGTCGCAGACTCGATTCGAGCGTAAGGCGCTCAAGGGAATTGGCATTGAGCCGTTCGGAATAGAACTGGAAGTTGTTCTTGCCTTCTTCCTTCGCCTGGTACATCGCAATGTCGGCGTTTTTGGTCAGCGTCTGCTCGTCAAGCCCATCCTGTGGATAGGTGCTAATGCCGATGCTCGTCGTGATGCGAAATTCTTGACCGATGAGAGTAAATGGACCGGCGATCACGGCGAGTATCTTTTGTGCGACGGTAGCCGCGTATTTGGCGTCGCCCAAGGCTGGCAAGAGCAATACGAATTCATCGCCTCCTAAGCGTGCAACCGTGTCGCTGTCGCGCACGCAGGTTCTAAGCCGCGCGGCGACCTCCTTAAGCAATCGATCTCCTGCTTCGTGCCCGAGCGTGTCATTTATCTGCTTGAAGCGGTCAAGATCAAGAAAGGCCACGGCAAGATGTCTATCATAGCGACGCGATTCGCTGATGCTTTGGGCGAGAAGCTTGCTGAACATGCTTCTGTTGGGAAGACCCGTCAGGCCGTCGTGATAGGCGAGATACTCGATGCGTTGTGCAAGTTCCAGTTTGATCTCGCTTTCGCGAAGGCGGCTTGCCGCAAGTTGCCAGTTCGAGTAACCCAATAGTCCTGTTACGGGTACGACCAAGGCGCTGGCGAGCAGCGCCCACCATAGATAAACGAATTTGTCGTTCTGCGGAGCGATGACCTGTTCATCTGCCGACAATCCGACGAGCACAGCCAGAGGAAAGCCATAGAGTTCGCGCGCGCTCGTGTACCTACGGCCGCCGTCCCAGCTACTGGTCGAGACGGATGCTTCCTTCTCCGTTGCATCAGGCCCAGACACCACTTGGCCATAATCAACGCTGCCGCCTGAAAACACCGCATCTCCGGTACGTCTGACCAGAAAGACTCCGTCTGCCCCGAGCAAGCCGAGGACGCCCTGCTGTCCGAACTGCGCCACGTCGTAGGTACTCACAAAATAGTCCGCGTCGACCGAAACTATGACTGCGCCGGCAAACGATCCATCAGCTGCGCTTAGTCTACGGCTAAAATGCAGTTTCGCTTTTCCGGTCGGACCGCGCGCCATCTGCCCAACAAAGAAGTTGTCTTTATCACGTTGCGCGCGAAAGTAGTCCTGCGCTGCGACATTCTGGGCAGCGCTCGGACGTGTACTGTCGATGACGGCGCCGCTACGATCGGCAGTGCTGACGACGAACAGCAGATCGGGCGGCAATAAGTCATTGTCACGCAGGTCTTCGAGGCGTGGGGCGCCGCCGCGGTCGTGCAGATACTGCACGAGTTTCAAAGTTTGATCGATTTCGTGTAGCGCGCGATCGACCTGGGCCTCATACGTGCCCAACAGATCGCGGCTCGATATCGCCGTGGCATGTACTGCGGCGGCACGCTTGACTCGTAGAATCCCGAATGTCGAAACCCATATGACGGTAAGCAGAAATACCGCTATCAGCGGGAAGAGGACTTGCGGCTCAGTGGGGCGGCTAAGTAAGCTACGAATCCGGTCTTTCAAGGGCGCCACGATTCCTTATTGCTGCAGTCAACTCGTCGATAATCAGAGCCCCAGCCGGCTCAACAGAGCAATTTAACAAATGCTCCTGCCCTAGGGCTGTGCGCTGTATCACGGTCGCGCGGGAGCCGAACGCTCGGGGGCTGAATGGCCCTGAGGCCCTGCAAGGACGCCGACCAGACCCGTCACGGCTGACAAACACTCTGCCGAGGAGATAGTCTCGGTCAGCGTCTCTCGGGAATAACGACCCATGAACAACGGCAGCAGCGCGCCGACGCGTTCGGATGTCGATTACATGCGCCGTGCCCTCGAGCTCGCGGCCGGAGCGCAGGCCAACGGCGAAGTCCCGGTTGGAGCCGTGCTCGTGCACGGCGGCACGATTGTCGCAGAGGGTTCGAATTGCCCCATTTCTGCGCATGATCCGACCGCCCATGCCGAGGTCGTAGCCATACGAGCCGCGGGTCAAGCGCTCGGCAATTATCGCCTGAATGACACCACACTCTACGTGACTTTGGAGCCATGCATAATGTGCGCCGCGGCGATCGTGCACGCCCGTGTGCGTCGTCTCGTGTTCGGGGCTTGGGACCAGCGTGCGGGCGCCGCCGGCAGCATCATCAACGTATTCGCGCTGCCCAGTCTCAATCATCGCGTGGACGTGTTCGGCGGCGTGCTCTCCGCGGAGTGTGCGGCGCAGCTTGAGAGTTTCTTCGGCGCGCGCCGCGTTAGCGGAGCTATTTGAGAGCGTCCGATGCAGCTGGTGGCTTCGGATCGACGGCCGCCGCCGCGGCGTTTTCCCCAGGCTGCCACTCGAGCAGCGTCAAAAAGCTCTTGACGCGATCAACAAACTGCACCGGTTCCCAACCGCGCGCATAACCACGCTTGACGCGTGTATACCAGCGCTCCTGGGCGAGAAGCGGCAGCTCTTCGCGCACGTCGATCCAGGAGTCGGCGTTTAACCTGCGCGTTTGCGCGATGATGCGGGCGTCTTCGAGGTGCCCGAATCCGACGTTATAAGCCGCCAGCGCGAGATTTGTTCGGTCCGGCTCAGGAATCCTATCGGGAATCCTGGCGCGCACGGCAGCAAAGTAGCGAGCTCCGGCCAGTATGTTTTCACGCGGATCGGTCCGATCCTTAATGCCCATGGCGGCGGCGGTATCTGGCGTAAGCATCATCAATCCGAGTGCGCCGTCCTCGGAGGAGGCGCTCGGACTCCACTTCGATTCCTGATAGGCGATGGCAGCCAACAGCCGCCAGTCGATCCCAGTCTGCTTAGCAGCTTCTACGAACCAGGGCTGGTATCGGGGCAGCCGCTCGACGACGTGATCTCGGAAGACGCGTGATTCCTCATATTCGAAGGGGCGGCTGTCGCCGGAAGTTTCACGCGCGAGCGCGGCGACCTCTCCGGAGCTAGACCGCGACGCAAAGAACTGGTTGACCCGCAGTAATAGATCACTCGCTCCCCGACGCACGATCCATTGAACGGGGCGAGATTCCGGCAAGGCAAATCCGACGTCGATATCTGGGTAGAGGTGTCGTGAAAAGGAAAATTCCCGTGAGTCCTCGAGCGCGTAATCAGCCTGTCCGCCGGCAACATCTTCGAGGGGGTCGGCGGCGCTTGGGCCCGTCGAGATCCATTTCAATTTATGCGCTGCGGTCTTTCTCTCGCGACCGAGGATTTTTTCCTGCGGGCTTCCGGCGCGCACCGCGAGCCTTGACGCCTCGATCTGCCGCATGTCGCGTGGGCGCGGTTTGCCCTTGCGGTACACAATAAGTTGTTGGATCTGATCGTATGGTGCGGAAGCCTCTCCGACGCGTGCCCAAGCGGAATCTGTGGTCAATTGCGCTGCCGCAATGTCGGCGCGGCCCGCAGCAAGCTCCGCTTGCATTGCACGCACGTCAGCTACGGGGTACATGAGCAGCTTGACGCCCATCTCCTGCGCAAAGCGGCTCGCGAGCTGAAATTCAAATCCTTGCTCGCCCTGCGCGCCGTGATAAAAAGACGTGGGGTTGTTGAGTGTGACGAAGCGCACGACGCCGCGTGCTCTTATCCGGGCAACCGGCGCAGTCTGGGGCGCGCACGCGGCCACGAGCCATCCTGCGACTATTGCTATCGCAATGGCTGCTCGGAACTGAAACTTATTCACTCGCAGGTCGTCACCCCATGCGCTGGCTATCAGCTAGAATATCAATACCTCAGCGGAGAGGTACCGAAGCGGTCACAACGGCGCCGACTCGAAATCGGATGGTCGGGTAATTCCGGCACGTGGGTTCGAATCCCACCCTCTCCGCCACTTTATCTGTTCTCGATTCAATGACTTGCTCCGCTCGCCATTTCCCGCTGCCAAACTACTGCCAAATTCCGGGGACTCTGGGGAACGGATCCCAATCAGCTTTTCGCGATTTGTCGCTGCACTTTCAGCGAAAAATTGCAGCACCAGCATCGGATATTTCAACGCGTGCGGCGGACCTTCTTTCCATCGATTGCTTGATCGCCGGGACCCAGAAGATTCGTGTTACGACTACTGCCCGGAGCGGTCAATTCGCATAGAATTGTAGTACACGCATCTGACCGAAAGCACTGCGAATTACTTAAAAACAAAAACACGGATTTCTGTCACCTGGAAGCCGAAATGAATGTGACTTCAATAGTGCTTCGAAGTCGGGGCGGCCGCCGTTCACTCTTCCTCGTGTTCGCAATCTTGAGTCTATCGATTGCATCGGCCTGCGCATTCGCCGATGCATGCAAGCTCGGCGAGATTGCCGAGTTTCCCATTAGGATGGAGGGTTTGCGTCCATTGATGACCGCAAACATCAACGATGTCGATGTGCAATTCGTTATAGACAGCGGCGCATTTTTCAGCATGATCAGCACAGCCAGCGCGGCGCAACTCAAGCTCAAGACTTCGCCCGCTCCGGTTGGTTTCTACCTGAGGGGCGTGCATGGAACGGCCGACGTCTCGATCGCGACGGCGAAGACGTTCACTCTGGCGGGCGTTCCTCTGCACAACGTCGAATTTTTGGTTGGTGGCAGCGAAGCTGGCGCGGGCAGCATCGGGTTGCTAGGTCAAAATGTCCTTCACCTCGCGGATGTCGAGTACGACCTTGGTCGAGGGGTGGTGCGGTTGATGAGGCCTCAGGATTGCAGCAAGACGATGCTGGGCTATTGGGCGGACAAGGCAACGCCTTACTCCGTCATCAGTCTTACGTCGGAGCCTGAGCTGCGCGGCCAGACCGCGGGCAGCGCGATTGCGCCAAAGAAGCGGCTCTCGCACACGCTCGGCACTGCCTACGTCAACGGCGTCGCGATTCGCGTAATGTTCGATACCGGCGCGGCGACGTCCGTGTTGTCCCTCAAAGCCGCCGAACGCGCGGGTATCAAGCCCGACTCCCCGGGCGTCGTCAGTGCAGGCGCTTCGTACGGAATTGGGAGAAGCACCTTCGCCAGCTACATTGCGCCTTTTTCCAGCTTCAAGGTCGGGGACGAGGAGATCAAGAATACTCGATTGCGAATCGGCGACATCGATCTGCCGAACGCAGACATGCTCATTGGGGCCGATTTTTTCCTGTCGCACCGGATTTATGTGGCGAACAGTCAGGAAAAGCTTTACTTCACATACAACGGCGGCCCGGTATTCAATCTCACTAGCGGCAACCGCCCCGTCACGGAACCTGCAACGGATGCATCGGCGCAGCAGCCGAACGCGGCGGGCGAATCATCCGCGGATGCGGCAGATTACAACCGTCGCGGCGCCGCCTTCGCGGCGCGCCGCGAATTCGATCAGGCCCTTTCCGCTCTAACGCGTGCCTGTGAATTGCAGCCAGATAATCCTCAATACCTTTACCAACGCGGGATGGTCTACTGGCAAATGAAGCAGCCGGGTCCCGCGATGGCGGACTTTGACCAATCTCTGAAACTCAAGCCGGAAGATTTGCGGGTGCGCATTGCACGTGCCCACCTATTGCTGCAGAGGGGCGACAACGCCCTTGCCACGGCCGACCTGGATGCGGCGGCCGCGATTGCGCCCAAAGAGGCCGACGAGCGTTATCAGATTGCTCATCTTTATGAGCGCGCCGATCGTTTGGCGCCCGCCATAGCTCAATTTGGTTTGTGGATCGATTCGCACGCGGACGATGCGCGCCTACCGGATGCATTGAATTCGCGATGTTGGGTTAGGGCGATTGAGGGTGCGGATCTGGCGTTTGCGCTCAAGGATTGCAATGCCGCGCTCAAACGTGCGCCCAAGTCGAGCCCCTTTTATGCGACGGTCGCGAACAGCCGCGGGCTGGTTTTTCTGCGAATGGGCGATTATGAACAATCGCTCGTCGACTATAATGCGTCGCTCAAAATCAACCCGAAGAACGCCTCGTCGCTGTATGGACGGGGAATCGATAAACTGCGCAAGCAACGGACTGCAGATGGGGATGCGGACATCGCCCTGGCAACGGCGATCCGGCCCCAGATCACGGAAGAATTCAAGCGACGCGGAATTCTCCCTTGACTACGCGTCGTTTATGCGGGCAAGGGGCCTGGTAACGCGGTCTCACGGTGTCGAGATATTCAAACGCTTCACATACGTCAAAAACCCAGGACCATTACGTCGGCGCCGCGGAACCGGCAACTTGGTGAGCATCAGCATTCTCAAGGCCAAACTCTAGCAAGGCAAAGGAAGGGAAGCACGTTGCGGCGCACAAGGAGATATAAGCCGCGCGCAGGGCGGCAATGGCGTGGGCCGCCACGCTCCCTCAGGATTCTGTGTGCCGCTGTTAAGTAGCGCCTCAATTACAGGCAGGTTCACCGGTGGCTCGATTCTTACGCCGTTGAATGCGAAGAAGCGATGCGGAAATATCATACGACTATCGCGTCACTCCTACCCAATTTGGGCTTCTGGTAGATGAAGTCGGCAAGGATCTCTTGGTAGCCGCTGGCATGAACGGCTTGGCGTAGTGCGCCAAGTTTCGGGGAAACATGCATAAAATCCTTATGATGGTCGCCCATGTTGGTAACGAGAATACCGTTGCCAGCCATTGCCTGATCAACGCTGCTGAAGTACGCAATCGGATCGTATACATGTTCAAAAAACTCAAGCGCGAAACACAAATCGATGTTTGCCAGTTCCGGTCTGGGTCGTTCGGCAGTGCAGTCGAGAAAGGTTGTGGGAATTCCAGTATGTTTGCCCCACCAAACCAAAAAGTCCTTACGCAGAGTAGGGATGTCCGCAAGAGCGATTCGAACCCGCAAGCCCCTGGCGTGGAAATACTCCGCTAGGGTTCTCGATTGTTGCGCCAGTCCACAGCCGATATCCAGAATTGAAACCTCTTTTCTATCAAGCAGGCGCCTTACGATCGCATCGTCATCCGACCAATTCGGTTCGGGGTAAGTAAGCATGATCAAAAAATGCACATGACCGTGTACCTTATACGCGTCCATGACTTCCCGCGGCTGTCATCTGCAAACACTTTGAAGACATCGTAGCAATGGCCGTGAAATTTTCCGAACGCCCGCCCACTGTGACCCTTTGGCAGGACATTCCATGATTGGAGATATCTAGACCGGCTTTCATCAAGTGTGATGCCCAGCCGTTCCGCGTTCCATGCGACGAAATAGTCCTGGGTTCGCGTGGGCCGGGAGATCGGGTGCTTGGACGGCCTCGATCTTACGAGCGCGGTGGATTCCCCCTCTCGCAGGATGCGGTCCCGCGATCGCCAAAACAGCAGCCCTCTTTTTCGATAAGTGATGAGATCTCGGTTCGGCACTTGCAAAGCGTCAGTGGCGTGCGGAAATGAAGTGGCGGACTTCCGGCGTTTGTGCAAGGAGGTGTTTGATATCCTCCTGCAGGACGCGATCGGCATTAGTCACGCGTTCGTGCTGGCGCAGGTGTTCAAGCCAGGATTCGACTAAAAACGTTTCCAGGAATCGCTGCTTGTCGGCCGAATCCTCGAATAAATCCCAGTCGTAGGCGCCATCGCCGCGACGCTCATGTGACAACTTCTCGAGGGCGTCGAGTAATGCCGTCCGCTTCTTGTCGTCGGCGAGTCGGTATTCAACGGTTACAAGAACATGACCTTGGTCGTCATCGATGTTTTGCGTCACGACGGGCGCCGGCCAATGCATGGACGGCGTAAGGTCAACGCCGGCCCCCGTCTGCAACTTCTTTGCCCATGTGAGCGGCACCGCGAGCAAAGCTCCGGCCGCTGCGACGAAGTGCGCCAATGGCAAGCCAAGAGAACTCGCAATTTCTCCCCAGATGGCGCTACCCAACGTCATGGTACCGAAGAACACGGTTACAAAGAGAGCCAGGCCCCGGCCGCGCACCCAATTCGGCAGTGCAACTTGGGCGGATACGTTGAGATTGGAGAGGACCGCAATCCAGGACGCACCGGCCAGCGCACTGGCAAAAAGTGCGACGGACGGCTCTCGAGCAAGTCCGAACAGCGCCAGTGCGCCGGCCGTGCCGAAGGTTCCCGCGGCAACCATGCGGTCCGCGCCAAGTTTCGCCTTGGCCCAAGGCAATAGAAATGCGCCCACAATTGCACCGGCGCCGATGGCGCCGAGTAAGACGCCGTACAGTTGAGGGCCGCCATCAAGTCGGTTGCGGGCCACCAATGGCAGGAGCGCCCAGTAGGCGCTGGCAAACAAGAAGAAGGCGAACGCGCGTACTAACGTCGCACGCAAGTGCCTGTTGTGCCTTGCGTGGCGGACCCCGGTGATCATGGCATTCGTAAATCTCTCGAGCGGCAGGTGGCTCGTGGTCGTACGTGGCGCACGCCACCACCACAGGGCACCAATGACGCCGAGGTTGCTGATCGCGTTAATCCAGAACGGCGCGGCAATGCCAACCAGCCCAATGATCGTCCCGGCCAAAGCCGGACCCACCGCGCGACTGATATTGATGCCCACGCTGTTAGCCGCGACGGCTGGCATAAGGTCCCTCGCAGGCACCAACTCGGGAACGATTGCCTGCCAGGCCGGAGCGGTCAGCGCGCCCCCAACGCCGATCAGGAACATAAAGACCAAAAGCACGATCGGCGTAACGTGGCCGAAACCGACCAAAGCGGCAAATATCGCCGAGACCAGCGTTGTCGCCCCCTCCAGCATAATCAGAAATCTTCGTTTGTCGAAGACATCGGCGAGCGCACCGGCGGGCAGCGCGAATAGAAACATCGGCAGACTGGTCGCGACCTGGACGAGGGAAACGACGAGCGGATTGGGATCGAGACTGACCATCAGCCAACCGGAGGCCGCGTTGTACATCCAGGTTCCGATATTGGACACGACCGTTGCGATCCAAATCACCGTAAAGGCGGGGTGGCGGAATGCGCTCGGCGCCATTGGCGCGACGTACCCCGCGTCGGCGTTTTGACCTGCCTCTGACTTAGTCGCGGTTTTCACATGTGCTCGCCATGATTTGCGCGGATAGACGCTGTGCGAGCATGTCCCGACCCACCCCCGTCCAAGGCAAAGTGCAGCCTAGAGGCCGGCTTTGCCGAGCAAATCGATCAACTGGCGCAGGCTGGCAGCTAGCGTCGGATGTTCAATCTCAAATTCCACCGCAAGTTCCTCCAGACGATGCCGGTGCATTGTGTCAGGGCTGGAACCTGAATCGGGGTCAACGCCATCGGCGTCACGCAGTAATTCTCGTAGGCGCTGGCGCGACTTCTCATCAAGCCGCGATGCCGAGCCGAGCTCCTGGCGCAGCGCCGCAAGTGTCTTCTCCAAGGTTTCTCGATTCATCTGGCTGTTTCACTCCAACATTGTGCGTAGGTCGTGCAGCGTTCGGGGTGCGACGGATCTGCAATCGTCCAGTAATACCATTCTACCAACCGATGGCAAGCGCCGCTGGTTGGCGGAATTCGTAGCCCCGTAATGGGCCGCTCTCCGAGCCGACACGTGCGAATTGCGGCAATAGCGCCAAAAGCTCCTCGATCGCTATGCGCGCTTCACTTTTCGCCAGATTGAAGCCCACACAGCTGTGCGGTCCGGTCGCGAAGCCTAGATGGCGTCGCAGGTTGGTGCGCCGGATATCGAAGCTATCAGGGTGCGGAAATATGTGCGGATCGCGATTGGCCGAGCCCAGCATGCAATTAACGGTCGCGCCAGCTTCAAGACGCACCCCGGCGATCTCGCAGTCTTTGACAACGTGACGAGTCGCGGACTGCACGGGACTTAACCACCGAATGGTCTCTTCGAGAACCTGCGGCAACAACGCTAGATCGGCGCGCAACCGACTAAGTACGGCGGGATGCTCGAACAAGGCCCACAAAGTGTTGAGTATCAGTGCTTCGACTGTGGAAATACCGCCAAAGAGGATAATCGACAGATTGCGCTTGATCTCATCGTCCCCGAGTCGCTGGCCGCTAGGCGCATTGATGAGACCTGCGAGAAGCGATGCATCGACCGGACCTGCTGCCGGCCGAATCTCCGATTGCAATAGCTCGTGCAACGCGGCCACATCGCGCTGCGCTCGCAGGCGCACGCTTGGATCCAGCGTGAAATTCGCAAGCGCGGCTTCAAAACTGTCGTACCACTGGCGGATATACGGTTCCGCGGTCACCGGCAGTCCGCATGCAATCAGAATCGCCTGAATGAGAAGCCGACGAGCAAAGGCTGCGCGCAACTCTATCCGGCCTGCGAAGCGAAAGCTCTTGATCAGCTCCGCGGCCGCAATCCGGATCGGAACTTCAAAGTGATTGCGAATGACGCTTGTGCTGAAATGCGGCTGAACCGCAAGCCGATACCGATCATGCAGGGCCCCTTCGGTTGTGAGTAGGTGCGTGCCGAAGGTGCCGAGCAGCAGGGAATGTTCGGATACGGTTGTAAAGCGCTCGGTGTCCAGAATGATGGTTCGAACGTCCTCGTATCGCGTGACGTACCACATGTTCAATGCAGGCAGCCAGGTGATGGGCTCCTTCTCGCGCAAGCGCGCGAATACCGGATAAGGATCCCGATCGAGCTCTGCAAGCTCGACCGCGGCCCCTAAAGGGAAGCGAGATGATCTTGACGATGGGTCAGTCATGATCGTTGACGTCTGTCGCCGGGCGCCGCCACGCTCGTTCAAGGGCCGCGCACCTCACACGAACTGGTGCAGCATGCAATCGCAATGGAGGCTTTCGAGGAACCTAGGTTGTTCGATGATGCACTGATGATCTGGTAGTGACGGGTGCGCAAGCAGGCGACGCTCACTTGGCGCTAAACACCGCCGATGTTGGCCGCAACGAGCAGTCGGCGATCCAGTGAAATCGGTCGTGGCTCGAAGGTGGTTGCAAACAAGTGCTATTCGACACGCCCAGTCGCAGGAGCTCCCGTTGCAGGGCTCGAGTGCACGTCAGTGACGGATTGCACCGCTCGACGAAATGCTAGCGGGCCTTGTATATGCGAGAAGGCCTCTTTAGTGCCGCCGCTTCCGGTGACGACGATGTCTCCGTAGCCGAAGATTCGCCCCATTAAGCTCTGGTTGACGGCGATGGCTTCGACTTTGTTGAGCACGAGCTCGATAGATCGCGTACTGAACACTCCAACTTTCATCATCACGCGCTTATTGGTCACAGCGAAGTCCGAACTTTGTCGTTTGATGTACGTCGCAAGCAAAATCAGAAATGCAAGGGCGAGGGGTATCCAGGTGTAATGACTCCAAGTTCCGTTGAAGAGGAGCCAGGCGATCGGCAATAGCACAATCACCGTGAAAAGCACCGGTGTCGCGAACAGCAACCAGTGCAGGCGGGTCCGATAAACTACCTGTTCCTCTGGGAGAAGATTGCCATCAATGTAGCTCATCGTTTGGCCGCGGCTTTTGTTCTTGGAGGTCTTCACTATACCTCAGAGTGCCGCGCACGGGCGAACCGAGAAGCCCCGGCGCTTTTATTCACGCGCGCCGGCAGTCACTTGAAGTTTGAAGAGACAGCTTGCAACCATCATTCTTCGCGGGCCTCGCGGGTTGAACACGGACATCAACAATTGCCGCGTTGGACGCTGCAGGTTGAACGCGGGTTTCGATTTGTGGTTTCCGGTAATTGCGCGACGCGCGTGATGGTTAACCCTCCATTTGCAGCGAAAGCAGGCTTCGTAACCTGAAACAGCAGCGGACCTACTTCGTGTCCGAGCAGCGGCTGGAGCTCGGCAATGGAGGTAAGGTAAACGCAACGGTACCGTTGCGTTGCAATTCGAACGCGAGTAGTGTGGATCTCGATGCGGTTGTTTCACAGCACAGAAGGGGGGTCGATCATGCTGGGCAAGAAAGCGCTTATTGCCGCGATTGCCGTCGGCACGCTTGGGTTAATGGCGACAGGGCCCGCTTCGGCGGCCGGGCTGTTTCTTCCTTGGATACTCGGTCGGCATGTCGTTGGAGCAGTGTTGGGGCTTGCGACTCTGCCGTTAGCCGTGGCGTCCAGTATGGCCCAACCTATGGCACCGTATCCTTCGGCGCCAGGCTATGGCGGGACACCGGGCTACGGCGCGCGGCCTAGCTATTACCCGGGTCCGTCGGCGTATTACTCCCGCCCGCCGGCCTATTACGCCGGACCTTCTTATTACAGACCGCCGGTTTCTTATCCGCGCTCCGCGCCCCGATTCTACGAACCGGCGCGCGGTTACTCTGCGGCGCGCACACGATACACTGGCGGGTACGGTGCCCACGTCCCCAACCAACCGGGCAGGTTTGCATATCGCCGTCGGTGAGGATCGACGGTCGCCGACAGCCAAGACGAGACGTGGCGGAAGACCGTCGCGCACGGATGCACTGCGTCTGGGCGAGCGCATATTGGAGGTCGCAACCGAGCTCTTTCTGGCGGAAGGTTACGGGACCACAACCATCGAAGCGGTCGCCGCGCGCGCCGGCATCTCGAAGCGTACGTTTTACCACCGCTTCAACGACAAGGCAGAGCTGTTCGCCGCTGTCGTGCATCGAATCATCGAGCAGCTGCGGCCGCCGCCGGAGGTTCCTCTCATCGAGGGCGCGACCGTACACGACGTTTTACGCCGTCTCGCAGGCTTGATCCTGCGCGCGGCGCTCTCGCCGCGCGCGCTCGCACTGCATCGTCTTGTCACAGCGGAGTCGGTGCGCTTTCCCAAACTGGTTCGCATGGTTAACGCCGAGAGTGCCACGCAGGAGGCGAAGGCGCTGATCGGCCAGATCTTGGCGCGTGAGATTCGAGATCCTCGCTTCAGCAGCGAGGCGCGTGTATTTGCGGCGGAGCAGTTTCTCGTCATGGTCGTTGCTCAGCCGCAGCGGCGCGCCATGGGGCTCGGCGCGCCCCTGGCAGCCGCTGAGCTTGATGCTTGGGCCGACAATGTAGTCACACTGTTTCTAAACGGCTGTCGAGGATGGTCCGCCGCGGCGTCGAAAAAAAAGTGACCCCTTTTGGGAGCAGATTCTGTTTTGTGCCGCTAACGTGGCGATTCTGTGTCAAGTGTGCGCTAACTCAAGGTTTAGCCCTGATAAGCCATCACGATGGCGAGATGATTGATTGAACGATTGAAAATATCCCCGAGCGCGTTATAGTCGGAACAGGAATTACAGCGCGCAGATATTCGATGCATAGGCGCGGCCACGAAGGATTGAGCAGGCAGCGCGCGAATAGATTGACGCGCTGCAGAGCTTCCGCCTCGCACGAGCCGCCACCCACCCGAAAGCGGCTGTCACGTTCGCGTCGCGTCAGACGCTGCAGTAATCGTAGAGCTTTGCGCAGCCAATGAACACAACCAGCAACGCTGAGCTTGTCGCAGCCGAATGGGATCAGGTGGCTTGGGGCAATTACGAGTCTAATATCGAGTTTCTGCGCCGCGCTGGCCTGACTCCGGCTGCGTCCAGGATCCTTGAGATCGGTTGCGGCAAGGGCGCGATCTTGGCACATCTGCAAAAGGCCGGACATGTAGTCACCGGCATCGATGTCGATGCGAGTGCTCTTGCGTATTGCCTCGCGCCCCAGGTAAATCTGCCGGTTTCAGTCGCATCCGGAGCGAGCTTACCTTTTGCGAGCGAATCGTTTGACGCCGTACTGAGTTTCGATGTCTTTGAGCATATCCGCGATAGCGACCGCCACCTCAATGAAGTGCGGCGCGTGCTAAGACCCGGTGGATGCTATTTTCTGCAGACACCCAACAAATGGACGAATATCCCATTCGAGCTTCTGCGGCAGTGGAAGAAATATCATACGGGCCCCTTCACGAGTTATCGCACGCTCACCCAGGATCATTGCGCGTTGCATAACTACTGGCAGATGAAGCGACGCTTCAACAAGCACGGATTCGAACTCTCGTTCTTTGACGTGCCCGTGGTGAATGAGTATTTCAGATCCAAGATGCGTGCCTATCTGGGGCCCCCGGGGATCTGGATTCTAGCGGTGGCCAATCCCGATCGCTTTCCGATGTATTTGCGCACCAACTTCTACGCCAAAGCAGTCATGCGCTGAACGGCCGCAGCCGCGCTCGGTTTGCCGGGCACGGTCCTTAACAATGTGCGGGCCTTACTTCAGGCGCCCATATACCGTGAGCGAGCTTGCGCCGCCGACATAGACCTTGCCGTTGGCAATCGTCGGCTCGGTGAATTTGACTGCATTGCCGGCGGCATCGCCGGCAACGGTGGAGCTGCTGTAGAGAGTCTTTGCGAGGTTGGTCGCATCGTAGGCGCGCAGGATCGCAGGGCCCAAGGTAGTCGGTGCGCTGTCGCTAGCCGTGCCGTTGGCGGACGTGTCGAGTACCCACACGATGGCGTTGCCGCTGGGGGAGGCGGAGACAGCGGGGGTTGGGCCCGGATATTGGTAGGTCTCGGCACTCACCGAAGAGGGGGTGGCGACGCCGCTGCTTTCACTGAAGAGGCCGCCTGAGAGGGCGTAGGCGCCGAGGGTGCTTGACGTCATGCCGATGTACACCGTGCCGTTGTAGTAGGCCGGAGTGGAGTACGTGCAGTTCAAGGAACAGGCGGCGATGTTCGGTAGCGTCAGGTACTGCACCGTATTGTCGGTGGTAGGGCTGAATCGGCTCATTAACGCCCGGTCGATGATCCACAGATGTCCCTGTTTGTCCGAGCCGACGAGGGTATTCGGGTGGGCGCTCGGGCCCACCCCATCCGGAAGCACCGTGACGCCACTGGAGGAGAGATCCTCATCCTGCGCGGTCCAGGCGGCGTTCTGCGAGGGAGTGTAATAGTCCGTGACCGTGAGGGCCGAGGGATCGAGCTTGACGAAGCTCTCGCCGAAGTCGTTGTTCGGCGCCATCGGCGGCACGAGGTCAGCGGTGTCATCGAAGGTGCCATTGCCCGTGCTCACATAGAGCGCACCGCTACTGTCAACGGCGATGCCGCCGTTTGACATCCAGATGCCTCCTTCCTGCCCATTGGCCGTGTCATTCCACACGGCTACCTGAGCGAGCGTCGTCGCGTCATAGGCCATAGCCCAGCCGTTGTAGGTGCCGTTATCGCCGAAGGAGGCCCAGGCGATATAGACCGCTGTGCCGCCTGAGTAGCCGGAAAGCAGCAATCCCGGACGCTGATTCTGGGTAAGCGGGGTAAAGGACACCGGACCGCCATTGGCGGTGACGGTGGCAGTGATGTCGACCGGGGAGTGGGCTTGTTCGCTGCCCGTGGAGATGCTGAGCGCGTGCAGGCGGTCGTGGTAGGTGATGTTGTTGCTTGCATCCGTTTCCTGGGTCTTGGCAACCACGTAGAGCGTGGCTGCGGAGGAGCCGATGACCGGAGTGCCGGTGATGCCGATTTCATTGAGGATGTCCCAGTTCGCGAGTAACGCCGACTGGTAGGGAATCGAGGCCGGGACGGGGACGACGCTCGTGCCGTTCACGAAGCTTGTGTGCCAATAGGTTACGCAGGGGGAGGCGTCGGCATCAAAGGCGTACACGCTATCGTTCTCGGTCGCGACGAAGACGACATTGTGCACGGCGTTTGCGATTGTGAGATTCGCAACGTACAGCGGCTGCGCATAGGCCGATCCATCTGTCGTGCACTGGAAGAGCTTGCCAAAGCTGCCCGCGCTGCCCACTACCGTTGGCGTCAGCGCATACTCCTGCAGGTTCTGGCCGGTGCGTGCCCCGTCATCATGGCGTGTGAAGACACCCGCAAGATCCGTGACGGCCACCGACGCCGTGCCCGACTGTGACGTATTGGCAGCACTGATTGCGCCAATCGTATGCGTACCGACCGCGCTCCCCGGCGCGTACAGGCCGCTCGCGCTGATCATTCCGACGGTCGCATTGCCACCCGCAATCCCGTCGACCGACCACTGGGCCGCTGCGTTGCCCGGGACAGTAGCCGCAAATTGCTGCTTCTGAGAGAGAGTGAGCGCGCTGAATTGCGGCGCAATCGCGACTACATTGGAGCTCGTGACCGTGACAGCCGCAGTTGCCGCCATGCTGCCACCGACTCCAGTGCAGGTCAGCGTATAGCTCGTGGTTGTCGAAAGGGCTCCTGTCGAAGTGCTGCCGCTCGTCGCCTTGGTGCCACTCCAGCCTGCGGAGGCCGTGCACGAGGTTGCATCGGTCGAACTCCAGGTCAGCGTGGCAGAAGTCCCGGTCCCGATGATTGTAGGGTTGGCCGTGAGCGTCACAGCTGGCGCCGGCGCGCTAGTCCCGGAGCTGCCGCCTCCGCAAGCGGCGAGAAGGATCGCTGCCGCGAGCGCGACAAATCCGGCTGCCTGCGCGCGTGCTTGCACCATCCCTGGCCGCGATGTCCCGTAATTTGTAATCATTGACAGATGACGTCCCTTTCCTGCGCTCGCCTTCCCCAGGCATGAGCTCGAGCCGCGTGAGTCTTTGGCACGTTTGTGCCGCCTCGCCGCTGCAACTATAAACGGGCGAGCGCTGCCGCAGGCGCTTTGACCAACAAGGGCGGTGGCATATATCGGCTGAACGGCCGCATATTCAGAGTGTAGTGAGAAAAGCTTTCAGCAACCTTTCCCGTGCAGCGTCGCCGATTATGGAAAAAGGCGTCGACGGCGTCAGCGCAGCGGACGCTCAACCTTAAGCAGCGGCGCACCGCTGCAGGTCAATAACGCCTCAATAAAAGCCAGTCGGCCAACATGCGCAGTGGTGCGGCACGTTCGCCGAATGGCTCAAGAGCCGTGAGGGCCTGTGCATGCAGCAGACGAACTCGTTCCTGCGAAGCTTCAATGCCAATGACCGCCGGATGCGTGGGCTTCGCGCGCTCTCGGTCTGCGCCGGTCGCTTTGCCCAGGGTCGATGTGTCGCCGAGGACGTCCAGCAGGTCATCTTGAATCTGGAACGCCAAACCGATTGCCGCGGCAAAGCGCCCGAGCGCGGCAAACAGTGCCGCTTCGAGCGAAGGCACACACGCAGCCGCCATCAATACGCTGACGCGAATCATGGCACCGGTCTTGCGGGCATGCATGTCCTCTACCTGCGTAATGTCGAGGCGCATCCCCTGAACGGCGAGATCGATTGCCTGGCCCCCAGCCATCCCAAAGGTGCCGGTCGCCTGAGCCAGCAAGTCGATCAGCCGCAAACGGATTGCCGGCTCAGCCGGAAGCGATGGATCGCGGGCGAGCAACTGGAAAGCAAGCGGCTGCAAAGCATCGCCCACCAGAATGGCCGTCGCCTCGTCAAAAGCCCTGTGACAAGTGGGCCGCCCACGGCGCAAATCGTCATCGTCCATTGCCGGCAGATCATCGTGCACCAGGGAATAAACGTGCACGAGCTCAATCGCGCAGGCGGCCGCCTCGACCTCGTCTTCGTCGAGGCCCAAAGTCCGCGCGGTGGCAAATAGCAACGCGGGGCGCACGCGCTTGCCGCCGCCCAGCACGCAATAGCGCATGGCCTCATGCAGACGCGTCGGTACGACATCGGCTTGCGGCAGCCGCTCCGCCAGAGCACGTTCCATACGCGCGCGCCAGGATTCGAGTTGTGCAGCGAAGCCCTCAGGTTGCGCAGGCTCGTCGAGCACCTGGGGGCGAGGTTCGGCTGCGTTTTTCACCCGCGTTCTCTCCTGCTGCTCATGTGCGCGCGATCTGCGCAGCTTCCGTGCGCGTCGAGCGCCGTCAGACTCGCGGGACGGCGAGTTTCACCTGAGAGACGGGAATCGAGATCAGGGAGTACCTTGCGTCCTCGCTATAGACGACGGGAAGTTCGGGCGCCATCGGGCCCGCGACCCGCGGCCCGCGCAGAGCTGCCTTTAGCGCCTTAAGCGGATGAGCAAACGCATCATTCACCGCCGTGCCTTCGAAGCCGCAATGGGCCATACAATTGTCGCAGCGCGGGTTGCGACCCACGCCGTATTGGTCCCAGAGCGTATCGTCAATCAAAGACCGGTAGCTCGACGCATAACCTTCGTCGGAGAGCAGATAGCAAGGTCGTTGCCAGCCGAATACGTTGTAGGTCGGATTGCTCCACGGAGTGCACTGGTATGTCTGGTTGCCGGCAAGAAAGTCGAGGAATAGTCCGGAATGATTGAATGACCAGCGCGTCCCGGAGGGGCGACGCCGAAGCTTGAAGATTTCGCGGAACAGTTGTTTGCTGGCGCTGCGCCCCAGAAACACGTCCTGCTTTGGGGCATGGTGATAACTGTACCCGGGCGAAACCGTGATGCCTTCAATACCCAGTTGCATCGCCGTATCAAAGAACTCAGCGACTTCCTGCGGGTTCTCGCCGTTAAAGAGTGTGCAGTTGATGGTGACGCGAAAGCCCTTATCGCGCGCCAGCCGGATTGCCGCTACTGCCTTGTCAAAAACCCCCTCCTGGCATACTGACTCGTCGTGGCGGTGCTGATTGCCGTCGAGGTGAATCGAAAACGTGAGGTAGGGGGAGGGGCGATACTCGTCGATGTGTTTGGACAGCAGCAGCGCATTGGTGCACAGATAGACGAATTTCTTGCGCGCAACGATTGCGGCGACGATCTCGGGCATTTCCTTGTGAATGAGTGGCTCACCGCCGGGAATGGACACGATGGGCGCGCCGCATTCGTCAACGGCATTGAGCGCGTCCGTGACACTCATCCTCTTCTGCAGGATCTCCTTTGGATAGTCGATCTTGCCGCAGCCGGCGCAGGCGAGGTTGCACTGGAAAAGCGGCTCCAGCATGAGGACCAGCGGATAGCGTTTCTCGCCGCGCAGCTTACGGCCGGCAAGATACCGCCCGACGCGGTACATCTGAAGAAGTGGAATACCCATGCCTTATTCTACCAGTACCGGGCGGCTGCGGCGCGCCCAATGAAATTGATGCCAATCAGTGCACACATCGCGATGATTACCATGGATGCAGCGCTATTCATTGAAGTGCCAGCACGGCCGTGCGGTGGTCCCGCCATATGCGGGTCCATTCGAGCTTGAACCAGGGAGTAAACGTTTCCGCCCCGCTGCCCGCCATTTCCGCCTCGAGCGCTTCCGGGGCAATCCAACGCCAGCCAAGGATCTCGTTGCGGTTGGCTTTAACTTCCTCCGAGCAGCGCGCGATGAAGACCGAGCACAGCTCGTGCTCGGAACCGCGTGCGTCAAACTGCGCCTGGTACCGGAACTTGAACAGGAAATGTAAAGGGCAGCTTAAGCCAAGCTCTTCGTACAGGCGGCGCTTTACCGCTGCCGCCATGCTCTCGCCGCGTCGCGGATGGCTGCAGCAGCTGTTCGACCAATACAATGGCCAAAGGCGCTTGGTGGGGGCACGCTGTTGCAACAATAGCTCGCCCGCTTCATTGAAGATCAGGAGAGAAAATGCACGGTGCAGAGTCCCCTGACCGTCGTGGCACAGGTCCTTGCCGAGGAATCCCAATTCACGATCGGCTTCATCCACCAGGATCAGCGCGTCTGAATCAACCGATACATCATTGGCGTCGGCACGGGTGCTGCCGCGAATTGCGTCGATCAACGTAACTCCATCCGTGAATGCACCTGCAAGCCTGCCGAGCTCATCGGACCGAAAGAGTGGCTGGCGCCGGCGGCGGCGGGGAGGGTGCCCGCGACCCATGATAACTGTCCCTGAAATATAAGCGCCAGTTTTCTTCTCCCTCTTAGGGTCGGCGACCGTGTTACTTCAATCGGCGAAGCCGTCGGGCCATAGCCCGCTGCGTTGCCTCTCAGCGCAGAAGTCCGCGCTCGCGAAACCACACTAAGGCATCCTCGAACGCCGCGAGCGCCGGACGCGCGCTATATCCCAATTCGCGGATTGCTTTGGCGCTGGAATAGAACATGCGCTTGCGCGACATGCGTACACTCTCAACGGTGATTCGCGTGCTGCCGCCGCAGACTTTGGCGAATGCCTCGGCGAAAAAAGCGATGGGCAGGAGCGCGGTATGCGGCAGGCGGATGCGCGGCGGCTTGCGGCCGACGAGCTCAGCTATCATCACGAGAATTTCCCGCAGCGTCATGTCCTCGCCCCCCAGGATGTAGCGCTCGCCCGGGCACCCGTGCTGAAAGGCGAGGAGATGACCCGCCGCGACGTCATCGACGTGGACCACGTTGAGACCGGTATCAACATAGGCAGGCGTGCGGCCGCAAGCGGCGTCGAGAACGATCTGACCCGTCGGGGTGGGCTTCACGTCTCGGGGGCCGATCGGAGTCGACGGATTGACGATGACCACAGGAAACCCGCCCTGCGCCGCATCGCGGATGAGCTCCTCCGCAAGATACTTCGATCGCTTGTAGTGGCCAATCATGTCTGTCAGTGCGACCGGCGTTTGCTCCTCGCCCGGCGAGCCATCCGGCGGCAGACCAATTGTGGCGACGCTGCTCGTATAGACCATGCGTTCCACTCCCGCACGTCGCGCCGCATCCAAGATATTGCGGGTGCCGTCAACATTGTTGCGGTACAGCTGGGCAGGCTCGCGCGCACCGAGCCGATAGTCTGCCGCCACGTGATACAGCGCCGTGCAATCGCTGAGCGCGCGCTCAAGCGAAGCGCGGTCTGTAAGATCGCCCACGGCGATCTGCGCCGCGAGGCCCTGCAAATTGCGGCGGTCGGATCCCGCTCGGGTCAGCACGCGGACCTGTGCTCCGGATTGCTCCAGGGCTCTTGCGACCGCCGAGCCGACGAAGCCCGTCGCGCCAGTGACGAGCGCTCTCATGAGATGCCGGCGTCGGACAGGGCCGGGAACACGAACCGCGCGAGCGATCCTGCACGCGCCACGCTGATTAGAGAGCGACTGGCCGTCCGATACTGCTGTGCGAGACGGATGACTGCAGGGAGTTCGGCGGGTGCCAAAGCGAGCGCAGCCATCAGGCGCCAGATCTGTACCTGACCGCTGCGGCCTGCCTCAACAACGGCCCGCGGTAGCGCATCGTGTGCGGTATCAACGATGACGCGCACGGCAATGAACGGCAACCCTTCAGCTGCCGCAAGCTCGGCGATCGCGAGACTCTCCATGTCGACCGCCGACGCGCCAGTCGCGCGGAAAATCGCATCCTTCTCAGCCACAGCCGCTACGGCATGCGAGCTGCTGAGGAGCTTGCCTCCCTCGAGTGGCTGTTGCGCGCCAAGCGCAGCGGCGAGCCGCTCGCGCCAGCGGCGCGCTGTCGGCAAGCTTGTGCCATCCATGGAGATGACTTCACTGGGCAGGAAGATTCTGCCGGCGCGCAACGCGGGATCGAGCCCTCCGGCCATGCCCCAGCTCGCGAGCGCCGCGACGCCGGCATCGACGAGTGCTCGGGCTGCACGCGTGGCGGCGGCGAAGCCTATGCCACTCACCGCGAGCAGTGTGCCATCGGGTAGAGCCGTCGGTTGCGCCAACGCCGACTTCGTGGGCCCAAGAGTACGCGCCTCCGCCGCGAGCGCGGCGACGATGCCGACCACATTCAATGAGAGGTTCCGAAGCTCGTCAGATTTCGGTAGGCCGCAAGCGCCCACAGCGGAAAATATCCGCAATAGCCGTGGTATTTGAGATAGAACACGCGCGGGAAACCGGGTGCGGTGAAGTTTGGATCGCTCCAAAGCCCGTCTGCCTGCTGCGTGCGCATGAGGTAATCGACTCCGCGCCGTACTGCGTCCGATCCAGCCTCGCCCGCCGCCAGCAGTGCCAGAAGAGCCCACGCGGTTTGGTGAGGAGTGTTCGCAGAATTCGCGCCCGCAACATGTGGCTGTGCGTAGTTCGCGTTGCTCTCGCCCCAGCCGCCATCCACATTCTGCCGAGCGAACAACCAATTGACCGCGCGGCGAACGGTCGGATCATCCGCAATGATGCCAGCTTGCGCGAAAGCACTGAGCACCGACCACGTGCCATAGATATAGTTTGTGCCCCAACGCCCAAACCACGAGCCGTCCTCTTCCTGCTGATCGCGCAGGTAGGCGATCGCGCGATCGAGTGCCGCTTTGTCCTGCGGGCGCCCGATGCGCGCCAACGCTGCCACCACGCGGGCGGTAACATCGCTCGTCGGCGGATCCAGGAGCGCGCCGTGGTCTGCGAATGGAATCTCATTGAGGTAATAGTAGGTATTGTCCGCATCGAACGAGGCAAAGCCACCGTTGCTGCTCTGCATGCCGACGAGCCAGTCGAGCGCCCGGGTCATCGATTCGGAGTAGCTCGCGGAATTGCGCGCCTGATGCATGGCCCAGGCGACGACCGCAGTGTCGTCAAGATCCGGGTAGTAGCTGTTGCCGAATTGGAAAGCCCAACCGCCGCCCTTAAGATTCGGTCGGCGTACGCGCCAGTCTCCCGGTTCATCGAGTAGCTGCTTCGATTTCAGCCAGTCGAGCGCGCGGACCGACGCACCGAGTGCCGCGGTGCAACCGGTCTCTTGCATGGCAAGGCCCGCTAACGCCGTGTCCCACACCGGTGAAACGCACGGCTGGCAATAGGCGCTCGATGAGTTGGCGACCACGAGTTTCTGCAGCGCGCGCTTTGCCGTGACGCGCCGCGGATCCTCACTGTCAAACCCGAGTATCGCCAGCGCCTCAAGTGCGTTCACCATGGCCGGAAAGATGGCGCCGAGCCCATCTTCGCCGTTCAATCGATCCAGGATCCACGCTTGCGCGCGCTGTGTGGCGTGCGCGCGCATGAAGCGCGGTACAAGCGGATCGACCATGCGCCCGATTCGATCGAGTACTAAGAACAGCTTCGGCAGGAATCCTGCACGCTCGTGACTGGCGCGGAAATAGTCACGCTCCTCTTCGGGGGGCGTCGTGAACAACTCACGAATGTGCACGTTACGTGGGTTGCGGGCGACAGGCTTGCGCGTGCACAGAATGAGGAGCGGCACCATCACCGCTCGCGACCAGTAAGAAACCCTATCGAGATGAAAGGGAAACCATTTCGGCAGCAGCATGATCTCGACGGGAATGTATGGAACACCGCGCCACGGGAGCTGCCCGAACAGTGCAAGGGCAATGCGCGTGAATACATTGGCCCGCGCCGCGCCGCCGCGCTGCAAAATTGCAGCGCGCGCACGCTGCATGTGCGCGGCATTAGGATCGTCGCCGACGAGCTTCAGGGCATAGTAGGCTTTGACGGTACAGCTCAAATCAAGGTCGCCACCGTAGTAGAGAGGCCAGCCGCCGTGTTCTGCCTGGCGTGCGCGCAGATAGGCGGCGATCTTGACCTCCAAAGAGGCGTCGATCTCCGCCAGAAAATGCATCATCAAAATGTATTCGGAGGGAATCGTACAATCCGCCTCCAGCTCGAAGAGCCAATAACCCTCTTCGTGTTGCACGGCGATGAGTGCGTCGCGCGCGGCAGCAATGCTGCGATCCAGCAGCGGCGAGTCCTTAACTCGCGCAAGATTGTGCGACAGGATTTCCGGGCGCGCCTCGGCCTTTGCAGCGATGCGCGCGGCACGCGTGCGCGAGACACTCACGACGCGGGACTCCCGTCGGAGCGGCGTCTTGCTCGTTCCAGCTGTATACCGGCTTCGGGTTGAGCGCGCGCCGCGGGACGGCTGTACAGGGAGACTGACTCCAGAATCTGCTCGGCGGCTGGAGCCGCCGGCAATGCGTGGCGCAACTCCGGCGGGCGTGCCAGCGGCAGACCGTGTGCAGCCACCTCGAAGAGAAGCCTGAGCAGGCCGTTACTGCGCACCGTGAGGTTTGTCAGCAGCCGGGTCATGGCGACTGCCGAGCGCGATACCTTCACCTGCGAGCCGCTCGTAAATTGCGGGTGGTGATAAATCTTGCGCAGCGTCAGCACGGCAAGACCGATTGCCCACAGGCAGAAGCGCCGAATACCAGTCTCCTTGGCGGGAATCAGTAGCGTAAACTCAAGAGCATTGCGCAGGTGTGCGTGCGCGACTCCAATGAGCTCGCTCATGCCCGCGCCGAAACGCGCGTCGTACCGCTCCGGCGATACGTGCGCAAGATCGATGCCATGACGGATAAAAACCTCCTGCGGTAACCAGCAGGCGCCGCGACTGCGGTCCTCCCAAACGTCCTTCAGAATATTGGTCATCTGCAGTCCCTGCGCGAAGGATGCGGCGAGGCTCTGCAGCGACGCGCGCTGCTGTGCGATATCCGCGGAGTAGTCGCAGAACAGTTCGGTGAGCATTTCACCGACCACCCCGGCGACGTAATAGCAGTACTCGTCGAGGTCGCTCGAGCGTGCAAGACCGCGCACCCTGGCATTGTGCTGAAAATGCGGCATGCCGTAGCACATGAGCTCCACGCAGCGCTGGATCGCGGCGCGCGGGCGCTCATCAAGCGCCCGGGTCATGCGAATGACCCGCGCCATATTGCTCACAAGGTCGCGCTCTTCGAGCAAGGTCCGCTCTGTCAGGCGCAGCTCCAGATCCCGGGCAAGCGGCGCCGAATCCGCACTGCCCGACACAGCGGCTTTGAAGCGTTGCAAGAACGCCAGAGTCTCAGCGGCCGAGAGCGCCGGCTCATCTTCGATCGTATCGGCGATCCGACACAGCAGATAGGCGCTCGTCACCGCGCTGCGCAGAGCCGGCGGCAATTGCGGAATAGTCAGCGCAAAGGTGCGCGAGACGTAGGGGAGAATCCGATCTTGATAGACTTCATCGGAAATGACTGGATCCATGCAGGCAGTATCTCGGGAAATCGTAGGAATAGGAACACGCTAGCGCGACCCACGTTGCAAGCTAACGTAATGCGCAACCGTTCGACATACAGGTTGCATGCAATAAGTTTGCCCAAATGGGAGACCCATTGAGGCGAGAACATCCTGCGTTTCTTCGCAGCGACCCATGCCGCCTTTCGAAACGCCGCCCGCCCCCCAGGTCCGGAAGTGAAAACGCTCGTAAGCTACTGAATAAATTATAACTTTTCCCGAAGCGCGCTGCAAGCGCGCAAATTAATGCTGCTGGGGTGGATGCTCTTTTGTCTCGATAAGCAAGCCCGCGGTAAAGGCCGACGATCGGTGCCGCACCTGCAAAACAGCGCTTTTGCTACCGCACTCAATGGGTTATAGATCCCCTAATGCCCATTTGTGCTCGTGCACCGCGATGGCACAAGAAAATCCCGCGTAAAATATGTAGATTCGCAAGCGCGCCTGCTGCGCTATTTGCATTGCGGCCACCAATTATAATGTTTGAATCTCGGCACTCGAGTTTGATTACGCCACGCCCATGGGATGCGCGCTTGGCGCATTATCTCGTCGCACCACTCAAGGACACCTGGGTCACACCCAACCATCTGACGTCGGTGCGCCTGCTGATCGGCCTTGCTGCCGCAGCCGCATTTTTACCCGGGACTTATGCCTGGTCGAATGTCGCATCCTTCCTTCTTGTCCTGTCGAATTTTGCCGACCATACCGACGGCGAGTTGGCGCGCATGAGCGGCAAGACGAGCCGAATCGGTCATATATATGACCTCGCGAGCGACGCCGCGGTCACGATCCTGTTTTTTATCGGCATCGGCATCGGGGTCGCCACGAAGCACAGCGCCACCTTCCTATACCCCCCGATCGTGCTCGGGGCGGCCGCCGGCGGCGCGATCGCCCTGATTTTCTTTTTGCGCATGCGCATCGAGGAGCGCGGCGGCAAGGCCGCAACTCAGCAGGCCTCACTTGGCGGGTTCGAGACCGAGGACGTTCTTTATTTGGTGCCGCTCGTCACTCTCTGCAATGCACTGGTACCGTTTCTGGTAGTTGCATCGATATGCGCGCCGCTATTTGCCGTCTGGGTCGTGATCGACGATCTGCGGTCGGAACGCCGACAGCGTTCGATGCGCGCTCCTGCCGATACGCGGGTACCCCAATAAGCGCCGTCATTGCCAATCCAGCGGCGCGTGCGCCGCAGGCGCACTTCGATGCCGATCAGGCATTGGCGGCGCGCTTGGCGGACTACGATTTGCAATCTTTGCGCCGTGAATATGCGCGGTGCGGCGCGTTCCTGCATATGCAGGATTTCCTGACCTCCGAGGTCACGGCGCAATTGATCGCCGCAGTCGAGAACGTCAAGTCAGCAGTGCACCGCAATTACCTGCCGCGGCACAAGCAAGGCGGCAGCGTCAGCCGTCATGTCATCGACACGCTCGCGCCTGTGGTCGCCGAGCTGTACGGCTCTGCTGCGCTCATCGAGTGGCTGGGGAAACTCGCGGGCGAAGCTCTACAGATGTCACCTGCGCAAGATCCGCACGCCTATGCGCTTTATTTCTACACCGAGCCTGGCGATCACATCGGCTGGCACTACGACACCTCCTACTACCGCGGTCGGCGCTATACGCTGCTCCTCGGAATTCTCGACGAATCATCGTGCCGGCTCGAATATGAACTGCACACCCGCGAGGCCGGTGCGACCAAGGTCCCAGGATCGCTGGTGATTCCCCCTGGTGGCATGGTGTTTTTCGATGGCGACAAATTGCGCCACCGCATCACGCCACTCGGCGCGGGTGAGATCCGCGTGTCGCTCACGTTCGAATACGTGACCGATCCTAGGATGCATCCCTACTGGCGCCTCATATCCAATATGAAAGACGCGGTCGCGTACTTCGGCTTCCGTCAGGTTTTCCGTCGCCTCGTGCCAAGGCGGGCCGGACGCGCATGACGCGTGCAGCCGCCTGGCTTTTGTCGGCGGGGGTACTGCTATTCATCGGCGTGTTGGCTTCTCAGGGCCTGCCGGCGGTGCTGGCAACATTGGCGCTCGCCGGCTGGGGGCTATTGCTGGTCGCCCTGTTTCACCTCCTGCCTCTGGTGCTCGATGGGGCTGCGATTCGCGTGTTGTTCGCCGGCTCCGCCACGCACGCCGCGCTGCGCGATGCCTTGCTCGCTCGCTGGGTGGGGGAGTCTGCCAACAGTCTGATGCCTGCCGGCCAGCTTGGCGGCCCGGTGCTGATGGCGCGCCATCTCGCGCAGCGCGGCATGCGCATGCAGGATGCCGTCGCCGCTATCACGGTGAGCACCACCGTGCAGACCTTTGCGCAGATTCTCTTCGTCCTTGCAGGGGTTGCGCTCCTGGGCGCGCACGCGAGCCATATCTCACAAGATGCGCTGCGCACTTCTGCGTTGCTGGTAAGCGGCGTACTCGCACTGCAAGTGGGCGGGTTCTATCTGCTGCAGCGGCGCGGGTTCTTCGGCAAGCTGATGCGCGCGGCCAACCGCTTCTCCGGCAAGCGCGATTGGTCCAAATGGCTGAGCCAGGCGGAAGCGATGGACCTTGCGGTGCAGCTCACCTACGGCCGCAATGGCCTGGTGGCCGCAAGCTTTGTGCTGAGTCTCGTCGGCTGGTTTGTCGGCACGGGCGAGGTCTACCTGATCACCCAATTGCTCGCACATCCGGTGAGCTGGACGGATGCTCTGCTGCTGGAAAGTCTCGGACAGGCGATTCGCGGCGCCGCATTTGCCATTCCGGGTGCGCTCGGCGTGCAAGAGGGCGGCTATCTATTGCTCGCGCCGCTCGCGGGATTGCCGCCCGACGTGGCACTGGCATTGTCGCTCGCAAAGCGGGCACGCGAGCTTCTGCTCGGATTGCCGGGGCTTCTTTATCTGCACCTAAGCGAGCGGTCGGTGGCAGTCGCGGCGCGCTCATCACCGCCGTAAGCGAACCAGAACGCTTGCGTGCTCTTGCCGGCGCGCCGCAGGATCACGCACGTACGGTATGGTAATGTCTTGTAACGCTTCTTTCGTCGATTCTTGCCGGGATTTTCATGCGCGCCATCATTCTCGCCGCGGGCCGCGGTCTGCGTCTGCAATTACCCGAAGATCAGCAGCTGCCCAAGTGCCTGCTGCGCTTTGGCGGCATGAGCCTGCTCGAGCGACACTTGCATATGCTGGAGAACGCAGGCATCGATGAGGTTGTCCTGGGTCTCGGCTTCCGCCATCCGCTGGTGGAGATCGAGCTCGACCGGCTGCGCTGGCAGCCGCGCCCCGAAATCGTATTGAACCAACGCTTCGATTTGGGCAGCGTGCTCACGGTGCATACCGTAGCGGATGCGCTCACGCGCGGTGGTGGCGTCTTATTGATGGATGCGGATGTGCTCTACGACGAGCGCATCATGAACGCCCTGGTAGCGGGTGAGGAGCCGCTCAATCGCGTGCTGATCGATCGCGATTTCGAAGGCGGTGATGAGCCGGTGAAGCTGTGCGTGCGCGACGGCGTGCCGATTGAGTTGCGCAAGCAGCTCGCCGCGGACTTGCGGTTCGACACCATAGGGGAGTCGGTCGGATTTTTTCGCTTTGACGAAACCGGCGCGCGCAGGCTTGCCGCGCTGGTCGCCGCCTACGTCGCGAGCGACCGCGCCCATATGCCACATGAGGAAGCGGTGCGGGATCTGCTGCAGGAGCGCAGCCAGATCTTCGAGGTGACCGATGTCACAGGAGCGCCGTGGATCGAGATCGATTATTCCGAAGACGTGGCACGTGCAGCCGCGGAAGTGCTGCCGCTCCTGCAGCCACTGTCGGCATTGCGCAGATGACACGCGGCATGGCAACGCGCAGCGGCCGGCTCAATTTCGAAAGGCAGGCGCCGCAGCGCGAATCGGCGCGCTGCGAGCGGCAAAGGCAGTGTTGACCGGGCAACGGCCGTTATGCACAGAGCGGGAATCCAAAGGCATATCGTCGCCGCACTGTTCTGGTGCGGATTGGCAAGCCTTGTCGGGCGACCTGCGGCGGCTGGCTCCAACGATGCCGCCGCGCAGGCAGCGGCGCCACCGCCGGCGGAACCCGGCCCTTTGCCCGCTCCGCCACCGCCCCATTCAGGATTGTCGAGCTGGTTCAATCCCGCGACTGCGCCATTCATTCCCATCCCGTCGATAGGCGTCGATCCGAACAGCGGCACCACGGTCGGCGTCCTGCCGACCTGGGTCCAGACGGATGATGAGCATCAGATCCGCCGCATCATCGCGCCGGATGTGCTGTACAACCCCTATTTTGGAGTGGGAGTGCACGGGCGCCTGTACGCCTACCCTTCTGCGGATGAGCAGTGGTCATTGGTGGCCGGCATCAAGGAGCGCGTCGAGCGCGAATTCGATGCCGAGTATACGAGTGGGCGCTTGCGCGACAAGCGCTGGTCAATCAACGCAAGCCTGATCTTCAATCGCGACGGTACGCCGCGTTTCTACGGCATCGGCAACGAGTCCCCGGCGACCAATGAAACGAACTACACCAACGAGCAGGAGCTGGCGCAGGTGCAGGTGGGCTTCAACCTCACCCATACCTGGCAGCTACAGTACACCTTGCGCGAAGAGGTCGTGGATGTGCAGCCGGGGACGTTGGCGCGCATCGCCTCTATTGATACGCGCTTCAGCCACACTCTGGGTGTGGGCACGAATGACGAGGTGTTGAATCGCCTGTCCATCATCCGCGATACGCGCAATGACTTGACGGTGCCCACGGAGGGCTCGGAATGGGTCATCTACGGCGGGGTCGCCAGCCGCAGGGGCATATTCAATGAGTCAATGAATAGCGAAGCCGGTGTGGATGGGCGCGGTTTCTGGCCTATCGCGCCGCAGACGATTCTGGCGGTGCACACGTCTTTGCGTTATCTGCCGTCCGCGCACGCCGTGCCGTTCTGGGCGCTCAGCAGCCTGGGAGGAGATGCCAGCATGATAGGCGGCGAGCAGCCGCTGCGCGGCTTTGGCGAGGGCCGGTTTTACGATCGCGATTCCTTTTCCACCAGCGTCGAGCTGCGCCGCACGGTGGCCTCCTTCAATGCTATCTCCACCCATGTCGACATGGAATTGACGCCGTTCGTCGATGTCGGTCGCGTATTTTCCGATCCGGGGACCTTTCCCCTGGACCAGCTGCATCACGTCTTTGGCGTGGGGTTTCGCGGTGTCGCGCGGCCCTTTGTGGTCGGATACGTCGATCTCGGCTACGGTAGCGAGGGATTTGCCGCATTCACCGGCCTCAATTATCCGTTTTGAGGGCCGCGTGGGGGGCGCAGCCACCTCTGCCGGGGGCCGGCAGCGCCTTGGCCTGCCGGCAGTGCCGAGGCGCGGTAGAATCAGGCGTCCAGACTCAGCTGCCGCTCGCCAGAACCCGGAGCTCTTGACCGCAGGGCGCAGCGACGCGCTACCCTGTCGGAAGGATCGCTGCCTCGAGGACCCAATGGCCGAAGACAGTTCAAACCTCCTCACGATGCGCACCGCGAATTCGCCCAACGCATTCGATCTGCGGCGCGTGGGCGCGCATCCGGATTACTGGTACCCCATCGCCTGGTGCGATGAGCTCAAAGTGGGGCGCACGCTCGGTCGACGCTTCGCGGGCGACCCCATCGTGCTGTATCGAGGCAAGAGCGGGCAGGTCTTTGCACTCGAGGACCGTTGCGCCCATCGTCAGGTGCCGCTGCACCTGGGGGTCGTGAGCGGCGATGAACTCAAATGCCACTATCACGGCTGGACCTATGACTGCAGCGGCAAGTGCGTGAGCGTGCCTTACCTGGGTGCGGAGCGTCTGCCGAATGGCGTGAAGAGCTATCCCGCGCGCGAAGTGGATGGTCTCATCTTCGTCTTTCCGGGCGATGCCACTCTGGCGAGCGGCCGCTTGCCGGCGCGCCTCGGCGCGTCACAGCGCAAGGACTACAAGACCCGGCGGCTCAATCGTGAAGTCGCCTGCCACTACACGTTCATGCACGAGAACCTCTTCGACATGAACCACCAATTCATGCACCGCAAGCAGATGGGCTCGATCAGAGCGCATTGCATCGGACGGCAACACGGCGAGAACTGGGCACAGGTGGAATACAGTTTCAGTCGTACCGCCGGGAAATCTTCCGTCGGCGAACAGGTCATCGTGGATTTGATGCGCAAGCGCGGTGAGGCGAAAAAAGCCTTCTCCGATCACATGCGAATTCGCACCGACTACCCCGCCCAGAATCTAAAGGTGTGGGTCGGACGCGACATCCAGGAGACCAATGACCCTGTGCTGGAAGTGTGGCTCGGCTATACCCCGTTGGATGCCGAGCAGCGCACCAACCGCACCTACGGCTACCTGTCCGTGAAGAAACCTCAGGTCCCCGGCATCATCCATGCCGTATGGCCCTTCGTGGTGTGGTTCACGGAGAACATCTTCCGCGAAGATAAGGAAATCGTGGAATACGAGCAGCGCGCCTACGATGCGCAGGGCGCGGACTGGAACAACGAAGTATTCCCCGCGCTGCGCGACCTGCGCGGCGTTCTCGCCCGCTGCGGAAGACCGATGGCATAGCTCGAAGCTGCAGGCCGATCGGAAGGATCAAGACGGCGTGGCGGATTACTTATTCGCGCCCGCCTGAAGCTGCATCCCAACGGAGGCCGCTACAGCGCCGATGCCGACTTTGGAGCCGCGCCCGTTGCCAGAGCAACCGTGGCGCAGTGTAGACTGCTGCCGATGGCCGATCCGCCCGAGAAGTATCCGTTGCTCGAATCCATTGATTATCCGGCTGATCTGCGCCGGATACCGGCCGCCAAGCTTCCGGCGCTGGCCGCTGAGCTGCGCCAGTTCCTGATCCACAGCGTCAGCACCCGCGGCGGTCATTTTGCCGCAGGGCTCGGCACGGTGGAGCTCACCATCGCCCTGCACTACGTGTTCGATACGCCGTTCGACCGCATCGTTTGGGATGTGGGCCACCAAGCCTATCCGCACAAGGTGCTCACCGGTCGGCGCGGACGGCTGCACACCATCAAACAGGACGGCGGACTGGCACCTTTTCCTTCGCGCGGTGAAAGCGAATACGACACCTTTGGAGTAGGGCATTCGAGTACGTCGATCAGCGCGGCTCTGGGTATGGCCGTGGCGGCCGCGCGCGCTGGGGAGAATCGCGCGGTGGTCGCGGTCATCGGCGACGGAGCGCTGACGGCGGGCATGGCCTTTGAAGCGCTCAATCACGCCGGCTCATTGCCGGCAAACCTGCTCGTCATCCTGAACGACAATGACATGTCGATTTCGGAGAATGTGGGCGCGCTTTCCAACTACTTCGCCCGTGCGCTCTCGGGCCGAGTCTATGCGCACCTGCGCGAAGGCGGCAAGAAGGTCCTGCGGCAGATGCCGGCCGTGTGGGAGCTCGCGCGGCGCTCGGAAGAGCACCTGAAGGGCATGGTGCTGCCGGGCACGCTGTTCGAGGAAATGGGCTTCAACTACATCGGTCCCATGGACGGCCACGATGTCGGTGCGCTCGTCACGACGCTGCGTAATCTGCGTAAATTGCGCGGCCCGCAGTTCCTGCATGTCGTCACGCGCAAGGGCAAAGGGTACTCGCCTGCGGAAGCCGACCCGATCAAATGGCACGGTCCGGGCCCGTTCGATCCGGCAAGCGGCACGATTTTCAAGGAAAAGAGCAGCGGTCCGTCCTATTCGCAGATCTTCGGGCGATGGCTGTGTGACATGGCGGCGCGCGATCCGCGCATCGTCGGCATCACGCCCGCAATGCGCGAAGGCTCGGGCCTCGTCGAGTTCTCCAAGCAATTTCCCGACCGCTACTTCGACGTCGCAATCGCCGAACAGCATGCCGTCACTTTTGCGGCCGGGCTTGCGGTTGAAGGGCTAAAGCCCGTGGTCGCCATCTATTCAACCTTCCTGCAGCGCGCCTACGATCAATTGATTCATGACGTCGCCCTGCAAAATCTGCCCGTGGTATTCGCTCTCGACCGCGCGGGTCTCGTCGGTAGCGACGGTGCGACTCACCAGGGCAGCTACGACCTCACCTTCCTGCGCTGTATCCCCAACATGGTGATCATGGCGCCAGCCGATGAAAATGAGTGCCGCCAGATGTTGTACACGGCGAGCACCGTGGCTGGACCGGCCGTGGTGCGCTTTCCGCGCGGCACGGGCCCGGGTGTGCCGATCGTCGAGGAAATGAGCGCCTTGCCGCTGGGCCGCGCGCAGTTGCGCCGCGAAGGCCGCAGTGGTCTTGCGATATTGGCGTTTGGCGCGCTGGTGGATTCCGCACAGAAGATTGCGGAGCATCTGGATGCCACGCTCGTCAACATGCGCTTCGTCAAGCCGCTCGATGAAGACCTTGTGACGGCGCTCGCGGCACGTCATCGGGCCATCGTGACCATCGAAGAGAATGCAATCATCGGCGGCGCAGGTTCCGGGGTGTGCGAATTGCTTGCCTCCGAAGGCTTGCAGCTGCCGTTGCTGCAACTCGGCATTCCGGACCGCTTCATCGAGCACGGCTCGCGTGAGAGTTGCCTCAAAGCCGCCGGCCTCGACCTTCCCGGCCTGTCGGCGAGCGTCGAGCGCTGGTGGGCGCTGCAATCGCAGGAACGGCTGCGCTCGGTGAGTAGCGTCTAGCGCACAGGGGCAGATGACTGCGACGCGGATTGCAGCTCCTCCTCGCCGCGTTTCAAGTAACGACAGAAACTTTCGCTGTCGATGTTGGCGCCGCAAACGATCACGCCGATGCGCACGCCGCGTAATCGTTCTGCCAGAGGACCCAGTAGCGCCGCTGCGGCGGCCGCGCCGGCCGGTTCCACTGCAAGCTTTGCCTCGCGGAAGAGGAGCGCCAGCGCCGCGCAGATCTCGGCATCCGACACGGTGACGATTTCATCGACGAACTGATGGCAAATATCGTACGTCCCCTGCGTCGTCATGGGCGGCGCGAGGCTGTCGGCGATGGTATCAATGTGCTCCATCCTTTGCGGCGCCGCCGCGCGAAAGCTGCGACTCATGACATCGGCGCCGAGCGGCTCGACGCCGAATACGCGGCAACCGGGTTTCATCTGTTTCACGGCCGCAGCGACCCCGGCCATAAGGCCGCCGCCCCCGATCGCAACCACGACCGCGTCAAGATCCGGCACCTGATCGAGGAATTCGATGCCGACGCCGCTCGTGCCGAAAACGACGTTGCGTCCGTCGAAGGGATGAATGAAGGTGCGGCGCTCGGTGGCGCGGATTTCATCCGCCAGCGCGAATGCCGTGCGGCCATCGGTTGAAATGATGACTTCAGCACCGTAGGCACGCGCCGCCGCGATGCGCAGCGCGCTCGCGGTGCCGAGCATGACCACCTTTGCCGACACGCCGACGCGCTGCGCGGCGCACGCCACTGCGATCGCATGATTGCCGGCGCTGACCGCCGTCACTCCGTGCCGGCGTTCCTCCTCGCTCAAGGCAAGGACGTTCAACATTGCGGCGCGCACTTTGAAGGTTCCCGTACGCTGGAAGAGCTCGAGCTTGAGAAAGACCTGGGTTTGCGCGCCGAGCCGCGCTTCGAGCTCCATGCCTTGCCAGGACTGGATTGGGGTCACCATGACGTGCGATGCCAGCACCTTCGCGGCGGCTCGCATCTGCACAACGCTTGGCACGTCCATAGTGGATTATCTCTCCCGGTGCGGATTCAGAATCCAAAGCGCGCCCAGCAAAGCGGTGAAGTCAGCGATGAGCGCCAGAACAAAGGCCGACGCCGACACGACGCCAAACTGACGCATCGGCGGCAGATCGGAAAAGGTCAGCGCGAGAAAACCACCGGCGTTGATGAGCGTTGCAAAAGCGATGGGGCGGCCGGCCACCAGGAGCGCGTGCCGCAGCGCCTGCGCCGTTGAGCCGCTGGAGCGGGCCTCCTGATAATGGTAGAAAAAATGAATCTGATCATTTTCAGTCGCCCCCAGCACGGTCGATCCGATCAGGATGGTCGCAATATTCAAAATGATGCCGGTGACGCGCATCACGAGAAATGCGCCCAGAATCGCGAACAGCGACGGGATCATCGCCATCAAGCGTGCGGCGGGACTGCGGAACACCAGCAAGAACGCGAAGAAAATGACCGTCGCCGTCAGCGCGAAGCTTTGAATCAGGCTCGGCACCAGACGCAGCGTGATCTGATCGGCGAGCACGCCTTGCCCGACCACGCTGCCGTGCACGGCCCGCAGCGCGGGGTCCTGCAATTGCTGCGCATGCCAAACACTCTCGACGAACGTGCGCATCGCCCCCGGGCCGCCGAAGGCGCTGCCCCGTCCGCGAATGCTGACGCGCGCATTAGCTAAGCTTGCAAGGTCGACATAGTCGCGCGCTCCGGGCTGCGTGAGCAGGATCTGCTCAAGATCTGCGGCCAGCGCAGGCCACGCTGTGGAGTCCGCCGGCAATTGATCGGATCCGGTCTCGATGTAGTGTGCCCAGCGCAGCGCGGATGTTGGACCGTCGACGGCCGTGATGCGCGGGTCGCGCTCCAAGCGGCGCGTAAAGCCTTCAACTGCGCGCAGAAATTCGGGCTGCAGCACATCTCCCGCCGGCGTCTGCAGCCAAAGTTCAGTGACCGTGAGGCCGTTGGTGCGTTCAAACTCGCGCGTATCGCGAGCGATGGCCACTTTGGGGTTGATGTAGGCGAGAGAGTCGGTCTGCAGGGCGAGCGGCGCAAGCTCCCCGGGGACGCCAAAGAGTGCAGCCGCCCCGCACAGCATCATGACGACGGCGGCGGCAACGAGTGGCCAGCGGTAGCGCGCAGTGAAGGGAATCAGGAGCTCGACGAAGCTCGCATACCAGCGGCCCACGGGGGCGCGCTCCGCGCGCGTCGGTGTCCGCAGCAAGGATTGCAGCGCCGGGAATAGCGTGAAACTTGCGACCCAGGCCACGACGAGGCCGCTCGCCGTCCACAGTCCCATTTGCCTGATGGGACGGATGTCGGACACCGCGAGTGCCGCAAATCCGACCGCGGTTGCGAACATCGAGGCGGTGCAGGGCAGGAATTTGTTGGCGAGCGCATGGGCGTGATGTTCGACGAGCGGCAAGCCGTCCTGGCGGTCGACGAAGCGCGCATGGATATAGACGAGCGTCGCAGTCGTCGTCACCAATACCGTGAGCGGCACGAGCGCCGAGACGACGGTGTTGGGCCAGCCGAAAAGATCCGCAAGCCCCACTGCAATGGCGACCGCGGCACCCAGGGTGAAAATGATGGCGGCGAGGGTGCGCCACGAGCGGAACACCAGAAAGATCAGCGTGATGAGGAATATGCCGAAGAGCGGCATGACGTGTTTCGACGCTGAGCCGGTTTTCTCTTCCAGCCACTCGTTGAGCCATGGCGAGCCGACGCGCCGCACTGCCGTGAAGGCACCATTGGCAGCGGCGAACGGCTGCGTCGCCGCGTCAATGTCCACGAGCGCTTTGTCGCGCTCGGCCGGTGAATGCACCTGCAGCTCCAGTGCAATGCCGAGATAGTGGTCACCCAGGAGACCGGCGCGGCGCAGGAGCGTGGTGCCGGTTGCGAACTTGCGTAAGCGGCTCGTCTGCTCTTCGGTGAGCTGCGCCGTGGGGTTTGTGCGCCGAAAGAAACTCAATACGCTGTGCGCCTGCACATGCGGCAGCTGCGCAAGCCTGCGCTGCAGCTGATCCGCGGATCGTAGCACCGCAGGGCTCAACGGATCCGCAGCTTCCAGCATGAGAAGCGCATGCTCGCCTTCGGGAAACAGGCGTTCGAAATCGCGCGCGGCGCGCGAATCCGGGTCGTCGGCGACGATCAGCCGCTCGATCGCCGAATCGGTGGGTATCTGCAGCGCGCCGTACACCCCTGCAGCGGCAAGCAGCAAAAAGCCTGCCGCGATCCAGCCGCGCACGCCGAGGATGCGAACAAACACTTGGACGAGCGTGGGTGCGGCCGGCACATTCATGCGGGAGATTCAGGCCCCATCGAGCGCGCGGGCACAGCGCGCCGTGGAATGATAGCCTAACAAGATGAGTACGCTCTTGGCGGGCGCCGTCGTGACGCTGGTTTTCTGTGCACCGGGTTATCCCGGCGCAAGTGCTGACGCGCTGCCCTTTCTGGACGCCTTCGCCGCCGCCGCCGCCGCTGCGGCGCAATGGCCTGCCGGGAGTCTCACGGCGACCTACGACGCCACCGAAGCGGGGGGACTTGAAAAACTTGCCAAGCCCGAAGCGGCTCTGGCTTTCGTGCCGTATCCGTTTTTTGTCGAGCATGCAGAGGCATTGCACCTTGCGCCGCTCGTGCAGGCGGACGTGACGGACGTCGGCGTGCAGGAGCGCTGGACGCTCATTGCGAAGAAAGGCAAGGTCAGCGGGCCGGCCGCCATGTCGGGCTACACGATTCTCAGCGTTGCAGGCTATGCGCCGGATTTCGTGCGCGGCTCTGCGCTTGCCGGCTGGGGCTTGCCCGCGGATGTGAAGATCACCCAGGCGCCGCAGGTGCTCTCGGCGCTGCGGCGCGCGAGCTCCGGCGAGCCCGTTGCCGTGCTGCTCGACGCGACGCAGACGACGGCGCTGGCAAGCCTGCCTTTCGCGGCTGACCTGCAGAAGGTGACCCAGTCTGCGCCTGTGCCGAGCGCCATTCTCGCGGTCGTGAATGGCCGCCTGCCCAAAGCGCGCGCCGATGCGCTGCGCGCGGCGCTATTGAATTTGGCCAAGAGTCCGGGCGGGGCTGACGCGCTCGCGAATCTGCGACTGCAGCGCTTCGTCATGCCCGAGTTGCCTGCGCATGCGGCGCAACCGTGAGCTGGCGGCTCGCCTGCACACTGGCATTATTGCCACTCGCCGCCTGCACGGCGCCTGCGCGCAAGCCTGCCGTAGTGCCGGCCGCGCATGCCTCGAGCGCTGAGCTTGCTGCGGCTATTGCCGCAGATGCAAGCAAGAGCGAGCACGAGTCCGATCCGCACCTGCGGGCGGATCTGGCGGCGGCCGCAAGCCGCGATGCGGACGCCTGCATCGCACAGGCGCCGCGTGAGGTCGCGTGTCTCTTCGGCCGCGGGATTGCGCTCGGGCTTGAGGCACGCGCGCATCCGGCGCGTGCGAGCGCCACATTGAATGACATGCTCTCAAGTCTCGCGCAAGCGGAGAGCGTCGATGCAACCTATGCTGACGCCGGCCCCGCGCGCGTGCAGGCGCTGGTGTGGACTCGCGCGCCCGGCTGGCCGCTGGGTCCCGGCGATCCAGAGCGCGGTCTTGCCGCGGCAAAGCGCGCCGCGGCACTGCGGCCCGAATATCCACCCAATTGGCTGGCCCTCGCCGAGGCACAGAGCAAAACCGGAGCGCCGGCGGATGCGCGCGCAAGTTATCTGCGCGCCCGCGAAGTCGCGGGCGCACTGCCGGACACGCCCGATCGGGCCGATTGGCTTCAACAAGTGGAGCAGGGCATGAGCCATCTACCATGAGCGCCTCGCGCAACCCGCATGCCGATCAGATGGCGCATGAGTCGATGATCCGCACGCTCGCGGCGCAGGCGAATGCGATCTGGCCGCAGGAGGAGCGCCTGTTTGCGCGCTATGCTCTGCCGAGGGATTGCCGCATCGCCGACATCGGCTGCGGCAGCGGCGAGATCACCTCGCGCCTGGCACTCATGTATGCACGCGCCACGGTGATCGGGGTCGACATTCTGGAAAGCTCGGTCGCCTACGCCAGCCGCCGCTACGCGGCGCTTGCGCCGCGACTGCGATTTCAGCAGGGGGATGCTTTCGCGCTCAGCTTCGAGTCGGCGCAGTTTGACCTCGTCGTATGCCGACACATGACGCAGTCGATCCCGGAGCCGGAGAAGGCTCTCGCGGAGCTGCGCCGCATCTGTAAGCCGGGCGGCTGGCTGCACATCCTGAGCGAAGACTACGGGATGCTGCAGATGATGGCGGGCAAGCTCGATCCGGATCGTTTATGGCACGAGGGCGCCGTGCCCTTCGGGCGCAGCACCGGAGTGGACGCGCGCATCGGGCGGCGAACGTGGACCTTGTTGCACGAGCTGGGCATGGAAGAGCTGCGGGTCGACTACGTCACCGTCGATACGCTGCGCGTGCCGCGCGAGACGTTTGCCACCATGATGGAGGCGTGGCGCGACGGCTACGTGGATGTGATCGGCGCGCATACGGCGCTGAGTTCGGCCGAAGCGCGAGCGCTTTTTGAATGCATCATCGCGAGCATCAGAAACCCCAACGAGTACGCCGTCTGGCAGGTTCCCATTGTGAGCGGCCGGAAACCGCGCTAGTCACTCGAGCACGATGAGAAGATCCTTCGCGTCGACCTGCTGACCGGCAGTTGCCAGTACTTCGGCGACCTGCCCGTCGCTCTCGGCCCTGACTGCGCTCTCCATCTTCATGGCCTCGAGCGTTGCGAGCACATCACCGCGCGCGACTTTGCGTCCGAGGGTCGCGGTAACGGTCGTGATGGTACCGGGCATCGGGGCGCCCACGTGCAATGCATTACCGGCTTCTGCCTTCCTTTGCGGCGGGCGCTTCGAAACCAGGCTGCGATCCGGCACGCGCACGGAGCGTGGCTGGCCATTCAACTCAAAGAATACCGTGCGCGTGCCGTCCTCATGGGCTTCGCTGGTCGTGATGTACAAGACGATCAGTGTCTTGCCGCGCTCCAGGCTGACGCTGATTTCATCACCCGGCTCCATCCCGTAGAAGAACACGGCCGTCGGCAGGATCGCGACATCGCCGTATTGAATGCGCTGCTGGGCGTAGTCGAGCCACACGCGCGGATACATGAGGTAGGAGGCGAGATCCTCATCGGTGATCGGCCGCGGCAGTTTCTCGCGGATCTTGGCGCGCTCGCCTTCCAGGTCAACCGCGGGCAATGTCGCCCCGGGGCGTTCGGTGAGCGGCCGCACGCCTTTCAATATCTTGCGTTGCAGGGCCTGCGGAAAGCCGCCCAGAGGCTGGCCCATATCACCGTGAAAGAGCTGCACGACGGACTCGGGAAAGGCGATCTGCCGCTCGGGGTCGAGAACCTCCTCGCGGCTGAGAGCGCTCGTGATCATGTGCAGCGCCAGATCGCCGACGGTCTTTGAGGTGGGCGTGACCTTGATGATGTCGCCAAACATCTCGTTCACGCTGACATAGGCCTGCGCCACTTCCGGCCAGCGCGCCTCCTCGATTCCAAGCGCGCGTGCCTGCTCGCGCAGATTCGTGTACTGGCCGCCGGGCATGCCGTGCACGTACACCTCGGAGGCGCCGGCGCGGATATCGCTCTCAAATGCGCCATAGAGCTTGCGCACCTGCTCCCAGTAGCTCGAGATCATGCGCAGCTTCGCCGGATCGATGCCGGTTGCGCGCGCCCCGTGGCGCAGCGCTTCGATGATGGAGCCCAAATTCGGTTGTGAGGTGAGCCCGCTCATCGCATCGATCGCGCCGTCGACGGCATCCGCCCCGGCATCGATGGCGGCGAGGACGCTTGCTGCTGCGATGCCGCTCGTATCGTGGGTGTGGAAGTGTACCGGCAGGCCGACTTCCTGCTTCAGCGCCTGTACCAGGGCATACGCGGCGCGCGGCTGGCACAGACCCGCCATGTCTTTGATGCCGAGTATGTGGGCGCCGGCGCTCTTCAGGGCGCGGCCGAGCCCCAGGTAGTAATCCAGCGTGTATTTCTTTTCCCGCGGGTCGCTCAAGTTGCCGCTGTAGCACAACGCCGCCTCGCACAGCTTGCCGGACTCGAGCACGGCATCGATGGCGACGCGCATGTTCTCCACCCAGTTGAGCGAGTCAAAAATGCGGAACACATCGATGCCGTTGGCGGCTGCGCGCGCCACGAAGAAGCGCACGACATTGTCCGGATAGTTGGTATAGCCGACGGCGTTGGCCGAGCGCAGCAGCATCTGCAGCAAGAGGTTCGGCATCTGCGCGCGCAGCGTAGTCAAGCGCAGCCAGGGGTCCTCGCGCAGAAAGCGCAGGGCCACATCGAAGGTCGCGCCGCCCCAGCACTCCACCGAGAAGAGCTCTGGCAGCAGGCTTGAGTAGTAGGGTGCAATCGCGGTCATGTCGATGGTACGCATGCGCGTTGCGAGGAGCGACTGATGAGCATCGCGCATGGTCGTGTCGGTGATGAGGACGCGCGTCTGCTCGAGCATCCACTGCGCGAAGAGCTCCGGCCCGAGTTCGTCGAGCTTCTGCTTCGTGCCCGCTCTTGCGGGCGTCGGGGTGAGCGCCGGCAGACGCGGCACGCCGAGGCGCTCCGGCTGCACGCGGTTCCTGGTCTCGGGCGCGCCGTTGACGATCGTCTCGCCGATGTAGGCGAGGATGCGCGTCGCGCGATCGCGCTTGCGCGGCCAGGAGAAGAGTTCAGGCGTTTCCTCGATGAAGCGCGTGGTGTAGTCGCCGCGCGCAAAGCGCGGATGCGTGATGAGCTGATCGAGGAAGCGCAGGTTCGTGACGACGCCGCGAATGCGAAACTCCCACAGGGCGCGGTGCATGCGCGCGATCGTCTCCTCGGGCGTCGGCGACCAGGCGGTGACTTTGACCAAGAGCGAGTCGTAGGAGCGCGTGATGATCGCGCCCGCATAGGCGGTGCCGGCGTCGAGGCGCACGCCGAAACCGGCCGGGCTGCGGTAGGCGGCGATCTTGCCGTAGTCGGGAATGAAATTGTTCTCCGGATCCTCAGTCGTGATCCGGCATTGCAGCGCATGGGCGGCGATGCGGATGTCCGCCTGCGCCGGCACGCCGCTGTCGCTCATGCCGATGTGCGCGCCGTCGGCGATGCGGATTTGTGCCTTGACGAGGTCGATGCCGGTGGCACATTCGGTCACCGTGTGCTCCACCTGGATGCGCGGGTTGACCTCGATGAAATAGAACTTGCCGCTGTCCGCGTCCTGCAGGAACTCGACGGTGCCGGCGTTGACGTAGGACACCGCGCGCCCTATGGCAAGCGCCGCTGCGCACAGCTCCTCGCGTCCGGCTGCATCGAGGAACACCGCCGGTGCGCGCTCCACGACCTTCTGATTGCGCCGCTGCACCGTGCAATCGCGCTCATAGACATGGACGAGAGTGCCATGGGAGTCGCCGAGGATCTGCACTTCCACATGGCGCGCGCGGCGCACCAGCTTCTCGAGATACACCTCATCGTTGCCGAAGGCCGCGAGCGCCTCGCGCCGTGACAGGGGCAGGAGCTCGCGCAGCGCGCTTGCGCTCTCCACCACGCGCATGCCGCGGCCGCCGCCGCCCCAGCTCGCCTTCAGCATGAGCGGATAACCGATGTCGCGCGCGAGCTCTGCGCAGGCGGCAGGGTCGGCGGGCAGCGGCGGGGTCGCCGGCATGACCGCGACGCCCACGGAAGTTGCGAGGTTGCGCGCCGCGACCTTGTTGCCGAGCGTTCGCATGGTCTGCGGGGATGGGCCGACGAAGGTGATCCGCGCCTCCGCGCAGGCCTCGGCAAACTGCGGGTTCTCGGCGAGAAATCCGTAGCCGGGATGAATCGCATCGACCTCGGCCTCGCGGGCGATGCGCAGAACATCCGCGACGTCGAGGTAAGCCTCGATCGGGCCGCGGTCGCGGCCCACGAGGTAGGCTTCGTCCGCTTTCGTGCGATGCAGAGAGAAGCGATCTTCCTGCGAATAGATCGCGACCGTGCGCAGGCCGAGTTCACTCGCGGCGCGCATGACGCGGATGGCAATTTCGCCGCGATTGGCGACGAGTACGCTGCGGATGTGCGGCATGCGCGGATTCTACGCAAGAAAGCGCGTTGCACTACAGCTGCGAGAGCTCGCCCCCAGCGCAGCGGTGGTTCGCGCGCGGCACCTGTTGTCAATTCAACGCGAGCCTTGAATCACGCGATGCAGCCGATGCGCGGCAGCTCCTCTTTGCTGCAACCCTAATGCTGCGAAATGCTCAGGTCCTGCACTCGCCGAGCGCGCCTGATAGGTGAGCCCTAGCTGAGTCGGCACCGCCAGGCGCGCATTTCCGGGCCACAGGGCAGCCCGGGCTCTTGTGCTGCGCTGCACACATTTTCCCATGAGCCGGCAGGGGAACTTTCCGTCACAGAGGTAGTTTTATCCGCAAATCTTCGGCTGCCGAGATTCCAATATCGAGGGTCTGGCCGAAGCCAGGGTGATCGGCCGCGGCTTTAGTAAAAGCGCGCCGTTTTTAGAATAAATGGGAGGTCACTGTGCGCATTCATCTCGATGACGGGGCTTCGTCGACGTGGCGGAGCGTTTTGATATTCATTGGGCTCGGTCTTTCTTGCGCGCCTGGCGCGCAGGCCGCGACGACGAGCTGGGTCCCGACGGCCACTCAAGGGATCACTTTGACGAATTTCACCATTCAAGCCACCCGGCTTGGACCGGTTGCGCCTACGAGGAAGATGCATATTGTCGTGGGATTGCGCATGCAGAACGAAGCGCAGCTCAATAGCGCCATCGCTGCCATCAATACTCCCGGCAATCCCTCCTATGGCAAATACCTGACGCCGTCGCAGTTCGCCGCGACGTATTCGCCAAGCGCCGCGCAGATCCAGGCGGTGAAGTCGTATTTGGCTCAGGCGGGGTTTACTGATATATCAGCGCCGTCCAACGGTCTCTATCTGGTTGCCTACGGCACGGCCGCGGCGGTCGAGGCGGCATTCAATACGACGCTGTGGCAGTACCAAGTCAGCGGCCCGAACGGCGCGCCGACGCGCAACGTTTACGCCAACACGCAGCCCGCGCAGGTACCTGCGGCGCTTGGCGGCATCGTGCTGTCGGTGGTCGGATTGCAAAACATCGACACCCTGCACACGTTTCTGGGCTCCTGGCCGGCGGCCGAGGTGGCCCCCGCGCCGCCACCGCCCACAACGCCTGCGAATCCCGCGACTTTTACGCCGCAAAATTTCTGGCAGGTGTATGACGTCGGCGCAACCCCGATGGCTACCAACACCACCATCGCAATTTTCGCGGAAGGTAATCTTGCGGGCATCCTCCCCGACCCGACCAATCCCTCGGCGCCGAACGATCTTGCCCAGTTCGAGACCGAGAACCACCTGACGCCAGTGCCCGTGAAGATCGTGCCCGTGGGTATCGGCAGCACCGACACGAGCGGCGCGGTGGAATTTGACATGGACACCCAGGAGTCCACCGGCATGGCCGGCGCCGTCAAACAGCTCATCGTGTATGACGCCGATTCGATGAACGACGTTGATCTCATTCCCGGTTTCAATGCTTTCGTGACGCAGAACCTGGCGCGGGCGGGCAGTGCCTCCTTTGGCGGCTGCGAGACGCTCGAATATCTCTCCGGTGCGATTCCGGTCTATGACCAGATATTCCGCCAAGCGGCAGTGCAGGGTCAGACCGTCTTCGCCTCCACCGGTGATCAGGGTTCGGCCTGCGGCGTCGTCGGCCTCACCAACGGGGTGCCGCTGACGGGCGTTCCTGCGGCGGTGGAGTTCCCCGCTGCGGATACCTACGTGATGGGCGCCGGGGGCACCACCATCCTCGTGGATTCTGGTTACAACGTGATCCAGACCCTCGCATGGAATGCCGGCGGCGGCGGTTTTTCGCTGTGGGAATACTCCGGCAGCTGGCAATCATCGTTCGTGCCGGTGGACGCCGGAAGCTCCGTGGTTGGAGTAGGCAAGGGCCTGCCCGACGTCGCCATGGACGCCGACTTCCTGCTGTCTCCGGCCGGCTTTGTCAGCGGCGGCGCTGACACCTCCAATGGCGGCACGAGCCTCGCGTCCCCGCTGTCGCTGGGCTCCTGGGCGCGCATTCAAAACGCGCATAAGAACACCCTCGGCTTTGCAGGCCCTGAGCTCTATGCGCTCGCCACACCGGGAGCACCGTTCTCCACGATCACGGGCATGACTGACGTGACGCTGGGCAGTAACGGCCTCTACGCGGCCACTCCAGGCTGGGACTTCACGACGGGCCTTGGCTCCTTTGACATCGCTGCCGTCACTGCCATCGTTGGCCAAAGCGGCACGAGCAATGTGCTCTCACCGTGCACTTTGCCAGGCACGCTCGTCGTGTCGCAGAAGGCTGGTACCCAGACGGGTGCTCCTGCCAATGAAGAAGACGACGTCAGGGCAGTCTCGTTTGCGGAACCGTATCCGGCTGCGAGCCCGCCGGAGACGATTCAAATTACGATGACCGTGGGCAACCTTGCGGCACTGCCGGCGCTGCCGCCCAATACGTATTGGAAGGTCTATTTCAGCTATCAGGGGCAGGCTTACTTCGTCGATATGGACACGGTGCCTCCGGGTGGCACTCCCGCCGCTCCGGAGTTCGAATACGGCGTTACCACGCCTAACGGCGCGGGCGGCAGCGGGGACTCGAGTCTCGGCACCATCACAGGAAGCTACAACACGACCGCAAACACAATCACCTGGTCACTGCCGGCGAGTTTGATACTGCCGCCCGTCGGGACATTCCCCAATGTCATGCCCGGCACCCAGGGGACTCCGCCCGGCGCCGGTGCTCAGCTGGGTGGCGTCCATGGCGTCACGCAGCTGCTTGTAGGCGAAGGCGCGGGGCTGCTTGAGACCATTGATTCAACTGCGAGCGGCTCCTACACGTTGGTCGGCAATGCAGCCTGCAATCCCGCGGCGCCCGTAGTTGCGCTCCTATCGGCATCGCCCACCAGCGGCAGCGCGCCGCTCGCGGTCACCCTGGATGCCTCAGCATCGCATCCGCCGCTCAACGGCGGAACGATCAAGGAATACCGCTTCAACTTCGGCGACGGTAGCGCGATCAGCCAGCGCCAGCCGACCGTGCAGCACACGTATTCCACTCCCGGCACCTACAGGGCGTTCGTGAGCGTATCGGACACCGAGGACGGGTCCGCGACGTCTACGCATATGCCGATTAAGGTGAAGGCAGCCAGCGCGCCGCCGACGGCAGCCATGACGGCCACACCGAGCAGCGGCAGCGCACCGCTCGCGGTGGTCTTCAATGCGGCAGGTTCGAGTGACCCTAATAGCGGCGGCTCCATCAAGCAGTACAGCTTCAACTTTGGGGATGGCAGCGCGCTTGCGAACCAGAAGACGCCGAGCGTGAAACACACCTACGTCACGGCGGCGAGCCACGTTGCCAGCGTCACGGTGACCGACGCCGAAGGCGGCACGGCGACCACGTCGGTGACCGTGACGTCGCAGTGACGGTGAGCAGGATCTAACGAGATCTCCGCAGCAAAGGCTGCGGAGATCTCGAATCCTGCGGGCGAGAGGTCAAATTAGCCGGCGAGCCTTCGCGCCTACTCCTTCGGCGCGGGCTTCTTCAGAGCGTCCTTGTAAGCCTTGGCAAAGGCTTCGACGTAGGTGTGCGGCAGGTGATCGGCCGGCATCTCAATGAGGCCGCGATAAAATTCGGCGTACAGATCCCAATAACCGGCGCGCCCGCTGGCGCGCGCCTTGCCGCGCTTGCTGGCGCGCTCGAAGCGCGCCTCCAGTTCCGCCGGGTCAAGCCGGTCGACAAACTCTATGAACGCTGCGCGCAAGGCGAGCGCCGTTGCGGACTCGTGCGCCTTCGCCGAGTGCACCGTTTCGCGCAGCCATTGCACGGCATCCGTCTGCCGCGTCTCATGCTGGTTCATGAGATTGACCAGAAGCTCTTCGATCGCCGATTTCGCGAGCGACGGCCGCGGATCGTCCGCGTCAGTGTGGATGTCGATGCGGAAGCGATTGCGGATCTCGTTGCGCGCCCGCTCCAGATCCTTCAGGCCAACGAGTGCCTCGCGCACGAGCTGACCCGCCAGATGCATCAAGCGAGTCTGCGCATCGGCCGGCAAACGCTCGTTATCGATGCCCGCACCCCTGCAAAACGCGGCAAGGCCGCTTTGCACGTCAAAGAGTGCCGGCACACTGGCGCGATTCTTGGGATTGCGCTGCGCTGCTCTGGCAAGGCGGGCGATGCGACGCGCGATGGCCTCATCATCAAGACCCGGTGAGGTTTCCGCGAACACCTGCGCCTGAGAGGCCGCCGTCACGGCCTGACCGAACGCGTTGACGGGCTGAAGGCCACTGTTGGACGGCAGGTCCGGTACCAGGAGGTCGCCCAGATCGAGCGGCGCTCCGAGATCGGGCTGCGCCGTGCGGTTCACGGCACGCAGCTCCCCCATGCTCGTCGGCACAGCGCCGGCGGCGGTTGGGCGGGGTTCCTCTTCGAGCGCAACGACGAGCTGGTACTCGCCGACCCGAAGTACGTCGCCGGCGCACAGCTGCCGCGCAACGTCCTTGCCGAGCGGCTGCTCGTCCTCGTTGACGTACACGCCGTTGGTGCTCAGGTCCTCGACGAAGTACTGCCCGTTGCGCCAGGCGATGCGGGCATGGCGGGCTGAAACATAGCGTTGCGGGTCGGGCAGCACCCAGTCGTTGCTGGGAGAGCGACCAATGGTGGCGCCACCCGAATGCAGCACGATACTGCTGCGCTCGCCCAGCATCTGCCGATGATCACTAACGACGCTCAGACGTAGCGCCATGATTGCCCCAGAAGCCGTATACGGCGTGTCACTTCGATGTCTGGCGCGCACACCCGCTTCCCCGGCGCGCCCGGACATATAATGTATGCAGCAACATAGCAGTCACCGAGCTTCGACCCCATGGCAGCCAGTCACATTTTCAAGATTATGTTCGTGAATCAAGGCAAAGTTTATGAAGTTTACGCCCGCAAAGTGACCCACGGAACGCTGTTCGGCTTCCTGGAAGTCGAGGATCTGGTGTTCGGTGAGCGCTCCTCCGTGGTCCTCGATCCGGGCGAAGAGCGCATCAAGGGCGAGTTCGAGGGGGTCAAGCGCACCTACCTGCCTCTGCATTCGGTGCTGCGGGTCGATGAGGTGAAGAAGCAGGGCATCAGCAAGATCTCGTCCTTTGAGGGGGGCAACGTCAGCCAGTTTCCCGGGCCGCTGTACGCAGCGCCGCCGCGGGATTCCCCACCCAAGAAATAGCCTCCTTGCCAATCATGCTCGAGATACCCGGTTCGACGGCGCTATCGTCCTTCCGGATCACCAAACTTCTTGAACGCTTAAGAGCGCTCGATTCGGCCGTCACAAGTCTCGCTGCGGCGTTCGTGCATTTCGTCGATGCGGAGCGCGTGTTGAGCGCCGCGGAGACTGACATCCTCGAGCGGCTTTTGATCTACGGCGGCGGCGCACAAGCAAGTTCAGCATCGCGCGCCGGCCGACTCATACTCGTTGTGCCGCGCGCGGGCACGATTTCTCCCTGGTCGAGCAAGGCGAGCGACATCGCGCACGTGTGCGGACTGACAGCCGTACGGCGCATCGAACGCGGCATCGCCTATCACGTGCACTCCTCCGGCGGGCTCGATCGGCTGATGCTCGAGCGCCTCGCACCGGTGCTGCACGATCGCATGACGGAGATGGTGCTGTTTGATTCTGCGCAAGCGGCGCAGCTCTTTGAACACGCGGCGCCGCGGCCGCTCAAGCAGGTTTCGCTGCGCACGGGACGCGCAGCTCTCGAAGAGGCAAATGCTGAACTGGGGCTCGCTCTCTCCGCGGATGAGATCAACTATCTGCACGTAGCCTTCGCCCGCATGGGGCGCGATCCGACCGACGTTGAGCTCATGATGTTTGCGCAGGCCAACTCCGAGCATTGCCGCCACAAGATATTCAATGCGAGCTGGAGCATCGACGGGCAGGAACAGGAGAAATCCCTATTCGCCATGATCAAGAATACTTATGCGCGCAGCCCCTCCGGTGTGCTCTCGGCATATCGGGACAATGCCGCCGTCCTTGCCGGCGGCGTGGGCGTGCGCTATTTCGCACACCCCGGCAGCGGCATCTATCGCGGCGTCACCGAACCGATCGACATCGCCATCAAAGTCGAGACTCACAATCATCCGACTGCCATCTCGCCGTTTCCTGGCGCGGCCACGGGCTCGGGCGGTGAGATTCGTGACGAGGCTGCGACGGGCTTGGGCGCAAAACCCAAGGCCGGCCTCACGGGATTTTCCGTCTCGCATCTGCGCATTCCCGGGTTCGAGCGCCCGTGGGAGCGCCATTTCGGCCGGCCGGGGCGCATCGCCTCCGCTTTGGAGATCATGCTCGAGGGGCCGATCGGTGCGGCCTCCTTCAATAATGAGTTCGGGCGCCCCGCCATCTGCGGCTACTTCAGGACCTTCGAAGAGCATGCAGCGGGCGATTCAGCGGATCGCATGCGTGGCTATCACAAGCCCATCATGATCGCCGGCGGTCTTGGCAACGTGCGCCGCGCGCACGCCGCGAAGGGCGAAGTGCCCCTTGGCGCTCAACTCGTCGTGCTGGGAGGCCCCGCCATGTTGATCGGTCTGGGCGGTGGTGCGTCCTCTTCAATGGGCAGCGGCGCGAGCACGGCGGATCTTGACTACGCCTCCGTGCAGCGCGGCAACGCCGAAGTGCAGCGGCGCGCGCAGGAAGTGATCGATGCCTGCTGGGCGCTCGGACCTGCAAATCCCATCCTGCTCATTCACGACGTCGGCGCCGGTGGCCTATCGAATGCCATTCCCGAGGTCGTCGCGCACAGTGAGCGCGGCGCGCGCATAGAGCTGCGCTCAGTGCCGAGCGCGGAGAGCGGAATGTCGCCCATGGAAATCTGGTGCAACGAGGCCCAGGAGCGTTACGTGCTCGCCATCGCGGCGGTGCGGCTGCAGGAATTTGCGAACCTGAGCGCGCGCGAACGCTGTCCGTTCGCCGTCCTCGGCGCCGTCGATGCGACCGGGCAGCTCGTGGTCCATGACGCGCTCTTTGACAACGAGGCGGTCGACATTCCCGTTGGCATGCTGCTCGGCGGGACGCCGCGTATGCGGCGGCATGTGCGCAGCGTCCCCCCCGCAAACCGGCCCTTTGAGGGCGCGCACATCGATGTTCGCGAGGCGGCCTATCGCGTGCTGCGCTTTCCGGCGGTGGCCGATAAATCCTTTCTCATCACCATCGGCGATCGCACCGTGGGCGGTCTCATCAGCCGTGACCAGCTCGTCGGACCCTGGCAGGTGCCGGTGAGTGATGTCGCCGTGACGCTCGCTGACTATCATGGCCATGCGGGAGAGGCGATGGCGCTGGGTGAGCGCACACCGGTGGCGGTGCTCGACGCGCCCGCCTCGGGTCGGCTTGCGGTGGCGGAAGCGATCACCAATATTCTCGCTGCTGACATCGAATCACTCGCAAAGATCCGCCTGTCAGCAAACTGGATGGCGGCCTGCGGAGAGCCGGGTGAGGATGCGGCGCTCTATGCGACCGTGCGCGCCGTCGGCGAGGAGCTGTGTCCGCAGCTCGGCATTGCCATTCCCGTCGGCAAGGACTCGCTGTCCATGCAGACCACCTGGCGCGAGCGCGACGTCACGAAGAGCGTCGTCGCGCCGGTATCGCTCATCGTGTCGGCGTTCGCGCCGGTCGGCGATGTGCGGCGCACGCTCACGCCGGTGCTGCGCCGCGATTGCGGCGCTACATCGCTTTGGCTCATCGACATTTCGCATGGCAGAAATCGCCTGGGAGCGTCCGTTCTCACCCAAGTCTACGGCGAACTCGGCGCCGAGCCCGCTGACCTTGATAACGCGCATCTGCTCCTGCAGTTTGCAAGCGCGCTGGCCCGTCTCAAAGCGGCGGACCTCGTGCTCGCGTATCACGATCGCTCGGACGGGGGTCTCTTCACGACTCTTGTCGAGATGGCGTTCGCCGGACACTGCGGGCTTGAGATCAGCCTGCCGGAAACGCGCGGCGCGGCGCTCGAGCAGCTTTTTTCCGAGGAGCTCGGCGCGGTCATTCAGGTGCGCGTCAGCGATGAAGCGCACGTGGCGGCGCTCCTCGGAAGCCACGGCTTCGCCTCCCACGCCTTTCGCATCGGCGTGCCCGTGGTCGGCGGAGCGCATGCGATGCGGCTGCACATTGCCATTGGCGATCTCAAATTTGATGAGGCCTGGAGCGATCTCAAGCGTGCCTGGTCGGAAACGTCCTGGCAGATGCGTCGCCTGCGCGACGATCCTTCGTGCGCGGATGAAGAGTTTGCCGCCTCGACCCGCGAGGCGGATGCGGGGCTATCCGTTGCGCTGACATTTGATCCGCAGGAGGACATCGCGGCGCCCTATATTCTGCGTGGCGTTCGCCCGGCGATTGCGATCCTGCGCGAGGAAGGCGTCAACGGCCAGGTCGAGACGGCCGCAGTATTCGATCGTGCGGGCTTCGAAGCGCACGACGTGCACATGACGGACCTCCTTGACGGGCGGCGCGCGCTAGCCGGCTTCAAAGGGCTCGTCGCCTGCGGCGGTTTCTCCTACGGCGACGTGCTGGGAGCGGGGGAAGGGTGGGCCAAGTCAATTCTGTTCCATGCGGCGGTGCGCGAGGAATTCGCGCGGTTCTTCGCGCGCGCCGACTCCTTCGCGCTTGGCATCTGTAACGGCTGCCAGATGTTATCGGCCTTGAAGAGCCTCATTCCCGGGAGCGGACACTGGCCGCGCTTCGTGCGCAACGCGAGCGAGCAGTACGAGGCGCGACTTCCGCTGGTAGAGATTTGTCGCTCACCGTCGGTGCTGTTTGACGGCATGGTGGGATCCTACCTGCCGGTCGCGGTTGCGCACGGCGAGGGTCACGCGCAATTTGACTCCGCGGCCGCGGCCGAAGCCTGCGCGGCGAGCGGCCTTGTGGCCTCGCGCTACGTGCATCATGACTTGAGTGTCGCGACGACCTATCCGTTCAACCCGAGCGGCTCGCCCTTTGGGCTTGCGGCGCTGGCAAATGCGGACGGCCGCATCACCATCATCATGCCGCACCCGGAGCGCTCCTTCCGCTATGCACAGAATTCGTGGCGCCCGGCTGACAGCGGGGAATATAGCGGCTGGATGCGCCTGTTTCGCAACGCCCGGCGCTTCGTGGACTAGAGCTTATGCGTGCAACCCGACTGCGCTGAGTGCGGCGGCTTCTACGCAGGGCTGTTACCGCGCGCCAACAGCCTGGCGCGTGGTTTGCCGCACCTCGGGCCCGATCGCGATCCAGGCCTTGCGGATCTCTTCCAGGAGGTCCAATACCTCGGTGATGCAGGCCGTGTTGGTCTCGAGATTGGCACGCAGCAGCCGCCGGATCATGTAGTCGTACAGATCGCTCAGATTCTGGGCGAGAGTGCCGCCTTCGGCCATGTTTAGAATGCCGCGCAGCTCGCCAATGATCTTGACGCAGCTGTGCAGCAGCTTGGCCTTGCGCACCAGATCGCCGCGCTCGATGCAACTGCGCGCCACGCTCATGCGCTCCATCGCCGCGTCCATCAGCATCAATACGAGACCGTGCGAATCGGCGGCCGCGACGCCCCCGTGCACGGCGTTGCTCTGATAGGCGGCCATATTGGCGCTGCGAGAGTAGGCATTCATGACGCGACACTGCCTGTAGTCTTGGTCATGATGCGTTTAACGGCCGAAGCGGCGCGTACTTGAGGTGCGGCGTCGGCGTTGTGACTTAATTCGAGTTGCCGTTGCCCCCGACCTTGGGCAGATCAGAGAATGCCTGGGTGAGGTAGGCCGAAGTCGTTTGCAGCGATGAGAGGAGCGTGTTCAGCGCCGAGAACTGCTGCGTCATGCTCGCTGTGAGCGCGTTTTCCTCATTGGTGAGATTGGCACTTTGCTGTGTCAACGCGCTGTTCTGCTGGACGAGCGTCTGGCTATAGGAGTCGACCGGACCGCTGCTCGCGAGCGCAGAGGTCAGTTGCGTATTGAGCTGCGCGGCAATGCCATTGCTCGAGCTGAAGAGCTGGCTGACGGTACTGAAATTGCTCGACAGCGCGTTCTGCAGAGCGCTTGCGCTCAACGCCAGAGTGCCGTCGCTTTGCGTCGTGACGCCGATGCTCGCAAGCGAGTTGTCGCCCGATGACCCACCGCTGATGAGACCATGGACCACGTTGCCAATCTGGTTCTCAAGCCCGCTGAGAAGGGCGTTGCCCAGCATCGGGCCAGCGCTGCCTGAGCTTGCATCGTAGCCACCGAGGCTCGAGAACTGCCGCACCAGAGTATTGTAGGCGCCGACGAAATTGCTGATGTTGCTTGCGGCCGTCGCGGTATCGTCCGCGACCGTGACCGTCGCATTACTGGTCGCGGTGGTGATGGCAGCGAGACTGAGCGTGACGCCACTGATGGCGCCGGTGACGGTGTTGCTCGCGCTTTGGTAGCTGATGCCGGCGATATTCACGATGGCGTTTTGCGGAGCGGATGCCTGGGTGTAGATGCCGGAGGCGCTTGTGCTGTAGGCCAGCTGCGCAAGACCGCCATCGCCGCCGCTGGCGCTCACTTGGATCGTGTTGCCGGCGCCCGTCAAGGTCGAGGCGAGCACCAGATGCGCGCCGTCCAAGCCCTGCACGATAGTCGCCGTGATGCCGGGATTTCCCGTGGCGGAGTTGATCGCCGTGACAATTCCCGCGAGCGTGTTGTCGGTACTGTCGATCGCGACGTTGACGCTCTGTCCGCCGAGCGACAGGGTGAGTGTTCCCGTGCCGATGGTTGCATTGTTGCCGGCTGTAAAGGCGGTTGAGACCAGCTGCTGTGCTTGGGCGAGCTGCGAGATGCCGACGCTGTAGGTTCCCGCGACCGCGCTGGAATCTGCCGTGGCGGTAAACGCCGATTGATCGCTGCTCGTCGCGGTGAGCGCATTGAAGGAGGCCGGCGTGTCGAGCGCGGCGAGCGCGCCTTGAAAGGTCGAGAGTGCACTCTTCAAAGTGCCGAGCGCCGAAATCTGCGCGGTGACGGCTGCGGTTTGACTCGCGTTATTGGCAACTTGGTTGGCGTAGGTGGCGGTGACGAGCTGCGAGACCAGGGAGCTCACGTCGATCACCGAGCCGCCGGTGGCGCCGCTGCTCGAGCTGCTCGCGACGGAGACGACGGGCGTCGTCGGCGCAATGGTGGTCGTCCCTATGGTACTCATGTCATCTCCTGAAGGTCGTCCCCACGCCTATACGCTCCAGTCGAGTCGAAAATGACGAGGGCGAGGACCTTGCGGTCCTCGCCCCGACGTCATCTAGAGCGTAGACGGTTTCTGGCATCAGGCGAGCTTGCTCAGGAGTGTCAGCACGTTTTGCGGGATTTCGTTCGCCTGCGCCACCATCGCGGTGCCTGCCTGCTGCAGGATCTGCGCCTGGGTCAGCTGCGAGGTTGCCTGCGCGTAGTCCGTGTCCTCAATCGAGCTGCGGGCGCTGCTGAGGTTGGTTGAGGCAGTCTGTAGACCGGTGACCGCCGCCTGGAAACGTGCCTGGTAGGCGCCCAGCTGAGCGCCCGTAGCGTCGATCTGCTGCAGAGCCGCGTCGATCGACGTGATGGTCGCATTGGATGAGGCGACTGTGAGCACGTTGGTGTTGGCGATGGACGTGCCGGAGAGCGCCGAGACCGTGGTGGCAGCAGTCAATCCGGAGTTCGTGACTGTACCGCCGATGACCAGCTGGCCGCCTGCGGTGCCGGCATAGTTCACCTGATAGGTCGAAGTCTTCGTGCCCGCAGCGCCGACGCCCGTGCCCGCGGCTGTCAGGGTGCCCGTGTAGGCGAGCACGATGTTGGCGCCGGAGCTTGAGCTATTGGCGTTCGACAGGGAGATGTTGGCGCCGTTGTTGGTCGCCGTCACGCCTGTGGCCGCCGAGATTGCGTTGATTGCACTTGTCACATTGGCAAGGTCCGTCGCCTCGACTCCGCTGGTCGTGATCGTGCCTGTCGCGACACCGTTGATCGTGATGGTGCCGGTGAGGCCGGCAGCGCCCACGTACGCCGTGCCGGCGAGGTTCGTGGCAGCCGCGGTCGCCGTGACACCGGTGAGATCCGCCGCATTGATGGCCGAGGCCAGCGAATAGGCGTCGGTTGCAACCGTGCCCGTGCCGACCGCCGTGCCGTTGATCGTCAAAGCGGCAAGGTTCACCGTCGTTCCGCCGGTGAGCGCACCGCTCGTGACGCCGGCGGTGTAGGTCTGGCCGAGATTGGCGCTGCGGGCGCTTGCGATCGAGCCGATGGAGATGGAATCGCCGACATTGGCGCCCGTCTGGAACACCTGGCCCTGGAAGCTGCCGTCGAGCAGATTGACGCCGTTGAAGCTCGTGGTCGTCGCGACGCTGTCGATGTCGGCCTCGAGCTGCGTGACCTGGTCGTTGAGCGACTGGCGATCACTTGCGCTGTTGGTGGCGTTGAGCGACTGCACCGCCAGATCGCGAATGGTCTGCAGGTCGGTCGTGATTTCGCTCAGCGCACCGTTGGCGGTCTGCGAGAGCGATACGCCGTCGTTGGCGTTCTGTACGGCTTGGTTCAAGCCGTTGATCTGCGAGGTCATGCCGTTGACGATGGCGTAGCCGGCCGGATCGTCCGCGGCGGTGTTGATGCGCAGACCCGTGGAGAGCTGTTCCAGCGAAGTGGCAAGCTGGGTGCCCGAATTAGTGAGCGCGTTCTGCGCCACGAGTGAATTGACGTTGGTATCGAGGACTAATGGCATGGCCTGTGACTCCTGGTGTTTCGTTCAGACGCCGGACTCCAGTCCGTCGTTACCCGCGGCTTTCAACCGCTTGCAGTTCAGCCTCGTTATCGGTGCGAGCGGCATGAACTTGAACCCGGAGAGACAAAATCGATAAAAGTGCCAAATGCCTCACAATTCAGTCCAGGTAGTTGAAGAGGGAGAGCTTCGCAAGCGACGCATACGACTCCTGCGCGGCCTGCAGACCCACCTCCTCGGTGCTCAACTGCGTGGTCGCGGCGGTGTAATCGACATCGGAGAGCTGCGAAATCGAGGACTGCAGCTCCGTCTGGTCGCTCTGGGCGGTCGATTGCGAGGAGTTGATCGCATCGATGCGGGCACCGACCGAGGCCTGTACGTTGTCCACGTTGGTGATGGCACCGCCCAACTGTTCGAGGGCGCCGTTGATCTGTGTCGTGAGCTGCCCCTGATTAAGCGTTGTCGAACTGAGCGTCGTGATGAGATTCGACAAGGTCGAGAAGACGCTGGCGGCGCCGGCGGGGGCGAGCGTGAACGTATCTCCCGCCGCGGGCGCGCCGCTCACGGTCACCTGGACGCCGTCGAAGGCGATAGTTCCGGGACTTGTGTAGGTGCCCGAGGTGACGACTGCATCGGCGCTGTTGGTGACCTGGTACGCCGTCGGACTGGTGAAGGAGATGGTGTACGTTCCGGCAACCCAGGCGGCGGGGCTCGTGACGCTACCGGCGTCGATCGACCCGGTGCCGGTGTTGCTCGCGCCGGCCGCCGTGGTGAAGGTGCCGTTGCCCGCGGGATTGTTCATGAATACCGAAGCGCCGGTGTCGCCGGCGGAGATGCGCTGATCGGCGCTGATCTGGATCTGATTGACCGCATCCGCGCCAACATAGCTGACTGCATTGCCCGCCTGCGCAAAGGGTTGTGCCGAGCTCGCATAGCCGCCGAACAGATAGTTGCCGTTGCTGTCCGTGCTGTTGGCGATGCCGACGAGCTCCTGCAGCTGCTGTTGCAGCTGCGCGGCGATGTTCTGGCGCTCTGCGGCGGAGAGCGAGGAGTTGTTGGCCTGCACGGCAAGGTCCTGCGCGCTCTGCAGGACGGTTGTAGCCTGGGTCAGCGCCTGCTCCTCGAGCTTCATATTGGCCGAGGCGGCATTGCCGTTGGTGACGTATTGCTGGGAAGCGGAGAGCTCGACGTTGAGCTCATTCACCTGAGCCATGCCGGTCGGATTGTCGGCCGCGTTCTGGATCTGCAGGCCGGTGGAGAGCTCACTCTGCGTCTTCGCGATGGCGCTTTCGAGCGCCTGCATCTGTGCAACCGCGTCGTTCTGGAAGCCTACCGTTGAGATTCTCATGCTTGGCCGTCCGTGATCGCGGTGATAAGCGAGTTGAATACGGTGCTCGAGGTCTGAATCATCTGCGCACACGCCTGGTAGGCCTGCTGATACTGCAGCATGTTGGCGGCTTCCTCGTCGAGATTGACGCCGGACACATTGCTGCGCGCGTCCACCGCAGACTGATTCACCGTCTGCTGGGCGGAGGCGTTCGCTTGCGCCTGCTGCGTCACGACGCCTATCTGGCTGACGAGGTTGTTGGCGGCGCCATTCAGCGAAGTCGTACCGCCAACGAGCGTGGATGCCGACAGCGCGTCGATCATCGCAAACATGTTGCTGTTGTCGCCGCTATTGGCGGCAGAGTTGGGGCTTACCGTGAAGGTGTCGTGATCGGCCGGCGTGCCGGTGATGGTCACCTGTGCGCCATCGAAGGTAATCGGAGTGCCGCTTGTGTAGGTGCCCGAACTCACCACGGCATCGGCGCTATTGAGAACCTGGTAGGCCGTCGCGCTCGTGAACGAGATCGTGTAGCTGCCCGCGACGTAGGTGCTGGGGTTAGTCACGCCGGCGGAGGAAACCGCACCCGTGCCCGTATTGGCCGTTCCGGCCGCCGCCTGAATGAGAGAGGCCGCCGCAATTTGCGCCGGATTCGTGAGCTGCACGGCAAGCCCGGCGGTCGCTGCCGCAGTCGGGCGGATGACATAGCTGTCACCATTCGCCGGAGCGCCACTCACCGTGATGGACAGGCCGGCCGCCTGGAAAGGATCGGCGCTCGTGCCCGTTCCGGTCATGGCGACCGACTGTCCGGTGGTCGAGTCCGTGAGCTGCCAGGTGCCACCGGTGTATTGAAGTTGGTAGTCGTCACTCGTGAGCGCGCCCAAATTAGTGCGTGTGACGGCAAGCGTTGAGCTACCGGTGTTGTTCGCATCCGGCAGCGTCTGCACCGCGCCGACGCTGAACATCGCCTGCCCCTGCGCACCAGTGAGATCCATACCCGACTGCTGCTGCTGGTTGACGATCGTCGCCAGGCCCACGCTGATGAGCCCGAGCGCATTCTGCGCAGGATCGAGGATCTGACTTTTCGCAGCGAGGAGGCCACCCAGGCTACCGCCGCTGATCTCGGACGTGATGTTGGCGGTACTGCCGCCGCTGCCGACGAGCGAGATATTGAGACTCGACGCATCGTAGGGGTCTGGTGTCGTCGTGAGCTGCTGGGCGGCATCGCCGAGCACGAGTGGCTGCCCGTTGCCGATGAACACGTCGAGCGCACCGTTGCTCTCGGGCACCGTATTGACGTTGACGTATTGACTCAACTGATCGATGTCCGCGTCGCGCTGATCGAGAAGCTGGTTCGGCGATGCCCCGGAGCCTGCTGCGGCGATCTGTTGATTGAGCGTTGCGATGTTGCTCGCGAGCGTATTGACCTCCGCGACGCCGGTGCTGATCTGCGATTCAACGTCGCTGCTGTACTGCGAAATCTGCGAGTCGTACGACTGCAGCTGCTGCGTGAGCGCCTGCGCGTCGCTGAGCAGCGTCTGGCGCTGGGCGGTGGAGGAGGGCGAGTTCGCGACAGTCTGCAGCGCATTGACGAAGTTCTGCAGAGTGGCGGTAAGGCCGGTGCCGGAAGCGCTCAGCATGTTGTCAATCTGCGCAGCTTGCGTGGCAAAGGTGTTGAAGCTCGAGTAGCTTGCCTGGGAGGAACGCACTTGCTGGGCGAGGAGTTCGTCGTAGGCGCGCGTGATGCCGGACACCTCCACGCCACCACCCACGTAGCCCGTGCCGAGACTTTGACCCTGTGCCTCCGACAGATTGGTCGTCTCGACGCTGTAGCCCGCCGTGTCGACGTTGGTGACGTTCTGGCTTGTGGTGTCGAGAGCCTCCTGAAAGGCGAGCAAACCTGACACGCTCGTAGTGAGAAGATCGGCCATGGTTCAGCTCTTCAGAGTAGGTCCGGCGTGGGGGTGATCGGCAGATTGCTCGCAGACTTGAGCGCGGGCGCCTGCGCCTCCAGCGAGCCTGCGATGGCAGCGATCTTGCGGGCGTAATTGGGATCGGTCGCATAGCCGCCTTGCTGCAAGGCAGTGGCGAAGGCGCGCGTGTCACTGCCGGTGTTGAGCGCCGCGGCGTAGCGCGAGCTGCCGCGCAGCAGGGCCACATAGTCCTGGAAGCTCGCGGTCGCGGAGTCGTAGCTTCGAAATTGACCGACCTCGCTCACCGCAGCGCCGTTCTCGTACTCGGTCGTGCGCGCGCTGACCGGGCTGACCGCGCCGACGGCGCTGCCGGCCTTCACGCCGAAGAGATTGTTGCTCGAGCGGCCGCTCGCGTCGCGCGGCATGGCTTGGCCCCAGTTGGTCTCGAGCGCCGCCTGCGCGATGAGGTGGCGCGGATCGACGCCGAGCTCCTGCCCGGCTTCCTGCGCCTGGGGCAGGAGCTTGCTGACGAAGTCGGCGCGCTGCGCGGGGCTTGCGCTGGCGGGACCTGCGGCGGCGCCGGCGCTGGGCGTGGCGGAGCCGGCAGCTGCCGCTGGCTTTGCCGCAGATTGCGCGCCGGCCGGTGCAAGGCCGGTGCGCTGCAGCTGCTGCACGAGCATGTCCGCAAGGCCAAGGCCGCGGCCGCGCGTAATGTCTACCGACAGCTGATCATCGAACATGCCCTGGTAGAAGTCCTGCTGATCGCTGCCCAAAAGTTTGTCGCCGAAATTGGCATCGCGCATGCTCTTAATCATCATGCGCGCGAAAATCGCCTCGAATTGGCGCGCCGTCTCGCGCAGCGCCTTCGGATCCTGGTTCTCAGCCCCGCGTTTGAGCGCATCCAGCCCCGAGAAGTCGGCGTACGTTTTGACGTCGGGGACGGGCGCGGTCATATGACAATGAGTTCGGCGCGCAGGGCGCCGGCTTCCTTGAGGGCTTCCAGAATCGCGACCAGATCGCCGGGCGCCGCGCCGACCTGATTCACGGCGCGCACGATTTCGTCGAGATTGACGCCCGCCTTGAACACAAACATGCGCGACTCGCCCTGCTGTACATCTAAGGAGCTGCGCGGCGTCACCACGGTCTCGCCGTTCGAGAATGCATTGGGCTGGCTCACGTCCTGGCGCTCCGTGATGGTCACGGACAAGGAGCCGTGCGCGACGGCCGCCGGCATGACCCGCACATGCGAGCTGATGACGACCGTCCCGGTGCGTGAATTCACAATGACGCGCGCCGGCGCCTCGCCGGGCTCGATCTCCATACCTTCAATCTGCGAGATATAGGCGATGCGCTGATTGGCGTCCGCGGGAGCGACAACCTTGATGGACACCCCATCGAGCGCCTGCGCCGTGCCGCCGCCGAGAGTCTTGTTGATGCCTTCGGCGAGCCGCGCGGCAGTGGTGAAGTCCGGAGTATTGAGATTGAGCACGAGAAAGGCAGTGCCGGCAAAGCTCGTCGGCACTTCGCGCTCGACGATGGCGCCGTTCGGAATGCGGCCGCTGCTCGGCACGTTGACCGATACGCGCGAGCCGTCCTTGCCGTTCACGCCGAAGCCGCTCACCACCAGGCTCCCCTGCGCAAAGGCATACACTTCTCCGTCGAGACCGCGCAGCGGCGTCATCAGCAGAGAGCCGCCGCGCAGGCTGCCGGCGTTGCCGATCGAGGAGACCGTGACATCAATCGTCTGCCCGGTCTTGCTGAAGGGCGGCAGCTCCGCATGGATGGTGACCGCGGCTACGTTCTTCAGCTGCGGATTGGTGTTCGGCGGAATGGTCACCCCGAACTTGGCGAGCATGTTCAAGATGCTCTGAATGGTGAAAGGTGCCTGGCTCGTCTGATCGCCGGTACCGTCGAGACCCACGATGAGGCCGTAGCCCACGAGTTGGTTGGCGCGCACCCCGGCGACCGTGGCGATGTCCTTGATGCGCTCGGCGTGCGCCGGCGCTGCCAGCACGATCGCGATGGATATGGCAAGCGCCACCCACTGCAGACGGGTATAGAGCGCATTTTTTTTCATTGGCGACATGGGTAGTCTCTAAAAGGGCATCAAGGGGGAATTGAAGAAGCGCGACAGCCAGCCCTGCGCGTTTACGTCAGCAAGCGCTCCCTTCGCGCCGTAGGAAATCGTCGCGTTCGCGACTTGGGAGGAGGAGATCGTGTTGTCCGGAT
>Ga0302324_100000716_pt1 | contig 83899 bp, 84 predicted proteins | sample Palsa_T0_1_FD_201949 | JGI IMG/M metagenome (GOLD analysis project Ga0302324, IMG submission 201949) | Peat permafrost microbial communities from Stordalen Mire near Abisko, Sweden - Palsa_T0_1 | ecosystem: Environmental > Terrestrial > Soil > Palsa > Peat permafrost | place: Sweden: Abisko...
TCGGCGTCGGAGTCGACGTAGTCCCACCCGAGCCGCGCCGCCAGGAGCCGGCCCACCGTGGTCTTCCCCGCACCCATCATGCCCACGAGCAGGATCCGCTCCGGCGCCGACGATCCGCTCATGGCGAAAGGGGCACGGCAGCCGGCGCCGCCGACGGTGTGCTGCCCAGGGAGGCGACGAACCCATCCCGGTTGCGGATCAGCTCGGCCAGCGAGTCGCCGCCGAACTTGCGGAGGGCCTCCGTGGCCAGCACCAGCGCCATCATCGTCTCGGCGACCACGCCCATGGCGGGCACCGCCGTCACGTCGGTGCGCTCTCGGAAGCTCACCGTGGACTCCTTGGTGACCACGTCGACCGTCTCGAGGACGGGGCGGTTGAGGGTGGCCAACGGCTTCATGGCCACGCGCGCCACCATCAGGGCCCCGTTGGAGATCCCGCCCTCTATCCCGCCGGCCCGGTCGGTGGGACGCACGTACCCCACCTGCGGATCGTAGGTGATGGCGTCGTGCGCGTCCGAGCCGCGCCGCGCCGCGTTGTCCCACCCATCGCCGATCTCGACGGCCTTGACGGCCTGAATGCTCATGAGCGCCTGGGCCAGGAGGGCGTCGAGCTTGCGATCCCAGTGCACGTGGCTGCCCAGGCCGACCGGGACGCCGTAGGCGAGAACCTCGGCCACGCCGCCCAGCGAGTCGCCCACCTTGGCGGCGGCCTTGACGGCGGCGATCATCGCCGTCTCGGCCGAGGGATCGAAGCAGCGGACCGCGCTCGCATCGACGCGGTCCAGGTCGTCCGGCCCCGGGCGGGGGCTCCCGGCCGGCGTGGTGGCCTCGCCCAGGCCGACGACGTGGCTCACCACGCTCACCCCGATGTGGGAGAGGAGGAGCTTGGCCAGCGTGCCCGCGGCCACGCGCGCCGCCGTCTCCCGAGCAGACGCCCGCTCGAGGACGTCACGCGCATCGTCGAACCCGTACTTCAACATGCCCGGGAGGTCGGCGTGACCGGGACGGGGCTGGGTGAGAACCGAGCTCGGACGACCCGGTTCGGCGGACATCTCTTCGGTCCACTTGGGCCACTCGGAGTTGGCGATGACGATGGCCACGGGCGAACCGAGCGTCCTCCCGTGGCGGACCCCGCCGAGAAGGGTGATCTCATCGGCCTCGAAGCGCATGCGGGGGCCGCGCCCGTAGCCCAGTCGACGCCGCGCCAGCTCGCCGGCTATATCGGCCGCCTGCACCGGGAGACCGGCCGGGAGCCCCTCGATCGTGACCACGAGGGCGCGACCGTGCGACTCGCCGGCGGTGAGATAGCGCAACACGCACTCACGCTAGTTGACGGCTATGGGCCGCTAGTTGACGGCTATGGAACCTCCGGGGCTGCTGATCGACGCCGATCTCCCGCCGCGCTGACCGGGTGGCGCAGCGGACGGCACGGCGTCGACCAGGCCGAGGTAGGACGCGGCGGCCGGATAGTCGTGCTCCTGGGGCTGGTCGGTCCAGTGCTCGGTGGGTTGCCCGTCGGCCTTCCCCGAGCTGCTTTTCTTGGACCCTGAACGGTTCTTCTTGGCCATGGAGACACCCTTTCAGCCGGCCCGCACCCGAACGACCTCCGGGCCGGCAACGAGGATGGGGCAACGGCCAACCTAGTCCCGTCGGTTCCCCGCAACGTCTCGACCGGCGCGAACATCGAGGATGTGGACGCCAATGCCGTGATCGCCGCGCTCGACCTCGCACCCCACCCCGAGGGCGGTCACTACCGCCAGACCTGGATCGACGCCGCCGGCTCGGCCATCTACTACCTGCTGCGGGACGGGGAGCGCTCGGCCTGGCACCGCGTCAGGGGTCGGGCCGAGATCTGGCACCACTACGCCGGCGCGCCGCTCGAGCTGCGCATCAACGGTTGGAGGCCCGACGACGACGGGGCGACTTCCACCGTGCTCGGTCCCGATCTGGCCGCCGCTCAGCGACCGCAGGCCGTGGTCCCCGCCGGCGCCTGGCAGTGCGCCCGGACCCTGGGGGCGTGGTCACTCGTCGGCTGCACCGTGGCGCCGCCGTTCACGTTCGAGGCGTTCGACCTGGGACCCGGCTGAGTTGATCAGCCCCCCGCTCGGTCGCTCAGCCCGGCACCCGATCAGCTCAGTAGTACGGGTTCTCCCCGCCGCCGTGGTCGGTGACGTCGACCACGCGGGTCAGCTCGGTCACCTCTTCGAGCAGGGTGGTCTCGATCCCCTGCTTCAGGGTCATCTGCGACATGGCGCAACCCTGGCAGCCGCCCGAGAGGCGGAGGTAGGCGACACCCTGCTCGGTGTCGAGCGCCAGCAGGTCGGCCCGGCCGCCGTGACTGGCGATGGAAGGATTGACCAGCTGCTCCAAGACGCTGACCACCCGCTGGGCCAGGGGGCCGGTGATCCCCGCGGCCAGGACTTCGGGAGGAACACCGGGCGAGCGCTCCTCGGGGGTCGGCGTGTTGGGGTTGACCAGCACCAGCCCGCCGTCCCCCTCGTCGGACCACTCGAGGCGGGCGCCGCGCAGGCGCTCGACGCTTCCGGCCGGCACCACCACCTGCACGTCGTCGTCGGCATACACCTCGTCCTCCTCGCCGGCGTCGGACGCGGCCTGGAAGAAGAGGTCGTAGACGAAGGACCCGTCCTGGACGCCGCGCACCTCCAGCCACAGGGCCAGGCCGCCCGACTCGGACTGCTCGTCGCGCGCCTCGCGGACGATGCGGTGCGCCTCGGGGGTCAGCGACACGATCGGTGTGGTGGTGGTCGTTGTTTCGGCGGTAGTGGCCATGGAAAGGAGTCTACGGCCTGGGAGACGCCGACCGGCCACACCACCACCCGGCTGACCTCCATGGGCTGAGGTTGTATCGTCCTTGTCGTGCCGCGACCCCCCGACGACACCCGCGAGTGGGTCAGCTTCGAAGACGAGGGGGAGGAACGGACCTGGGTCTTCGACGTCACCTTTCTCACCAGTAATTGGAAGTGCATCTTCGGGGAGGGCTGCCAGGGCGTGCTCACGGGTCCCGCGCCCGAGCTGGTGCAGGGGTGCTGCAGCTACGGCGCCCACATGATCGACAAGAAGGACGCCCGGCGCGTCGAGAAGATCGCCAAGACGCTGACCGCCCGCGAGTGGCAGAACCACGGCACCAAGAAGCCGGTGATCCACACGAACAAGCACGGGGAGCTCGTCACCACGTTGTACAAGGACGCCTGCATCTTTCTCAACCGCCCCGGGTTCGAGGCGGGACCGGGCTGCGCCCTCCATCTCGCCGCCCTCGGCCGCGGCATCGCTCCGCTCGAGTACAAGCCCGAAGTCTGCTGGCAGCTTCCCCTGCGCCGCGAGGACCAGGTGGAGGACGACGGCCACGTGATCTCCACCATCCGCCAGTGGGACCGACGCCACTGGGGCAAGGGTGGTCTGGAGTTCCACTGGTGGTGCACCGAGGACCCCGAGGCCTTCGTCGGCACCAAGCCCGTCTACGAGGAGATGAGGGCCGAGCTCATTGAGATGGTGGGTGCCGCCGTCTTCCAGCGCCTCCTGGCCTACCTGCGCCAGCGGGACGAGCTACGCGAACAACGGGTCGCGCTCCCCCACCCGGCTGTCCGCAAGAAGCGCCCGGGCAACGCTCAGTCGTTAAGCGGATCATCCTCCGCGTAGGAGGGCGCGGGCGTCGACCCCAGGATACGGTCGTACGTATCCTCCTCGGCCAGACACCACGACGCGTGGACGTCGTCCGGTTCGGCGCCGCACTCCACGCACCGCGCGGTGGACTCCGTCGCTGATCGTTTCAAGCTTCGCGCCTCTTCAAACCGGCGGTGGCGTCCCTTTTTCACGAGAACTCCTTGTCAAGCGGGGACCGGACAACCGCGTCCCGCCCCTTGATGCAGCCGTACAGCCGTACACCGATCCCGGCCGCCGATACAGTGTAGTGGCTGCGGCGTTGTCCCTGTTCTCCCCGTGGGCAGCCGCGGTTCTCGCCGTCCGTCCTCCCGGTGGGCAACCACGGTTCTCACGCGGTTCTCAGCCGCACCCGCGGTGCTTCGTGCGGGCATCCTCTGTCCGTCACCTGACACCGAGGCCCTCCACCCGGCACTCCCCCCGGGGGCGGTGCAGCGGATCCGCCTACGCTTGTGGTCGTGTTCGATCCCGAAGAGATGGTGGCCCGGTTCCGGCAGCGGGCCGAAGCGGTCCGCACCCGCGGCATGCCGCCCCTCGAGGGTCCCGAGCGTCAGCGCTTCCGTGAACAGGCCCAGCGCGACTACGCGGACTACGCCATGATCGGCGACGCCGAGGCCGAACTGGTCGACGGCATTCTCACCCTGCGGATCGATCTGCGACCGAAGGACGCGGAGGGCGGCTCGGGCTAGCCGCGGGCTAGCCGCCGTAGTGCATCCTCGTGTCCTCCATGCGGAGCACGTCGGCCGGTTCCCCCCCGACCTCCTCCACCTCTCCGATGTAGAGGGTGTGGCTGCCGAGCTCCTCGTGTCGGACCACCGCGCAGCGGATGTAGCCCGCCGATGTCGCCAGTACGGGGAGGCGGGACGGGCCGACCTCGCGCACCTCACGCCCGGACAGGGCGGTCACGGTCCCCTCGGCTGAGCGGACCACCTCGTGCACCGGCTTGACGAAGCGGCGCACCACGTCCTTGTCCTGCCGCGAGAGGAGGCACACCGTAAAGGCACCCGAACGGTCCACCAGGCCGGCGGTCACCGACTCGGCCTCCACCGCCACCGCCACCAGTTTGGGCTCGAGGCAGACCTGCACCACCAGGTTGGCCGTCATGAGGTTGACCGAGTCCTCGAAGCGGCTGCCCACGAGGTAGAGGCCCGTGGGCAAGGCCCACAGCACGCGGCGGCGATGGCGGTCCCGCTCGTCGTCCGTGTCGTCCGTGTCGTCCGTGTCGTCAGGAGCGTCAGACGCCCCTTCGGGCTCGTGTTCGCCGGTCATCCGAAGATGCTCGTGGGGGCGTTGTTGGTCGTCGTGGTCGTCGAGGGGAGCACGCCGTCGATCGACTGGATCCGTATGAGCGCACGTTCGTAGAGCAGGTCCGCCCGCTTGGCGGACGCTTCGGCCTTGGCCAGCAGCTTCTTGTTCGTGCTCCCGGCGTTGTAACAGTCGGTGGCCGCCGTGCCCTCCAGCCCGTAGGCGGACGACAACCAGTCCGTCACGGTCGGATCGGGGGTGGGGAGCTCGTCGTTGGCCGTGTCGGCGTCGTCCTCCATCGTGCCGCAGGCGGCGTGGACCGCCTTGGTCCCGTTCGGCACGACCTTGGGGATGCGCGCGTTGTCGGCCACCAGGGTGCCGATGTCCTCGCCCAGGCCGGTGCCGCGCACCCACACCGACAGCCGGTGTGCCGGGGAACCCATCTGGTCCTCGCCGGCGCACGAGGCCGCGCCGGCGCCGAGGAGGACGACGAGGGCGGCGGTCAGGATGCGCCTTTTCACTCCGGGCCTGCACGCAGGACGTGGATCTCACGCGGACCCTTGCGCACGACGATGTAGCGGTCGTGCAGGAGGTCGTGGGGACCCAGCTCCCGAGCGGCGTCGGTCTCGCGCAGGTTGTTGACGTAGGCGCCTCCCTGCTCGATCGCCCGGCGCGCCTCCTTGCGCGACCTGACCAGACCGCTGCGCTCCAGCGCGTCGACGAGGGACAGCCCGTCGGCGACGGCCTGCCGGGAGACCTCGGTGGTCGGCGCGTCCCGGGTGATGGCCACGAGCATCTCCTCGCTGAGCGCGGCGATCTCCTCGCCGAACAGCGCTTCGGAAGCCTCGACGCAACGAGCCGCTTCCGCCTCCCCGTGGACGAGACCGACGACCGCGCCGGCCAGCGCCCGCTGGGCGGCGCGGCGCCCGGGATGCTCGGCCGTCTCGGCGTCGAGCGCCTCGATCTCCTCGTGGGACAGGAAGGTGAAGAAGCGCAGATAGGTACCGACCATGGCGTCGGGGGTGTTGACGAAGAACTGGTAGAGGGCGAACGGGCTGGTGCGGTCGGCGCTCAACCAGACGTTGCCCGTCTCCGTCTTGCCCAACTTCGTCCCGTCCTCCTTGAGGACCAGCGGTGTGGTCAGGCCCCACACCACGTCGCCGCAGACCTTGCGGACGAGGTCCACCCCCATGGTGATGTTGCCCCACTGGTCGCTGCCCCCTATCTGCAGGTCGCAGCCGTAGTCGACGTGGAGGCGGAGGAAGTCGTAGGCCTGCAGCAGCATGTAGCTGAACTCCGTGTAGGAGATCCCCTGGTCGGGACGGTCGAACCGGCTCTTCACCGACTCCTTGGCCACCATCTGGTTGACGGTGAAGTGCTTTCCCACGTCGCGCAGGAAGTCCAGCGTGCTGAGCGTGCCCAACCAGGCGCTGTTGTCGAGGAGCAGCCCGTCGGACAGGTCCACGAACAGCGCGAGCTGGGAGCGGATCCCCTCGAGATAGCCGTCGAGCACCTCACGGGTGAGCAGTGCCCGTTCGTCCTGCTTCCCCCCCGGGTCGCCGATGAGCCCGGTGCCACCTCCGGCCAGGGCGATGGGCCGGTGGCCGGCCAGCTGGAACCGGCGCAGGGTGCAGAGCTGCAGCAGGTTGCCGACCCCGAGACTGTCGGCACTGGGGTCGAATCCGGCGTAGAGGGTCAGTCCCCCGGCGTCGAGGCGACGGAGGAGCGCGGGGTCGGTCACCTGGTGGATCAGGCCCCGAAAGGCGAGGTCCTCCGAGAGCGTGGGCATGACCAAACCTTGCCATACCCCACTAGCCTGGTGACCGCATGAACCCACCGTTGCCGATCGACGGTGTGCTTCCTCCCGATCTCCAGGGGACGCTGGTCCGTATCGGCCCGGGCGACCCCGCCGGCGGCGGCCACACGGGCGCGCTGCACGGGATAGAGCTCCGCGATGGGGTGGCTCTCGGATGGCTCAGCGCACCGTCTTCCGCCGACGCCAACGTGTTCTGGCACGCCGGCAAGGTCCTGGCCCTGGCCGAGGCCGGCCTCCCCCAGCAGTTCTCCCGCGCGCTCGAGCCCGAGGAGTTCGACGGGGGCCTGACGGTCCCCATCGCCTCGCACGTCCACCGGGACGCCGCCACCGGGGGCCGGGTCCTCTTCGGGTTGGAACACGCCACCGAGACGGCCGCCCCGTACCTGCGCATCGGCGAGTGGGACGCGTCCGGCGCACTCATCCGGCGCATGGAAGTCCAGCTGGAGCGGGCCACGTGGCAGCACGACCTCGGCGTCACGGCCCGCCACATCGTCTTCATCGAGTCGCCCACCGAGTTCTCCGAGGCCCTCGTGGCCGGGACCGACGGCGACCACGAAGAGGCGCCGGGGCACCACCCGGCCGTCCCGTTCCGCTGGACACCGGGATCGCCCTGCTGGGTGGGAGTGGTCGACCGGGAAGGCGACGGTTCGGGCGTGCGCTGGCTGCGGGCCGATCCGTGCCTGGTCACCCATGTGCTCCACGCCCATGACGACGGGGACGCGGTGGTGCTCTACGTCTGCCGCTACGAGGTCCCCGAGGAGGGGCAGCCCGTCGACCTGGGCGTCTCGGTGGTGGGCCCGGCCGGGATCGGGATGAGCCTGATCGGCCGGGGGCTCCCGGTCCTCGAACGCTGGCGGATCGAAGGCGAGCGTCTGCAACGGACCCAGATCGACGATCGGATGATCGAGTACCCGACGTCGGACCCCGCCGGTGAGGGAGGACCCTTCCGCTACGGCTACGGCGTGGAGGTGGCCCCCAGCGTCGACACCGGCCTCGACCGGGAGGTCGACCACCTCGGCCTCCTGCGCGTCGACGTCGCCCGCGACGAGGTGGCGGCGTGGAGCCCCGGGCAGTACCGGACGGCGAGCGAGCCGCTCTTCGTGCGGGCCGTCGATGGGAGAGCCGACGACGAGGGGTGGCTGCTCAGCGTGGTCCACGACGCCACCAGGGATGCCAGCGACATCTACGTGCTCGATGCCTCCTCGTTCGGCCGCCGACCGCAGGCCGTCATCCATCTCCCCTCCCTCCTGCCGTTCCGCAGCCACGGGACCTGGGTGGGAGCCGACCGCTACCGCTGAGAGCGGCCTTCACGCCAGCGCGTGCCGGACCGCCTGGTTGACGGCGTCGTGCAGCGCGACGTTCTGCACCCGGTCCGGCACCCTCACCCGGATCACCGTCGGACCCGACGCGGCGTCGAGAGCCGCCTGCAGTTGCGCTGCCGTCACGACCTCAGATGTCTCGATCCCAAAGCCGCGGGCGACGTCGCCGACGTCCGATGACGGGGGTGTACCGAAGAGCAGCTCGAACCGGTCTCTTGCCAGCACCTCGGCTTGGGGGAGGAACGAGAAGATCCCGCCTCCTCCGTTGTCCAGCACGACAAACGTGCAGGGGACGTCGGGCAGGTTGACCAACCCCGACACGTCGTGGAGGAAGGCGAGGTCCCCGAGGAGCGCGACCGTCGGCCGACCCGACGCGGCGATGCCCGTGGCGGTCGAGACCACCCCGTCGATCCCGTTGGCGCCCCGGTTGGCCTTCACCGGCGGCGGGGACGGCAACGCCGGGGCGAACCACTCGAGATCGCGCATGGGCATGGACGCCGACACCATGATGGTGGCTCCGGACCCGGCGGCGTGCCGGGCGACGATCCGGGCCGCCAGTGGCTCGCTGAGGCCGTCTCCGAGCGCCCGCTCTATGGCCGCTTGAGCCGTCGCCTCGTCGGACCGCCACTGGGCCAACCATGCGGGATCGGTGACGTGGGGCGAATCGAGGGCGGCGGCGATCCAGCTGTCGCCGGTCACATGGTGGAACTCGGTCACCACGCGGCCGGGGTCGGTCCACTGCCACCACGGATCGACCCCGATCACCCGCGCACCGTGGTCCGCCGCGGCGGCGACGTACTCGCCGAGGGCTTTGGAGAGCCATGTCCCCCCGAGCAACACCACCGTCTCGGGCAGCGCGGGCTGAGTGCGCACGATGGCGTCGGCGGCGGCGACGGTCCCGGGCACCCGGCACCCCGACCGGGGATCGGCCAGGACGGGCCACCCCAACCGCTCGCCCAACGCCAGGAGCCGGCCCGGGTCGCCCGAGGCTCTCGCGCCGGCGACGATCAGCCCGCGGCCACCCAGTCCCGGGTCGGGCGGCGCCACGACGACCGGGAGGGGGACGACGACCGGGCCCCGCGGCTCGGGCAGCGGGCCGGCCTCGCCGACGAGGGGCTCCCGGAAGGCCAGGTTGAGGTGTACCGGCCCGGGACCGAGTGGTCCGCCCCGGGCCTCGGTCATCGCCCTCTGCGCCAGCGACCTCCACGATCCGGCCTGTGACTCCTCGGGCACACCCGGGTCGCAGGACCATCGGGTCGAGGTGGTGAAGAGGCCGATCTGGTCGATGGTCTGCGGGGCGCCCACGTGGTGGAGCTCCGGGGGGCGGTCCGCCGTGCACACGATGAGCGGCACCCGCCCCTGGTGCGCCTCCACCACCGCCGCGTGGAGCTCGACGGCCGCCGTACCGCTCGTGACGCAGACGACGGTCGGGGCCCCGGTGGCCAGGGACAGCCCGAGGGCGTAGAAGCCGGCACTCCGCTCATCGAGGCGCACATGGGCACGGAGCCGTTCGGCCAGGGCCAGGGCCATCGGCGTCGACCTCGACCCGGGGCAGATCACGGCGTCGGTGACACCGCCCCTGACCCACTCGTCGACCAGGGTCGCGGCGAAGGTGGCCTGTACGCTCACGCGCCGTGCCACTCCACGTCGAACTGCGCGGCACCGGTCCACCCCTGGTCCTGCTGCACGGGTTCACGCAGACGGCGCGCCTGTGGGGCCCGGTGGGCGACGGGCTGTCGCAGGATCACACCCTGGTCGGCGTCGACCTCCCGGGTCACGCCGGGTCGGACACGGTACGCGCCGATCTGCCCGAGACGGCTGCCCTGGTGCGGGAGGCCGTCACCTCGGCGATCGGGGCGACGCCGTGCGACCTGCTCGGCTACTCGCTCGGTGCCCGGGTGGCCCTGCACGTTGCCACGGGAAGCGATCTGGGCATCCGCCGCCTCGTGCTGATCGGCGCCACCGGCGGGATGGAGGACCCCGAGGCGCGCCGGCGGCGGCGGCAGGCCGACGAGGCCACGGCGGCCGCGCTCGAGGCATCGGGGGACGTCGACGGGTTCATCGATCAGTGGCTCAAGGGGCCGCTCTTCGCCCAACTGGCCGAGGCGGCCCTCGCGCCCGAACGGCGGCGCAACACCGCCGCCGGGTTGGCGTCGAGCCTGCGGCTGGCCGGGACCGGCACGCAGGTGCCGTTGTGGGACGACATCCCCGGGCTGTCCGTGCCGCTGCTCGCACTGGCCGGGTCCAATGACACGCGCTTCGCCGTGCACGCGCTCCGCCTCGCCCGGCTGGCGCCACGCGGCTACGCCACACTCATCCCCGGTGGCGGCCACGCCGTGCACCTGGCGCGACCGGATCTCGTCGGGCGTCATCTTCGCCACTGGCTCGCTACGGCCTGACGAGGAGCAGCCCGATGGTGAGGAGGCCACCCGTGACGAGTTGCAGCCGGGCCGTGGCCGCCAGCATGGGGAGGAGCTCCCTCCCCTTGGCATCGCTCAGCGCCAGGCGCACGGGCCGAACGGCCAACGGCGCCGCCGCCAAGGCGATCAGCGACCAACCGCGATAGTGCTGCAGTACGACCAACGAGAGCGCCACCGCGACGAGGGTGGTCACATAGAGGAGGCCGGCGCGCGCGCGACCGAGCCGAGCGGCCAGGGTCATCTTGTTGGTCTCCCTGTCGGTCTCTATGTCGCGCAGGTTGTTCGCCTGTAGGAGGGCCGCAGCGAGCAGCCCGACGGGAACCCCCGCCCACAGCGCGAACGACCACGGGAAGCGGTAGCCGGACACGTGCTGCACGTAGGCCGATCCGGACGTGGCCACCAGACCGAAGAAGACGAAGACGAGGAGCTCGCCCAGTCCGAGATAGCCGTAGGGGTGCCTGCCCCCGGTGTAGGCCCAACCGGCGAGGCCGCACAAAAGGCCGATGGGGATGAACCACAGGGTCACCCGTACGGCCAGAACGAGGCCCGCCACACCCGACACGCCGAAGGCGACGAGTGCCGCCGTCTTGACCTGCCGGACGGACGCCAGCCGGCCGGCGACGAGTCGCACGGGGCCCACGCGCACCTCATCGGTGCCGCGCTCCCCGTCGGCGTAGTCGTTGACGTAGTTGGTGCCGATCTGCAGCCCGAGGGCGACCACCAGCGCCAGCAGTGCGTTGACGGCGGAGAATTGATGACCGGCGGTCACGCCCTCGACGCTCGGCCGGCCGTTGGTGACGCCCGTCATGACGAACGCATGCCCGCTGGCCACATACCCCACTGCCGTTCCCACCGCCACCGGGACGACGGCCGCCGGCAAGGTCCGTGGGCGCGCGCCGGCCACCCATAGGCGCATCGGGGTCTTCATGGACGCCGTGGAAACTTGGAGAAGTCGGGGCTCCGGTGCTCGACGAAGGCGTTCCGACCCTCCTGCCCCTCCTCCGTCATGTAGAAGAGCATGGTGGCGTCACCGGCCAGCTGCTGCACGCCGGCCAGGCCGTCGTCGGCCGCGTTCATGCCCGCCTTGATCATGCGCAGGGCGATGGGCGACAGGGTCAGGATCTGCCGGCACCAGGCCACCGTCTCCCGCTCGAGATCCTCGAGGGGGACCACCGCGTTCACCAGGCCCCACTCGAGGGCCTGGGCGGCGTCGTACTGGCGGCACAAGAACCACACCTCCTTGGCCCGCTTCAGCCCGATCGTCCGGGCCAGGAGCGACGACCCGTAGCCCCCGTCGAAGCTCCCGACCTTGGGGCCCGTCTGGCCGAACCGCGCGTTGTCGGCCGCGATGGACAGGTCGCAGACCAGGTGCAGGATGTGCCCGCCACCGATGGCGTAGCCGGCGATCATGGCGATGATCGGCTTGGGGACCCGTCGCATGAGGATCTGCAGGTCGAGCACGTTGAGCCGGCCGATGCCGCGCTCGGCCACGCTGTCATCGCCGATGTAGCCGTCGTCGCCGCGGATCTTCTGGTCGCCGCCCGAGCAGAACGCATCGGGCCCCTCGCCGCAGAGGATGATCACCCCCACGTCCGGATCGTCCCGGGCCATGGTGAAAGCTTCCGTCAGCTCGAAGAGCGTCTGCGGGCGGAAGGCATTGCGGCGCTCCGGACGGCAGATGGTGAGCTTGGCGATCCCCTCCCCCACCTCGTAGCGGATGTCGGAGAACGACCCGGACCGCTCCCACGCGGGCCCCTCAAGCGGTCGGAGATCGTCGAGCGGATCATGGGGGCTTCCGGTGACCACGGTGTGCACGGCGACCTACGCTACCGGCCAGTGCCTGAACTCGTCGCACTGGACCTCCCCGGCGGAGCGGGCTTCGTCCATGCGCTCCGAGCCGTCTGGGAGAGCGGCGATGCCGTGGCGCCACTCGACCCCCGCCTGCCGCGCCGGGCGCACGAGGCCCTCCTCACCGTCCTTCGACCGTCCCGTGTCGTCGCCGCCGACGGCGAGCAGCATCATGTGGCGGGCGGGCTGCCGGTGGAGGAAGGGGACGCGCTGGTCATCGCGACGAGCGGATCCTCGGGTCGGGCCAAGGGCGTGGTGCTCACCCACGACGCCTTGGTGGCGTCCGCCCGCGCCACTTCGGCGCGCCTCGGGGTGGAGCCCGACCGGCACACCTGGCTGGCCTGCCTTCCGTTGGCCCACGTGGGCGGGCTCTCGGTGGTCACGCGGGCGATCCTGACCGGGACCCGCCTCCACGTCCTCCCCGCCTTCGACGCCGAGCGCGTCGAGGCACTCGGCCGGTCGGGGGAGGCCACGCACGTCTCCCTGGTGGCGGCCGCCCTGCGGAGAGTCGACCCCTCCGGCTTCACCCGCATCCTCCTCGGCGGCAGCCGGCCGCCCGGTGAGCTCCCCCCCAACGCGGTCGTCACCTACGGCCTGACCGAGACGGGGTCCGGCGTCATCTACGACGGGGTCCCGCTCGACGGGGTCGAGGTGGCCATCGCGCACTTCGACGGTGGTGGCGGTGCCGCTGATGGCGCTGGTGGCGCAGTCGGAGACGGAGGCGGAGACGGTGGAGAGATCCTCCTGCGGGCCCCGATGCTCATGCGGTGCTACCGCGACGGGACGACGGGAAGGGTGACCGGCCCCGACCGCTCGACCACGTGGTTCGCCACCGGCGACGCCGGGTTCCTCACCGCGACCGGCGCGCTCAGCGTCACCGGCCGGATCGCCGAGATGATCAACACCGGCGGGGAGAAGGTCTGGCCAGACGAGGTCGAACGAGTCTTGGCCACCCATCGGGGGGTGGCCGAGGTCGCCGTCTGGAAGCGACCGGATCCCGAGTGGGGCGAGCGGGTCGTGGCCTGGGTGGTGCCCGCCGAGCCACCTCCCGACGTAAGGGAGCTGAAGGAGCTGGTTGCCGGGGCCATCGCACCCTGGGCCGCCCCGAAGGAGATCGTCTTCACCACCGCGCTACCCCGCACGGCGTCGGGCAAGGTCCGCCGGAGCGAGCTGCTCGAGGCGTGATCCGCCTGCCCTCAGGCGGCGGTCCCATCGGCCAGGTCCTCGAGGATGGCACGCAGGCCACGGCCCATCTCACGGGGGTTGCCGGAGAGCTCACCGAGGTCCTCGCCGGCGGCGTCGAGCGCGTCGCCCGGTCGGAAGAACGACACCCGGAGCCCGCGGCCACCGGGCGCGGCCATGACGACCCACGGTTCGCCCACCCGTCCGGACTCCCGTGTGGCCATCACCCCCGCGGCGACCACACTCACGCTCCACGAATGCGTCTCGGCGGCCCGGGCGATGCGGACCAGCTCGGCGGGACTGCTCACGGCTGGACGCGGACCGGGTGCATCTGCTCACCGTAGGCCGTTCTCGGGCCATGGGGGCCCACCCCCCACCGCTGGCCGTAGCATCGGGACCCGTGAACCATCTGGCGGACGAGACGAGCCCCTACCTCCGCCAGCACGCCGACAACCCGGTCGAGTGGTATCCGTGGGGTGACGAGGCGCTGGACAGGGCGGCCAGGGAGGACAAGCCGATCTTCCTGTCCATCGGGTACGCCTCGTGCCACTGGTGCCACGTCATGGCCCACGAGAGCTTCGAGGATGACACGGTGGCGGCCGAGCTGTCACGGTGGTTCATCTCGGTCAAGGTGGACCGCGAGGAGCGTCCCGACATCGATTCGCTGTACATGGCCGCAACCCAGGCCCTCACCGGATCGGGCGGGTGGCCCATGTCCGTGTTCTGCACCCCCGACGGGAGGCCGTTCTACGCCGGCACCTACTTCCCACCCGTGGAGCGCCACGGGATGCCCTCGTTCCGCCGGGTCGTCGAGACGCTCGGCACGTCGTGGGAGCGGGAACGGGAACGGGTGCTGGCCCAGGCCGAGACCCTGGTCGACGCCGTCCGCCGGGAGGTCCGCCTCGACGAGTCGTTGGCCGAGCCACCGGCCGAGTCGACGGTCGGGTCGCTCGACGAGCCACCGGCCGAGTCGACGGTCGGGTCGCTCGACGAGCCACCGGCCGAGTTGGCGGCCGAGCCGAGTGCCGGGTCTCGGGATCAACTGGTTCCCTCGGCGGGACTCGACCCCGATGCACTGATCGACCAGGTCGTCGCCGGGCTGGCACCGGGGTTCGACCCCACCTGGGGAGGGTTCGGGCCCGCCCCGAAGTTCCCCCGTCCCTCCCTCGTGGAGCTGTGCCTGCGGCACCACCGCCGCACGGGATCGGAGCGCTCCCGCCAGATGGCCCTGACCACGCTCGACGCCATGGCTGCCGGGGGCATGTACGACCACCTCGTGGGGGGCTTCTGCCGCTACTCGACCGACGCCCGGTGGCTCGTCCCACACTTCGAGAAGATGCTGACCGATCAGGCCCTCTTGGCCCGTGCCTACCTCCATGCGTGGCAGGAGACCGGCAACGAGGACTACCTGGGCGTCGTCACCGAGACGCTTGACTTCGTCCTGCGGGACCTCTCCACCCCTCAGGGCGCCCTCTACTCCTCCTTCGACGCTGACGCCGGCGGGGTCGAAGGGAGCCACGCCACCTTCACCCTTTCTGAGCTGCGCGCCGCTTTGCCCGCGGAGCTCGTCCAACCCGCCGCCGACTGGTACGGGATCACCGAGGAGGGCAACTGGGAGGGCCGGTCCATCCCGCACCGCCCGGTCGGCGCACCGCTCCGGCGGCCGCCCGAGATCGAGGAGGCCCGGGCCCTCTTGGCCGCCGTGCGGGCCGGCCGGCCGCAGCCGGCCCGTGACGAGAAGGTGCTGACCGAATGGAACGCCATGGCCGCCGCCACCCTGGCCGAGGCCGCCGCGGTGACCGGTTCCGACCGCTACGGGCAGAGGGCCGAGGAGATCGGTGAGTTCATCATGTCGGCCATGTACGACGGCGGCCGGCTCATGCGCAGCTGGCAGGGTGGCCGAGCACGCCATCTGGCCGTGGCCGCCGACTACGCCTGGCTCGTCGCGGCCTGCGTGCAGCTCTCCGAACTCACCGGGCGTCGGCTGTGGCGCGAACGGGCCCACCAGGTCTCCCTCGAGCTGCTCGACCGGTTCTCCGACGAGAGGTCGGGCGGGTTCTTCACCACCGGCGACGACGCCGAAGCGCTCATCGTGCGACCGAAGGAGTACCTCGACGGGGCCCTGCCGGCCACCAACTCGATCGCCGTCCACGCGCTGCTCCGGGCCAACGCGCTCGACGACGACCGCCGTGTGCGCGACGCCGTCGAGCGTGCGGTGGACCGGACGCAGGTGCTGCTGCGCCGCCATCCGGGAGCCGTGGCGGATCTGGTGGCCGCCCTCCCCCTGCTCACCCGGCGTCAGGAGATCGTGGTCAGTGGGGACAGAGCGGACCTGTTGTCCGAGGTGCGCCGGCACTGGCTCCCCGACGCCGTCCTGGCCTGGGGCGAGCCGGATGGCTCGCCGCTCTTCGCCGGCCGTCCCGAAGGCTCGGCCTTCGTCTGCCGCGGCTTCTCGTGCGGCGCCCCGGCCAACGACGCCCCGACCCTTGCCACGCAGCTCGAGGGTCTACCCCGATGAGCGAGGGCACTGCGGACCCCATCGCCAAGCGGCCCGCCCACACGCCCACCAATCCGGCCCGCCTCCTCCGCCGGTCGGCCCGGCGACGGGAGAAGATCCCCACGTCGGGAGGATCGACCCTGCATCTGCTGGTCCTGTCCTCGACCACGGAGGACACCACCGTGGTCGACCTGGCCACGCGCACGGTCATGCGGGTCCGGGTGCCCTGGCCGCCGGGCTACGAGCCGGATATCACGGCGTTCGACGTGGTGGAGGTCACCCTGGCCGACGACCCCGAACGCGACGACCTGGCGCAGCCCGAGGCCACCACGGCGGCCGACCTGCCCCGTCACGTGGGAACGCTGCGAGGCCGCCAGCTCCGCAAGCTCCTCCGCCGCATGGTGGCGGGACCCGACGGCCCGTTACTCGGCTTCCCAGGGCCCTCGGCCCCCTACTGGGAGTTCCGGGGATTCCGGCCCTCGGTGGCTCTCATTGAGCCGACACGCAGTCCCCAGCTGATACGCCGACGCGCCGACGGGTCCACGTGGGTGCGCTTCGGATGGGACCGCGACGACGTGTGGCTGCCGGTCGAGGATCGCCACGCCGCCCGCGCCCTCGATGCGGCCCGCCGGGAGCGCCTGAGCGGCAAGGGCCTCGCGGCGGCGCTCGGTTTCGACCCCCAATACCTGCTGGTGACCGTCAGCCCGCCCCGGGAGGGCCACTGCTACAAGGTGTGCGCCGCTGTGCTCCCCCGCGGTTAACGGTTCGGTTGGCCGACGGTTCGGTTGGCTGACAGTTCGGTTCTCCCGCGCCGAGCGGGGCCCGATCAGCGACCGAGCTTGCCGCCGGCCAGGTCCTCGGCCATGGCCCAGCCGAAGGTGACGAGGCGATCGCCGCGCTGGGCGTCGAAGTCGCCGAAGTGGTTGTGGACACCCTCGGGGATCTTCACCTTGGGGGCGAAGAAGTCCAGCCCCCCGGCCACCGATCCGTCGCCCCGGAGCACGAAGGTGCGGTCGTCGAGCCGGCTCTCGCAGCCGAACCGCTTGGACAGGCGCCTGGCCCACGCCCGCTCCTCGCCCGATGACTTGTGGTCGGGGAACGGCACCACATCCTGGAGTCCCGAAAATGCCCTGAACCCCTCGGGCGAGAGCAACCGGGTCCCCAGCAGCACGTCCTCGTCGGGAAAGGCCAGGAGGGCACGCCGGTACTGGTCGGCCATGATCCCCTTCAGCGCGGCTTCGGCCCGGGCGGTCCGGTCGACCAGGGCCAGCCCCACCAGGAGCGATGGTGTGCCCCCGATCCGTTCCAGGGTGCACAACGAGTAGCCCCGTAACTTGTTCCCCTCCCGAGCCAGCGTGATGAGCACCCAGGCTTCGCGTTCCTTGGAGAGGAACCCGATGTCGAAACCAGGAGGGCGTTCCGCACAGAGATCGGCCATTTCCACTAGCTCAGCATCGCTAAGCGCAGTGCAATCCTTGGTGCTCACTACGATCGGCATGCTCTAAGTCTACCGGCTCCGCCCAAGGCATTCCCAACCGGGCTCGACACGGCGGCCCACCTCGCCCCGCGGGGCGCCCGCTCCCCTCCCTGGTGGGGCATCCTTTACGACACGACGGCCTCTACGACAGGACGGCACTCGGCCCGAGGAGGCGCTTGAGCTCGCCGACCAGACCGTTGCGGCAGTCCACGTTGAACTCCGGGGCCAGGCGCAGAACCTTGGCGCCGACGTGGAGGAGCACCGAGGACGGCCCCGGGTGCCCGCTCAAGATCTCCTTCAGTCCCACGACCGTCGTGTCGGTCAGCACACCGAGGGGCAGCGAGATGTGGAGGTCCTCCTCACCGCGCTCGAGCAGCGGTCGGCTCACCTCCATGCAGACGATCTTCGGCTCCTCCTCCCGCGTATCGAGCCTTCCCCGCACCACCAGGATGGCGTCGTTCTCGATCAGCGCGCCGTAGTCGGCCATGGTCTTGGGAAAGACGAAGACCTCCATGGCCGCCTGGAGGTCTTCCAGGACGAAGCGGGCCATGAGGTCGCCCTTTTTGGTGTAGGTCCGCCGGAGGTCGGTCACCACGCCTCCCACCGCCCGCACGGGCGAGCGGTCGCCGGAGGGGTCCTCCTCGCGCATGTCCGAGAGGCTGCAGTCGGTGTGGCGGGAGAGCGCCTGCTCGAACCCCATGAGGGGGTGGTCGCTGACGTAGAGCCCCAGCATCTCCTTCTCGAAGGCCAGCCGCTGCCCCTTGTCGAACTCGGCATCGGGAATGGCGATCCGGGCGGTCCCCCACCCCGGGTCCTCCTGCTCGGTCTCGAAGGCGGCGAACAGGGAGGTGATCCCGAGATCGCGTTCGCGGCGCCGTTCCAGGGTGCGGTCCACCACGCCCTCCAACACCAGGCACAGTCCCTGGCGGGAGTGGCCCATGGCGTCGAAGGCACCGCCCTTGACCAGGGACTCCATGGTGCGCTTGTTGAGGACGGCGGGATCGACCCGCTCGCAGAAGTCGAAGATGTCGGCAAACGAACCGTTGGCGTTGCGCTCGGAGACGATCCGCTCCACCAGGCTCTCGCCCACGTTGCGCACCGCCGCCAGGCCGAAGAGGATGGCGTTCCCGACCCGCTCACCCGACAGGTCGGGGGCGAACTCCGACACGGAGCGGTTGACGTCGGGCGGGAGGACGGCGATGCCCCGGTTGCGACATTCGGCCAAATAGACCGCCGTCTTGTCCTTGTTGTCCTTGACCGAGGTGAGCAGGGCCGCCATGTACTCGACGGGGTGGTGGGCCTTGAGCCAGGCGGTCTGGTAGGCGACCAGGCCGTACCCGTAGGAGTGGGACTTGTTGAAGGCGTAGTCGGCGAAGGGCTCGATGATGTCGAAGAGCGCCGTTCCGAGCTTCTCGTCGTAGCCCTGGGTGACACACCCGGCGACGAACTTCTCACGCTCCGCGGCCAGGAGCGCCCGGATCTTCTTGCCGCACGCCTTGCGCAGGTTGTCCGCTTCCTCCAGCGAGTAGCCGGCGAACTTCTGGGCGACCCGCATGACCGACTCCTGGTAGATCATCAGACCCTGCGTGTCGGCCAGGATGGGCTCCAGGTCGGGATGCGCATAGGTGATCGGCTTGCGGCCATTCTTGCGGTCGGCGTAGTCGTTGTGCATGTTGGCCGCCATGGGGCCGGGTCGATACAGCGCCACCAGGGCCGCCACATCGTCGAACGACGTCGGCGCGAGCGACCGCATGAGCGCCCGCATCGGCGCCCCCTCCAGCTGGAACACCCCGACGGAGTCGCCGCGGCGGAGCATCTCGAGCGTCACCTCGTCGGCCAGGTCGACGTTGTCGATGTCCGGCCGGGCGCCGCCGGCTGCTTCGATCAGGTCCAAGGTGCGCTCGATCACCGAGAGGTTGCGCAGCCCGAGGAAGTCCATCTTGAGCAGCCCGAGGTCCTCCACCCCGTGCATCTCGTACTGGGTGACGATGGGGGCGTCCTCGGGGGCGCCCCCGGCATCGGGCTTACGCTGGATGGGCAGGTACTCGGTCAGCGGATCGCGCGAGATGACCACCGCCGCGGCGTGGATCCCGTCCTGGCGCCGCAGCCCCTCGAGGCCCAACGCCACGTCGATCACCTCTTTGGCGTCGGGGTCCGACTCGTGCATGCTGCGCAGGTCCGCGGCCGCCGCGTACCCCTCGTCGTGCCCCTCGGTCTTGGTCAGGCAGGCGTGCAGCGGCGTGTCACGGCCCATCACGAGCGGCGGCATGGCCTTGGCGATCCGGTCTCCAACGATGTAGGGCTTGCCCAGCACCCGGGCCGCATCGCGCACGGCCGCCCGCGCCTTGATGGTCGAGAAGGTGATGACCTGCGCCACCCGGTCGCTGCCGTACTTCTCGGCGGCGTAGCGCATGACGTCGCTGCGGTAGCGCTCGTCGAAGTCCATGTCGATATCGGGCATCTGCTTGCGACCGGGATTGAGGAACCGCTCGAAGAGCAGGTCGTAGCGGATGGGGTCCAGATCGACGATGCGCAGGCAGTAGGCCACGCAGCAGCCGGCCGCCGACCCGCGGCCCGGACCCACCCGGATGCCCGACTCACGGGCGAAACGGATCAGGTCCCATACGACGAGGAAGTATGCGGCGAAGCCCATGTTCCCGATGACGCCCAGCTCGTAGTCCAACCGTTCGACCACGTTGGCCGGCACCGCACTGCCGTAGCGCTGTCGGGCACCCTCCATGGTCAGGTCACGCAGGTAGGCCAGGGCGCGATCCTCGTAGGCCTCCCCGGCGAACTGCGGCGGGACCGGGAACTCGGGCAGGCTCGGCTTGCCCAGTTCCAGCTGGACGTCGGCCCGCTCGGCGATCAGGAGCGTGTTGTCACACGCCTCGGGTACCTCGGAGAAGAGGTGGCGCATCTCGCGAGCCGACTTGAGGTAGTGCTCGGTCCCCTCGAACTTGAAGCGGTTGGTGTCGGACAGCAGCGCGCCGGTCTGGACGCAGAGCAACGCGTCGTGGGCCACCGCGTCCTCCCGGTGCGTGTAGTGGCTGTCGTTGGTGGCCAGCAGCGGCGCGTCCAGCCGTCGAGCGATCTCTATCAGTTGCGGGTTGGTGCGGTGCTGGTCGGCGATGCCGTGGTCCTGCAGCTCGACGAAGAGGCTCTCCTTGCCGAAGATGTCCTGGAGCCGGGCGGCCCGGCGCTCGGCCTCTTGTACGTTGCCGGCCAAGAGGGCCTGGAGCACCACCCCGCCCAGGCATCCGGTGGTGGCGATGAGCCCGTCGTGATAGCGCTCGAGCAGCTCCCAGTCGAGCCGGGGCTTGTAGTAGTACCCCTCGAGGTAGGCGGCCGACGAGAGCTTCAAGAGGTTGCGATAGCCCTCGATGGTCTCGGAGAGCAGTGTGAGGTGGTAGTAGAGCTTCTGCCCGCCCTCGACGTCTCCCCCCGTGTCGTCCACCTTGCCACGCCGCACCGGGCGCTCGTGGCGGGAGTCGGCCGCCATGTAGGCCTCGGTCCCGATGATCGGCGTGATGCCCTGGGCCCGACAGGCCTTGTAGAAGTCGAGGACCCCGTACATGTTGCCGTGATCGGTGATGCCGAGTGCCGGCTGCCCGTCGGCCGCGGCTGCGGCCACGAGCTCGCCGATTCGGGCTGCCCCGTCGAGCATGGAGAACTCGGTGTGGGTGTGCAGATGCGTAAACGACCGCTCCGACACCGGCCTCCTTTCAACGGTTGAACTTACAACTCTGTCATTTCGATCTCGGACTCCGGACCTTACCCCGTGGCGCGGGCGCGGATCACGACCGTCTTGGCGACCTTGTCGTGGAGGGTCTGGTTCCGGGCGTCCCACAGCGGCCAGAGCATGTCGAGCAGCCAGGGAAGCCCGAGAACGATGCTGACGACGCCGATCAGGCGCAGGATCTGCTCCATCAGGGACCTTCCGAAGGCGGCGCCGTACCCCACCACGTCGCGGGTGTCGTCCCGCACGGCGCGCACCCTGACGGCCATCATCCCCACCGTCTGGCCCCGCGGGCCACCGACCAGGACGGTGGCGTACACGAGGAAGAGGACTCCGGTCAGCAGGAACGACAGCAACGAGATGGATCGCCGCGTCGTCCCGTGCCGGCGCGCCGCCAGGTGAAGTTCCAGCACGTGGGCGTGCCTGAACAGCAGGGCCAGCACGACAAGGACCGGGATGAAGATGACCAGGTCGATCAGATAACCGCCGAGACGGGTGCCCCACGACGCGTAGGGGGCGTCCTGGGCGCCGTAGGGTGCCGCCGCGTACGACTCACCGGGACCGGTCGGGTAGGAAGGCGGCGCCGCCGGGGGCGGGGGTGGTGGGGCCGGAGGCGGCGGAGGCGGCGGAGCCGAGAGCGGAGCTGGCGGCGGAGCCGGGGGCGACCCGGCAGGCGCCGGAGCGTTACCCGGGAACGAAGGTGGCCCTCCACCCGATGATCCGGTGGATTCGTCAGACACCGATGGAATCTCCTTGTCTCCCGGCCGACATCATCTCAGAGATACGCCCCCGGGCGTGTCCCCGAACTCTCACCCGCTTGCGGCAGCTCCCGCCGGCGGATCTCCTCGAGTTGGCTCCGCGCCGCCATCTGCTGGGACATGAGGGTCGCCTGGATGCCGTGGAACAGACCCTCGAGCCAGCCCACCAGCTGGGCCTGGGCGATGCGCAGCTCCGACTCGCTCGGGGCTTCGTCATCGAAGGGCAGCGCCATGCGATCGAGCTCGGCCACCAGATCGGGCGAAAGTCCCTCGGAGAGGTCGTGGATCGACTGCTCGTAGATCTCCCGCAGGCGGGTCCGGCTCTTCTCGTCCAACGGCGCCTGGCGCACTTCGTCCAGCAAGGTCTTGACCATGGAGCCGATGCGCAAGACCTTTGCCGGTTCGGAGACGGACTCCCTGGGGGGCGCGCCTTCGACGGGCGTCACGCCTCCGCCGTCGGCCTCGGAGCGCTGCGGCGCACCCAGCACTTCATCAGGTGCGATCGGTATCGACTCGTCAGACATCCCCCGATACTGCCACCGGTACGGCCCGCGTCAGTGGGAGGGCCAGCTGAGCAGGGGGACCAGCATCTCGTCGGGGGTGAGCGAGCCATGGCGGGCCATCAAGCGGAGCTCGCCGGTGTCGGCCGGGTCGAGGAAGGCCGTGGCGGTGAACGGCACCACCACCACGTCCCCCAGTCGGGAGGAGACGGTGGCGGAAGGGACGCCTCCGAGCCAGCCCTCCTCGATGATCTGCTCCTTGGTCCGTACCCAGGCCACGTCGCCGAAGGCGTCCTGCGCCGCATCGGCCACGGCCGCGCAGGCACCGGGCCTGGTGTGGAGCCAGCGGAACCGTCCCTCCCCCGAGATCAGCGCCACGCCGTCCATCACGTCGCCCCCCATCACTTCGACGTCGCCGACATCGACCTGGCCGTGGTCGGCCGTCACGACCAGGACGGCCCCCGGCGGCAGCACGCTGAGCACGTCGCCCACCAGCCGGTCCACATAGCGCACCTCATCGTCGTAGTGCTCGCCCAGCCCCCGGGCGTGGGCCACCTTGTCGATCCCCTCGTAGTAGGCGTAGACGAACCGCTCTCCGGAGTTCACCAGGGCGCGGACCGCGGTGACCAGCCCGGCCGGAGTGGACCAGGCGTGCAGGTCGGAGTCGCCCAGGTGGGCGGCCGAGAACCCGGTGGCCCCGTAGTCGTAGCGGGTGACCACGGTCACGGGGCCGGGTGAACCGGGGAACAGCGGGCAGGGTTGGAAGACGGCGGCGGGGACGCGCATCCGCGCGTCCACCCCGTCCACCGTCCACAACAGGACGTTCAGGATGTCCCCGTCGTAGGCCACGCGATAGCCCACGACCCCGTGCTGCGCCGGCGCCCGCCCCGTCACCAGCGATGTCAGTGCGCTCGCCGTGGTGCTCGGAGCCACCGAGGTGATCGTCCCACCGACGCCCGACGCCAAGGTCGGCGCCAGCGCCTCGCGGGGCCGGAGCTGCTCAGAGCCCAAGCCGTCCAGGACGAGGAGCACCACCTGCGATGCCTCGGCCAGCGGCGCCGGCATCCACGACGGCAGCGGCTCCGACCCGTAGAGGTGGCCGAGAAGTCCGGGCACCACGCCGGTCAGACAGGGGCCTCCGAAGGAGGGAAGCAGCGGCCGGGCGACCTCGAGAACGCTCACACACGCCACACTACGACCAAGAAACCCCCGCCCCTGATCGTGCGGCCGGTAGCATCGAGATGTGAGAGTCTCGACCCGTGGTGACTACGCCAGCAGGGCGCTGTTGTCCCTGGCCCTCCATGGCGCCGAGACGCCCACCTCGGTGCGCGACATCGCAGAGCGGACGGCCCTCCCCCAGCCCTACCTCGAGCAGATCCTGCTCGCCCTGAAGGGCGCGGGGCTGGTGCGCTCGAAACGGGGGGTGGGGGGCGGCTACGTCCTGGCCCGGAGCCCCGAGGAGATAAGCCTGGCCCAGATCGTGTCGGCCGTCGACGGTCCCATCGCCGCCGGCGACTTCGGCGAGCCCCATGCCGACGGGGCCTGCGACCACGAGGGCCAGTGCGTCCTCCTGGCGGTGTGGGCCGACGTGGGTGAGACCATCCGCACCCACCTGCAGTCCTTCAGCCTGGCCGACATGGTCGCCCGCGCCCAGGGCAGCGTGGCCACTCGCGCCTGAACGACGGCTCAGCGCAGTCCCCAGGGTCCGACGTTCCACTGGACCACGACCGGCTCTTCGCGCTCCCACCCCAAGACGCCCGCCGATCCCGTGGCCAGCACGAACACGCGCCCACCGGCCGGGGGCAGCCCCAGCCATCGGGCCGCCAGCACCCGCAGGACGTGGCCGTGTGCCACACAGAGCGTGTCCCCTGGGGCCCGCCGGGCCCTCTCGATCACCCGGTCCACCCGGCGCCCCACGTCGGCCGCCCTCTCGCCGCCGACCACGCCGTCCGCCCACAGCTTCCACCCGGGACGCTCGGCCGCGATCTCGGCCGAGGTTCGCCCCTCGTAGTCGCCGTAGTCCCATTCCATGAGATCCGGCTCGGGCTCCCCGTCGAAACCCGCCAGCGCACAGGTGTCCGCTGCCCGCCGCAACGGACTGGTCAGCACCTGGGCGAACGTCATCCCGCGCAGGAGCTCGCCGGCCGCTCTCGCCTGCTCGCGGCCCAGGTCGGTCAGCGGGACGTCCGTCCGGCCCGTGTGCCTGCCGTCGAGCGACCATTCGGTGGCGCCGTGCCTGAGCACCACGATCCGAGAGGTCATGCGTGGAAGGACACCACGGGCAGGCCCGACCCGCAACTCGGGGTCCGAACACCCCCATGGAATGCTCGGGCTACCACCGGTGTTGTACCCCGCAGATTGATAGCGGGCTGCCCCGGGTACGAAGAGGAATGAGAGAGCACAGATCGTCGGGAGAGAAGTGATGAAGAGCGCGGTGAGTACATCCGACACCCTTGGACTGATGTTGCGGGACCTGGACCAGTTCCCCATGCCCGACCACGAGCAGCAGGTGGAGCTGGCCAAGCGGGTCGCCGCGGGTGACGCGCTGGCCCGCAAGCAGATGGTGGCGGCCAACCTGAGGTTGGTGGTGCACTGGGCCCGGCGGTATCAGGACAGGGGGGTCGACATGGCCGACCTCGTCCAAGAAGGGACGTTCGGGCTGATGCGGGCGGTCGACAAGTTCGACTGGGAGCGGGGATTCCGGTTCTCGACCTACGCGACGTGGTGGATACGCCAGGCGCTGCAGCGGGCCGTGCAGCAACACGGACGCACCATCCGCGTCCCTCTCGAGGTGGGTGAGCAGATCCAGCGGCTGGAGCTGACCAAGTCCCAGCTGGCCACCACGTTGGGGCGCACTCCGACTCAGGCCGAGCTGGACGAGGCCACCGACATGACGGCCGACGAGCGCTACGCCCTGGAGGACGTGGCCCGCGTGACGGCGTCGCTCGACCAGCCCGCCGCGTCCGAATCCGCCACCACGCTGGGTGAGCTGGTGGCCCCGGACGACTCCGACTTCGTGGCCGACGTGGAGCAGGCGATGGTCTACGACCGGGTACGCGACGCGGTCGAAAAGCTCCCCGATCTCCAGCGGGACGTCCTGCGGCTGCGATTCGGCTTCGGAGGCGACCTACCGGCCTCACTGCAGTCCACGGCCGAGCGGCTCGGGGTCGGCGTCCGCCGGGTCCGCCGGGCCGAGGAGGAGGCCCTCGCCGCCCTCTCCTTCGACATCGACGTTCTCGGCGTCCACGAGGCGGCCTAGGTACGACTCGAGATCGGCGGGCAGCGGGGCGGAGAACTCCACACGCTCGCCGTTGGCCGGATGGCGGAAGGCCAACCGGAAGGCGTGGAGGAAGAACCGGCCCGGTCCCAACTGGCGGTCGGCCACCCCGTAGCGGGCGTCGCCGACCACGGGGTGACCGATGGCTGCCATGTGGACCCGGATCTGATGGGTCCGCCCGCTCTGCAGGCTCAGTTCGACCAGGGTGGTCTCGCCATGCCGTTCCAGCACCGTGTACGCGGTCCGGGCCGAGCGGCCGCTGGCCGAGATGGCCATCTTGGTCGGTGTACGGCTCGAACGTCCGATAGGGGCGTCGATCTCGCCCCGGACGTCGGCCACCACCCCTTTGACCAGGGCGAGGTAGCGACGTTCCATGGTGCGCTCGGCCAACTGGGCCACCAGGGAGCGGAAGGCGGGCTCCGTCCTGGCCACCACCAGCAGCCCCGACGTGCCCTTGTCGAGCCGGTGGACGATGCCCGGCCGGTCCGCCGGGCAGGTTCCGGACGCCACCAACCCCGCCAGGTCTGGGAAGCGCCCCAGCAGCCCACCGACCAACGTCCCTCGCCGATGCCCGGCGCCCGGGTGCACCACCAGGCCCGCCGGCTTGTCCACCACGACCACCTCGGAGTCGGCATGGACAACCCCGAACTCGACCCCGGCTTCCGCCTCGACGCCTTCCGTTCGGGCCTCGCGCAGACGTATGGTCAGTCTGGCGCCCTCCCGCAGCGTGTGGCGCCCCGCGCTCACCACCACCCCATCGACCGATACGCCTCCCGCAGCGACGAGCTCGGCGGCGGCCATCCGGGAGACGTTGGCCAACATGGCCACCGCCCGATCGACCCGGACACCGGCGAGCAACGACGGCACCTCGACCTCGAGCGCCCCGGCTTCGCTCACGCCCGTGCTCCCGTAGGACGGCCGACGAGCACCGGCACGGCCAGGACGACCACCCCCACGGTGATGCACGCGTCGGCCACGTTGAAGGTGGGCCAGTGGCTCAGGGTGAAGTAGTCGGCCACGAGCCCGTGGTGCCCGCTCACCACCCGCTCGCTCAGGTTTCCCAGGCCCCCGCCGAGCACCAGGCCGGCGCCGATGGCCTGCGCGGTCGTGTGCACCCGCCCGACCAGGACGATCAGGATCGCCACCCCGACCCCGAGCACGATCGTGACCAGGGTGGCCCGGCCGGTGAACACGCTGAAGGCCAGCCCCGAGTTGAACTGCAGGGCCAGGCCGAACGGCCCCCACAGATGGACGGCCCGGTGGAGATGATCCTCGACCACCGTCGTGGTGATGCGGTCCGCCACCACGACGACGATGGCCAGCGTGTAGGCCACCACCCGCGCCCGGGCGTTCGCCCCCCGTCTCAGCGGCGCGACAGCCCCCCGCTCTTGCAGGCCACACAGAGCCTGGCGTAGGGAAGCGCCCGCAGACGCGGTTTGGGAATCGGTTGAAAGCAGCGCTCGCAGTAGCCGTAGGTCCTGTCGGCGACCCGCAGCGTCGCATAGTCGATCTCCTCGACGGCGAGCGCCGCCTGACCCGACAGGGCCAAGTTCCGCTCCCGGTCGACCGTCACGGTGCCACCCTCGCCGGACTCCTCGTCGAACTGCACGTCACCCGGCTCCCGTTCGAGGGCCAGCGAGTCCGCCTCGGCCCGTAGCGACGTGGCCTGCTCCTGGTAGATCGCCCGCTCCTCGAGCAGCAGTTCCTCAATCTCCTCGAGGAACTTGAGGTCCTTGGCGTAGGGTCCCGTCTTGGGCCTGACCGGCGCCGGGGGCTTGGGCTTGGGCGTGAAGGTGGTCCGCACCGGCGCGGGCGCCACATCGGTCGCTTCCGGATCGCCCGCCACGGTCGCCGGTGTCTCTGGTTTCTTCGTCTCCGCGACGTCCTTGCCCGCCGGCGCCGTCTTGCCCGCCGGCGCCGTCTTCTTGGTCGGTGGGGCGGTCTTCTTAGATGCCGGTGCGGTCTTCTTGGCCGCTACGGCCGCGTTCTTTACGATGGTCGTCTCCTTCTTTGCGACGGCCACACCCTTGGTGGCCGGTGCTTTCTTCGCGGCCGGTGTACCCGCAGCCTTCTTCGTCGCGGATGTGGCCTGCTTTTCCGCCGGAGCGGCTTTCTTGGGCACGCTCTTCTTTGTCGCCACCGTCTCCTTGGCAGACGATGATCGCGAAACAGGCACCTTCGTTTTTCCCGCGGTGACCTTGCTCGCTGGGCTCATCTGTCCTCCTTCCCGACCTTGGAGGTGGTCGGCCCCCCGACGACAGTCACATCCGGGGAGCGGGTGACCATAGCGGACGCCGGCCCAGGGGGCAATAGCGGCGCGCGTCGGGTCAGACGGGGTGGGGCGCCTCCGCATCGGCGCTGTCCGTCACCGCGTGAAGATTCAGTGTCGGTTGGCCGTTGTCATCCGCCGACGCGCCGGACGGCGCCGGGCTGGCGGCCACCGGGGCGGGAGGTTCGGCCGCCGGTGCCGGTCTCGACTCGGTGCTCGCCGCGGACGACCCGCCGATGAGCGAGTTGGCCGGCTGCACGTTCTCATCGACCCATCTGAGAATCTCGGAGAGCGCGTCGCGAAGACGGGTGCGCTCGGACTCGAGGTGGCGGGCCATGCTCTCCACGTCGGCGGCCAGCTCGGTGCGCGTGGCCTCCAGCCGTGCCACGTCCTCACGCACCTTGCGCTGCGACTCGCTCTGCAGCTTCAAGGCGGCATCCTCCGCCGCCGCCACTGCGGCGCGCGCCGTCTCCTCGGCCCGGGCCAATGTTGCGGCCGCTTCGGCCTCGCTCTCCCGCTTGACCTGATCGACGAATTTCTGCGCCAATATGAGCGTCCGCTGCAACGTCTCGTCGGAGGGCCCGACGTCGGTCGGCGCGGTGGCCACGACCGCCGCCGCCGGCTCCTCGACCGGAACGGTGCGCTTCTCCTTCTCCAATTGGGCGATGCGATCGCCGGCCTGACGAAGGCGCTCATTGAGCTGACGGAGGTTCTCCTGGAGCGCTTCCGCCTCCTGGGCGGCCTTGTCGAGGTACTCGTCGACCTCGTCGACGTTGTACCCCTTGAGACCGAGTCGGAACTCGACGGTGCGAAGGGTGTCGAGTATGGAAGAGGCTGAGGTTGAGCTGTCCATAAGGGACGAGTCTACCCCCCTACCCCTGGTCCAGTACTAGTACCACCTTTCAGCGCTCGAGAATCGGGATCAGTATGAACTGGGCCACCAGAATGACCACCAAAAACGATATGTCGAGCCCGCCCATGGGCTTGATGATCCGGCGCACCGGCCGCAACACGGGTTCCGTGGCTCGGTAGAGGAAGAGCTGCACGCGGGCCAAGGTGGTGCCCGGCTGTATCCGGAACCAACTCAAGAGGGCCATCGGGAGCATGATGAGCCAGATGTAGGCTTCGATCAGCCAGGCGAGGAAATGGAGGGGATGCACTGCAGGCTGAGAATAGCCTGTTCAATCCCTTCCGAAGCCGCGCTCCACCAGGCGTTGCCGTTCCTCGTCGGACACCTTCACGTTGGTCGGTGCGAGAAGGAAGACCTGGTCGGCGACCTTTTCCATCTCGCCGCTGAGGGCATATGTCACCCCGCTGCAGAAGTCGATCATGCGGCGCTGCAGGTCGCGGTCGGCCACCTGCAGGTTGACGATCACGGGTCGATTGTCCTTGAGCCGGTCGGCGATCTCCTTGGCGTCACCGAAACGAGACGGTGCCACCACGTGCACGCGGGCCGAGGTGCCCGGGAGCCCCGTCTCGACCGGCACGGGTCGGATCCCCGACGTCCGGGGAACCGGACTGGGCTGCTGTGTTCGCGTCGGGCTCGGGACGGCCGACTCGCGTGGCACCATGGTCCGGATCCGGGTGGTCCCTCCGCCGTACTCCTCCGGTTGGTCCTGCTCCTGGGGGCGGACGTCGCTACGCGGGGCGGTGAACGCCCGGGGGGCGCGGTCTTCGAGGTCGTCGTACTCGTCGTACTCGTCGTCGAGTAGGCCGAGGTAGACCATTGTTTTCTTCATGAACGAGGGTGACATACCTTCTCCTGTCCAGGCACAGCGTAGTGCGTGCTCGTCGGTGCGTTCGGGACAACTACACGGCGTGACTCCCCGGTCGATCGCCGAACAGGGCGCGGCCCACCCGCACCATCGTGGCGCCGGCAGCCACCGCCGCTTCGAGATCGTCACTCATCCCCATCGAACGCTCCGGCAGGCCGAGGTCATCCGCCAGCGTCGCCACCAACCGGAAGGCCGACGCCGCCTCGAGCTCGCCGCGTGGTGCCACCGTCATGAGCCCCTCCACCCGCAGGGCCAGCGTCGAGAGCGCGCCCGTCAGCGTCGCCACCTCTCCGGGACGACAACCGTTGCGTCCAAGCTGACCGCTGCTGTCCACCTGGACCAGCACGCGGGCACCGGGCGCGTAGTGGGCGATGCGCTCTCCCTCGGCCAGCCGCGCCACCCCCTGCCACACGTCGACCAGGGGGGCCAGTTCCCGCACCTTGTTGCGCTGCACGGTGCCGAGGAAGTGCCAGGACGTGCCGGCGGGCCCCGGAGCCTTGGCCCGCAACTCCGACGCGTAGTTCTCGCCCATATCCGTCAGCCCGGCGGCGCGCGCCGCGGCCACCGCGTCCGGACCGAACCCCTTGGTGACGGCGATCACCCGGACCGCGCCCGGGTCACCGCCCGCCTCGCTGATGCGCCGGCGCACGATCGCCAGCCGCTCGGCGACGTCGGCGCTAACGGAGGAAGGAGGGCACGTCGAAATCGTCGTCACCCAGGTCGAACTCGTCGTCCGTTCTCGTCGTTTCGGCAAAGATGTCCACCGTCTCGGGCTGTCCCGAGAACAGCGACGACGGGCCCCGGTCGGCGACGGCGGGGCGGCCGCCCTCCTCCCATCGCTCGAATCCGGCGGCGATGACGGTGACCCGCACCTCGTCGCCCATGTTGTCGTCGATCACGGCTCCGAAGATGATGTTGGCGTCGGGGTGAGCGACCCCGTGAATGATCTCGGCCGCCTCGTTCACCTCGAAGAGCCCGAGGTCCGACCCCCCCGCGATGTTCAGAAGGATACCCCGGGCACCTTCAATGGATGCCTCGAGGAGCGGACTGGTGATGGCGGCGCGGGCCGCGTTGGCGGCCCTCCCCTCGCCGATGGAGGCGCCGATCCCCATGATCGCCGTCCCGGCGTTGGTCATCACCATCTTCACGTCGGCGAAGTCGGTGTTGATCAGTCCGGGCACCGTGATCAGGTCGGTGATGCCACGCACACCTTGGAGCAGCACCTCGTCCGCCATCTTGAAGGCGTTGACCATGCTGGTCTTGTCGTTCGAGACGCTGAGCAACCGGTCGTTGGGAATGACGATGAGGGTGTCGACCTTCTCCTTGAGGATCTGTATGCCCTTCTCGGCCTGCATGGCCCGGCGCCGTCCCTCGAAGGTGAAGGGGCGGGTGACCACGCCGATGGTCAACGCCCCCAGCCCCTTGGCCACCTCGGCCACCACGGGCGCGGCTCCCGTTCCCGTGCCCCCGCCCTTGCCGGCGGTGATGAACACCATGTCCGAGCCGGCCAACGCCTCCTCGATATCGGCCCGGTGCTCTTCGGCCGCCTGCCGGCCGACCTCGGGATCGCTGCCCGCCCCCAGCCCCCTCGTCAGCTGCCGGCCGATGTCCAACTTCAGGTCGGCGTCGCTCATGAGGAGCGCCTGGGCATCGGTGTTGGCGGCGATGAATTCGACGTTACGCAGTCCCGAGTCGATCATCCGGTTGACGGCGTTCACGCCACCGCCACCGATCCCGACCACCTTTATGACGGCCAGGTAGTTTCCTTGGGACGGAACGGTCGTCATGAACTCCCTCGTATTCGGGTCGATCGCCGACCAATTGCCATTCGCGTACACCCACCATCGCTCACGTGCGCCGCTCCTACCTCGGATCCCTCATCCTCTTGGGAAGGTTGACGTTCACAGAGCGGCAACGTAACCCACCATACGGGGGGTGTTCCTGGCGGTCAAGCATGCCCGATCACCCTTCCGTCACGCTTGGCGCTTCAGGGACGCTCACGTCGACGATGTCGCCGACGTGGAGGGTTGCGCCGGCCAGGATCGCACTCACGTCCTCATACTTGGCCGGGAGCTGGCTCGCCGAGCCGATGTCGACGACAATGGGGGTCGTCATCTCCAGCTGCACCCACCCCCCCGGCTCGATGCGCACCTCGGTGACCTGGGCACGGAACGAGGGGGGAAGGGTGGAGGCGATGCGGAGCCCGACCAGATCGGAGGCCCCCAGCATGCTCCCGGGAGGTCCGGGCGGCTGCGGCCCCACCACCACGACCAGCCCGACGGGTTGGGTGGCGACGTCGCTGAGCACTCGCCCTCCGGGGCTCAGCTCGGCCCACTGGCCCCCGGAGGCGCTCATGACGACCTGGGCCACCCGATCGTGGACCACGATGCGCACACTGTCCGGCCAGTGCACGGCCACCGAGGCCGACCGGACCCACGGCAGCCGCTCGATACCGAGCGCGGCGGCGCCGGAGTTCACATCCATCAGGGGAGGATGGCCGGCCAAACCGGCCGCGGCGACGACCTGCGCCGCGGTCTCGTGCGTGGCTCCCACCACGGTCACCGCCCGCGCCGCGAACAGCGGGGAGTGGAGGACCGCCCACCCGGCCGTGAGCGCCGCCACGGCGGTGAGGAGGATGGCCCCCAGTCGTTGCCGGCGGCGTTCTTGCTGCTGAGCGACCTCGGTCCGGCGAGCCGAGATGCGGGGGTCGATGTCGGACGGGAGCTCGATCTCGAAAGGAGGGTCAGTGTCGGACGGAGGCTCGATCTCGGTCGGAGCGTCAGTCTCGGTCGGAGCGTCCGTCTCGGTCGGAGCGTCAGTCTCGGTCGGAGCGTCAGTCTCGGTCGGAGCGTCAGTCTCGGTCGGAGCGTCAGCCTCGTTCGACGGTTCCCCCTGGGACCGAGGGTCGCTGGGCTCGCCCGTGGCCGGGTCGGTGATTCTGTCGGTGTCGGTCGTTCTGTCGGTGTCGGTGTCGGTGTCGGTGTCGGTGTCGGTGGAGCTCATCTGCCGCCCGCCGCTCGGTCACCCATGTCGCCAGTCTTCCCTTCATCGAAGCCCAAGAGGCGGACCTCGGCCGAGAGCAGTACGCCGCTGTGCTCGAGTACCCGCGCCCGCACGTGCTCCATGAGGGCCCGCACGTCGTCCGCCCTGCCTCTTCTGTCCGCCTGGATGAAGTTGGCATGCTTCGCCGACACCTGGGCCGTGCCGAGCCGTGCGCCCTTGAGGCCCGCCTCTTCGATCAGCCTTCCCGCCGGGGCGTCGGGCGGATTGGTGAAGACCGAACCGGCATTGGAGCCACCCGGTTGATGGACCCGCCGCCAACGGACGATGGACGCCAGCTCGGCCTGTTCCACCTCCCGATCCCCCGGGGTGACCTCGAGCTCGGCCTCCACCACCGCCTCCCCTGCCCCGATGGACGACGAGCGGTACCCGAAGCACAGTCGCGCCGCGTCGTCGGTGCCGCCCTCCCCGCCTTCGAGATCGACCCAGGAGTAGCGGAGCAGACAGCCCGCCATGTCCGACCCGTGCCCCCCGGCGTTCATGCGCACCGCTCCCCCGACCGAGCCCGGCACCCCTACGGCCCACGTGAGCCCGGCCCACCCGGCATCGGCCGCCTGGCGCGCCACCACGGGAAGCGGCGTGGCGGCACCGGTGCGCAGCACGAAGGGCGGGGGGCCCGTCGGGTCGGGGGACGGGAGCGTCACCCAGTTGAACCCGTTGCCGAGGCGGACCACCACCCCGTCGAACCCGGCGTCGGCCACCAGAAGGTTCGAGCCTCGGCCCAGGACGCACACCGGCAGCTCGCTCCCGGCCAGCGCGGAGCGGAGGGCAGCCAGGTCGTCGGGTCCGTCCACCTCCACCATGAGCGCGGCCGGTCCCCCCACACCGTAGGTGGTGAGGGGACCGAGGGGATGGTTCCGGAACGCCCGCGGTCCGAGCGCATCGGCCAGTGCCTCCAGGCGGGCACGCGTCGTGGCCGACATCACCACCGTGGCGACTCGAGCAACTCGTCGGGCAGAGCCGTCAGGTCCCCTGCGCCCAGGGTGAGGCACAGATCCCCGGGGCGGAGCATGGACGAGACGACCCGGCGAAGATCGTCCCAACTCGGTGCGTAGGTCACGGGGAGCCTCTGATCCTGCGAGCGCACGGCATCGGCGATGAGGCGCCCCGAGATGCCCGGCACCGGCACCTCGCCCGCACCGTAGACGTCGGTCACCACGAGGGCGTCGGCGTCTTCGAACGCGGTGCCGAACTGGTCCGCCAACTCCGCCGTGCGCGAGTAGCGGTGGGGCTGGAAGACCGCCACCACGCGGGACCACCCGCCGCCCCGGGCCGTGGCGAGGGCCGCCCGGACGGCGAAGGGCAGATGGGCGTAGTCATCGACGAAGGTGACGCCGTTGGCCTCGCCGCGGAACTCGAACCGCCGGCTCACACCGACGAAGCGAGCCAGCGCAGCCGCGGCCGGCTCGAACGGCACGCCGATCTGCAGCGCCGTCACCACGGCCAGGGCGGCGTTTCGGGCGTTGTGCAGACCGGGAACACCGAGGGTGAGTTGGCCCAACCGGCCTTCGGGGCCGTGGAGCGCAAACGACGCCGAGCTCCTCCTCAGGTCCACGTCGGTGATGGTGAACATGGCGTCGGCGGCCGTGCCGACGCTGCGGGACCCGTGGGCCCGTCCGATGGCGGCGGCCACGGTGTCGTCGGCCGAGACCACAGACCCCTCAAGCGCTTGGGCGAGGAAGTCGTCGAATGCGGCCTGCAGGCGTCCGAACGTCCCGTAGTGGTCCAGGTGGTCCGGCTGGACATTGGTGAGGACCGCCCAGTCGGGCCGCAGTTCCTGGAAGGTCCCGAAGCTCTCGTCGGCCTCCACCACCAGCCACTGGCCCGTATCCCATACGGCGTTGGTGCCGACCTCGTTCACATCGGCGCCGATGAGGAACGAGGGCCGAACCCCCGCCTCTATCAAGATGAGGGACAGCATCGACGCACAGGTGGTCTTGCCCTTCGTGCCGGCCACGGCGAGGCAGCGGCGGGTGGCGCAGATGGCGGCGAGGATGCCCGATCGGGGAACGACGCCGGCGCCAGCCTCGGCCGCGGCGACGATCTCGGGGTTGGTCGGCGGCACGGCGGGAGAGAAGGTGACCGAGTCGACCCGGCCGACGTTCTCGGCGCGATGACCGACGGCGACGGTGATCCCCTGGGAGCGCAGGCGGGCGGCGACCGGCGACTCCTTGAGGTCCGATCCCGACACGGTGTGACCCATGGCCCGGAGGACGAGGGCGATCGCACTCATCCCGGCGCCCCCGATCCCGACGATGTGGATGTGCTGGGGCGTCCGCAGATCCACCGGTCCGGCCCGATCAGCGGGCATGCGCGTCGACCAGTTCGGCCACGTTGGACGCTGCGTCGGGATGTCCGAGCCTCCGCGCCGCCGCCCCCATGGTGGCCAGACGGGCGGGGTCGGACAGCAGGGGCGCGACCTCGGCCTCCAATCGCTCGGCGCTGCATTCGGCGTCGGGGACCAGAATCGCCGCGCCGGCCTCCACCAGCGCCTGGGCATTGCGCGTCTGATGGTCGCGGGGTGCGCCCGGCAAGGGCACCAGGATCGCCGGCATCCCCGATGCCAGCAGCTCGGCGACCGTCATGGCGCCGGCCCGGCACACGCAGAGGTCCGCCGCCCGGTAGACCTCGGACATCCGCTCTTCGTAGGGCACCACCACGTAGCGCAGGCCTCCGACGTCCTCCTCCCGCACCGCCGGGACGGCGAACTGGGCGTAGTCGCGCCGCCCGGCCACGTGGTACACCGTGAGCTCCTCCCGATCGGACCACCGACGGGCGAGTTCGGAGACGGCGGTGTTGATGCGCCGGGCGCCCAGAGAGCCGCCGAACGCGGCCAGGGTGTGCCGCCCGGGGGGGAGGCCCAGGGCGGTCCTCGCCTGGCGGCGTCCCTCCGGAGACGTATCGAGCGAGCCGAGCTCCGGGCGGACCGGGGTGCCGGTCAGACGAGCCCGCGGGAGGCCGGTCCCATCGAACGCCACCGCGTTCACCGCGGCGAATCGTCCCAGGAGGGCGTTGGCCGCTCCGGGCACGGCGTCGGTGTTCACCAGGATCATGGGGACACGCGTGAGCACCGCGGCCAACCCGGCGGGAACGCTGGCGTAGCCCCCGACGACGACCACGGCCCGTGGGCGGTGAGCGAGGAACGATCCCAGTGCCACGGCACACGCCCACGACAGGCCGAGCACGGCACCAGCGTTGGCCCAGAGCGCGCTGGGTCGCAGGCTGCGGCGTATGCCCCGGCCCGGGAGGAGGGTGAAAGGGAACTCGAGCCCGGGCCAGACCGTCGCCTCCTGCCCGCGGCGTGACCCGAACAACTCAATGGATCGGGCCTCGTGCCCCCGTGCGACCAGGGCGCGCGCGATTTGTAGGGACGGCACGACGTGACCCCCGGTCCCGCCGCCGGCGATCACCGTGCCTCGTCCCTCCCTCACCGACCTCGGCCGCGGGCGCTCAAAGGGCTCGAAGGGTGCGACGGGTGCGACGGGTGATCGGTCGCCCGTTCACGGCCGCGCCGCGGCAGGTGGATCATGCTCCCAGGTGGACCGCTCACTTCCTGGCGGGCCACGTTGATCAGGATCCCGGCCGCCGCCATGGTGATGACCAGGGACGATCCCCCGTAGGAGATGAACGGCAAGGGGATGCCGGTCACCGGCAGAACCCCGACCACCGCACCGATGTTGATGACCGTCTCGCTGGCCAGCCAGGCCACCAGGCCCACGGCCAAGAGGCCGCTGAAGCGATCGGGCGAGCGGGTGGCGGCCCGGAGGCCGAACCAGATGAAGGCCCCCAACAGCGCCAGCACCAGCGCGGCGCCGATGAAGCCCAACTCCTCCCCGATCACCGAGAAGATGAAGTCGGTCTGGGCGTTCGGCAGGAATCCCCACTGCTCCTGGCCGCCGCCGAGGCCGGCCCCGACGAGGTGGCCCGAGCCCAGCCCGATGAGCGACTGCAGCACCTGGTAGCCCGAGCCCGAGCCGTGGGCCGAGGGATCGACGAAGGAGAGAAGCCGGTCGCGCCGGTAGGGGGACACCAGGGCCGCCACCACGGCCGCCGCGACCAAAAAGGCGAGGATTTTGAGGACGGGACCGAGTCTGACCCCCGAGACGAAGAGAAGCGCCAAGGAGATGCAGCCGATCACCATCGCCGTCCCGAGGTCGGGCTGGGCCACGATGAGCAGGCCGGCAGAGGCGGTCACCAGGAGAACCGGGCCGATGATGCGTCGGTCCGTCGACCTGTCGTCGAGCCGGCGGGCGACCAGATCGGCGGTGAACACCGTCAGGGACAGCTTCATCAGTTCCGATGGCTGGAGACGGAACTGGCCGAACCCTACCCACCGGCTCGAACCTTCGACGTGGACCCCGAGGCCGGGCACCAGGACGACCACGAGGAGGCCGAAGGTAACGAGCAGAAGAAGAGGACTCAGCCGGCGCAGCCCGTGGTGGTCGAAGCGCAGTGCCGCGACGAACGCGATCACGCCGACCGCCATCCACATGCACTCTCGGATGAGGATCGCCCACGGGCTTCCGTAGAGCGAGATGGAGACCACCGACGAGGCGGAACCCACCATCACCAGTCCGATGACACAGAGAAGCGCCACCGCCACGCTCAGAATCGTCGCGGTCGGGAGCTCGTGGACCATGGCCACGAGGCCGGCGGCGGCACGGGCCCGGGTCGGGCGGTCCACGGCGCCCCGCTCCGTCGAGTGCGGGGCGCGGGCGGTCGCCCGAGCATGGTTCGGCGTCACGGGAGGCTCCAGGCCGACACTGGGGTACGGGTGGGCGCGACCGTACGGCGGAGGCCCGGCACCCGACACATGCGACCAGTTTTCACCATGGCGAAGCGGCAGTGGTGGAGCATCGTCACGTGATCTTCGCCACCGAGAGAAAGTCGGCGTAGAAGATGCCCAAGCCCACGGCGACGAACAGGCCACCCAACACCCAGAACCGCACGATCACCGTGGTCTCGGGCCACCCCAGCAGTTCGAAGTGATGGTGGATCGGCGCCATGCGGAAGATGCGGCGGTGGAAGACCCGGAAGCTCACCACCTGGGCGATGACCGAGAGGGTCTCCATCACGAACAGGCCGCCGATGATGGGAAGCAGCAGGTCCAGGTTGAGGAGCAGGCACAGGGCCGCCAGCCCGGCGCCGATGGCCAGGGAGCCGGTGTCGCCCATGATGATCTTCGCCGGCGCGGCGTTCCACCACAGGAAGCCGATGCACGACCCGGCCAGCGCCATCGCCACCAGCGCCAGGTCGATCGCCGAGGCAGGGAGCACGTGGTAGATGCTCACATGACGAAAGATCCAGTAGCCCATGATGGCCAGTACGGCAAAGCAGAACGTCGACGCGCCGGCCGCCAGCCCATCCACCCCGTCCGTGATGTTCACCGCATTCGACGTGCCGACCATGACGAGCACGGCGAAGACGACCCACCCGATCTCCCCCAGGTCGATGCCGGGCACGGTGACGCGGGTGAAGGAGAGCGCCGTGGAGGTGTGCGCCCAGTGGACCGCCAGCTCGGCGAAGAGCACCGCACATCCCACCTGCCCGGCGAACTTGGCGCGTTTGTTCAGCCCGAGGCTCCGCTGGTGGCGCACCTTGATCCAGTCGTCGAGGAAGCCGACGATGCCGAACGACACCACGGCCAGTATGGCCAGGTAGCCACTCCGTGAAAACCGGACCTGCGTGCCGAAGTGCGCCACCACGTAGCCCAGCACCACCCCACAGACGATGGCCAGCCCCCCCATGGTGGGCGTGCCCGCTTTGACGCTGTGGCTGGCCGGGCCGTCGGTGCGGATCGGCTGGCCGATGCCCTGGGAGATCAGCCACCGGAGAAGGATGGGGGTGACCAGAATGCTCACCCACAACGAGATGCCTCCCGAGTCCCCCAGTCCGAGCACGGACTACCTCCCCTTGGGCGCGGATCCGGCGGGCGGTTCCACGACCCAGGTCGCCGGATCCGAGGGGTAGCGCGTCGCCAGCGACCGGCGCGCCTCCACGACGTCGTTGAATGGCAGCCGGTGGCCCCCGACCTCCTGGTAGGTCTCGTGGCCCTTGCCGGCGATGACCACCACGTCCCCGGCGCCGGCCTCCGAGAGCGCCCGCCGGATGGCCAGGCGCCGATCCGGCTCGACGATGAGGGTCGCCCGGCGACTCGCACCGGCCTCCATCCCGGCACGCACCTCGTCAATGATGGAGAGCGGGTCCTCGTCCCGGGGGTTGTCCGACGTAAGGACGGCCACCTCGCTCAGGAGGGACGCCGCGCTCCCCATCTTCGGACGCTTGGCCCGGTCCCTGTTCCCCCCGCAGCCGAACACCACCAGGACACGTCCCTCGGTCCCGGCCAGCTGGCGCGCCTCGCCCAGGACCACCTCGAGTCCCGCCGGGGTGTGGGCGTAGTCGACGAGCACGGTGAAGGGCGGGGTCTCCGCGCCGGGTGGGGCCGCGCCGGGTGGGGCCGCGCCGCTGGGTGCGGAGATGACCTGGAGCCTTCCGGGCACCGGCGAGACCTCGGAGAGGGCGGCGGCCACCTCCGACGGCTCGAGACCGAGCGTCAATGCCGCCTCGGCGGCCAGCAGGGCGTTGTCGACGTTGATGGAGCCGGTCAAGGGCACCGAGACCCGCTGGCCGCGCCAGCGGAACTCGGTCCGCCCGGGCTGCAGGACGACGTCGCTGGCGTCACGGTGATGCACCGGCACCATCGGTATCTGCGCCTCCCCCAGCAGGCGTTGGCCCCAGGGATCATCGGCGTTGACGACACCGCGCAGGGCGTGGTCCGGGGTGAACAGCGAGCTCTTGGCTTCGAAGTAGGACTCCATCGTCCCGTGGTAGTCGAGGTGGTCGTGGCTCAGGTTCGTGAAGACGGCCACGTCGAAGTGGATGGCCTCCACGCGCGACTGGACCAGCGCATGACTGGACACCTCCATGGCGACCGCGTGATGCCGACCATCGGAGCGCTGGCGGTCCCGCACCTGGGCCAGGACGCGCTGCACCTCGGTGGCCTCGGGCGTCGTCCGCGACCCCGAGAGGGTGCCCATCACGTTGGTCGGTCGGCCGGTGGCCTCCAGGAGGTCCCCCAGGATCTGGGTGATCGTCGTCTTGCCGTTCGTCCCGGTGACCCCGATCATCGTGAGCTCCCGGGCGGGGTAGCCGTAGAACGCCGCGGCGAGACGGGCCATCACGGGACGCATGGTGCCGGCGGCAATCCGCGACTGGACCACGGGTCGATCGAGGAGCTCGGGGATGAGGTGCTCGCACAGCAGCCCCACCGCTCCCCGCTCGACCGCTTCGGCGGCGTAGGCATGGCCGTCGCTCAGCTGTCCCGGCACGCAGCAGAACAGGTCTCCGGGCACCACGCGGCGGCTGTCGTGGGCGATCCCACGGACGTCGACGGCGGTGGCAACCCCCGCGGTCTCAATGACATGGATGTCGTCGAAGAGGAGGTTCATCTGCACTGGTCGTACGGTCGCCGCCGCAACGAAGCAGACGCGGGAGTTCCGCGCCTCCCGCCATCGGCCCGCTGATGGTACCGGGTCACGTGATGTCTTGCGCTTGACTGGTCGACGACTGCGCGTTCGATGCTTTCGCTCCCTGCGTGGCGGCGCCCGGGGTCGTGGGGATGTCGTAGCGGTGCAGCGCATAGCTCATGATCTGCGAGAACACCGGCGCGGCGACCGTTCCACCGAAGATCGGCGTCGGGCGATCGAGGACGACGATCACCGAGAACGTGGGGTTGGTCGCCGGGGCGAAGCCGACGAACGACGCCATGTAGGCGCCGGCCGTGTAGGCGTCCTTTCCGGTCGTCGGAATCTGGGCGGTGCCCGTCTTTCCCGCCACGGTGTATCCCGGTATGACGGCGCTCGTCCCCGTGCCGCTCGACACCACCTGCTCCAGCATGGAGGTGAGCTCTCCATCCACCTGGGGTGAGAACACCCGTTGGGTCCGCGACGGGGCGGTCTTCTGCACGTCCCCTGCCTGATCGATCGTGCCCTGGACCAGCTGGGGCTGGACGAACGTGCCGCCGTTGGCCACCGCGTTGTACGCATCGAGAACCTGGAGCGCGCTCACGGCGTCCACCTGGCCGATGGGCAGCGAGACGTAGTCGGTCGGCTCCCATTGACCGGCCCCGACCACCAGTCCATCCGACTCCCCGGGGAAGTCGAGACCGGTCGACTTGCCGAATCCCAACTTCCCGACCTGAGACAAGAGGCGCTTCTCTCCCAGCGCGCGGGCGATCTCCGATGTCCCGATGTTGGAGGACTGCGCCAGTATCTGCGTCGCGGTGAGGCGTTCCGTCGGGTGCGGTTCGGCGTCATGGAACGTCGAGCCGTCGAGTTGGAGCTCGTCGGGCACGGTGAAGACCGAGTTCGGATTGATGAGACCGTCCTGCAGGGCAGCCGAGAACGTGACCAGCTTGAAGACCGATCCCGGCTCGTAGAGCTGGGTCACGGCGTTGTTGGTCGAGGTCTCGTTGACGGCGTCCTCGGGCCCGATGGGGATCGCGCCGCCCGTCGTGGCGGTGACCTTGGGCGCGGTGGCCGGCGCCGGCGCCTTGGGGGTGTTGGAGGCCAGACTGGCCATGGAGAGGATCTGCCCCGTCTTCACATCCATGACGATGGCCGTACCACTCACCGAGTGGGACGTCTCGATCGCCTGGGCCAGCGCCTGCTCGGACTCGTACTGGAGCTGCGTGTCGAGCGTCAGCTCCACCCCCTCGCCGGCCCGGCCGGTCGCTCCATCACCGCTCGAGGCCGGGAGCGCAATCCCCGACGGCGACTCCACCAAGGTCTCCTGCGCCGCGGTTCCCGAAAGCAACCGGTTGTAGGCGTACTCGAGCCCCGATGCTCCGGCGCCTTTCCAGTTGGTGGTGCCCAGCACGGATGCGGCGAGATTGCCGTTGGTCACGACCCGCTTGGAGTCGGTTGCCAACGTGATGCCCGGGAAGGCATCGGAGGCGATCCTCTGGCCTTGGCTCTGGGGGAGCTGCCTGGCCAGTACCACGTACCCCGAGCGTCGGTGCAGCTCCGGGGCGAGCGTCGTGGCGGGCACGTGCAGAAGCGGCGAGAGCGCGAGTGCCGTCTTCATCGGGTGGGCCACCTGGAAGTCGTCGGCGATCACATCGTCGGTGGGCACGGAGAGTACGAGGGGCGACCCGTCGCGGGCATAGATACCGCCACGCAGCGAGTTCAGGGTGACCGGCGCCGCCGACTCCAGCCGGGAGGCCTTCTGATAGGACCCGGAATGGATCACCTGGACATCGATGAGACGCGCTACGAGGAGCAGCATGGCCCCGACCAGTACCACCCGGACCAGGCGAATTCTCCGCTGCAGGGTGCTGCCGGCCGATGCGGTGGGCCGCGCCCGCGAGGTCTTGCGAACGCGGGCGGGCCGGGACTTCGGCGGCGGAGTGCGGGGGGGCTGGCGGGGAGTCGAGCGGGCCGGGCGCGTCGGGCGCGTCGGGGGCACCGCCGCCGGGCGAGGTGGCCGGTGAGGGCTGGTCCGCGTGGCTGCGCCCTTGGGCCGAGCCGGGAGGGCGCGGCTGCCGGGGGACGTGTGCCGCGTCGTGGCGCTCATCGCGCCCCGTGCACCGGGGTGACGACCGGCGTCGGGAGCGGTGTGCTCAAGGAGACATAGGGGAGCTGGGTGACGTGGCTGGAGGCCACCATATGCAGACGTCCGGTCGCCGCCGCCACGATACGTGACGGGGTTTCCAGCTGTAACACCTCGAGCTCCTCTTGGCGGTTGGCGGCCTGTACGGTCTGCAGCTGCTGCTCCCGGCTGGACAGCCGCACCTGGCCCTCGGCGAGCATCGCCTGTCCGGCCACGACGACCAGGAGCACCACCACCACCATGGCGGCCGGGAGCGCCCTGACGATCCGACCACGGCCGCGGCCGGCGCGGCGGGTCGGGACGATCCGCAGCGGCGTGCGTGGAGGGGTGGCGCGTCCGACACCTCGATCGGGGCGTGGAGCGGCGATGCGGCGGGTGGCGGTCGACGCCATCAGTCGGCCTCCGTCCGCCCAATGGCGCGCAGCCTGGCGCTCGCGGCGCGGCGGTTGGCCGCGAGTTCCGCCGGCGCTGCCCGGCGGGCACCGCGGAATACCAGGCGATGACGGACCACGGCACCGCAGACGCAGGGGAGGTTCGGCGGACACATACAGCCGCCGGTGTCCGCTCCGGCGAAGATCTGCTTGGTGAGCCGGTCCTCTCCCGAGTGGTAGCTGATGACCGCGCACCGGCCGCCCACGGCGAGCCGTTCCACCGCCACCGGAAGTGCCGTCGCCAACTCCCCCAGCTCGTCGTTGGTCGCGATGCGCAGGGCCTGGAAGACCCGAGTGGCCGGGTGACCCTTGCGCCTCGCCGCGGCGGGGACCGCGGCGGCGACGACATCGGCCAGCTGGACGGTCGAGGTGAGGGGTCGGGCGCTCACGATCGCATGGGCGATCCTCCCGGACAGCCTCCCCTCGCCGTTCTCCCGGAACAGCGCCGCCAGCGCCGCCTCGGGCAACTCGTTGACCAACTGGCCGGCGGTGGCGCCGGCGGATTGGTCCATCCGCATGTCGATGGCGGCGTCGGCCCGAAACGAGAAGCCCCTCTCGGTACGGTCGAGTTGGGGCGAACTCACGCCAAGATCGAAGAGCACCCCCGAGAACGGGCCCGGCCCGATGTCGGCCAGTGTCGAGAAGGGGGCGTGCACCAGGCTCACCCGGTCGCCGAACGGGGCCAGTCGCTCGGCGGCAGCCTCCAGGGCGGCGGGATCACGGTCGAGCCCGATGATGCGCAGCCCGGGGTGGGCGGCGAGAAGAGCCACGCTGTGCCCACCCCCTCCAACGGTGGCGTCGACGAGGACACCGGCGGGCACCGGTGCAAAGAGGGAGACGACCTCATCGCGCAGTACGGGCACGTGTTCGAAAGGTTGGACCATCTGCAGCTCCCCGACCGACTGGAAGAGCAAAGGGCGAGATCCCGTTCGACCTGCGGGGAAGAGGGTGGAGTGATCTTCCGCCGCGCCGGTCGAGGAGCTGCACATGGTCCAGCGGATACGCACCGCTGAGGGTTGGTCAGTGAGGTTCTGGGTGGTCACGCCCTTTCCATTGCATCGTCGTCGTCGTCGCTGAGCAGCCAGCTCTCCTCGGGAAGGACGCGCTCCGCCCAGGAGGTCGGATTCCACAGTTCCACTCGATCGATGGCTCCGTGCACCAGCACCTCGCTCTCCAGCCCGGCGAAGGCGCGGAGATGCGCCGGTATCGCCATCCGGCCTTGGCGATCGATCTCCACCTCGTGTGAGCTCGACGCCCAAAGCCGGGCCCGGTTCCGGTTGGCCCTTCCCAACTCGGCTCGCTCCTGCATCGCCGCCATCTGGCGGTCGAACTCTCCCGGCGTCCAGAGCGCCAGACAACCTTCGGACTGCTGGGCCAGGTACCCGCCCCGCTCGAACTGGGCGCGGAATTTGGCGGGCAGGATCACCCTGCCCTTGATATCGAGCGAATGCTCGTACCTCCCCACGAATCCTGCCACCAGTCAGCTCTCCCACGACGCTCCCTGAAATGCGTCCTTGAACGCCCCTTTACTCCATTTCGCGCCACTCTACGCCCTTTCCCCCCACCAAGCAACAACTGACGACCCCCTTTGCTCCCGATGGCCCCCAGCAGGGGTTGGGTGGCCGCGCGGCGACCAGTCCGGGGTGGACCGATGCCGCCGCGACGGGCGATCAGCCGCGGTCGGCGAGGGGCCCGAGGCCCGTCGCGCGGGAGCCGCCCGAATCCGACAGGCGGGAGCTCGTCGTTCAGACGCGCCGGAGCGGGACGTCGCCCTCCCAGGTGGGAAGGGACGCCAGCAGGGCCCCGCGCAGCGCGGCGATCCCCGGGACCTCGTGCCCCGGCACATCGAGCCCCAGCTCGTCGAGGCCCACGGCAGACCGGGCCAGGTCGCTCACCAACCCTCGCCGGGTGGACCGGTCGAGAGCGAACAGCTCCACCAGTGGGCCGGGCTCCCAGGCGGTGGTGTAGGCACACGTGTGGAACAGGGCTCCCTCTCGACACCGCCACTGGGAGACACCCATGACCTTGCGATCCCCCTGCAGCACCTCTCCCGGACCTCGGCCCGAGAAACAGACCAGGCCACCGTGGCGGCCGGGCTCGGCCCGGCCCCGGTGCACCGTCAGGTCGCCGACGTCGAACGCGCCCAGCGCCGCCGCCCACCAGGCACCGACCCAGGCGGCGGCGTCCGCCACGTCGGCATCCCACAGCGGATCGTTGCGCGGAATCCAGACATCGACCCACAGGTGGTCGCCCGGTCGGAGCAGTACCGCTCCCCCACCGCCACGCCGCCTGACCACCTCTGTGCCCGACGCCTTCGCCCTCGGCGCGCTGACGATGCCGGCTGGCTGCGCGCTCCCGAGCACGACAGCCGGCCGCTCGAGCCCTCGGGACACGGCGTAGCGGCTCTCCAGCCGCCGGAACTGCTCTACATCAAAGAGGTCGGGAAGGGTCGGGGGGTCGGGCGCGGGCAACGGTGGCCGCGTCAGGAGGCCGCGGCGAGATACGGCTCCCAGAGGGGATCCACGTCGGAGAGATGCCGCAGCCGCCACAGGTAGCCGTCGGGGGGTGCGGGCTTCACGCGGAGCGTCCAACCCAGCTCGGACAGCAGCTGGTCGGCCTTGGTCAGGTTGTCGCGCTTACAGGCGGCCACCACATTGGACCAGTCGTGCGTACCCCCCCTGCTGCGGGGGATGACGTGGTCGATGGTGTCGGCCGGTTCGGAACAGTAGACACAGAGGCCGCCGTCCCGTCGCAGCACAGAGCGTCGCGTCACCGGCGGCGTTCGAGCCCATCGAGGGATCCGGACCATGTGGGCCAAACGGACGATGGAGGGCACATCGACGTTGAGCGACGCCGAGTGGAAGACGGAGCAGCCCTCCTTGAAGGCAACCGGCTCGGCCCGGCCCGCCAGGACGAGGACGACGGCACGACGGTCAGACACCAGGGCGAGCGGCTCATAGGTCGCATTGAGCAGCAGCACCCGCTCCACGTTCACACGACTCCGGCGGGGTCTCGTCTCGGTTCCGGCGCAACCGGCGGCAGGACCGGGGCCCGGTCCGTTCCATGGTCGACGTTGGCTCCAACCATCACAGAAGTCACGACGCAGAGAGGCTACCCGCGGCGGGGGCGGGTCCTCCGACACCATCGGAGGTAGTCCACGACGTCGTGCGCCTCCATCATGCCGTCCTCTCCCGTCCCACCGAAGGCCGTCACCAAGCGGAACTTCCAGTACGACGGTCCCGGCACGGGGAGAAAGGGCGGACGATGCCACCAGCCGCGCCGGGTGAGCCGAACCAGCGCGCCGAGGCCGGCCCACCATATGGATGGGTGGGCGGCAACGGCCGACAGTACGACGGCGACGTCACGGCGCAGGTGACCCGGTTCGGGGACGGGCCGGTCACCGGTCGACGTCGGGTTCACCGCAGCGTGTCCAGACCGCGCCAACCGACACGTGCCGCCCCGACCAGGGGACCCCGGTCACCCAACCCACCGGGCACCACGCGTGCGCCCCGGGCGAAGTCGAGCCGGCATCGGAGGTCCACCTCGCACTGGGCGGCTCGGAAGAACGGTTCACCGAAGCCCAGGGCCACCGAACCGCTCACCACCGCCAGGGGCAGGTCGAGAAGATTGACCACCGACCCCACGGCGCGGCCGACCAGCGTCCCGGTGCGCTCCACCATTTCTGTCGACGCCATCTCGGCCGGTTTCCCGGTGATCGCGGCCAGCGCGGTCCCCGAGGCCTCGGCCTCGAGGCAGCCGCGGCCGCCGCACGGGCAGGCGCGCCCCTCCGGCACGACGACCACGTGACCGACATGGCCGGCGTTGCCCAGCCGGCCCTCGAGCAGCCGTCCATTGAGGACCAACCCGCCGCCGACCCCGGTCGAAACGACGAGTGCGATGAAGTCTCTCCGCCCGGCCGCGGCCCCGATCCACCCCTCGCCGAGGGCCAACGCCTTGGCATCGTTGTCCACGAAGGTCGGCACGCCGGTCAGCTCCGACAGGCGGGACCGCAGGGGGAAACAGCGCCATCCCGGGATGTTGAGGGGAGAGACGGACTCCCCCTGCGGGCTCATCGGGCCGCCGCAACCTGCGCCACACACCACGATCCGATCGTCGGCACCGACCTCGGCACGAACCTGGCCCACGAGGTCGGCCAGCGTGCGCCACAGGAGCGCAGCAGCGGCCGTGCCGGGAGTCCGGGGCGTCGGTACGCGGACCTGATGGGCGAGCAGCCCCGATCGGTCCACCAGTCCAACCGCCATTTTGGTGCCGCCGATGTCCACGGCCAGCGCCAGGTCATTCACCTGAGCCAGCGCACCGTGGAACAGGGGCGGTCCGCGGGAGATGCCGCAGTGAGTTCAGTTCTCGCGACGGTGGAACCTGGTGCGAAACCAGTCACGGGCCTCGGTGACCGCTCCTTCGAACCCGTTCGAGGCGGAAGCTGCCTTTGACTGCTCGCCGTCCCTCGGCCGGGTCAGGTCATGCCAACCCGCCTTGCCCATCCGGCGAAGGTTGCGCTCGAAGACCACGAGCGAGCCGAACATGATGACGACCCCGATGAAACCGAGCACGGGAGACTTGGCGAAGAAGGCGACGAGGACGACCACCCCGAGGACAAAGGTCACGGCGGCCCATTTGCAGTAGCGGCCGGCGTGTCGGTACACCGACTCCGAGCGGACACGCTCGGCAAACTCCGGGTCCTGGCGAACCAGCGACTCTTCCAGCTCGGCCAGGATCCGCTGCTCGCGATCAGAAAGCGGCATGCCGCACCACCTCAGATCCCCGGCACGCCCTCATGGCTCCACCCCCGACCAACCTTCACTTCCGTCCACCAACTCCGTCCATGCGGCAACTCCGTCCATGCGGTCCTCATATTTGCACGACTTTGAAGTGCAGACAACGGACGCCCGCCGCCGCCTGGGGTCCCTCTCCATTACCACGGCTGTCAGCTTACGGCCAGCCTCGAACGTCTGGGACGCGGTTCCCGTCCTTTTTCCCTACCCCGAGGCTGTGGAACGGTGCGAGACATCGGCGAGATAGCCCCGATTGCCGGTCCGATCAGCATGGTTGCCGGTCCGATCAGCATGGTTGCCGGTCCGATCAGCATGGTTGCCGGTCCGATCAGCATGGTTGCCGGTCCGATCAGCATGGTTGCCGTTGGCCTCCCGATCCTGCACCACAGAGGTCCCAGGGGCGTGTGCCATAGTGCCGACGTGGTCTCGCGGAGAGTCAGACGGAGGCGCCGTCAGTTCGCCGCCGGTGGGGTGCTGCTCGTCCTTCTCCTCCTCTACGTGTGCGTCTTCTCCGGTGGGGGGCCGACAAAGGCCCCGCCGCCGCGTGGGCACGTCGGCGCCGTACGCGAAACCTTCCCGGCCCATTCACCCCTCAACCCGGACTGGCAGGGGAATGGCAAGGCCGTCACCTTGGCCTTCGGTGGGGACGTCCATTTCGCCGGGGACGTCGGCGTCCGGCTGACGGACGATCCCGCCACGGCCCTGGGCGACACCGTAGGCCAGCTCTTCTCGGGCGCCCAGTTGCGCATGGTGAACCTGGAGTCCGCGCTGACCGACGGCACGTGCCCCCAACCCGAGGCCAAGCCGTACATCTTCTTCGCCCCGCCCACGGCGATCACCGCACTGCGCGGGGCGACGGTCTCCCTGGTCTCCCAGGCCAACGACCATGCCGTGGACTGCGGGCAAACCGGCCTGGCCCAAGGGCTCGGCGCGGCCAAGGTGGCAGGATTCCCCCTGGTCGGCGTGGGGGTCAACGCCACGCAGGCGTTCGCTCCCTACCGGACCACGATCAATGGCCAGCGCATCGCCGTCATCGCGGCCACGCAGATCATCGCCCCCAACCTGGTCAGCACCTGGACTGCCACCTCGAGCCAGGCCGGGGTGGCATCTGCGCTCGACCCTACCCAGCTGGTACGGGCCGTCCAGTCCGCCAGGCGCACTGCGGACACGGTCGTCGTCTACCTGCACTGGGGAACCGAGACACAGGCGTGCCCCGACCCACAACAGGAGCCTCTGGCCGAACAGCTGGTCAACGCCGGGGCCGACATCGTGGTCGGCACGGGTGCGCACGTACTCCTCGGCGGCGGCTACCTGGGAGACTCCTACGTCGACTACGGACTCGGCAACTTCGCCTTCTACGACGACACCGTCCCCGAGACCGACAGCGGCTCACTGCTCATCACCGCAGTGGGCCGGCATATCGTCTCGGCGACGTTCCGCCCAGCCATCATCGTGGGCGGCCTCCCCCAACCCCTCAGCGGCACCCCCGCCGCGACCGCACTCCAGAGCTGGAATGCGGCACGCAGCTGCACGAACCTGTCCCCCACCCCGAGCAGCAGCCAGGCGTCCGAGAGGGGGGAAACCTCACCCTTCGTCGCCCCGACCACCACCACCACGACCACGGCACCTGCTCCGACCGGGACGTCGACGAGCAGCACGACGAGCACCACCGCCACCACCACGACGAGCAGCACGACGAGCACCACGACGAGCACCACGACGACGACGGCACCACGACCGACTGAGACGTCGACGACAACCAAGACCAAGACCACCCATCCGACGGTCACACAGCCCACCGACAACGCCGGGTGAGCATCGGAGACGCCCTCGGGAGGTGACCCCTCCGGAGGTGACCCCTCGGGAGGTGACGAGGCCTCCGGAAGCTGCGCCGGAGCCTCGGGGCGACCGCCCCGTGGCGTCGAAGTCGAAGAGCTCGCTGTCCGGCCCCACTGGGTGTCGATGTCGAGTTGACGTCCAACCTCCTCGTCGGAGAACTCCCGCCTGAGCTGACCCAGATGTCGGCGCTGACCAACCCACGACCGGAACTCACGACCGGACCACTCCTTGGCCATCCCCACGTCGGCGTCGGCCACGGTGCCCGGGTCGGGGCAAACGAATGGGGACTTGACGTGACATCGCCGGACAGTTACGATATATCATTAGTGTTCACGTTAGATGAGATGTTACTGCTAGATACGGATCAGAAAAGAGGACCGATGAAGTACGACAACCCGGTCGCCCGCCGCTGGCGCGACCGCCACTGGCACGACCACGACACCACCACCACCTCCAACCGAAGGAGTCTCCACATGGGACACGACCACCACGACCACGACCACCACGACCACGACGCACCCAGGGGCCAGCGCGGCCCGCGCCGGGGCCCCGGCCGAGCCGGCAGCCCATGGGGCGGCGGTCGGGGACGTTGGGGCGGTGAGAGAGGCGGCTGGGGCGGCGGCCGCCGCATGGGCCGCGGCGACATCCGCAGGGCCATCCTCTCCGCGCTCAAGGAGGGCCCGGCACACGGGTACGCGGTGATGCGCAGGCTCGAAGAGATGAGCGGCGGTCTGTGGCGCCCGAGTCCGGGCTCGGTCTATCCGCACCTCCAGATGCTCGAGGACGAAGGAATGGTCGGGTCCTCCGAGCAGGACGGCACCCGGACGTTCCATCTGACCGAGGCCGGCATGGCCGAAGCCGCCAAGGAGACGTCACTCCCCTGGGCCACCAGCGGCGAGGGCGACGACCAGATCCGCAACCTGCGTCTGGCGGCCGCCCAGCTGATGAGCGCAGCCAAGCAACTGTCGGGCGCCGGCGAGAACGAGCAGGTGGAGCGTGGCATTGCCGTCGTGCAGCGGGCCCGCAAGGAGCTCTACCAGATCCTGGCCGAGGACTGATCGCCAGAACCCGCGCGAGGGACAGTACTCTGAGTGAGAGATGACCGCGACCGACCTCAACGCCGTCTCCGGACCGGCTGGCGAGGCGGAGCCCATCATCGAAACGGTCGACCTCGTGAAGACCTATCCGGGCACCGACTTCCGGGCCGTGGACGGTCTCAACCTGCGGGTGAGCATGGGGGAGGTCTACGGGCTCTTGGGCCCCAACGGTGCGGGGAAGACGACGACGGTCGGCGTGCTGACGACACGGGTCATCCCCTCGGGAGGCCAGGCGTTCGTGGGCGGCATCGACGTCGTGGCCCATCCGACGCTGGCCAAGCAGATGATCGGCGTGGTGTCCCAGCAGAATACGCTCGATCGTCAGTTGACCAGCTGGGAGAACCTCTACTTCCACGGGCGGCTGTTCGGCATGGGCACACGGGAATCGAAGCAGATGGCCGACGAACTGCTGGAGAAGTTCCAGCTCTCGCGGTTCGCCAAGGCCTCGGTCTACGCCCTCTCCGGAGGCATGGCCCAACGGCTCATGGTGGCGCGGGCCATCTTCCACCGCCCGGCTGTCCTCTTCCTCGACGAGCCCACGGCGGGGCTCGACCCCCAAGGGCGATTGGCACTGTGGGATCTCCTGCGGGACCTCAACTCCCAGGGGCAGACGATCATGCTCACCACCCACTACATGGAAGAGGCGGACAAGCTCTGTAACCGGGTGGCCATCATGGACCACGGCAAGATCCTGGCCCTCGACACCCCCGATGAGCTCAAACGCAGCGTGGAAGCCGACACCATCGTGACGGTCAAGTCCGACGGGGACCCCGAGGCCATGGCCGCCGCCTTTACCCGTCGGATCGAGGAGGTCACCCGGGCCCGAACCGTTCCTGGAGGCGTCGAGCTACACGTGAAGGGCGCCGATCGGCTGGTGCCGCGGGTGGTGGAGGCCGCCGAGGCCGAGGGCTTTGCGCTGGCCGACCTCTCGGTAGCCGAACCGACCCTCGAAACCGTCTTCATCGGACTGACCGGAAAGGATCTGCGCGACTGATGACCGCCACCGCTTCTCCGGGCCAATCACTGGGCGACGTGGGCGCCGTTGTCCCGTCACGCCGGGTCGAGACCGCACCCACCCGCTCCGCCACCGCGGCCAGCTGGACGTCGTTAGGGGCACTCATCCTGCGCGACCTGGTCGTCCTGCGGAAACATCTGGTCGAGTTCACGGTACGCACCCTGGTCCAACCGTTCCTCCTCTGCTTCGTCTTCCTCTACGTCTTTCCGAAGATCGGGCAGGGCATCGGAGCGTCCAGTGTCCCCGGAGCGGAGTCGGCGTTCGCCACGGTGCTCGTTCCGGGCGTGGTGGGACTGTCCATCATGTTCCAGGGCATTCAGGCCGTGGCCATGCAACTGGCACAGGAGTTCGGCTTCACCCGCGAGATCGAGGACCGTGTGCAGGCTCCGTGCCCCATCTGGCTGGTGGCCATCTCCAAGGTCCTCTCCGGAGGGGCACAGGGACTGATCTCAGCGATACTCGTCCTGCCCATCGCCTCGGTCGTCCACGCGTCCGGGGTAGAGGCCCACATCAACCTGCACTGGCCGCTGATCGTGACCCTGGTGCCGCTGTCCTGCCTGGCCATGAGCTCTCTCGGCCTGCTGCTGGGAACGAGCTTCGAGCCTCGCAATCTCGGCCTGATGTTCGGCTTCATCGTCCTGCCGATCACGTTCCTCGGTGGGACGTACTACCAGTGGACCCGGCTGGCACCGGTCAAGGTCGGGGGGTTCCATTGGCTGCAGGTGATCGTCCTGATCAATCCCCTGATCTACGTCAACGACGGGATGCGGGCGGCGCTCACCAATGCGGCTCACATGCCCCTGTACGTCATCTACCCGGCGCTCATCGCCTTCAGCGCGATCTTCTTGTCCCTCGGGCTGCGCAACTTCCGCCACAAGGTTCTCGCCTGACGGATCTGCATCTACTGACGGATCTGCACCACCTGACGGATCTGCATCTACTGAAGGATCGGCATCTATGACACGCGGCGACTCGCCCGCCCGGCGCACAGTGGAGCCGGAGCGGCCGGACCCGGCTTCGCCGTCGGCGCGACGGCGAAGTGGTACAAGAGGATGGAGCCGCCCAGCGTGCCCACGGGGCAGTACGCCCGCAACCAGCCAAGGGGTCCCCGCTCCGCGCTGGTGAGGTCGCTGGCCGACGCAGCCACCCAACCGGTGACGGTTCCCGGCGCAACGCCCACCAGTGGCCGAGCCCCGGCGATTTCCCCTTCGCCGATCCCCCGTGGGCCGAAGTACGCCACGTAGGGATGCCGGCCCCGACTCCAGGCGACCAGGAGGGAGAAGTCCTGCCCCCAGTCCACATTGGAGTCCGTCGCCGCGCGGTACCCCGGCTGGAAGGGAGGCGCGGTGTAGGCGATCGAATGCGGGTAGGAGGACACTGTGACGGCCGCAGCCGCTGCCAGGATCAGTCCCAGCGCCAGCGCCACCAGACGGCGGCCCATCACCAGGGCGAGCGGCGATGCAAGGACGGTCCACAGCGCGAGGGTGGGGAGGAGGTACCGGACGCCCAGCGTGCGTGGATTGGGGAGCTCGAAGACAAAGAGCACCAGGGCGGGCACGGCCACGGCAACGACGGTCTGGCGCCAGGTGGACCGGCTGACCCTTCCCGTCCGAACCAGGGCGATGAGCACGACTGTGCCGGCCACCAGCAGGACGAGGACCGGAGTCGACACCTTGACCACCAGTGTGGCGGGCCAGAACCAGACATTGGCACCGGTCCACGAAACCCCGAGCAGGAAGCCTGGTGCGCCCCCCGTGTCGTGGGTTGCCAGGAACTTCAGGCCCTCGAGGTAGGGCTGGGGAATGAGGAACGGCGAGTGCACCACGACGGCCGGATCGAGCACGATGTAGACGGCCCACACCAGCGCCCAGGCCGTCACCACGACCACGACCGGTTGGCGCCACAGGCGCCAACCCCCCTCCCCCGCTCGGATCCCGGCCGCCAACACGACGGCCAGCGCCAGAGCACCGAGCAGGAGACCGGTCGACTGGGCCGAGATCGCCGCCCCGCAGGCTACCCCCACCCAGAGGAGGGACCGCCGATCGCGGCGCCGCAGCCAGCGCACCATGGCCCAAGAGAGCAGCACCGTGGTCAGTGCGAACGGCAGATCGACCCCATTGAGGTGGCCGAGGCCCAGTACCAGCGGATCGAGTAGCCAGAGAAGGGCAGCGAGCATCCCGGCCGCAGGGCCGAAGAGAAGTGTCGCCAGGCCGTAGAGCGCGAGCGCCAGCAGTGCGCACTCCAACAGCGGTACGAGCCGGGAGGCGAATGTGACCCGGTGCATCGTGCCGGCGCGCACCTGCGCCTCGACGAAGCGTGCGCTGTACACGCGTTCGTTGTTGCGATCCCAGTGACCGTCGCCCGGCACGACCGGATGGACCGCCAGCACCGGCAGTGCGGCGAGCACCTTGAACAGTGGTGGATGCTCGGCGTTGTCGGCCAGATCGTGGTGGAGGATCGCCACGACACCCGACGACACGTAGACGGGTTCATCGAAGGTCGCCGAGTCGTGCCACGCCTCGAATCCCCCCAGAAGCAGGAAACCGACGATCGCAGCCGCCACCAGCGCCCAGCCGAGTTGCCTAGCCGCGCCGCTGCTCGTCGGCGACTGGGACACGGTCGAACTGTCGGCTGGGCTCACTCGTCCCGTGTGACGTCCCCGGTATCACCCGGCCCGACGGTGATCATCAGGCTATGATCTTCACACATTGGTAACCAGGGGGGAGTGACCCGACAGCGCCGACACCCGACGGGTCGAGGGGTGGCTCGGCAACGGCTCGAAACAGGCCCTGGGCGGGTCGCAGCGGATGGTCGTTGCGAGGTCTACGGACGTTCTCTGTGCTCTACCTCACCTGAATCTCAGGTAAATCCCAGCCTCACGAAGGAGAATACCCCGTTACAAGGGTGAAATGTAGCTGTCATTGAATCGGAAGGTGCAGCGCATGCGAGTTCTCGTCCTTACACCGAACGGGCGCGGCCTCACTCCCATTGGACACGCACCAGGTAGGACGCCCACTAGGTAGAGGACAGCATTTTTACCCAATGACGACGACTGAGGACGAAGACCACGTTGCAACGACCCTCGCTCCCGTCGCGCCGCCGACGAAGGTAGTTCGTCCGTCGATCGCCTCGCTGTCCGATCGTTGGTCCGACCCGGGCCGGCGCCGGGTCATGATCGGATGGGCCGTTCTGATCTTGAGCGTCGCCGTCTACTACGTCCTCGCCGGCATCCCGTGGTCGACCAACACGGTGCTGATCTACGTCATGGCCGCTCTTGTCGTCTCCAGCCTCGGGAGCGGGGTGCGGTGGAAGCGGCTCCTGCTGGACTGGATACCCCTCGTCGCCGTGCTGTTCGTCTACGGATGGCTGCGCGGCTACGCCTCACACACCCTGTGGGGTCCGTTCGTCAAGCCGCAGGTGTGGTTCGACACCCATGTGATCGGGTTCGGGGTCGACCCGACCGTGCAGCTGCAGCGCTGGCTGTACACACCCGGTCTGCACGTCTGGGACTACCTGGTGTGGGCCTGCTACATGAGCCACTTCTTCGTCTCCTTCATCGTCGCCGGGGTGCTGTGGAAGACGAATCATGCCAAGTTCCGTCGTTTCGTCGCCCTCTTCGTCGGCCTGACCTTCATCGGATACGTGACCTACGTCCTGTACCCGGCCATGCCACCGTGGATGGCGAGCCAGTACGGATACCTTCCGCACTCGGTCCGGATCATCGATCAGGTCTGGAAGCACCTCCATCTCGGGTTGGGAGTGTCGCTCTTCGCCGGGGGCAACAGCTTCGACAACAACGTCGCGGCCATGCCCTCGCTCCACGGCGCGTACCCCATGCTCATCTGTCTCTTCTTCTGGAAAGGCTCCAGCGTGCGCAAGCGCATCCTGTTGGCGGCCTACCCGATCTGCATGGCCTTCTCACTCGTCTACACCGGCGAGCACTTCGTCACCGACATCCTCGTGGGCTGGATCTACGCCGCAGCCACGGTGTTCATAGGCTCCAAGCTCCTCGACAGGTGGGAAGCCAGGCGCATCCGGAAGAAGGTGGATGCCACGTTCGACGAGCCGACACATGCCTCCGACGACTCGGAGGCACCGCTGGTCGCCTGACGCAGGGATCCCGGCGGGACCCCTGCGGGGCTCCGGCACGGGCAACGACCCCGCGACTAGCTCTCGCTGACCGTGACGCCTTTCCAGAAGGCCACCCGGTCGGCGATCTCCGCCGCGGCCTCCTTGGGCGTCGGGTAGTACCAGGCCGCATCGGGGTTCCGGTGCTCCCCCACGACGACGTCGTAGTAGCTGGCCTCGCCCTTCCACGAGCAGACGGTGTGCGTCTCCGAGGGCTGTAGTACTCCCTGCTGGACGTCGTCGGCAGGGAAGTAGTGATTGCCCTCCACGACCACGGTGCGGTCGCTGCGGGCTATCTCTGCCCCCTGGTACGAAGCGGTGACGGTCATGGTCCCGATGCTAGAGGGAGCGGCGTTCCGCCGGACGCGTGGGCAGGACAGCTGCCCGATCTGACGGCCATGCCGGGAGGCGCCGCGCGTATCGCGTGCATATCTGGGTAGGGTGAACGCAACGAAATTCCGGAACATGCCCGCCTCCGGTCCGGGCAGCGCGGCCAACGGAAGGATCCTGATGTCCGAGGAGAGCTGGCCAGCCACGACATCGGGTCTCTCGAGCGACTACGCCGCGGTGCGCGCCACCACCGAGCGCCTGGCCGCACCCCTGAGCGCCGAGGACCAGACCGTGCAGTCGATGCCCGACGTCAGCCCCACCAAGTGGCATCGGGCCCACGTGACCTGGTTCTTCGAGACCTTCGTGCTGGCGCCGCACCTTCGCGGCTACCGGCCCTACAACGATGCCTTCGCGTACATCTTCAACTCGTACTACGAGGCACTGGGGGATCGGCATCCCCGACCGGAGCGTGGGCTCATCTCGCGTCCGGGCATCGCCGAGGTGGCGTGCTACCGCGAGTTTGTGGACCAGGCCATGGGATCACTCCTCCATGGTGAGGTCGAGGCGGGTGTGACGGAGCTGATCACCCTCGGTCTCCACCATGAGCAGCAGCACCAGGAGCTGTTGCTCATGGACATAAAGAACGTCCTCTCGCGCAATCCACTGCGACCCGCCTACAAGGCGCCCGTCGGCGCCGGGGCGGGAAACGACGACCGGTCAGCGGTGCCCAAAGCCGGCTGGATCGAGCACGAGGGCGGCGTGGCGGAGATCGGCCACGCCGGCCGAGGATTCGGCTTCGACAACGAATTCCCCCGCCATCGGGTGTTCCTGAGCCCGTTCGCCCTGGCCGATCGGCCCGTGACCTGTGGGGAGTGGATGTCGTTCATGGAGGACGGCGGCTACAACCGGCCGGAGTTCTGGCTGTCCGACGGGTGGTCGGTGGTGATGAACCAGGGCTGGCAGTCGCCGCTGTACTGGTTCTGCGAGCCGGAGCGCCCCGGGCAGTGGCAACAGTTCACCCTCTCGGGCACGCGCCCGATCGATCCCGATGAGCCCGTGTGCCATGTCAGCTACTACGAGGCGGACGCCTTCGCCCATTGGACCGGGATGCGGCTACCCACCGAGGAGGAGTGGGAGACGGTGGCCACCCCGTTGGCCGAGGGCGACAACTTCCTGGGCGGCAGCGAGAGCCCCCATCCACGACCTGCCGTCTCGACCAACGCGCTCCTCGGTGACGTCTGGGAGTGGACGTCGAGTGCCTACACCCCGTATCCGGGCTTCCGCGCCGCGCCCGGAGCGGTCGGCGAGTACAACGGGAAGTTTATGGTCAGCCAGTACGTCCTGCGCGGCGGATGCTGCGCCACGCCACCCGGGCATGTGCGCGCCACCTATCGGAACTTCTTCCCTCCGGGAGCGCGCTGGGCGTTCAGCGGCGTTCGATTGGCACGGGATCCCTGACCGAGTCATGGCCTACAGCATCGATGTGCACATTTCGGCCGATGCCGCCCGTCAGCGCATGCGCGCCGACGCCATCGCCGGCCTGCAGTCCGACCTCAAGTCGATACCGCCCGTCTGGTTCTACGACGGACGAGGCAGCCAGCTGTTCGAGGAGATCACCCGGCTCCCGGAGTACTACCCGACCCGCACCGAACGCCGCCTCCTGGAGTTGCACGCACGGACGATCGCGGAGCTGTCCAAGGCCGATACCTTGGTCGAGCTCGGCGCCGGGTCGTGCGACAAGACCCGGGTCCTCCTGAGCGCCCTGCAGCGCTTCGGCACACTGGCCCGCTACGTCCCCTTCGACGTGAGCGACGAGTTCCTGCGCGAGGCCGCCTCGATCCTCGCCGACGAGTACGAGGGCCTCGCCGTGCACCTCGTCATCGGCGATTTCAGTGAGCATCTGGCCGAGATCCCCACCGACGGCCGGCGCATGGTCGCCTTCCTGGGCGGGACGATCGGCAATCTCGCACCGGTGCAACGCGCCAGATTCCTGTTCGATCTCAACTGCACCATGTCCAGCGACGACTCACTCCTCCTCGGTGCCGATCTGGTCAAGGACCGTCGACGGTTGGTCGCCGCCTACGACGACGCGAGCGGCATCACGGCGGCCTTCAACAAGAACGTGCTGCACGTGCTCAACGAGCAGCTGGGTGGGAACTTCGACCCCGAGCTGTTCAGCCACGTCGCACTCTGGAACGAGGACGAGCAGTGGATAGAGATGCGCCTGCGGGCCCGGGAGGAGATGGAGGTGACGCTGGCGGACGCCGGGATCTCCGTCCGATTCGCCGAGGGTGAGGATCTCCTTACCGAAATCAGCGCCAAGTTCACGCCCGAGAGGATCGAGGCCGAGCTGGAGGCCGCCGGTTTTGTGGTCGATGGCATGTGGGGTGCCGCCGAAGGGGAGTTCCTCCTGACCCTCGCCCACCCCTACTGCTGAGCGGTCGGGGTCTCTCAGCCTGCCGGAGCCGTCACCGGATCCGGATCCGGCGCGGGTAGCGGTACGGATACCGAAGGCTGACTGGGCATCGGCGCCGGTAGGGCAGGGCGCGAGGCCATGCTCCGCCGTGAGCGGACCCGGCGCCGGAGTGTGATGACCAACAAGATCGCCAGGAGGAGAGAGGAGGCCTCGCTCAGAGTGCTGGCCACCAGCCAATGGGGTGGGCGGTACGCGAAGGTGACGACATCGTTGCCGGGGGGCAGCCTGACCTCCTGCACCAGGTCGCGTGCGCTGACCGTCACCGCCCGGGTGGGGCCCCCATCGGAAGAGACCGATGCGTGCCAGCCGCTGTCCCATGCCACATCGCGCACGACGGTCACGGGCGTCGGCGCCTGTAGCCGGATGGTCTCCGAGTTGGCGGCGCTGGAGAGCACCCTGATGGGCGGAGTCGGCTGGTGCGCGCCGGCGACGACGTACAGCGGCGTCGGTGGGCGGTTGCGCACGAAGAGGGAGTAGTCGTCGACCAACCCCTCGTAGTGCCATACGCCGGATCTGACCGCACCGGAGAGGGACCCGTCCAACTCGTAGTTCCGCCCGGCCACGACGACGGCGGCCTGGTGCGACGGCAGACGGCCCGAGATGACCTGCACCGCCAGGCCGACGCCGTCCCCGGGTGGCAAGGTGCCGCCGACGCTGGTCGCGCCCGGCGCCAGCTCCACGGGCGGGCCCCAGCGCGTCACCCCGGTGGCACCGAGCGTGCCGAAGCGGATCAGCGCGCTCGTGGCGGCGGGCGCCAGCACCACGCTCGCCCGGGTGGGAGCGAGCGGCTCGCCGAAGAACCACGTGCTCTCCTGTCCCGCGACGAGGGGTCCCCGCGGTGCCGGATAGTAGGAGCCGACGCTGTTCTCGACACTGATCTGGGTCCCCATCGGAAGGACGGGGTCCCGGCCCGCAGGCTCGGAGACCTGCTGTTCGTCGTCCAGGGCCGTCGGCGTCGCCCGGAGGGGCAGGAGGAAGTACTCCGGCGCGGTCACGATGTCCTGCAGGTCGAGCTGGTCGACGTCCCCACCGGCCAAGAGGGGCACGCTCAGCTGCCCCGCGGCGTGTGTCGAGGTGCGGGCGTTGTAGTTCCCGCTGACGATGGAGGCGTACCCGGCGATGGAGGGAAGCCGCGCCAGCACGTTGTCGTCGGGAAGACCGGTGTTGTAGTCGTTCTGCCCTTCCGCATATCCCTGCGGGTTGTAGACGTCGAAGCGGCCCCCGGGTACCAGATGGGCGGCGACGTAGTTCTCCACCGCGGTGTCCCCGGCCACGACGGCATTCGACGGCGGGAAGACGAGTTGGCTGGTGCCCGCGATCAACCCCAGGTCGGCCGCCGTGAAGACGGAGACCGCTATGAGCCAGGGCCGAAGGCGCACCACGGGTCGGAGCCAGACGATGACGCCCGCGGCCAGGCAGAATCCCAACGCCGCCAGCGTGGCCACCCGCACCGTGTGAACCTCTCCCGGCGAAGCCGACGCCGTGATGAGGGAGTCGATCAGGTTGCGGGGATCGACAATCGCCCAGATGGTCAGCCCGGCCACGATCGCGAACGGGATGAACCCCACCCAACGTTCGGCCCTCACTCCCCGGTGGGCTCGGGCGCTCACTTCCCCGTCGGCTCGGTCCGTCGAGCGATCGATCCAACCGGCGAACAACACGCACACGGCCACGGCGACGGTGATCATGTTGCGACTCTGGAGGCGCTGGTCCCCGTAGAGCGGGATGGAGTTGAACAAGTGCTCGAGCGGGGTATTGCCACCAAGGGCCAGAAGGAGCCCGACGAGGCCGATGGCATACCAGATCACGCGCTCCCGGCGGGCCAGCCGCGAGGGCCACCGGGGGTGCCAGAGCGACAGGAGGGCGACGATGGGGAGAATCCCCATGTAGATGCCGACCTCCGGCAGGTTGTAGTGGGAAAAGAAGCTGCGCTCGCCGAGCCGCCCGTACCCCCCGAAAAGATAGGGGACCAGCGACAGCAGGCCGTCCTGGGGTGGAAAGCTCCCGGAAGCGGCGAACGCGCTGCCCAGTCCAGTGCGTTGGGAGTTGGAGATGGCGGCCATTCCGGGCAGCCACTGCACGGCCGAGAGGCACAAGGCCAGCGCCGCGCCGGCTCCACACCGGGTCAATACGCGCCACCAACGGCCCCGATCCAACCCGGCCGACAGGGCGGCGTAGGCGATCACCAGGATCGCCTCGTCGAGCATCGCCTCCGGTGCGCCCCCGAAGATCACCAGGGCAAAGCCGACGCCGAGGAGGACGGACCAGCGCCAGCGTCCATCTCGCACGATGTGCAGCACCGCCAGCAGCATGAAGGGGATGGAGACGAATCCCTCGGTCATGTCGACGTGATTGACCTGACTGAGCACCACACCGGAGAAGGAGAACGTGGCGGCGGCCAGCACGCAGGCTGCCGTGGAGAGCGCCAGCGCCCGCAGGAACAGGTACATCCCGACGGCGATGAGGGAGAAGAGGATCACTTCCGTGGCGATCCACGCCACACGGTCGGGCAGGATCACGAAGAGCCCCACGAGAGGGTAGAAGGCCCCCGCGTTGAAGCCCGCCAGCAGCGGCGTCCCGCTGAACATGTACTGGTTCCAGAACGGCAGCTCGCCGCGGCGCAGCATGGAGCCGACCAGCACGTGGAGGGGGTAGTTCTGCTGCAGGTTGTCGCCGGTCATCAAGAGATGACCACCGAGGAGATCGGGAAGGATGAAGGTCGCCGCGGGAATGCCGATCAGCACGGCGTAGGGCCACAGTGGTCCTACGCCGTTGCGCGCTCTGGCTACGTACGATCGGTGCATCGTCTACGGGCCCCGGCGTCAGGCCCCGGTAAAGGTCGGCTGACCCGGCCGACTAGCCCCGACGGGGAACCTCAATGCTGACGATCTCGCTTCTGGTCGTACATCCTCGCACCACTGGTGCGGGAGAGCCGGCTCGAGGTCGCTCGCCACATCACCTGCGGCTCCATCGCGGACGGTTCAATACGATGCACGTTCGATCGGGCGATATCGAGGAGGCCCGAGAGGAGATCGTCGTCCAGGAGGTGCGGGAGGAGGCCGAGATCCAGCAGCTTGGTGTGCGCGGCCCGGTAGTAGTGCTCCTGCATCTCGACCCTCGGGTCCTCGACATGGACGACTTCCGCCCCGCCGATCGCTGCGGACACCTTCCCGGCGAGCTCGTTGACCGAGAAGGATTCGGTGAACTGGTTGAACACCCGGAACTCCCCGCCGGCCGCCGGAGTGTCGATGGCGAGCTCCACGCAGGCCAGGGTGTCCCGGATGTCGAGGAACCCCCTCGTCTGGCCACCCTTGCCGTACACGGTAAGCGGCAGGCCGGCAGCCGCCTGGATCACGAATCGGTTCAGGACGGTGCCGAATATGGCGTCGTAGTCGAAGCGGGTGGCCAGGTCGGGATGGAGGGTCGTCTCGGGTGTGGACTGGCCGTAGACCACCCCCTGGTTCAGGTCGGTGGCACGCAGTCCCCAGGCGCGACAGCAGAAGGCGATGTTGTGGCTGTCGTGCACCTTCGAGAGGTGGTAGAAGCTGCCGGGCTGCTTGGGGAACGGGAGCACGTCGGTGCGTCCACGATGGGTGATCTCGATGTAGCCCTCTTCAATATCGATATTGGGGGTGCCGTACTCCCCCATTGTCCCCAGTTTCACCAGGTGGATCGACGGATCGGTATCCGCGATGGCGTAGAGCAGGTTGAGGGTGCCGACCACGTTGTTGACCTGCGTGTAGACGGCGTGCTTGCGATCGACCATGGAGTACGGCGCGCTGCGTTGCTCAGCAAAATGCACAACCGCGTCGGGGCGGAAACGACCCAGCATGTCGTAGACGAACGCCTCCTCGGTAAGGTCGCCGACGAACATCTCGATCTGAAATCCCGAGACCTCCTCCCAGCACTCCACCCGCCGATGCAGAGCTGCGGTGGGAACGAGGGAGTCGACGCCCATCTCGAGGTCGTATCCCCTGCGGGCGAAGTTATCGGCAACGCCCACCTCGTAGCCGGCCCGCGACAGATGCAGAGCCGTTGGCCAGCCGAGGTACCCGTCTCCGCCGAGGACAAGAATTCGCACGCTGTACCTTCCGGATCTGTGACGGCTAGATTTCACCCCTGTAACGGTTCTATTCTCCCCCGTTCCGCTGGGAATGGCCTGAGATTAAGGTGAGGTAGAGCAGAGATGGCGCTCGCAGACTCCCTGACGGCCCCCAGGCCGGCCTCCCAGGGGTCTGGGTCTGTCAAGCCTTCAGCGAGCCACCTCTCACCGCGTCCGCTGGCCCCGCGTGCGCTGGTGTCCACCGCCGTGCTGGGCTTCGTCGCCACGCTGTCGATCGTCATCGGGGCGCTTCTGGGCGGATCGTCGTTCGAGACTTACCTCCCCGGTGCCTGGTTCTTCGGGATGCCGGGAGGGCTCCTCGGTTCGATCGGCTCGTCCGCCGCCCACCCGCCGATCTACGCCGACATCGCCGTCTACGGAGGTTTGATCCTGCTGATCCGGGTTTGGCTCGGGATCCTGCGCCAGGTCTCGGCGCGTCCGGGCGCGCCGGTGACGAGGGTCGTGCTGGTTGTCGTCGTCTGGGCTGTTCCCCTTCTGCTTGCACCCCCTCTTTTCAGCCGTGACGTCTACAGCTATGCCGGACAGGGCGAGATGGTCAGCCATCACATCGATCCCTATCTGTACGGGACCGGTGTTCTCGGTTCGACTCCGTTCAGCACCATGCCCGATTCGGTGTGGACGGACAGCCCGTCGCCCTACGGTCCGACGTTCCTTTCGATCGATGGTGTGCTGAATACGGCCTCGGGACACAAGATCCTGCCGGACATCGTCCTGCTGAGGTTGCTCGAGGTTGCCGGTCTCGCCCTCATCGTCGGAGCGACGCCTGCGCTGGCCCGCCGGCTCGGTCGGGATCCGGCCGAAGCCATACTCCTCGGGGCGGGATGCCCGCTCGTGTTGACCACGTTCATCGGGGGGGCACACAACGATGCACTGATGCTCGGACTCTTGATGGCCGGGCTCGCCGTGGCGCAACGGTGGGGGACCGTGCCCGGTTTGATTCTCTGTGCCGCCGCCGCCGGGGTGAAGTCCCCGGCGGCGCTAGGCGTCGTATTCCTCGGGTGGGCGTGGGCCGGTCCGGCCGCGTCCATTCGCCGGCGGCTGATGCATCTCCTCGCTGCGGGCCTCATCGCGCTGTGCACACTGGAGGTGATCTCGGCGGTGTCGGGCACCGGTTGGGGCTGGCTGCACACCAGCACGGCGGCCGACAAGTCCTTCACCTTCGTGACACCGGTGGGTGCCGTTTCGAGGGCGGTTTCCGGAGCGGCGCGCATCGTGGACCTGCACATATCCGTGCTCGGAGCACGCACTGTCTTCAGCCTCGTCGGGCTGATAGGTGCCGCGGTGATCGGCCTACGACTGCTCGTCGGATCCACCGAATCCACCATTCCCCGCAACCTGGGCCTGACGTTGTTGGTCGTCGCCCTCCTGGGGCCGATCCTGTGGGGCTGGTACCTCACCTGGGGAGTCATCGTCCTCGCGCCCACCGCAACCGGAGCGCTCCGGCGTATCGTCATCGCCATCAGCACGGTGGAGGTGCTGATCGCCGCCTCATCGGTCAAGAACCTCCTCGCCGGGGTCATCGGCGCGGGCATCTTTCCCGGCCTCACTCTCGTGGCGGCGATCCTCGCCATCGCCATCGTGCCGTTGGGCCTGTTCGGCCGGACGGGCGCGCCGTCACATCCTCAGATCACATGATCGTCCCAGGTGATGGCCGAGCGGGCGAACTCCTCCGGCGACTGGACTCGCACCACACAGAAGAGAAGACCGGCCGGGTCGCGCATGATCCACCACGACTCGACGGCCTCCACCCGCACCGCTCCCAGACGCTCGAGGCGCTGCACCTCGGCCTCCACATCGTCGGTCTCGATATCGACGTGGACCCGAGCCGATGCGCCCCCACCGATCCGCTGGGTCATGAGCTGGAGGCCGGAGAAGAGCCCCTCGAAGAACTCGTAGTCGTCGCCGTCCTCGTTGGGCGTGGGTGATCTCCCGAGGGCAGCGGACCAGAAGGACGTCTCGGCCGCAGAGACCTCGTCGGGCACATCGAAGAGGAGGCCCGTGAGGCGGCTGCGGTGCATCCCTCCATCCTGCAGCCGGTCCGCACTCCCCCACAAGGGGGGTTGCGCGAACCCTGCGGGTGAGGGAGGCCGTCGGGGTGTTACGGCAGGTACACCACCGCCTGCCATTGGCCCGTCATCTCCTCCCGGCACAGCGCGGCGCCGGCCCGCAGGGCCCAGTCGATGATCTCGTTCTCCGGGGCACCGAGAGGGGAGCGCAGGACCAAGCCCCGCCGGGCGTGGTCCTGGCGCACGAACCATCCCGGTGGCAGCGCGACGCCCGCGTCGGCCAGGCGGGCGACGGCCTTGGGCCCGGTGGGGTGCAACAGGCCGATCGTGACCCCTTGGGTGGCCCGCTTGGTCGGGCTGGCCGGCATGAGGGTGCACATGGTGACCGGCGGCTGCCGATTGCTGAACAGAGCGAAAAACCCCGGAGAGAGGGTCTGGCGCTCGTGTTCGTCGGCGTCGACGCCGGGCAGGAGGTTGATCCAACCCTTGCCCGCCTCGGTGAAGTGGTGGAGATACCCGGCGACGCGCTCGAACGCCGGTGGAGTGAACTCGAACGTATCGACGTCGCGGCGGCTGCTCGGCACGCACCACAGTGACGCACGGGAACGGACGGTGTCGAGCACGGCGCTGTCCACTACCGTGCCGGCATGGACCTGATCGAGAGCCTTCGGACCACGGGCGCCGTGCGCGAGTTCCTCCCTGAGAGCATCGACGAGGCGACGCTCCACCGCCTCCTCGATACCGCGCGGTTCGCCCCCAGTGGTGGGAATCGGCAGGCGTGGCGGGTGATCGTGGTCAAAGACCCCGCGAAACGCCGGGTCCTGCGCGACCTGTACGCGGCGGGCATGTACGAGTACTTCGCCATCTCGGCCGCTGGGCTGGTGCCGTGGGCGCCGGTCACGGATCGTCACACCGAGGAGGCGGCGATCACCCATGCCCATGAGTACGCCGAGCGGGCCGAGGCGGACGTGGCGGCCGGTGGGGCGCCCAGCCTGCCCCAGGCGCTCCACACCGCTCCGGCCCTGCTGCTCGTTCTCGCCGATCTCTCGGGACTGGCCGCCATCGACCGCGACCTGGACCGCTACACGATGGTGGGGGGCGCCTCCATCTACCCCTTCGTCTGGAACATCCTGCTGGCGGCCCGGGCCGAGGGGCTGGGCGGGGTGATCACGACCGTGGCGACACGACGGGAGGACGAGGTGCGCCGGCTGTTCTCCATCCCCGAGACCTACGCCGTGGCGGCGCTGGTCGTGCTTGGCCGCCCCGTCTCCCCCACCCGCCGGCTGCGGCGGCGCCCGGTCGAGGAGTTCACCTGGGTCGACCGCTTCGAGGGCGCGGCGCTAAAAGGGGCTTCAGGCCCGCCGGAGGGGGCCCAAACCGCTCGCGGAACCTGAGGTCTCCGAGCCGTGCTGAAATAGTGCATGGCCCAGAACGTTCTCGGAGGCGATCTCCAACCCTGCAGCTACCACCCACTCACCGGATTCTTCCGCGACGGATGCTGTAACACCGCCGCCGGTGACATCGGCGTGCACACGGTCTGCATCCGTGCCACCGAGGAGTTCCTGGCGTTCTCGGCCTCGGTGGGCAACGACCTCTCGACGCCACATCCCGAACACGGCTTCGACGGCCTGGTACCCGGTGACCAGTGGTGCCTGTGCGCCAGCCGGTGGCAGGAGGCGTTCGAGGCCGGGGTGGCTCCGCCGGTCGTGCTGGCCGCCACGCACGCCTCCACATTGGAATGGGTGCAGCTCAGCGACCTGGCTCAGTTCGCGGTGAAGGAGTAGCTGACCCGTCGAGTGCAGGGTCCGGATCCGGCGAGGGATCGGACCTCTAACATCCGGCATCGGAGATAGGACATCCGGCATCGGACTTCGGAGAGCGGACATCCGGCAACCGACTTCGGAGATCGGACAGATGAGGAGGGCGCATCGGTGGAAGGCAACGTGATCAGCGTCGAACGGGTCATCGCGACTCCAGCCTCCGACCTCTTCCGGATCGTCGCCGACGCAAACCGCCACCCGGAGATCGACGGCTCGGGCTCGGTGGTCAAGACCAAGCCGGGGACGCCCCAGGCGCTCACCCTCGGCTCGACGTTCGGCATGTCAATGAAGATGGGCGTGCCCTACTCCATGTCCAACACGGTCATCGAGTTCGATCAGGACCGTCGCATCGCCTGGAAGACAGTGTTCTCGGGGTTCCTCGGCCGGGTGGTCGGTGGGCGAATATGGCGCTACGAGTTCGAACCGGTGGAGGACGGCACCCTGGTCCGGGAGAGCTGGGACATCTCGCAGGACAGGCAGGCCTCCCTGCTGAAGCTGGGCAAGATGCCGTCGTCCACCGCCGACGCCATGACAAAGACATTGGCGAACCTGGCCAAGGTCGCCAAGACACCACCGGGCGGATGAGCCGCGAGGGTGACACCGGCCAGGCCGGCGGCGGGGTCAGCGCCGGGCGATGATCGATGTCGCCTGGGAGGAACGCATCCTCCCCGCCCTTTCCGAGTACACGCGCATCCCGTGCCTGTCCCCCGCGTTCGACCCCGACTGGGCCGAGCGCGGAGCGATCGCCGAGGCCGCCGAGCTCCTGCGGGACTGGGCCGTCGAACAGGACCGTGGACTGGCCACCGAGATCGTGCAGCTGCCCGGCCGCACCCCCCTCCTCCTGATCGAAAACGGCGGATCGGGGGACCCGATACTCATTTACGGGCACATGGACAAGCAGCCGCCGCTGGGAGACTGGCGCCCTGGGCTCGCGCCGTTCGAACCGGTCCGCCAGGGCGACCTCCTTTACGGCCGGGGCACGGCAGACGACGGCTACGCACTGTTCGCCGCCGTGACGGCCCTGCTGGCGGCGGACGGGGGCCGTGGGCGCGTGGTGATCCTCATTGAGGCCAGCGAAGAGAGTGGGAGCCCGGACCTCGGGGCATACGTCGAGCACTTGCGGGACCGCATCGGGACTCCGACCCTGGTGATCTGCCTCGACTCTGGATGCCTGAGCTACGACCGCCTGTGGCTGACCTCCTCGCTGCGGGGCGTTCTGGTCGCCAGCCTGCGGGTCGATGTCCTGACCGAAGGTGTGCACAGCGGCGCCGCGGGTGGCATCGTCCCCTCGTCGTTTCGCATCTTGCGGAAAATTCTCTCTCGGATCGAAGACGAGGACACGGGGGAGATACTGCTGCCCGAGCTGCGGGGATCGGGCGTGCCGGCCGACCACAGGGAGTACCTCCGCGCTGCGGCGCTGGAGTTCTCGGACAACCCCCTGCCGACGGTCGACGGCCTCCATCTCGGCGGCGGGGATGCCGCCGGGCGGTTCGTCGCGAGGGCGTGGTCCCCCGCCCTCGAGGTGACCGGGATGGACGGGTTGCCCGCCGTGCGTGATGCGGGCAACGTGCTCAGGCCGTTCACCACGGCCAAGATGTCACTGCGCCTGCCTCCCGACGTCGATGCCCAGATCGCAGCCGACGCGTTGATATCGGCCCTGGCCACCGACGAGGGAGCCCACCTCACGATCGACCTGGAGGCTGCGGCCGACGGCTGGGTCGCCCCGCCGCTCGACGACCACTACACCGCCGCGCTGGATCGGATCTCGCACGACATCTTCCAACGTCCCATCGGCCACCACGGCGAGGGGGGCACGATCCCGTTCCTGGCCGACCTCAGGCGCAGCTTTCCGAACACGCAGTTTGTGGCCACGGGCGTCCTCGGTCCGCACTCCAACGCGCACGGTCCCAACGAGTTCCTGCACATTCCCATGGGCAAGGCAGTGACCCACGCGGTGGCAGAGCTCCTCAGGTAGCTCGCCCGGGAGGCGCGCCGGAGCCCTGCACCGCTCCTTCAGCCGTCCGGTCGGCGCTCGAGCGTCTCGACTCGACCACCGTCCCCCACCAGTACCAGAGTCACCATCGTGGGGGGGAAGAGCCCGTGCGCCACGACGCCCGGGGTGGCGCAGAATCGGGCGGAGAGCTGTTCGGGGTCCTCGACCGCGCCGTGGTAGTCGGCTAAAAGGCCGCCATCAGGACTGCGGGGAGCCCCGCGGAGGACGACGCCCGGCAGGGACGTGAGCAACGCGTCGACACCGAAGGCCATCAACTCGAGCGGCACCGGTGGGTGCAGCCGTGGGACCACTTTGTTGGACGAGACGATGACCGCGAAACGGTCCGCGGCGCCGGCCACGATCTTCTCCCTTGTGTGGGCGCCGCCGCCGCCCTTGATCAGCCAGCCGTGCGGGTCGACCTGGTCCGCGCCGTCGATCGCCAGATCGAGCCGCCCGATCCCCTCGAACGGAAGCACCCGGAGCCCCTCGGCACGGGCCAGCGATTCGGTGGCCGGTGAGGTGGCGACGCATGAGATGTCGAGCCGGCGGCGGCCGAGCGCCGGGAGCAGATAGGCCACCGTGGACCCGGTCCCCAGCCCCACGGTCATCCCGTCCTCGACCAGGGCGGCGGCGGTAACGGCGGCCGAGCGCTTCTCACGTTCGTAGTCGTGGTCGTCATGGTCCATCCCCACACCCTCGCGCGAAGCTCGACATCGAACCGAACGGGCATTTCATCGAACCCGACGGGCACGACCCTCGGGCGCGCCGCCGGCCCGATGTCACCCGCCCGACCCCCGAAAGGTGGATCTACACTCGCAAATGGCCCGATTCTTCGACAGCAGCCAGTACGCGATCGTGCAGGCTGCGTGCGCCCGGTTGATCCCCACCGATCGGGATCCCGGGGCCACCGAGGCCGGAGTGGTCGACTACATCGACGGCTTCCTCGGAGCGTTCGCCAGCGACCCACCCCTCATCTGGGCCGGGGGACCCTTTTCCGGGCGCGTCGGCGGGAACCCGCGCTTCGCCGTCTTTCACCGTCTGAGCCAACGAGACGAGCTCGCCTGGAGGACCCGGATCGAAGGCTCGAAGGGCATCCCCGAGCGCGAGCGGCTAGGGCCGGTGGTCGGTCTGCAGGAGCGCTACCGCGCTGGAGTCGAGGCGCTCGGGGCGGACTTCGTCCGCCTCTCCCTCGAGGAGCAGGATCGCCGGCTGAAGGAAGACCCCGAGTTCCTGGAACTCCTACGCGAGCACGCGTGCGAGGGGATGTACGGCGCACCCGAATACCTGGGCAATCGCGATCTGACCGGCTGGCGCTACATCGGGTTCGAAGGAGACGTCCAACCCCGCGGCTACACCGACGACGAGGTGAGCAAGCCGTGAGCGGTGACTTCGACGCCATCATCGTCGGCTCCGGCCCCGGAGGCTCCACGGCCGCCGACACGCTGACGGCGGCAGGCTGGTCGGTCCTCATCTTCGAACGCGGCAAGAACCACCTCGTCGATCTCCAGCGGCCATCGGAGCTTCTCCACGAGTTCTCCAACGACGAGATCAAGTTCTGGAACCGTCACTTCCTCGGACCCGACCCGTGGCTGGAACCACGGACATTCCGGATGAACGCGGCCGACGGCGAGCGCCGTCACGTCGGGGAGGTGAACAACCTTCCGGCAACTGTCGGCGGGGGCGGAGTCCATGCCGACGGCAAGGTGCCGCGCTTTCGTGAAGAGGACTTCCGGGTACTCACCGAGCTCGGGCCGATGGAGGGCGCCACCGTCGCCGACTGGCCGTTCGGCTACGACGAACTGGAGCCCTACTACGCCGAAGCCGAGAAGTTGGTCGGGGTGGCCGGGGTTGCCGGTGCCAACCCCTTCGCCGCGTGGCGGAGCGGACCCTACCCGATGCCACCCGGCGCCCCGATGTACTGCGCGCTGATCACCGCCGCCGCCGCCGAGCGACTGGGGTACCACCCCTATCCCGGCCCCACGGCGTGCAACTCGGTCCCCTACGATGGCCGACCGGCCTGCAACAACTGCGGCTTCTGCGCGTTCTTCGGGTGCCCGATACACGCCAAGGGTGACCCCGTCGGATCTCTCCGGCGGGCGCTCATGACCGGACGAGCCGAGCTGCGCCCCGAGTCGATGGTGTCGAAGATCCGAGTGACGAACGGGAGAGCCACCGGCGTGGAATGGATAGACGCCGACGGAGAGCACCACATCGAGGCCGGTCGCCACGTGGTGGTGGCAGCCGGTGCCACCGAGACGCCCCGCCTACTGCTCCTCTCGGGGCTCGATCACCCCCAGATCGGGCGCAATCTCATGTACCACTTCCAGACCTTGACCTTCGGGCAGCTCCCGATGCGGCTCCACTCCCACAAGGGACGCTCTGTCACCCATCTCCACGACGACTTCATCGTGGTCGACGACGAGGCCCGGGCGGCGGCCGTCGCGGCGGGGCTTCCATGGCTCAAGGGTGGTCTCGTCGAACATGGCGGGGCCGCCCATCCGATACTCGAGTCGAAGCTCTACCCCTGGGGACCCGAGCACAAGAACATGATGCGCGAGTCGCCTCTGCGCGACCGACTGGCCGGCCTCACCATGCAGGGTGAGGACGTGCCCCAAGCCACCAACCGCATCGACCTCGATCCCGACGTCCGCGACGTCCACGGGCTCCCGGTCGCCCGGATCACGTACCAACCTCACCGCCACGAGCTGGCCGCCTCCGCCCACTACGGGCCGAAGCTCGAAACGATCCTCCATGAGGCGGGAGCGTTGTGGACCCGAACGTCCACGTCACCCCGCATCGGGCCGGAGTTCCGAGCCGGATCCTTGGTGAGCTCCAGCATCCCTGCGTCGCGCCACGTCACCGGCACCGTCCGCATGGGCACCGATCCGCTCACCTCCGCCTGCGACGAGTGGGGGCGCCTCCATCAGGTCCCGAACGTGGTCATCTGCGACTCCTCACCCTTCCCGACCGGAGCGGGCTATGGCCCCACGTTGACCCTCGTCGCCCTCTCCATCCGCAATTCGCGCGCGCTCACCCGGTGAGCACCCGGTGAGCACACCCGCCCCTGTGCGCGCTCACCGGAGCGCCCAGTAGCGTTCCTTCGTGCACCTTCCTGTTGTGACCCCCAAGGCGCACCCGGCGTGACCCCAGCGGTCACCCTGCCTGACGGGAGGAAGCTGGCCTACGAAGAGTACGGCGATCCCGACGGACACCCGGTGCTGAGCTTTCATGGTGGGCTGAGCTCCCGCCTCGATGCCGCCCCTGCGCATCAAGCCGCCCTGACGCTCGGCGTACGCATCGTCTCCCCCGACCGGCCGGGCATGGGGCTGTCGACCTATCAGCCGGGTCGGCGGCTGCTCGACTGGCCCGATGACGTGCGTGCCCTGACCGACGCCCTCGGCATCGATCGATTCGCCGTCATGGGCTGGTCGTCGGGCGGACCGTATGCCGCCGTGTGCGGGGCCCGCATGAGCGCCCGGGTCACGGCCGTCGGCCTCCTGTCGAGCGCCGTGCCCCTCGAGCTCGTCGGCACGACCAAAGGTCTTGCTCGTGACGACCGGGTGCTGCTCTTCCTCGTTCGCTGGGCACCCTGGCTGGCCTCTGCCCTGCTGCGGATTTCGATCGCCGATGCCAGCGAACCGCGCCTCTACCGGGAAATTCGCCGGTCGTTTCCCGCCGTCGACCGGGCGGCATTGGATGAGCGGGGTTCGATCAGTGAAGCCGTGGCGTTCGTCAAGGAGTCCGTGCGGCAGGGAACGGCGGGGTGCCTGCAGGACTATCGCATCTTTGGAGATCCCTGGGGCTTCGACCTCGGCGAGGTGACCGCGCCGGTTCACATCTGGGAGGGATCGGAGGATCACACCGGCCCCCCGGACTACCGCGAGCTGCTGCTCCGCCGTCTCCCCCGCGCCCAGCTCACCGTTGTCCCCGGCGAGGGTCACCTCTCCCTGTTGCCGCATCACGCTCGGGCCATCCTCACCCCCCTGATTGCCGTGTGAGGTTCCCACCTCTCCACCCTGTGAACCGCGCCCTCTACCCCCTTGGGTGAGCCATCCCCCGTCGGAACGTGGGGAGCGCGTAACGTATCGCTCCAGATGACAGAATGACCGGTCAATGGACACGGCGCGTCCCGTTGACCGACGTGACGCGGCACCCGGACCGGTGTCTTCTCTGACCCCTTCTGCCTGTTCTGCCATGCAGGCGATGGGTGCTCCCAATGGCGTCGGCGTCGGCACGATTTTATGATCCGCCTGCAGCGATACAACTCACCCGCTGTCCCGATGCTGGTGGCGATCCTTGCCGCCACCCTGTTCGTCCTCCTCCGATGGCGGGTCGCGGCCCACGAGAAGTTGGGAAATTTCGTGGTGGCCGGTTCAAAATACGCCTCGAGCACCCGCGTCCCGTCGGACCTGCCGGTGAGAACCGGGTCGGGTTACGACGGTCAGTTCTACTACCGCCTCGCCTTGGACCCCTTCGACCTCGCGCGAACCGCCTTCGGGATCCGATTGGACTCGTTCTCCCGGGTCGAACGAATGGGATACCCGTTCCTGGCCTGGCTGGTGGCTCGGGGCCAGCACGCATCGGTGCCGCTCGCTCTCGTCGTCGTCAACGTCATCGCCTGCGGCATCGTCGCACTGGCCGGTGGCCTCCTGGCCCGGTCGGCCGGTCGCCATGCCTTGTGGGGCCTCGTGTTCGCCGGCTATTGGGGTTACCTCTGGACGCTCGGAAGAGACCTCACCGAGCTCACCGCTGCTGCCTTCCTCTTGCTTGGCCTGGCCGCGATGGTCCGCCAGGCGCCCATTCTCAGCGGAGTTGCTCTCCTCTGTGCAACGGTGAGCAAAGAGACGTCTGTGCTACTCGTCGGCACCTTGGCCTTGACCGCGTTGTACATACGCCTGTCAGAGCCCCAGCTGGAGCCCGTCCTGTCGTCCGACGGATCGTCCGCGGGTTCATCCGCGCCTGGGGCATCCGCGCCTGGGGCATCCGCGCCTGGGTACCTCGGTCGACTGTCGCCTCGTCGATCCGATCTGGCATTTCTCATTCCAATCGCCGGATTCATCGTGTGGCAGCTGGTACTGCTGTACGCCACCGGCAAGCTACCCGTCTACCGGAGTGGGGGGGAAAATCTCGGTATCCCATTGGTAGGTCTCGTTCGCGGCCTCTCGCACTACTTGCCACTCTTCCCGACGACCGGATCAGCTCTGTGGCTGGGCGAGCTCGCGATCCTCACCTTCGTGGTCGTGGGCGGCGCCATCTCATTTCGCGCTGCTCCGGTCGAGTTCCGTGCGCTGTGGGTCGTCTCTGTACTCCTGGTGCTGACCACGGCCACGGGAATCTGGTTGGGTGACGTCGGATTTCGAAGCCTCGACGACGCCTACCTCATGAGCTGGCTGCTGCTGCTGTATCGACGGGGCCCCATCTGGCCGTGGGCGCTGGTCTGTGCCGGCATCTGGGTGGTCGTCTTCGTCGAGCTCGTCAGATTCATCTGAAAACCCGTGGGATGGCCCCCGGGGCGGCGCGGGTTCGATCGCGGTCCAGCTGTGCTGTTACCGTCTCGGCCGATGACCCAGATCGAGCTCCTGCTTGCCGCCAACAAGGGCTATGCCGCAGCCCGGGCCAACGTCGCCGACCCGCGTCCCGGCCGCCATCTCGCGGTCGTCACCTGCATGGACGCCCGAATTGATGTGTTTGCCGTCTTGGGCCTTCATCTGGGCGAGGCACACGTCATTCGCAATGCCGGGGGGCGAGTGACGGAGGATGTTCTTCGCAGCCTCGCTCTGTCCAGCCAAATACTCGGGGTCGACACCGTGGTCGTCATGCAGCACACCAAATGCGGTCTCACTGGCGTATCCGACGACGAATTGCGAAGACTGACCGGCGCCGAGTTTGGATTCTTCCCGATCGATGACCACGCGGCTGCACTGCGGGAAGATATAGCGATCCTCGCGACAAAGCCGTACCTCAGCCCCTTGCTGGTGATCGCTGGATTCATCTACGACGTGGAAAGCGGAGAACTCGACGATGTCGTCTACTGGGAACGACCGGTGTGACGAGCGCAACCTCAACATTGGAGACCGCCGCCCCCAGCCCCGCCCAGGTACCCTGCGGGTAGTTTTTGCCTTGCCCGTTATTACCTTGCCGTTATTGCCTTGCCGTTTTCGGGCCGTCCCGTTTCGCCCTAGCCCGGGCCGGCGGGCGGTGGCCGTTGGTTGCGCAGGCGGTTGTGGAAGCCGCAGAGCACCCTGCCGTTCTCCTGGGTGGTCGGCCCGCCTACGGCGTAGGGCACGATGTGGTCGATCTGGCACCGCTCGGCGGGCACGTCGCAAAAGGGGTGGGTGCAGGTCCGGTCGCGTAGCTCGATGGCCCGGCGGGTGGCCCCGCTGAACAGGCGGGCGGTGACCGAGACCTCGATCCGCTTGTTCGGGGCGAAGACGGCCCGCTCGAAGTCGGCGCCCTCGAGGTAGGCCAACAATGAGCCCGGGGTGACGACGGGGCCGTTCGAGAGCTGGCAGATGCGCCCATGGAGCGCCTCGTAGCCCACCAGGACGCTGAAGAGGGGCTCGGGGCGCCGCCCGTTCTCGGGAGCCGAGCGCGAACGGGTGGCCATCTCGACGAGGGCGTCGGCCCGGCGCTGGGCCGGGGTCCGGGCCAGCTCGGCGAGGTGGGGCTCTCGGCCGAGGGCGGCGCGGGCCTCGGCCCAGTCGGCCTCGAAGAGCTCGGCTTCGAGGCGCCGGTGTTCGCTGGACACGATCGTCCCCGAGATGGGGTCGAGGGCCATCTGGCCGAGGAACATGCCCGAGATGCTCGAGGTCAGGTAGACGTCGCGGCGGGCCCGGCGGGCCAGGTCGGCCTCCTCGGCCCCCTCGGGGTCGGCCAGCTGCCCCCAGTAGGCCAGCACCCCCACGAACGGCTCGAAGCGCAGCTCTTTGGCGTGGTGCACCAAGAGGGCCTCGTCACGGGCCAGGGCCTCGGCGCTGGCCTCGGTGCGCACCTTGGCCAGGGCGTCGAGGTGGGCCCCGCCGATCTCCCCTTCGGCCCAGGCCGAGGCGGCCACCGGCAAATGTCCCAGCGCCCGGCCGCGGCGCAGCTGGGCCCGGGCCCCTGCCTTGGGCATTCGGCAGCGGGTGGCCAGCCAGGCCGTCGGGCTCTTGGCCCCCTCGGGCGCCCAGGCCCCCGAGACCGCAAAGGCCCGCACGGCCCGGCTCACGACGCACTCGAGGCGGGCCAGCTGGCGCTCGAGGTCGACAATGGAGTGGGGATCGGCCAGCGCCTCCGGGTCACACCCGGCCAACTGGTCGATGGCCTCGTGCAAGGAAGTCAGGAGTTCCACGGGTGAATTGAATCAGGGGGGTGTGACAGGAAAGAGGGCGTGCCGGCCCGGTCGCGGCTCTGCCGGCTCGGGGGTCCGGCGCCACTATCGGATCAGGGGAACAGCCGCTTCAGGGGAACAGCCGCTTCAGGGGAACGGCCGCTTCAGGGGGACGGCGCTGGGCCAAATCGCTGTGTGCCGAGTGGACCGAATGCGCCCACCTCCACGGCGAACCGACCCGACACGGCGACGTCGCGATTGAGTGGCCAGCGCGCTATCTGCTTCGCATTGGCGACGGCGTCGGCATCGCATTCGGCGATCTGCGCGGCGAGCTGCAGCGCGACGTCCAGGGCGGCGTCGGCGTCGGCCGCGACCTCTTGCACGAGGCCGATGGCGTGGGCACGCGCCGCGTCAATCGGCTGAGACGTGAGGAGGAGCCGCATGGCCTCGCCGAGGGGGATCATGTTTGCGAGACGGAGGACGGCGACGCCCGCCACCGCACTGATACTGCGCGGCTCGGGGAGGGCGAACTGGGCATCGGCCGCAGCCACGCGGATGTCGCAGCACAGCGCCAGCTCGAACCCCCCGGCGATGGTCCAGCCGTGGACGACGGCGATCAGCGGCTTGCGCGTCGCGTCGAGTCGTACGAAGGGACGCATCCGTGTGGCCCGGTCGACATCCGGTCGGTCGCTGGCGGGGTTGCCAGTCAGCTCCTTGAGGTCGGCTCCGGCGGAGAAGGCGCGACCGGCGCCTCGGATAACCCCGACCAGCAGCTCGTCTTCGGCGTCCAGCCGATCAAGGGCGTCGACGAGTTGGTCGCGCATGGCCTGGTTGTGCGCGTTGAGTGCGTGGGGCCGATCGAGGGTGATGATGAGGACACGGTTGCGCACCTCGAGCTGTATCGGTGCCTCGTCGGACATTGCCGATGATCCTCGCAGGCGCGGGTGGGGTCGGCAAGCGAAGCCCTTGAGGTTGGACTGGTGGCCATTGCACTACTTGCACGTATTTCGCTCGGCTTCACGATGGAGCTTCCACACGATCGACCCGTGCCCGACAAGAAGGCTCGCCATACGGAACGGTGGGGAAGTTCCGAACACGCGGAGATAGCATCAGTTCTTTGTACGCGCTCCGAACTGTGATCAGCCTCACGGGCGGATTGAGAAAGTGGGCGCCACGTTGGACGGGGAGGGGAATCGGTGACGACCTACGGGCCAGAAACCACCTCGGACGAGGTGCTCGAAGGTGTCGATCTGACCGGCAAGGTGGTGGTCGTCACCGGCGCGTCGAGCGGATTGGGGCTCGAGGCAGCCCGGGCGATGGCGGCCCATGGGGCAGAGGTGGTGATGGCGGTGCGCGATCCGATCGGGGCCGCGGCCGCGGCGGAGACCGTGGGCCCGAACGGCCACCTCGTCGAACTCGACCTGGCCTCCCTCGGTCAGGTCCGGACGGCCGCTGCGGCCATCACCGAGCGGTGGCCCCGCATCGACGTCGTCGTCAACAACGCCGGCGTTATGAGCACGCCTCCGGGACGCACCGCTGAGGGGTTCGACCTGCAACTCGGCGTCAACCACCTTGGCCACTTCCTCCTGACGGCGCTGCTGGCGCCGGCACTCGGGCCATCGGCCCGCATCGTGAACACCACCTCCCTGGGCCACATGGTGTCGGGCATGCGCTGGGACGACCCGCATTTTCGGGTGAGTGACTACGAGAAATGGCAGGCCTATGGACAGTCGAAGACGGCGAACATTCTCTTCACGCTGGGACTGGCCCAGCGCGGCTACACCGCCTACGCAGTCCATCCCGGGATGATCATGACCGAGCTCTACCGCCACCTGAGCACCGAAGAGCTGGCGGGCATGCACAGCCGATCCTCCGGCTACGAACCGGGGCTGAAGACGGTGCCGCAGGGTTCGGCGACCCTGGTGTGGGCCGCCACTGCGGACGGCATCCCCTCCGGCAGCTACCTGGCCGACTGCCAGATTGGGGAGGCGGCGGCGCACGCGACCGACCCGGCCGACGCCGAGCGGCTCTGGCGGTGGTCCGAGGAGCAGGTTGGGCAGACCTTCGGCTCCTGAGGGAGAGTGGCCTCCCTCCGGCGCCTGTCTTACGTGCCGGCGAGACGACTGACGACCGGGGCGAAGTCGTCGATGGCCCCTTGAGGCACAGTCACATAGTTGACCCCGAGCAATGCTCGATTCTCCTCGAGCCGATCGACGATCGACTCGACAGGGCCCACAAGCACGTTGGGATGGGTACGCAGGATCTCGGGGTCGGCATTGCGCAACGTTGGGGCCACCCGGCGGAGGGTGGCGTCCACCTCCTCTGTGATCTCCAAGCAGGTGGGAGAGCTCTCGATGTCGAGCCTGTCGAACCGTTCGCCGGCTCCTTCTCGCACGTACCCGAGACGCCGGACGGCCTCGGCGTGGGGTTCGGGATCGGCCCACGGGACGGTGGAAATGCTCACGATGTCCGCCTCACGGCCCGCAAACCTCAGCACCCGTTTACGACTGCCGCCGATCATGATGGGCGGGCAGGGCTGCTGCACCGGGGCCGGCAGCCCGGCATAACCCGCTACGTGTACGTAGTCGCCGTGGATCTCCATTTGCTCGCCCGAGAAGTGCGCCCGCACCATCGCGACGACCTCTTCGAGCTTGGACACCCGTCGGGACGCCTCGTCGAAGGTGAGACCCATTGCTCGGAACTCGTCACCGTGCCAGCCCGCACCAATTCCGAACTCGAGCCGCCCATCCGAGAGGAGATCGATGGTCGCAGCCTCCTTGGCCAGCACCGCCGGCACGTGGTACTCGACGCAGAAGACGCGACAACCCACCCGTAACGTCGTCGTCCAGGCAGCTGCCGCGGCCATGGCCGCAATGGGCGCCAGGTGCTGGGGTTCCATCAAACTGCTTGCCCCGGCCGGACCGGGCCCGAGGTAGTGGTCGGCCAGGAAGAGGGTCGAGTAGCCGAGAGCCTCGACCCTGCGAGCAAGATCGCGCCATTCCTTGGCGGAGGTAGCTGCCGTAGCTTGAACTGCGAAACGGAAAGGTCGCATCGTCATCCCGCGCCGTGAGTGGTCGATCGGTCGTTCACTGTGGACTCCTGACCGAGAACGGTTTGACCGAGCCAAAAATGTAGCGCCTTCGGCTCGTAGAGACCTCCGTCGCAGACTACATCCGTGGGACGTAGTCTGGTAGAGGAAAAGAGTACGGTTGTCATTTGCACCGTTGTACAGCATGTGGCTTGAGCTGGGTGGACGAATCCGCCGTAAAGCGTAGGGAGGCCCGGATGGGATACGTGGACTGCGATACTCATGTCATCGAGACCGCAAAGACCTGGGATTACATGGATCCGGGGGAGGAGCGGCTGAGGCCGATGATGAACGGGTCCCGTTGGAACGTCGAGGACCTCGAGATGGACTGGCCCACGCCCATGGCGCGGAAGTGGCAGGACGTCGTGTTCCCCGGCACCGATTTGGTCGACATCAAGGCCCGCCTCAGGCACATGGACGACTTCGGCGTCGACCTCCAGGTTCTTTTCCCGACATGGTGGCTGCTGTACCCGGTGGCCAGCCCGGCTCAGGAGGCCGCCATGTACCGCAGCTACAACCGGTGGATGGCCGAGGGCACGGCCGACAGCGGCGGTCGCCTCCGCTGGGCCGCGCTCGCCCCGGTGCGCCGCATGGATCGCGCATTCGAGGACCTCGAGTACGCCAAGGAGAACGGTGCCGTCTCGGTGTTCCTTCTGGGGCAGACCCACGGGCTGAGTCTGGCTGATCCGACCATGTTTCCCCTCTTCGCCAAGGCCCAGGACCTCGACTTGACGGTCACGGTGCATGTGGGTGGCGATCTGCGCAACAGCCGCCGCCAGCCTGGCAACGCCCTGCACGCCAACATGATGACGACGCCGGGGGCTTTCTTTGCCCTGCTGTGGGGGAGGGTCATGGACAAGTTCCCGAACCTGCGGTGGTCGTTCCTCGAGGCGGGTGCCAGCTGGGTCCCCTATGTACTGCGGGAGACGTTCCGGGCCGACGCCACTGGTGCATTCCGCAGCTTCCGCGACTGGCGGGACTCGGCAATGGAGGTCATTGAGGGTCGGAAGTTCACCATCGCCTGCCAGGTCGACGACGACATCCCCTACCTCACCGAGCTGCTCGGCCCTGACGTGCTCATCCACGGCACCGACTACGGCCACCTCGACCTTGGCGCCGACCCCGATGGGATGCACGTCATATCGAACGAGCTGGGCCTCGATGGAGATGTCGCCCGCAAAATCGTCGATACGAACGGCCGCAAGGCGTTTGGCCTCGACCCGGCCTTCAACCCGGCGCCAGCGGCGACAGTATTCGACATTCCCGACGAAATCCTCGCCCAAGGAGTACCGCAGCTCGCCACACAGTGACGCCACTCATGCCATCATGAGGGATGAAGCCCTTATACGCCGCACACCGGGTTAGTTCGCACCTGGCTGAAGTTGGCCGTCCCACCGCGGGGCGAACGTCGAGTACACCGTCCTACGACCAGCCATATGGCTCATTGGAGTGAAGGCAACCTGAATACCTGGCGCTGGGTGTTCGCCCGGATTCCACGTTTGGTGGTGCGCTCGGGAATAATCGCGCCCTTCGATGATTCCGTGATTTCCGGAAAGTGCACGAGCAGCGCCATACCTTTACACCAGACCTCTGTCCTCAGTCGGAATGTTCTACGTCCGACAACACCATCATTCATGAACAAGGTTGTCTATTACAGTACCCGAGTGACCGCACAAGTTGAGAGTGTGCCACGTGCGCCGTGGACCGCGAAGGGGGACCTACCGCAATGAACCGTGCGCAACTTCGGGACCGCTTCGACATGACCGGACGCGTCGTCCTGGTCACCGGCGGCACGCAGGGAATCGGTCGCGCTCTCGCTGAAGGGTACGTCTGTGCCAATGCCAAGGTGGTCGTCGTGAGCCGGAATCCGGACAACTGCAAGGAGGCTGAGCAGCACCTGCGTGAGCTCGGTGGCGAGGCGATCGGGTTCGTGGCCGACCTGGGAGACCTCGACGACATCGCCCGGGTCATAGAGCGGACCGTCGACGAGTTCGGCGGGCTGGACGTCCTGGTCAACAACGCCGGTACCAGCGGAAAGCAGCGCGTCGGCTCCTTTACGGTCGAGGAATGGCAGCGCATCTTCGACATGAATGTGAAGGTCCCTGTCTTCTTGCTCCAGGAGGCGATCCCCCACCTGAAGAAGAGCGGACACGGTGCCGTGCTCAACATCCTCACGATCGCCGCCTTTTTGAACTCGCGGGAGTTCCCCATGTACGGATCAAGCAAGGCGGCCCTTTTCGCGCACACCCGCGCCGCGGCGGCCGAGCTGGCGCAGTACGGCATCCGAGTCAACGGGCTCGTCCCGGGATCCTTCGAAACGGCGCTGCTCCGGAGCCAGGTCGACGATACGGCACTCGTGGGTCAAATGGCGTTGCTCAAGCGTGTGGCCCACCCCGACGAAGCGGTAGGGCCGGCGCTGTTGTTGACGTCCGATGCGGGCAGCTTTATCACCGGCCAGGTACTGTTCGTCGACGGAGGCCACGTCGTCGCCCGCTGACACATTGGGAAGTGGCCACTTGGGCAACGATGGCCAGTTGATCACCTATCTGGGCGATCCTCGCGAAGCGTGTGAGACCGATCGGGTCGAAGTCGACGTGGAAACTTCAACTCGAGGCCTTCGCAGTCTCCAATTTGGTCTTGCCCGATTGTGACTGGTCGATATCCAACATGAAGCGGGCAGCCTGCGGGCGAATCGAAATAGTGTCAGTATCATACAGCAGTCGGAATTTTCGATACGGGAGGGAAAATGGGAAAGCTCGAGGGGAAGGTTGCGTTCATAACCGGGGCGGCACGAGGTCAGGGTCGCAGCCATGCCGTCCGCCTCGCCCAGGAGGGCGCGGATATCATCGCAGTCGACATCTGCGCCCAGATCGCCACAGTGTCCTATGAGATGGCGAGCCCCGAGGATCTGGCCCAGACGGTCAAAGAAGTCGAGGCCGAAGGACGTCGCATCGTGGCCCGCCAGGCCGACGTCCGAGACGTGGATGCCCTGCGTCAGGCGTTCGACGACGGCGTGGCCGAGCTCGGACCGGTGGGGATCGTGCTGGCGAATGCCGGAATCGGCGTCGGGGGGCAGAATTCCGATCAGGTCTGGGCCGACGTCATTGGCGTCAACCTCACCGGCGTGTGGAACACCGGCCGGATCGCCATCCCTTCGATGATCGAGGCAGGTGCGGGTGGGGCCATAGTGATCACGAGCTCGACCGCCGGTCTGTTGGGTGTCGGGACAAATGAGACCGGGCTTTTGGGCTACACCGCGGCAAAATCTGGCGTCGTCGGGTTGATGCGATCCTGGGCCAACTTCCTCGCTCCGCATAACATCAGGGTGAACTGTGTCGCGCCGACCGCGGTCCGGACGCCAATGGCGCAAAACCTGTCAATCGCCGATCTCTTCGAGGTGAATCCGGCATTGGCATCCGCCATGCAGAACGCCATGCCCGTGGACATGGTTGAGGCAATTGACATCTCCAACGCCGTCGCCTGGCTAGTCTCTGACGACGCCCGTTACGTCACCGGAAGCGTCATTCCCGTCGACGCAGGTCAACTCAACCGCCGATAGGCCGTTACCCGGGGCTCTGCACGATCAGGTTGACATTCAGTGGCGTTGGACCGAGCAGCTGCTCGACCCGGAACCGGTTGCATTGCGCGTGCCGGTCACTCATCCATTTCATTCGGCGGGAGTGTTCCCTGGACCCGCCGTTGAGAGTATGTCCGGTTCCAGCTGGAATCCGATTGAGTCGGCCATCCAGTCGAGGATCGTGTAGGTCCCGACCGTAAAGATCAGGTCGAGGAGCTGGCGTTCGTCGAAGTGCTCGGCCAGTGCCTTCCATGTTGTGTCGCCGATCTCGCCGTCACCGAGAAGTTCGTCGACAGCGCGCAACATCGCCTGCTCCACCGGGTCGAGGAATGGCGCCTCGGGGCCGAACGCGATACGGGCGATTTCTTCGTCGGAGAGACCTGCATCGTCCTTATGCACGAGATGTTGCCCCCACCCGTAGGACGAACGAAGCACCGCGGCGACGCGCAACACCAGGATTTCGCGTTGGCGCAGCGTCAACGTCGTTCCGTAGAGAATGTGCCCGTTGAAGGTAAGAAATGCCTGTGCGAGGTCCGGGTGGTGGGCGAAGGTGCCCAACGTTCCGAGTGCTTTTGGCCGCCCGGGCCTCCCACCTGGCGGTGGCACGAAGTGGCGCGGAGTTGGGGGCCGCATCGCCTCCAGAGCGACCTGCATCTGCGGCGACCATTGTTCGCGCGGCAGCGGCTTGATCCGGGGCCCGCTCGGGCTCATCCGGCCACGCTCGCGAGTAGGTCGGTCGACCGACGTAGTGAGGCGAGCTGCTCGTGACCGTCGAGCTCCACCAACTGCTCGATCGCTATCGACGGCACAGAGTGAGTTTACGCGGTCGTTGAAGTGACTCGCAAGGTCTGCGATGGGGCCACGCTCGGTCTTGCATGATCGCGCCGTGACTGCAAAATCTCGGCGCCCCTGTGGGACTCCGACCACGATGACATGTAGGTAGGACTCAGAGCGGAGCGAACTCCAAATGAAGCGCTTCGACACCCTGCATGATGTACGAAGGCGTGTACTGGAAGCGCCGGGCATCTGGGGGTCCGTGGTGGCTTTCCGAGATCCGGATGTCGTCCAGGCGGTCAAGGATCCGATTCGTGGTTATCCGCGACTCGGATCGAACGAGCGGTCCTCCTGGGCACGAGTGTCGGCCGCGCCCGAACGCCACATGCTGCCCAGCGTTAGGGCGGTCCGGATGGAACTCCCCCGGGCATTCGAAACGGCGTTCGTCCCGGTCGGCCGCGCCAAGGAGAAGGACCAGTGAGCTTCCGGCGGGAATGTCGACGCCGCCCACCTGGGTCGACACCCGTGCCAGGCGGAAGTTCACCTTCGTGGGGCTCTTGAAACGCAGTCCCTCCTCCACGAAGTCGGGGATGAGTGAGCGGTCCTGTCGCAGGCGCTGCTGCAGGTCCGGCTGC
>Ga0302324_100000717_pt1 | contig 83883 bp, 54 predicted proteins | sample Palsa_T0_1_FD_201949 | JGI IMG/M metagenome (GOLD analysis project Ga0302324, IMG submission 201949) | Peat permafrost microbial communities from Stordalen Mire near Abisko, Sweden - Palsa_T0_1 | ecosystem: Environmental > Terrestrial > Soil > Palsa > Peat permafrost | place: Sweden: Abisko...
TCGGCATAAGAGTAGCTTGACCAGCGAAGACCGTTTGAACCGTATCCGTCGGGTTCGTTGCCGATCTCGACGGCGGCCAAGGCGCTTCTGGGAAGGCCAGAGAGAAAGGTCTTCGCCTGCTCTTCCGCGAGGCTGATGTTGTTGCTACCCAGATTGACGCCCAGAATAAATTGAACGTCTGAGGCTTGAGCCAGTTCGGCAAAGGGCGCAATCGTAGCAGCAGTAGCGGAGCCGGTTTTATCGGTGCTGACTCCACCAATACGAACTACTAATGGGCCGTCCATATTGGACGTAAGGTTACCCACAAGCTTGCGGTAGATATTATTTACGCCGAGCGAATTATTGCCCATCATCGTTTGAGCAGAACCCCACTCGTGGGAAAAACCAAGGAAGTTGGTGGGTATGGTGTCGGCCGGGGTCTCCGCACTTAGGATCGTTGTCGCAATCGCTCCATCAGGAAGACTCAGCTTGATGCTCGATTGGGCGATGGAGCTGGTCAGGTATCCGGTCTTGAAGGCGATGGCCTTCACAAGTTGAGTTCCGGTCTCGGTACTGGCTAAGAAGAAAGGTCCAGAGTAACGAGTCGAGGACGCGGTTGGAGTGCTTCCATCGGTGGTGTAAAAAACCGATGCTCCTGATAACGAGTCTGAGATCGTCACTACTTTATTTGTCAGGTACGTGCCTGACGCCGGAGAGATAAGGGGCGACGGCACGGAAGACTCGGGAGAGATGTTGTAGGTGGCGCTGGTGTCCGAGCTATAAACTCCGCCTGCCACTGCAAAGGCGCGGACTGTCTCGGTGATGCGAGACGTTGGGATGGAGATAGATCCCATATACCGTGGGGAGGCAGTGGTAGGCGCCGAGCCGTTGGTGGTGTAGTAGATTGTGGTTCCTGCGGTCGCGTCTGAGATGGTTACAGTTCGGCCCGTGGTGTAAGCGCCAGAGGCAGGAGAGATAAAGGGTGTTGCGGGAATAATCGTGTACGCCTGCCTTACAACCGGGCTCGACGAATATCCGGCTGCCCCTGCCACGATCGCTGCGAATGTCGTTCGACCAGGCTCTATGGTTAGGGGTTCGCTGTAGACGGGCGACCCCGTCGTGGGCGTTGTTCCGTCGGTTGTGTAGTGGATGACTTTGCCTGGTGCCGGCGCGCTGAGGATTATTCTTTGGACACTCATACTCATATAGCTTCCCTGGGCCAGAGAAAAAGTAGGAGCGGGCAGCAGAGGAGCGATGGTGTAGGTGACGCTGGTAGACGCGCTGTAGATGCCATCTCGCACGACAACGGCGCGAACAGTTTCTTTGGTGGGTGAGGACGAGGTCGAGAACGAGCCGGTGTAGCGCGGCGAAGCGGTCGTAGGCACTGAGCCATCGGTGGTGTAGTAGATTGTGGTTCCCGCGGTCGCGTCAGATATGGTTACGGCGCAGCGCGAGGTATAGGTGCCGCTAGCTGGAGAGATGTGAGGCGTCGCCAGGGTATTGGAACTTTCGCCAAAGACCATGATGGTCGCAACGCAGAACAAGAGAGCTAACCGCAGCATAACTTTTGCTAGCCGACTAACTATAGAGGATGGAGATGAGCCGGACCGCCGGATATGCATTCGTGAACTGGACCTAATCTTTCAAACTGCCGTTGGGAAGACGCTGCATAAAGTCGATTGACTTTAGACGTCTTGCGATGACCAGAGCAGATCCAGGTAGGTGTTCAGTGCGGCGTTCCAGAATAGGCGCGAACGGCTATTTGAGAATATAAGGATGAGAATAACATTGCGTGTACAGACAAAGCTGTGCAGATTTTGGCGTAGAGGCTAAAGCGTTTCGCAGGGACAGTTGCATGGCCCGAACTATCGCCTGGGTCTCGCCACTCACGATAGTTACTCGATCTGTTGGTCCCAGAAACGATCCCCATTGTCGAAGTGGATTTGACTGAAGCCAGCGTTCTGAAGTTTTTTGATCAGCCGGTCATCACTGGAAAAGCTGTAGACGAAGGAAGACCCCATAAGCGGCGATTTGACCGTCAGGGTCTTTCCGTCTTTCCCTTGCGCTTTGATTCGGATGTCGTGACCTTCCATCAGAAGAGACTGCTCCATATCTTCCGCGAACGCGACGCGATCCACCCTGGAAGGAACGTACAGGGCAGCTCCGGCTACTGCAGGAGTGATGGAAGAGAATGATGCGGATCTCAACCTCGCCCCGATGGCAGAGCCCGCACCAGCGAGCGCAATCAAGGTAAGAGATCCGAAGAGGATGGTATGCGGTCTGCGCATGCCCCGAAATATACAGTCGGACAGAGGCGAGGACTCTACGACTTTAGTTCGGCTCTGAACTTCCAGTACTTGAAACTACCGCAGGAAACACACTTGCACCGAGGAAAAATTGCCTGCTGAGTGTAAGCGGTGGTCGTAAGTAGCCAGTGTCAGCCTGCTGTTTGGGCCGGGATTTGATGAATTTTCGGCTGCGCTCTTGTAATAGGACTAAATGTGTCGTATATTGAACATATTGCGAATGAGTCGCAACTAGATCCCTATGCTCAAGAGATATGACTTACTGAATGCGGTAGAGGAGCGAGGAATTCGGCTGACCGCGCAGCGCCGTGCCCTGATTGAGACGATTCAGGAGGCAACGAGCCATCTGGATGCAGCGAGCCTGTTGACGCTGGCGCGGGAACGCGATCCGAATATCAATCGCGCCACGGTTTACCGAACGATTGAATTGCTAAAGCGCCTGGGCATGATCGACGAGTTGGATCTGATGCACCTCAACGGCGAAAAGCACTACTACGAGGTGAAGACGCAGAAAGACCACCTGCATCTGGCCTGCTTCGAGTGTGGAGAGATCGAGGAGTTCTCCAGTCCGACCTTTGAGCGACTGAAGCGAGAGATCGGCGCAAAGAACGACTTTGACATTAAGGTAATGCGTATGGAGGTCGGAGGATTGTGCAAACGATGTGCGGCGCGGAAGAAAGTCGTGCAATGACTTTTGAATAGAAGCACCAGATCCTCACGGATAACTCTTGGCGGAGACCGCGAGGATCTGGGAACCACAGCCGAATAAACTGCGGGCTTCCCTCACTATAGGGCTCGTGCCCGCAAAGTTTCAACTGTCACCATGGCCAGAGACTCTTCTTTGCTGGCCTGCGGACGAAACATGTTCATTTTGAGGCGAGAGCTGATGAGTAGCCAGATTGATTCTGCAGGAAGACGCGATGGTCTGACTTCGAAGCTGAACCTGCTATTGTTTTTATCTTTAATTTTTCTGCCCTCCTGCGGTGTCTTGAAGGCCACGGCGCAGACGGCACATCCCGCTTATGGGGCGACGTCGGCACAGGACCGGGTCAAGAGAGCAGCTCCCGCAGCCGTTGGCTCGGACGCAGCCGATCAGGTGTGTGCACGTTTTGCGACGGGCTCGGTCGTCACAGCACCGCCTGAGCTGAAGAGCCAGAACGGAGTGCTGGTGGTCACGTTCCTATTCGAGACCGCAACTGACTCGCAGGGGCTTGTCCGATACTGCTACGTGACGAACACGGGCCTTGAAGCGCCTACGCTGCGTGTAAGCCCCGGCGACCAGCTCATTATTCATTTCAAGAACGACCTTCCGGTTGCTTCTGCTTCAAGCGCTGCGGACAACATGGCGGGAATGAAGATGACGCTCTCTCCGCAGGATGCTCCCGCTACGAGCAGCAGCTCCGCATGCAATGGCGCGATGTCGGCAAGCGCAACCAACATTCACTTTCACGGAACCAATGTGGCTCCGGTGTGCGGGCAGGATGAGGTCGTTCATACGCTCGTCCAGCCGGGACAGAGCTTCGACTACAACGTGCAGATCCCGGCGAACGAGCCGCCCGGTCTCTACTGGTACCATCCGCATCCGCATGGTTTCAGCGAAGGGCAGGTGCAGGGCGGTGCGACTGGAGCGCTGATCGTCGAGGGGCTGCAGAACGTGGATACCGCGCTGGCGGGGCTTACGGAGCGCACCTTTGTTCTTCGTGACCAGATGCTGCCAGCGTCTGAGGCGAATGATTCGAACATTCCGGCGTGGGACCTGTCGATCAACTATATTCCGTTGGCTTATCCGAACTACACGCCGGCTGTGATCCAGACCAGTCCCGGGCAACAGGAGCTGTGGCGCGTGGCGAACACCGCTGCCGATACGATTCTGGATCTGCAATACATCGTCAATGGAACACCACAGGCCATGCAGGTTGTAGCGATTGATGGATATCCGATCGCTTCAGGTAGCAGCGGACAGCAGTCCGAGAGCGAGACGAGCGTTCTTCTGCCTCCGGGCGCGCGTGCAGAGTTTGTGGTGACGACGCCAAACGTTAGCGATAAGGCGCAGTTGGTCACGCAGTACTGGAACACGGGGCCGGACGGGGACTTCGACCCAACGCGGACGATCGCAAACATCGTCAGCCAGAGTGGAGCGGAGGGCGCAGTCACGGCGAATGCAGCGGCAGTCAGGAAGCTGCCTTCGCATGCGGTGCAGACCAAGGTCACACGCTTTGCTGCTTTGGCGAGCGCTGCGCCGGTGGAGCAACGCAATCTTTATTTCTCTGAAGTATTGCAAGACCCATCGGACCCGAATAGTCCGACGAACTTCTACATTACGGAGAAGGGACAGCAACCTGCCCTTTTCACGATGGGCCAGCCGCCGAACATCGTCGTGCATTCGGGCACGGTTGAAGACTGGGTAGTCGAAAATACAGCGGAGGAAGATCACATCTTCCACATCCACCAGATCCACTTTCAGGTTCTGGAAGTCAACGGCCAACCGGTTAATGATCCGGCCATCCGCGATACCGTCGATTTACCTTACTGGAACGGTAGCGGCCCCCATCCGAGCGTGAAGTTGCGGATGGACTTCCGCGATCCAAATATTGTCGGCACCTTCGTCTATCACTGCCACATTCTGCAACACGAGGACTCGGGCATGATGGGCGAGATTCTGGTCCTCCCAGCAGGGTCTGCGTCGACCACGACGGCGACCGCAGCGGCATCAAGCGTCACACCTAATGGAGACATTACGCTGGCTGCGCGTGTGTCGGATGCAGCCAGCGGAGATCCTACACCTACGGGTCTGGTGCAATTTCAACTCAACGGGGAGAATGTTGGCAGCCCTGTAACCCTCGTGAATGGGCAAGCGAGCCTGACTACCGCCATCAACGGCGATGCTGGAAGCAGTAGTCTGACGGCGTTTTATCAGGGGGATGCAACGTATACGGAGTCGGTCTCGGCGGCTATTCCGATTACGATCTCGGAGTTTGCGTTGTCTTCTTCAGGAGCCGCCGCTGCGGTGGGATCGGCAGCGATTGCTGCCATCACAGTGAACGTCGCCAATAGTTACACCACCCCCATCAACCTCAGCTGCACGATGCCGACGAGTCTGATCGAGTCAGCCTGCTTTGTGAATCCGAACTCGATTACCGGAACAGGGCAGATTTCGCTTACGGTCAACACCACACCAGTGCATCCGCTGAGCAGCAAGCAGACGGGCTCTTCCGGTTGGCTCGCAGCAGGGGGCGGCACCAGTCTCGCATGTGTGTTCCTGCTTGCTTTCCCGCGGCGCAGATGGCGTGGAAGAGCAGTGCTTGCGTTGGGGTTCATGGCTCTTGTCTTCACAGTGATCGGGTGCGGCAGCCCGGCGAAGATAGATCCGGGCACGGCCAAGGGAAGTTACATCGTTGTCGTTACGGGGACCACGGGCACCGATTCCGCGCAGTACAAGACCAGTTTGAATGTTTCCATCACGATTCAATAAGTGCTTGCGTGTTGCTTTATTGGTAGAGAGATCAGGAGAGAGAGATGTTGATTGCAGCCGTTAGTTTTGTCCGCAAGATGAGCAGGACGCTTTGCATTGTTGGTATTTTGTCTGCGTCGTTGGTGTGGGCGAGCGTGGGAGGAAGTATCTCCGGCACGGTCAAAGATCCGTCGGGAGGCCTTCTTCCCAATGCAGAGGTGACCGTTCGTGAGGTCAACACGGGGCTCTTGTACCACACGCATACCGATGGCAAGGGATACTACACGCTGCCTGTGCTGCCGGTTGGCCGTTATGAACTGGATATTCAGGCCCCTGGTTTCAGGGGTTATCAGCGCACGGATGTTGTGCTCGACACGAATGCAGCTCTCTCGCTGAATGCTTCGCTCCAGGTTGGCAATGTTGATCAGACGGTGAGCGTGAACGACAACACACTGCATGTCGAGACGACTAGCACACAACTGGGACAGGTGATCACCGGAAGGCAGATGACCGCAGTCCCGCTCAACGGCCGCAGTTACACCGATCTTCTCTCGCTGCAGGCTGGTGTGGCTCCGGCAACGTCGATTACTGCAACCACGGTGCAGGATGTGGGCGCGACGATCCTGAATCCTTCGGGCGACCTGAATCCTGGGACGATCTCGGTCAACGGGCAGCGGGAGTTTGCCAACTACTTCAACGTCAATGGCGCGGACGCGGAAGAAGACGTTAACGCCGGTACGGCCATCATTCCCAATCTTGATGCGATCGCTGAGTTCCGCATCATCACCAGCAACTTCGACGCAGAGTATGGGGAGTTCAGCGGCGGACAGATCAGCGTGATCACGAAGTCCGGAAGCAACCAGTTCCATGGAAGCGCGTTCGACTTTCTGCGCAATACGGATCTTGATGCACGCGACTACTTCTCTCCGACGCGCGGGGTCTTTCGCCAGAACCAGTTTGGTGGAACCTTCGGCGGCCCGATTCGCCACGACAAGGTATTTTTCTTCGTCGACTATCAAGGGACTCGACAGGCGCAGGGCGTGCCTACGGGTGTGATCAGTGTGCCATCGAGTGCGGATCGCACTGGCGATCTCTCCGACCTTGCCGCCAACAATTTTTACGATCCTGCGACCAACCAGCCCCTGACGTTTGTCAGCGGTCCTTATCTCGCTGGGCTTCTCTCACAGAAGCTGGGCCATACGGTCACCAGCGGCGAAGCGTACAACTATCCCGGCTGCACTGCGACTGGTGCGCAGGCTTGCGTGCTACCAAACGCCGTAATTCCGCAGAGTGCCTGGTCTACTCCGGCGCAGCGGTCGCTTCAATATATTCCGGCCCCGAACAATGCCAACGGATTTGCCACTTCGTCGTTCAACCAGACAATCCGTGACGACAAAGGTGCAGCCCGCATCGATGCGAATACGCGACTTGGGCTGCTGTCGGCTTACTACTTCCTGGACGACTTCAATCTTGATGATCCCTATCCGGTTGCGCAGAGCGGAGCGAGCGTCCCTGGCTTTAACGCATTGACTACGGGTCGCGCGCAGCTGATTGCGCTTAGCGATACGAAGACCTTCAACGCATCGTCGGTGAATGAGCTTCACTTCAGCTATATGCGAGACCTGACTAATCTAGGTCAGCCAGTAGGCGGTCGAAATGTCAGCCTGGCTTCGCAGGGTTTTATGAATGCAGACGGAACCCCCAGCATCGTCGCTCTCGATCCCAAGGGACAGAGTGTTGAAAACCTCAACTTCAATGGCTTCTCCACGGGCGCGGCGGCGAACCAGCTTATCCAGGCCAACAATACTTACCAGGTCACCGATACTTTCTCCAAGGTGTTGGGCAATCACACGATGAAGTTCGGCGGAGAGTTTCATGCCGACGAGGTGAATGCGCATCCCATCGCGCAGTTCAACGGCAGCTTCACCTTTTCTGGAGCAGAGACCGGCGTCGACTTCGCAGACTACCTGATCGGCGTTCCCAGCCAATATAACCAGAGTCAGCTGAACCCCTTCTATGCACGGAACAAATATGCTGGCCTCTTCGCGCAGGATAGCTGGCATGTGCTGTCGAACTTGACTCTGAACTATGGCCTGCGTTGGGACCGCATTGCACCGTGGTCCGAGAAGTACAACCAGATCTCGACCTTCGTGCCGGGTGCGCAGTCGGTCGTCTTCCCTGGCGCGCCTCCGGGCATTCTGTATCCGGGAGATCCTGGGATTCCCAACACGCTCGCTCCGATCGGCGACCGCAGCTTCGCGCCGCGCGTAGGCTTTGCGTGGTCGCCACAGGCTGAGCCGGGCGGCTTACTCGAAAAGCTGCTGGGCGCTCCAGGAACGACGAGCGTCCGGGGAAGCTTTGGGAACTTCTATACGGCGATCGATGCGCTTTCGATTGGCGTGCTGGCGGCGAACGCTCCGTATGGAACGACGTACACGAGCCCAGCTCCTCCTCTCTTCGCGACGCCGTTTATTTCGGCAGCGAGCGGACAGAACAATGGTCAGCCGTTCCCGTATACCTTTGCTCCGTTGAACTCTTCCAAGAGCAACCCCGACCCGAATATCGATTGGAGTACCTATGAGCCGATCAGCGGTATTCCCGGGTATGACATCCATAACCGCACACCCTATACGGAAGAGTGGATGCTCTCCATCGAACGGCAGGCGGGACCGAATACCGTCTTCGCCGCGAGTTATGTGGGTACCTCAAGCCATCGCCAGCGTGTTCTTATCGAGCCGAATGCCGGCAACCCGGCGCTGTGCCTGAGCCTGAGCCAGGCGAGCGAGGTGCAACCGGGAACGCTGACCTGCGGGCCGAACGGAGAGGACACTGTCTACTACCCGATTGGCGGCGGACAGGTGAATGGAACACGCGGTCCGCTGGGGTCGAACTTCGGCAGCAACGCGCTTCAATCGACGATAGGTTCGGCGAACTATAACGCTCTCGAACTCAGCGCCCGTCATACCAGCGGCCGTCTCGAATTTTCTGCAGCGTACACGTATGGGAAGTCTCTGGATCAATCATCAAACATCGCGGAGGAGGTCAATCCTTTCAACCCAGCGCTTAGCTATGCGCTCTCCTCGTTCTCTGTGAAGCAGAACTTCGTGATCAGCTATGAGTATCAGTTGCCGTTTGACCGGCTCCTGCGTCCGAACCGGCTCAGCCAGGGCTGGTCGCTCTCTGGAATCACGCGCTTCGCAAGCGGCTTCCCCATCACGATGGTCAATAACGGAGATAACTCGCTGATTGGAACGAATCCGAACGGGATCAACAACAGCAGCATCGACGAGCCTGACTACACCGGCGGCCCGCTTCACTTGAACCATAACCCCCGCAGGAACGGGAATAACTACTTTGACGCAACAGCCTTCAGTATGAACGCGCTCGGCACGCCGGGCACGTCCAAGCGCCGGTTCTTCTACGGCCCTGGTACGGATAACTACGACATGGCTGTTGCCAAGAAGCTACCGCTGACGGAGTCGAAGTCGCTGCTCTTCCGCGTGGAGGCCTTCAATGTCTTCAACCACACACAGTTCAGCGGCCCGAGCTCTGTCGATGGCAACATCGGGAGTTCGACCTTTGGCAACGCCATCAGCGCAGCGGCTCCACGCATTATGCAGGGAGCCTTGAAGTTCAGCTTCTGACAGCAGCCACCTTGCGATCCATAGAAAGAGGCCCAGCCAAGATGGCTGGGCCTCGGTTTTGTTATGGAGTGATTCAGCGACCGTTGTCGTGTGTGCAGCCCTTTCCATCGTCGACTGAGGTGAGTGCTTGAGCTTCAGCTGTGAGAGTACGGCTGAAGCAATGACCCAAGGAGTCGTTGGTGGTGTAGGTCTGCGTCGTCTTGCTGCCAGTGGGCCCAAGGAACGCGCCACTGGCGTTGAAGGGAAGGGTGTCGGTTGCGTTGACCTCGTTGCTCAGATTGCTGTCAAAGAATTTGAAGCCGTTGAGGCTCTTCGATTCGTTGATGAGGTCCTTTTGGTCGACAGTGGTGGTCTGAGTTTCGCTGCCATCGGCGTTGACGAGGAAGGAAAAGTCGATGGTGAGCGGATAGCTGAAGTGCTGCTCGGTTGTAGTGAGGAAGAAGCCGTCCTGCGTGGTGGTGCGCGAGTCCAGGGTTGAGGTCTGCTGGGCGTTTTGAATGTCTGTGGTGGAGCCTACGTTGAACTGCTGGTTACTGAGAAAGTCGACGGTCTGCTCGACTGTAGTTTCGACGCGGCCGTGTGAGGTGTTGACGTAACCGCGAATGGCGAAGTTGCGTTTGGACGCGACAGCCACAGAGCCTGCGAAGTTGCCTGCCGGGTTGACCGAGATTTTTTCTGTGACGACAGGGGTGGGAGCCGCGCTGAGCGTGTTACTGATGAGGCCGCCGGTGACCTGCTGCCGGTTGTGATCGGTGAAGGCGAGAAGGTTGGCGGTGGCAAGGAAGAAGCTGTCTGCGTTGAATACACCGACACTGACGGTGTGGGCGGTGCCGTCGGAGAGGAGACCGGCGAAGGGAGTGAGATCGACGCGGTAGGGCTTGAAGTCCAGGGTTTGGACGCCAACGATGGGCTCCCAGAGGAAGGGGTCGATGCCACCAGTGTAGATCCACGGATAGACCGGAGCGACGCCGGCGGGTTGGCCGTCGATGAAGACTTCGGTCTCGCGAAAGGCAGTGTTGCCGCAGGAATCAAGGTTGCCAGTCTGGTCGTTGGGCACGCAGAAGTACCAGAACTCGTCGTTGGACTGGCTCTGTGCGAGGACGTCCAAGACTACCCGTTCGACGTTGGTGGGCAGGTTGAGCGTCTGGGTGATTCTGTCCGTGGTGGTGTTGAGAGTGCCCGCGTCGCCGCCGGTGCCGTTGACTGGAACGACGACGTCGGGAACGCGTGGGGCGCCGTCCTCCCAAGAAGAGGGGTAGAATTCAAGCGCGGCGTTGGCGAAGATGACGCTGTTAAAAGTTTGGCCTCCAGAGACGCCGACGAAGTTGCCGATGTTAGCCTCGCCGGTCTGAGGGGACTTGAAGATGGCGCTGAGGTCGGTCACATCTCGCTCTACGTGCCAGGAGGGGCTGAGGGCCGCGCGTGGCTCTGCTGTGGTGCCGTAGTAGATGTTGGCGTGGCCGAGATAGAAGGAGGCGGTGCGATCGAACTGATTGCCTGCGGTGACTGTGAAGTCCGCGGTGAAGACAACCTTGGACCAGGGACCGGCACAGGACGAGGGCGGCGTGTAGTTGAAGGACTTGAGGTTGAAGTCGGCAAAGGCCAGATCCTGGAAGAGCGGCACGATGCAGGGTTTCGTGTGGGGACGAGGCACAAGCGGGGCTGCGGTGATGGGGTTGGAGGAGCCGACCTGTGGGGTGGAGGGCACGAGCACAACCTGTGCGTGAGCGATACCGGCTGAGGCAAGAAGGATGGTGGCGACCGAAGCGATCAGTCGGTTTAGGCCGAACGAAGAAGAGACTGCTTTGAGCACAGTAGATTCCTTTCAGTTATACGAGGCGCTGGACCAACCTGCCGCAGATGATGACCCCGTTTGGTGTCTACCAGGTGCGGCGCAAAGGATGTGCTTCTGTGTTGAGCACGGTTGTTTTGAGGTTGATCGTATTGAGTGGTCCTGGGAAAGGTACAGTGTTTCCGCGAAGAGAAAGATCTTCCATACCGCTAGAGGCGGCAGAGCAGACGAAGGCGATGATAGCAAGAAGGACGACACATCGGCATGTGGCTTTCCTCTTCATCTTGTTCCTTAGAGTGCAAGTACGGGGCCCGAATACTAGTTGCATTGCATCGCTTGTAGAGCGAACTGTTCAGGAGCTGCGCAAGCTGCCGATCATGGCGCGGACGTCGGCGGCATGCACCACGGAGCGGGATGTGCCATCGAACTGGTCTGCGTCCTCAAGTACCCAATGACGCTCGTGCTGCATTCTGCTGGCTTCGCTGCTGCGCAGAGACCCGTGAAAGTGGTTGGCGAGTGTGGCGCGAGCGAGGGCCGCTGCATCCTTGATGCGGAGACCTCCTCCAGCAGCGATCTCAATTCTTCCAGCAGCAAGTTCTACCAGACGCGCGAGCCTGTCCGCTCCAGCGAGGACGTCGCGTTCGCCGCCAGAGGTGAGGACACGTCTGCAGCCTGTGGCGATGACATCTTCGAGAGCATCCTCAAGTGAAGCGGTGTAGTCGAAGGCGCGATGAAAGGTGATCTCAAGCGGTGCAGCGAGATCAACGAGCTCGCGTGTGCGTTGAATGTCCACGGTGCCGTCGGAGCTGAGGATGCCGAGGACGAAGCCGCTGGCTCCAAGGGTGCGGGCGTGGAGGAGATCTTCGCGCATGAGGTCGAACTCGTCGTCGGTGTAGAGGAAGTCGCCCCCACGAGGCCGCAAGAGGACATGAACAGGCAGCCCGCTGCGCTGAACCGCTGCACGGGTGAGACTGTGGCTTGGCGTGAGGCCGCCTTCGCTAAGAGCGGTGCAGAGTTCAATCCGATCGGCTCCCCCTTCGCGCGCGGCGAGGCAAGCCTGGATACTCTCAGCACAGAGTTCGAAGATAATCTTGCGCATTAAATCACACGAACCACAGAAAACTTTCCAATGAAAATAATCAAAACCTGACCACTGTGAAGAGGTGGCCAAGGCGAAGAAACACATACATATATACAGGAAAAATGCAGAAAGTGGAAATATTGGCTTGAATTAATCATTATTTTGAGTATTAACGGGAATGCGCATGCCGCTCTTTGGACTAAGCGCCATCCATGTCCGTGCAATTCAAGGGTCAGAAGCGGCTGCCGCATCGGTTGCGGCGGCCGCTCCCTGGTGAGGAAGTTACAGCGTTAGAGAGGGAGGAATGGTGGTCGCGTCTGATCCGAGGGTGAGGTTCGGTTCTGGGCCCATCTGGAGGACGAGCTTGCCGCCGTGCGCTATGTCGTCGTGATGAAACCAGGTTCTCTGCTGCGGCTTTCCGTTGAGCGAGAAGGCCTGGACGTACTGGTGTGCGGGGTCCTTGCGCCGGACCTCGATCTCCAGCTTCATGCCGCCGCCCAGCTCTACCGTTGCGTGATCGAAGAGAGGCGAGCCGACGATGTAGTTGCCGCTGACGGGGTCGACGGGGTAGAAGCCGAGTGCGCTGAGGATGTACCAGGCCGACATCTGGCCGACGTCTTCGTTGCCCTGCATGCCATCGGGGTCGGGAGAGTACATGGTTTCGAGCAGGCTGCGGACGCGGGCCTGGGTCTTGTGCGGAACCCCTGCGTAGACGTAGAGGTAAGCGATGTGGTGGGAGGGCTCGTTGCCGTGGGCGTACTGACCGACGAGGCCAGCGATATCCGGGGGTGCGTCGGCAGGGAGCGTGGATGGCGCGTTGAAGAGGCCGTCGAGCTTGACGACGAACTGTTCCCTGCCGCCGAAGAGCTGGATGAGACCTGCGACGTCGTGCTGCACGCCGAAGGTGGTCTGCCAGGCGTTGGACTCGGTGTAGTCGCGCCATTTTTTGGAGTGACCCATATCAATGGGATCGAAGGGCGAGGTCCAGGTGCCATCCTCAAGCTTCGGTCGCATGAAGCCGACGGAGGCGTCGAAGTAGTTGCGGTAGTTGGTTGAGCGCTTGGCGAGCATGGCTGCGTCGTCGGTCTTGCCGAGTTTTTTCGCCACATGCGCGATCGACCAATCGTCGTAGCAGTACTCAAAGGTCTTCGAGACTGACTCCTCTTCCCTGTCTGCGGGAATGTAGTTCAGCTTGCGGTAGTACGGTAGCCCACGGTAGTCGTCGACCATGGCTCGCTTCATCATGAGCTGGTAAGCCTTCTCCCAGTCGACACCAGTGAAGCCTTTGGCGCAGGCCTCGGAGATGACGGCGGCGGAGTGGTAGCCGGTCATGGTGCCGGTCTCGGTGCCCATCAGCGGCCAGACGGGCATGCCCTCGGGACTCTGCTCTGCCATGCGGATGAGTGCGTTGACGAACAGGGGCACGCGCTCGGGCTCGATGAGCGTGTAGGCGGGATGCGCGGCGCGGAAGGTATCCCATAGGGAGAAGGCGGTGAAGTTGCGCTGGCCGGTGGGCAGGGTATGGACTTCGCTGTCCATGCCGCGGTACTGGCCGTCGACGTCGTCGAACAGCGTCGGCCCGATCGACATATGGTAGAGCGCAGTGTAGAAGACGCGTTTGTGGGCCTCGTTCGCGGTCTGGACCTGGATCTTCGAAAGCTGGCGACGCCATGCGGTGTGAGCCGCGGTGCGGACCTGATCGAAGTTCCAGGCCGGAACCTCTGCCGTGAGGTTTTTTGCCGCGCTCTCTGCACTGACGCCGGAGATGCCGGTCTTGACCAGGATGGCTTCGTTCGCCGCCGTTTTGAAGTACAGAACGCACTTGAGGTTCTTGCCCTTCAGGTCAGTTGCACTGGGTGTTGCTACCTCCTGGTCGTCTGAGTAGAAGACGATGCGCGACGGTTTCTTCGAAACCTGCATGGTGAAGTAGGCGTGGCGGTTTTTGCCCCAGGCCGAGGTGAGGTGTCCGCCGGCGAGGGTATCGGGTGCGATCTGGCGAAGCTCAGCGGAGTCCACCGATCCTGCACCGGGGCCGTAGCCATGCTGAAGATCGAGGATCAGGTAGGCCTGGTCGCTGGCTGGGAATGTATAGCGGTGGAGACCGACACGCTCGGTTGCGGTCAGCTCGGCGCGGATCTTGTAGTCCTTGAGCAGGACGGAGTAGTAGCCCGGTTCCATGTGTTCGTCGGCGTGATCGAAGCGCGAGCGATATCCTGCTTCGGGATTCTTGCGATCTCCGGGGACGAGGTGGGCGGGGCCGGTGCCTGCCATGACGAGGAAGTCAAGCAGGTCGCCGCAGCCGGTACCGCTGAGATGCGTGTGGCTGAAGCCCATGATGGAATCGTCGGAGATGTGGTAGCCGGAGCACCAGTCCCAGTCGTTGTTGAACGTGTCCGGGCTGAGCTGGACTGCGCCGAAGGGCATGGCTGCGCCGGGAAAGCAGTGTCCGTGTCCACCTGTACCGATGCGAGGATCGACCCAGAGCAGCGGGTCTTCTGAGTTCGCTTGATTGCGCGCTGCCTGAGCCAGTTTGCCTGCGGGAAGAGTAGTGATGGCGCAGGTAGCCGAGGCGCGCTGCAGAAAGGTTCTACGGGTGATCATGGCTGCTCCGTTGTGACAAAAATAGTTCTTCCATACTTTTGGACGGCTGACTGACGATATTGCATCATTTTGACTGATTGAACATTAAATGAGCAACCTATGACAAAATTACTCCAAGTGGGTCGATGAAAGATACGAGCTCAGGGCGTAGCAGGCGTGATTTTATAAGGGTGATGGGCACGGCTGCGCTCTGCAGCGGCGTTCCTGGTTTTACGCTTGCGGGGATTGCTGAGGTGCCGCAGTCTGCGGTTGTAGTACCGCCGGTGACGGCTCCGTGGGACATGAAGCAAGGTCGGCCGAAGGCTTCTGAGCGTCGCTTTCGGAGTGCTGCGGTTGAGGAGTTTCTAGTAGAGCGCAGTGCGCGGATTGGTGATCCTGCGCTTGCGGCGCTGTTCGTTAACTGTTTTCCGAACACGCTCGATACGACCGTCGTGCCGGGACAGTTTGAGGGCAAGCCGGATACGGCGGTGCTTACCGGCGATATTGCTGCGATGTGGTTGCGCGACTCCTCCGCGCAGGTGTGGCCTTATCTCCCTCTGGCAGCAAAGGATATTGCGCTGCGCCAGTTGCTGGAGGGCGTGATACGGCGGCAGACTCGGTGCATTCTGATTGACCCGTATGCAAACGCTTTTATGGCCGACCTGAACGCGCCGCCGCTGCCGTGGAGCGTGAAGGACGTGACCGATATGAAGCGTGGCGTTGGCGAGCGCAAGTGGGAGATTGATTCGCTGTGTTATCCCATACGACTGGCCCATGGATACTGGAAGCAGACGGGCGATGTTGGCCCGTTCGATCCACAGTGGCGACAGGCGATGCGGCTTGTGGTGGATACGTTGCGTGTGCAGCAGCGCAAGAACGGTGTAGGGCCGTACCACTTTCAGCGTGAGTCGATTGCGCCAACGGAGACACTGCCGGGTGCGGGCTTTGGCAATCCGGTTCGCCCGGTGGGGCTGATTGCTTCGGGGTTTCGACCGTCGGATGATGCTTGCACTCTTCCGTTTCTTGTTCCTTCAAATCTGTTTGCGGTCAGGTCGCTGCGGCAACTTGCGGAGATGGCGCATGCGGTTCTGCATGACGATGCGCTGGCCAGCGAGGCCGATGCGCTGGCTGGTGAGGTTGATTTGGCACTGCGGCAGTACGGGATTGCTACTACGCCGACGGGGACTATCTGGGCGTATGAGGTGGATGGCTTTGGCAGCCAACTGTTGATGGATGATGCGAATGTTCCCAGCCTACTTGGACTGCCGTATCTGCAGAGTTCGCTCGATGCGGCGCTTTATGCGCGGACTCGGGCGTTTTGCTGGAGTGAGCGCAATCCCTGGTTCTTTCGCGGGTCTGCGGGAGAAGGGATTGGCGGGCCGCATGAAGGCGCGGGGATGATCTGGCCGATGTCGCAGATAATCTATGCGATTACGAGCAGCGATGCGGGCGAGATTCGTCGGGCGCTCGCGATGCTGAAGAGCTCGGCGGAGGGATTTGGCTTTATGCACGAGAGCTACGACAAGAACGACTCCCAACAATTTACTCGGGCCTGGTTTGCATGGGCCAATACTTTGTTCGGGGAACTTGTAGGTACGCTGGCGGCTACGCGGCCTGAACTTTTGCGCGCTTAGAAGCTGTCCTGCCGGACGGGCCCGGTTCGAGCGGCCACTTCGTGGCGAGTATACCGGTCTCGTAGGGATGATTCTCTGAGGTCCTCCCGTTGGTCGGGGTGACGAGTCTCTTTCACGATCGCAACGTGGAAGTGATTTTGATTCGCTTCAACAGACTGCACGTTTTTTGCCGACGAAAGATGAGACATCTTTTTCAACTATTTTTTCGGTTGAGCTCCGTTTGTGATGGTCGCAGATTGGGTGGTGGAGTCGAAGAGTGAGCGGATGGCGAGGGCTTTCTGGAGCTGCGGGAGAGTAGCTCCGCTTGTGATGTGGATCTTGCGGGGTTCGTTGGGGAGCAGGTCGAAGTAGTTGTCGCTGGGCTTTGCGTCCAGGTCGCCGAAGCTGAGGGCTACGGCGCGGGCCAGTGTTGGCGAGCCTAATTCAACGACGAAGCCTGAGCCTTCAGGGTGCACCTGAGCGTCGAGCGTGGGTTGCTGGAGCGCGAGGTCTGCGCTGCGCGTGAAGTATACGTTGTGAGTGGCTATGGGCTGGCCTGCCTGCTCCAGCGTGAGTACAGCGACGGTTGTTGCGGGGTCGAAGCCGGAGACGCTGGCGAGCGCGATGGGAGTGACTGCGGTGCTGGCTAGAGGTGCGACGGAGATGTTCTGGCGCTGGTCGCTGAGGATGGTTCCATCGAAGCGCATAAAGCGAGTTCTGAGGACGGGGGTGCGGAGAGTTTGCTCGTCGGAGACGACGTGGAGACGCAGCTCGTGGTCTGCGCTGTCGAACTTGGGCGCGAGAACGATTGGGGCGTAGAAGCGCCGGGCGTAGTAGTGGAGCGCCTTCCAGCGGCCGTAGTAGTCGATGGAAGACCAGGAGGCGACGGGCCAGCAGTCGTCGAGCTGCCAGTAGAGGGTTCCCATGGTCTGGGGACGAAGGCTGCGCATGTGTTCGACGCCAAACTGGATTGCCTCGGCCTGCTCGAGTTGGCTGAGGTAGACGAAGGAGGGAAGGTCGCGTGCGGGCAGGAACTCGGACTTGAGGTACTGCTGCATGCGGTCGAAGCCGTTGAGGAAGCGCTCGTGGTTGAGCAGCGCGGGAGAGGTGAGGTCTTCGTCGTTGCCGGCGAAGCTGCGAACGGTGCGCAGATCGGGCATGGCCTGGAAGCCGAACTCGGAGAGAAAACGCGGGGATAGTTTGGCGTAGTCGGTGTAGGATGCGCCTGCGCTCCATACCTTCCAGGAGTGGACGTCGCCATTGGCGTCTGTGCCTCCAGCGTCTTCGAAGTCGGAGCCGGGGGAGCTGGGCCAGTAGGGTACGCCGTTGCCGTGTTTGGCGACTGCGCTCTTGAGGATGTCGCGGAACATGACGATGTAGTCCTGCCAGACGCGTTCGCGTTGGTCGGGTGAGACCTCTTTCTGGAACTCAAGCTGGCCGTCCCAGTTGTGCCATGCGGTCTCGACCTCGTTGTTGCCACACCAGATGGTCATGCTCGGATGATCGCTGAGGCGCTCGACCTGTTCGGCTGCTTCGGCGCGGACGTTGTCTTGAAATGGCTTATCGCCGGGCACCATAGCGCCGCCGAAGATGAAGTCGTGCCAGACCATGAGGCCGAGTTCGTCGCAGAGGTCGTAGAAGTCGTCGGTCTCGTAGAAGCCGCCGCCCCAGATGCGCAGCATGTTCATGTGGACGTCGTGCGCGGCGGTGAGGATCTCACGCTTCTTCGCAGTGGTCGTGCTGGGAGGGAAGCTGTCGAGCGGGACGAAGTTGGCTCCCTTGGCGAAGATGGGTACGCCGTTGATGACGAAGGTGAAGCTGGTTCCCCACTGGTCGGGTGCGCGGCGCAGTTCGACCGAGCGCAGGCCGGTGTGGAGGGTTGCGGTTGCGAGGTGTCGGCCATTACGTACGATAGTGGCGACGATGGTGTAACGACTCTGCGGGCCGTAGCCGTTGGGCCACCAGAGCTGTGGGTGATCGAGACGCAGGGGTACGAGGAGATGATTCGCTCCGCGGTCGAGCTGCACGGGAGTTTGTCGCAGAGGGAGCGCGTGGCCTGTTGGGTCGGTGATGTGAAGCTCCAAGGTTGCCGCGCCTGCGATGTCGGAGTCCAGTGAGACGCTTGCGTTGGTGATGGCGCGTGCGGCGGTGACGGAGTCCTGCTGGAGATGGAGAGCGCGGATGCGGACACCGCTCCAGGTATCGAGATGTACGGGACGCCATACGCCGGAGGTAACGAATCTTGGGCCCCAGTCCCAGCCGAAGTGATAGGGCGCCTTTCGCATGTAGTGGCCGACGGGATAGAGGCCCTTGGCGCGATCGAAAGGTTCGTAGCCGGTGCCCGGCAGAACGTACGGCAACTTCGCCACGATGGGCGTCATGGTGTTGATGGGCGAGTGGAGCAGGACGGTGAGGGTGTTGTGACCTGCGACGAGATGCGGCTTAGCGTCGACTGTCCAGGAGCGAAACATGTTGTCTGTGTGCAGGATTGGCTGGCCGTTGAGCTGCACGTCGGCGAAGGTGTCGAGGCCGTCGAAGACAAGCTCTGCGTGCTGCTGGCGCAGAGAGGCTGCACTTACTTCGAAGTCGCAGGTGTACTCCCAGTCGGTGAGGCCAATCCACTGCAGGCGCTTTTCGTTGTCGCCGAAGAACGGGTCGGGGATGAGGCCGGCGTGTTCGAGGTCGGTGTGGACGACGCCGGGTACAGTGGCTGCGTGCCATGCGGTGGTCTCGGGATGGTCCGGTGACTGCACTGCGCGGAAGCGCCAGCCGGTGGTGAGCTGCTTCTGCTGGAGCTGGGTGGTGAGCGTGGCGCCGTCAGCGCGTGGCATTGGGCTGTTCTGCGCGGAGAGCGGTGCGGTTGTCGCGATGGTGAGGGCGAAGGTGAATAAGGATACGAGCGCTCGTTTGGTTGGCCATGCAGAAGACTCCCGGGTTACGTGATGCACGATGTTTCTCCTGTAGATGCTGGAGATGGCAAAAAAGTTAGAGCTGCGGCTGAACGAGAGAAAGCAAGAACAAGAGCAAATGCGGGGATCCTTCGCTACGCTCAGGATGACGACTTAAAAACTAAACGGCAACGGCAACGGCAACAACGACAACGGAAAACTACAGCTGTGGTTTGAGATTGGTTTGATGGAAGAGCTGGAACTTGCGGATGTGCGCTGCTCCGACGCTGGAGAGGATGTGGAGGCGAACGCGCTGTGCGGTTACAGCGGGAAAGCTGTCGATCTTTTTGTGGCCGATTGCGTAGCCGCTGACGACAGGCACCCATGCGTCCTTCTGCCATGCTTCGATGCGGTAACGCTGAATAGCCTGGCCTTCGTTGAGCCACTCCATCGTCATAGCCTGGTTGAAGGTGATGGGATGAGGCAGCCGAACTTCGAGCGTCGACGAGGTTGAGCCGGCGGGTGCGCTCCAGAAGGTTGTGTCGTCGTCATCGAGTGCGTTGGCGGGGTTGTCGTCGGTCGGCAGGTGCGAGTGGAGCAGGTTGTCGGCGTAGCGCGAATGGATGGTTTCGCCGAGCTCGTGCAGGCGCTTTACGTCGGAGTCTGTGAGAAGACCGCGGTCGTCGGGGGCGACGCCGAGCATCCACTGGCCGCCGCGACCGACGGAGTTCTCGTAGCTGTCGATGAGCTCGTCGACGGACTTCAGAGAGGCTTCGTCGTTGGGATGCCAGAACCAGTGGAGCTTGCGGAGCGGCGTGTCGACTTCGACGGGCCGCCAGCGCAGGTAGCCGTGGCGGTCGATGACGTTCCAGTTTTCGTAGTCGATACTGCCAGACTCGGTGCCTGCCCAGCGGATGTCGCCGTACTCGAAGAGCGAGGTGTCGGCGAAGACCATGGTGTTGGGCTGATAGGTGCGGAGGGTCTCGATGATCTTGGGGAAGTCGTAGGTTCGGCCAGTGCTGCCGGCGCCGTCGAGCCAGAACTCGACGAGGTCGCCGTAGCGAGTGGCGAGCTCTTCGAGTTCGGCGAGGTAGTACTTGTCGTAGGCTGCGGGGTCTTTGTATCTGGGTTCGTGGCGGTCCCATGGGGAGAGGTAGACGCCGAACTTGAGACCATGGCGGCGGGCGGCGGCGGCGACCTCGGCCACCATGTCGCCCTTGCCGTCCTTCCACGGGCTCTGCTTGATGCTGTAGTCGGTCTGGTCGGTCGGCCAGAGGCAGAAGCCGTCGTGGTGCTTTGCGACCAGAACGACGTAGCGAGCGCCGGAGGCCTGGATGGCGGTCATCCACTGTTCGGGATCAAACTGGCTGGGGTTGAAGACCTTTGGGCTGGCGGTGCCATCGCCCCACTCGCGGTCGAGGAAGGTGTTGGTGCCGAAGTGGAGGATGACGCCGAACTCAAGATCCTGCCACTGCGTCTGTTGCGGCGCGGGCTTGATGTCTGGGAAGCTCTGCGCAGCGGTGGCGGCGGCCATGCAAGCGAGGAGAGTGGCGAGAGTTGCGCTGCGGAGAAGAGCTGACATCACGGTGTGTCCTTAGTTCTCATGTTTGTTTGGAAGCTATCCGATGCGGGCACGCCAGAGAGCGCCCAGGATGGGGTCGACGACTCCGGGCAAGACGTTGAGGGATGGGAGGTCACGGCGGAGAGCGTCGACGATTCCTTCGCGGATGGGGACGACGTGCTCGAGGATGCTGCCGGTGAAGGCCAGGCCGGGGAGCCAGTCGGGGCGGCTGTCGGCTCGCCGTAGACGATCGATGACGAGATGCGCGAGGTGGGCCAGCTCTTCTGCTTCGCGGGAGAGGACGTTCTTCGCTACGGCGTCGCCTTCTTCGGCGCACTTGACTACGAGTGGAGCGAGGCGAGTGAAGTCGGGTGCGGGGATCTGGTTGGCGTATCCAATGAGCGATTCGAGATCGGGGAGCTGCCAGAGGTTGAGGATGGCGGGGAGGAGGGTGGTGGTGCGGTCTTCGTCGATGGCGAAGAAGGTGTCGCGCAGAGCTTGATGGCCGATTCTGCTGCCGGAGCCCTGGTCGGCCAGCGCGGGGCCCCAGCCGCCGGCGGTGGTGAGCTCGCCAGTGGTGGTGCGGCCGGCAACGTTCGAGCCTGTGCCGGCCATCACGAGGACACCGGGGCCACCGAAGAAGGCGGCGTCGAGCGCGATCTCCACGTCACCGACGAGGATGAGTGAGCCGCCGATGCGCTGGGCGAAGGCTTCGCGGATCCAGTCGGTAACCAGTGCGACGGTGACGCCGGCTGCGCCGACACAGCTGCGGGTGATGGAGCTCATGGAGATGCCGGTGAGCGCGGTCAGCTCGGCGAGCGCTTTGTCGAGGTTCTGCGTTGCGGTGTTGGCGTCGGTGCGCATGCGCTTGATAGTGCCGCCACGGACGCGCGCGAGCTCTTGGGTCTCGTCCGCCAATACATATTCAGTCTTGGTGCCGCCTACATCCAGTGCCAGATAAAACGCCAAGCGCTCTCCTTTTGTCTCTGCTGCTTTTGGAAGATGGCAATGGAGATAGGATATTCGTTTTTAGCGATGACGACACATCGTGCCATGCGCACAGTTGCGATCCACGATACCGAGCAGGAGATTGTGCGTGAAATGGCTCGGTCGTGCGTAGGACGGTTCTGGGATACGACAAGGGCAGAGCCGAAGCCCTGCCCTTGTCGCGATGAAGCGGACATCGCGGTTAGAAATTATAGTGTGCGCTCAGTTCAATCTGACGCGGAGGCGAATTGACACTGGTGATCTGTCCAAAGTTCGTGTTGGTTATGTTGTTCGAAGGATTCCCGTAGCTGGCGATGTTGAACAGGTTGTAGAAGTTCGCCCGGAAGCCAATCACATGCTCACCATAGATGTGAAAGTCCTTGAAGAGCGAGCTATCAAATTGACGATAGCCAGGTGCGCGCTCGCTATTGACAGCCGCATCGCCAAAGGCAAGCGGAACAGCCGGGAAATTCTGCGACGAGGCAGGACCGTACGCGCAGACTCCATCATCCGAAGCGATGCTGGCACAGGTGTTCACAACCATGTGAGTAACAGGATCGGTTACAGGATGGTTCACAGAAGGATCAGTGCCCCACCAGTTGCTTACACTTCGATTCACAATCTTGAAGTGACGATATTGGTTTGCCCGTCCACCGCCATCGCTATTGATGCCGGTGGGATTTGGACCGTTGATCGTGATGGGAAAGCCGGTGTAGTTAAGGAGCGTGCCTGAGATCTTCCATCCGCCGACGATCTCATCCAGCGCACGGTTCATGCCTGCGCCATAGATCTGACCGCGACCGAAGGGTAGAGCATAGGTGGCGATGGCAGTGAGGTTATGACGGATGTCATTCGATGACGGGCCGTAGTCTGCGGCGCTGTTGAAGTAGTCCTGGTAGGCTCCGTTGGCACCGCTGGTGCCGGGCGAACTTCCATAGTTGCCAGGGCTGTCTGTCATCGCCTTCGCATAGGTGTAGTTGATGGTGTATTCGAGTCCGTGATGGGTGCGTTGACGCAGAGACGCCAAGAGCCCGTTGTAGTTCATCATGGCCCTGGACTCGGTTATCAAGACACCGCTATTTGTGGAGACACCGGCGAGATTGGAGTAAGGCGTAACCGCTGAGGCCGGAATTATCTGAGTGCCACTGGTGTTACCTATATTGGCGGTTGCCACTGCATTGGCCTGCGCCAGCGTCCATTCGTTCGGATTCCCATAGTCGGCGAGGTGATGGCCAGTCTCACCAAGATAGCTTGCACTGAGCGAAAGTGTATTGGACAGAGCGAATTCCGTCGTGAGATTGAACTCGTTGATATATGCGGGCTTCTGGTTTTGTGGCCAGACAGAGTAGGTCGAGTTTGTCACGTCGTTGAACTGCTGACTCAAACCATCTTCAACCTTGAACGGCTTTCCGCCGCTGGTACCAAGCGGAGCAGTCGCCTGTGGGTTGCTACCTACGGCAAACGGCGGGCTGGAGGTGAGGCGTTGATTGAAGGCATCGCCTTCGAAGAAGCTGGTTGCGCCGTAGCCACCACGAATGACAAGGCGTGGAGCTGCCTGATAGGCGAAGCCGAAGCGCGGCATGATCTGCGTCCAGTTGGCGTTATAGCAGGCCTTTGTTGGGCAGAGGCTCGATCCCGAAGGAGCGCCGACTGGTATCGAACCCGCGTACTCCAACTGTGCCGCTCCGTTTATGAGAACAACGTTGGCCGTCTTGTTATGCGCTTCATACCAGGGTTGATCGAACTCGTACCGGACTCCAAGATTGAAGGTGAGATTCGGGGTAACCTTCCAGTCATCCTGAAAGTATCCGGCCGTGCGCCACTGGCGATTGCCGATGATACCTAGCGTCGATCCAAGTGCAGTCTGCGAGACACGATCGAGAACAAAGTCAGCCACGGCATAGCCCGGGCTCACACCCGGTTTTTGCGTGAAGGTGCTGGTCGCTCCGTTGATGTTTCCGTAGGTGAAGCTGCCGAGAAATCCAAAGTTAGACGCATTGAGGTAGTTCTGCTGATAGCGAGTCGCCTGCACGCCCATCGAGAACAGATGCTGACCATGCTGCCAGGTGAGGTTGTCATAGTAGTTGAACGTGTTGTCGCGGAGAATTTGAGTATTTGCCTGCGTGCCAACCTGACCGGATTGGAAGTTCTGCTGTGAAAAGCCGACATAGCTTTGTGTTCCAAACGGAATACCGACGATGGAGTTTCCCTTCAAACCGAAGTCTCCTGAAGGGTCGGTCGGGATGCTGTTGTCCCAACGGACGCGCGTAAATCCGAAGCGCGCGTCGTTGACAATGGCAGGGGAGAAGGTATGAATCCAACTGCCACCACTCAGCTTTGAAGGATAGACATTCTGTGATGGAAAGTTGACCTGGATCAGAGCGGAAGTTTCATCAAAAGCACGGCCTGCGGAATAGAACGCGGTGAACTTATTGGTCGTACCCGGATCCCACTCGATCTTGGCGTCGAATTGATTGTTGACGACAAAGCTCTTCGTCGGCCCCTGAAAGTTATTCTGCATCAGCCCGTCGGTCGGTACCGCGTTGGGCAACGGGTAGAGATCGGGATGAGCGAAGAGATACTTCGCCACCGGATTTATGATGGCCGGAATTTGATTGTTCTTGTAAGGAGCGAAGTTGTTCTGCGTGTCATAGAGCTGGACTCCGCCATTCGCATACAGCGCGGAGAAGTCTCCATTGCGAAAGGCAGCAGGAATGACGTTCGTTGAGGCGATACCGCCTGAGTGTCTGCGTACGCCCTTGTAGTCGCCGAAGAAGAAGAGTTTTTTATCGCGCCAGATTGGCCCACCTAGTGTGCCGCCGAACTGGGTCTGCGTGTAAGGGTTCCTTGGGGTGATCGGCGATGTAAATTTGTTGGCCCAAGTATTCGCGTCGAGCTTGTCGTCCTCAAGATACATAAAGGCAGAGCCATGAAACTGGTTGGTTCCAGACTTGAGAATGGCAACGACTGCGCCGCCGTTGGCGTTGCCGTAGGTCGCGGGTGCGTTCGAGGTGATGACACGAACTTCTCCAAGCGCTTCAACCGCAGGATTGTAGGCGATCAGATTGTTCTGCGGCTCGTTGTTATCGGCCCCTTCAAGCGTGTAGTTGTTGGCCTGACCCCGGTTTCCGTTGATAGAAGGCGTGCCGCTGTTGAAGGTCTCGCGCTCAATTGCATTGTTCCCTGTAAAGCCCTGTGGACTGGTGGCAACAGCGCCAGGCTGAAATATTGTCACCTCTGAGAAGTTGCCGCCGTTCAACGGCAGGTTCGCAAGCTCGTTCGCAGTAAAGGTGTTGGCCAGGGTTGCGTCGGTCGTATTCAGAATAGGAGCGAGCTCGCCCTGCACCTCGACGCTGGTGTTGCTGGAGCCAACCTTCAGGCTGGCGTTGATCTTAACCGTCTGGTTGACTTCGAGCGCGAACGACGGGATGGACTGCGAACCGAAGCCCGCAGCTTCGACTGTTACACGATACGTTCCGATCGGCAGGAAGCGAATGGTGAATACGCCGGAGTCGTTCGTCGTCGATTCGGTCTTGACGCTGGTGCCGACGTTCTCGGCCGTGACGTGTGCGCCCGGGATCACTGCGCCGCTGGAGTCAGTGACTGCGCCGGTGACGGAGCCGGAGACGTCCTGCGCCATGAGGGCGGGCGTACAGAAGAGTGCCGCTATGGCAATCACAACCCCGGAGAGATGCTTGAGAAGCTTTATGTTCTTTGCTGTTTTCATCATTTTGGACAACTCCAGGGTGCTTTGGGATCGGGGAAAATCGCGCGACGGAGAGGCTGATCTTGTGCCGTGTGTCCGATTGCAGCGGTAATAGAAATCAAATGATGGCTAGAGCATAGAAATCTATGCGAACATTTGTCAACAAAAGTTTTCACAATTTTGAAGAAAAGTAGTTCATATACTCAAAATGGAACCGATTTCGACTTGAAATCTGATTATTTGTAGAATCCAGCTTCATTAGAATGGACAGGACATGGCTCCGAAGACGCAAGATCGCGCGAATCAAATTCTTCATCTCCTCCTACAGAGGGGCCAGAGTTGCGTTGAGGACCTGGCAGTCACTATCGATGCTTCCCCGGCTAGCGTTCGGCGCGACCTGATTAAGCTGGCGCAGCGTGGCCTGGTGAACCGTACGCATGGCAGCGTAGAGCTGGCCGGGAAGATGACGTACGAGCCGTTTCGATTTGATGCGGCATTTCCGCTGCGCGAGGAGCGTTTTGCGGACGAGAAGCGGCGTATCGCGATAGCAGCGGCGGAGATGGTGAATGAGGGCGATACGATTGCGCTCTCGCCGGGCACGACGACCACACAGGTGGCGCGCGGCCTACGGCATCGCGAGGGCATCCATATTGTGACGAACGCGGTGAATATCGGGATGGAGTTTTCCAGTCTTCCGAACGCGCGTGTGACGCTGACGGGAGGGTCGATTCGATGGCCCGGCGCGTTCTCGATGGTGGGGGCGACGGCGTTCGACTCGCTGCAACGGCTTTTTTTCGACAAGGTGTTCATGGGTGCGTGCGGGATTCATCCCGAGCACGGTTTATCGGTGATCGAATCGGACGAGGCGCTGATACTGGGCGAGATGGTGAAGCATTCCAAGCAGGTGATTGCGGTGGCAGATGCGAGCAAACTTGGCATGTTTACCGCGACCAAGGTCTGCGCTACCAGTGAGTTGCACACCATCATCACGGACGATAGCGTCGATCCAAAGCTGGTCGAAGCGTTTCAACGGAGACAGGTGCGGGTGATTATTGTCTGAGGGCGCAGCAGGTGGGAAGACAGTCGTTTACAGAGCTGGGTGGGTTGGCAACGGCATCTTTCGGGAGCCAGTTTTGCGTGATGAAGAGATAAGCGTCAATCTGGGATCACATTGGGATTACATAAGGAGTAAGAGTGAATCGTTCGTCGACCGAGCATTTTAGCAGCATCAAAGGTGTCAGCCTTGGGGCATTCTGCCTCCTCGCCTCTTCGCTTCTCGCCGCACAGTCGCCGGTGTTGCAGAATATGCTTCTTCCAGCACCATCGCAGATTACCGCTGCCAGCGGCTCGATTCCCTTCACCAAGGACTCCACCGTCTCTCTCGGCGGCGCACAGAACCGCATCCTTGAAGACGCGACGAGGCACACGCTCGATGCGCTTGGGACATATACCGGAGTGCAACTGAACAAGGTGCCGCAGGCTGCAGGTGCGACGCTGACGATTCAGGTGCAGGACGTCAATGGCATGCGGCCTACGCTCGAGACGGATGAGAGCTACTCACTCAACTCGACCGGCAACAAGATTGTGCTGCAGGCGAAGACCGTCTTCGGGGCTTTGCATGGCCTACAGACTTTGCAGCAGCTCGTGCAGGTCGAAGACGGCCGCTACGTTGTGCCCGCGGTGCAGATCAACGACTCGCCGCGCTTTCCCTGGCGCGGACTGATGATCGACGTGAGCAGGCATTTTATGCCGTTGCCGGTAATCTATCGCACGCTCGACGGGATGGCTGCTGTTAAACTCAACGTCTTCCACTGGCACCTCACCGACGACCAGGGATTTCGCGTCGAGAGCAAGTTATTCCCCAGGCTCACGCAGATGGGCTCTGATGGGCTGTTTTACACGCAGGATGAGGTACGTGCGGTGGTCCGCTACGCGAGCGCGCGAGGCATTCGTGTTGTTCCGGAGTTCGACGTTCCGGGCCACGTGACGAGCTGGCTTGTCGGCATGCCAGAACTTGGCAGCGTACAGCGTCCCTATGAGATCAGCCGAACTTTCGGTGTGTGGGATGGCGCGCTCGACCCGACGAAGGAGAGCACCTACAAGTTTCTCGATGAGTTCATCGGGGAGATGGCTGGACTCTTTCCTGACGAGTTTATGCATATGGGTGGAGATGAAAGCAACGGGGCCGACTGGAAGGCCAACCCACGCATCGTGGCCTTTATGCAAGCGCACACCATGAAGTCCACCGATGACCTGCAGGCCTACTTCAGCAGCCGCGTGCTCGCCCTGGTGAAGCAACACCACAAGCAGATGGTTGGCTGGGACGAGATTCTGACACATGATACGCCGAAGGATGCGATTATCCAGAGCTGGCGCGGCGTTGAATCACTGGCCGTTGCTGCCAAGCAGGGTAATCGCGGCATCCTCTCGGCGCCATATTATCTCGATGGCATGAAGAGTGCCGAACGCATGTATCTTGACGATCCGATCCCGGATGGATCAACCCTCACGATAGAACAGCAGAGGCTGATCCTCGGCGGCGAGGTGTGCATGTGGGCCGAACAGATCACACCGCAGACAGTCGACTCGCGGATTTGGCCGCGCACGGCAGCACTCGCAGAACGCTTCTGGTCGCCGCGAGAGACGCGAGATGTGCACGATATGTATCGGCGTCTTGCGGTCGAGTCGATTCGGCTGGATGGTCTTGGGCTCACTCATATCTCGGGGCCAGAGACCGGGCTGCGGCAGCTTGCCGGCAGCGAAGCTGGGGGAGCCCAACTCGCTGTACTCACTTCCGTGCTTTCGCCGGTCTCCTTCGGCAACCGCTACGAACAGCAGAAGACATCGCAGCTCACTCCCATGGGTAATCCTGTCGACTACACGCGGCCTGATCCGCCGGCTCGCGAGGACTTTCGTTTGCTTGTGGAGCGATATCTCCACAGTAACTCGTCAGAAGAGCACACTGCAGCACGTCATCCACTAGAGAGCCTCTTCCAATCGTGGATCGCCTCCGGACCAGCGCTGGATCGCATCGCGACTGGACACCCCAAGCTCAATCAGCTTTCTCTTCGCCGCTCTCAGCTGCCGCGACTTGGCACGCTTGGTATGCAGTCACTCGACTCCATCGATTCGCACAAGACGCCTGCCGCTGGGTGGATTGAAGAGCAGAATACATTGCTGAAGGCAGCGGCGGAGCACTCAGAGCTGACCGATTTCGTGATCCTTCTCCCACTGCAACAACTCCTGGAAGCTAGTGGGAAGCACTAGTCTGGCTTGATCGAGCACGATGAAAGAATGTGCTCCACTACTAACCTGGCATCGCACGAAACGGCGCTGCATCGCTGCGCATGACAGCGCCGGTGGTGTCCTATGTTCTATTAATTTGTTGGTCGATGCACTCGATCTCATTAATTTTGCGGCTAGTGCGTAGAGGGCTTTATGCCAACTGCAACAAGAGATTGAACGAGCGAGGCTTATAGCTCTGAAAAATAATTGTCCGCCTGCTGGAGAATATTTTTCGGCGATCTGTGCTAGTCGCGATAGGGCAAATGGCGTAGGAACACTTAGGCCATTTGGCTCTTCTTATTTGTAACAAAGCAGGACAATATCAAATCTTCAACCCAACACCGATATCAGCGGAAGGCCTGAATCTTCTTTTCAGTGCCGTCTATGAGTTCAGCCGACTACTTCACCGTTACCTCTTATTTCGGTATGCGTTTTGGAATTCGGTTAGAGAAGATGCTGATTTGTCCCCTTCGCTTCGTCGGCATTCAGATGATAGGCCACTTTTGTTCCAGAACCTCCAAGCAAGCGAGATAGATCACAAAAAAATCAGGTTGGAAGGAATCCAAAAAAATGAGACGATTTTTCTTCAGTTGCACATGCTTGTTCCTTCTATTCGCTATAGCCACCTTTACTCATGCGCAGGTCGCAAACAATACGGCGCTTGTCGGAACAGTTGTCGATCCCGATGGCCATCCTCTTGTAGGAGCAAATGTAAAGGCAGTAGAAGAGGCGACCAAGGTCGCTTACCCAGGCTCCACAAACGCTGAAGGAAACTACTCAATCACATTTATTGCTCCAGGAACTTACGACATCACTGTAGAGCAATCCGGCTTTAGTCAGTTGGTCAAGACGGGAATTATTGTGCCGATTGACCAAGCTGTGCGCACCGATTTCAAACTTCGAGTAGGTTCGACGACCTCTTCAGTCACCGTGTCGGCAAGCAATCCGCCGCTCTCAACAGATGATGCCACGCTGGGTGAGACTTTTGACACGAAGCTTGTGCAGGACTTGCCTTTGATGGGCCATAATGCACTCGAAGTAGCAGCAACTGCTTCGAACGTCACGATCGGGCCTTCGAGCAGCTACTCCGGCGTGCCTCCTGGCGAAGACTTTATCGGAGCCGGCCAGCGCGAAATTCAGAACAGTCTGAGTCTTGACGGCGTCTCGATCATGAATAATCTGATCAGTCTCGCACCTGCGCGGCCGAGCTCAGACATGATCTCTGAAGTGCAGATGCAGAGTGGTAATTACCCGGCTCAGTACGGCTCGTACCTCGGGCTGCACATCAACCTGGTCAGCAAGTCCGGCACCAACGATCTGCATGGTGCTTTTTACGACTATATTCAGAACACCGCGCTCAATGCGCATCAGTTTACCGATCAGATCGGGGCACCTAAACAGATTCAGCACTACAACCAGTATGGCTTCGACCTCGGCGGTCCGGTCTATATTCCTATGCTCTACAACGGGCGCAACAAGACCTTTTTCTTCGCCTCGTACGAGAAGATCAACCAGGTGCAGCAGTCCTCGGGTATCTCTTCGACGCTAACGCAAGCCGAACGCAACGGTAACTTTTCGGCCATTGGGACGGTGAATCCCGATGGCACTTGTGGTTCGGGCACATGTATCAACGACCCCAACACCGGCGCGCTCTATCCGGGTAACGTGATCCCGGCTGCCCAGTTGCAGACTGCCGCAGCGCAGATATCGGCGAAGCTGGAAACATACATGCTTCTGCCGAATCTGCCATCCGGACCCGGAACGCAAAATGGCACGCAGAATAATATTCTGGAGTATTTTCCCGCTAACCTCACCATCAGTCAGACGCTGGACCGAGTCGACGAGAACATCGGCGACAAGATCCGAATCTTTGGGCGCTATCACTGGCAGAATCTCAACATTCTGGGTGGATCTATCTTTCCCACCAGCGCCTCTTACGGGCCCACCAATACGCGCAACTACGCGCTGGGTTACACGCACATCATCACTTCACGACTCATCAACGACTTTCGCATCGGTCTTAACACGGTGATCTCGAACAGCCTGAACTACTTTGCCGTCAACAATCTAAAAAACGCGGGTACTGCACTGGGTATTCCAGGATTCAACTCCGACACCCTGTACAACAGTCCCGGTATTCCGACCTTCAATATTGATAGCTATAACGGCCTCGGAAACTCCAGCGCGAACTGGTATCAGGACGACCGCACGGTCGACGGCTATGACCAGATCAGTTACACGTTTGGAAAACACACGGTGATGGGAGGTGCCGAACTTCGTCGGCTGACTATAGGACGTGAGGCCGCGAATGATGATCGCGGTGTCTTCAACTTTCAGCCGAGCAGCATCGACCCTAGCGAGGGCTTTACGAGTACAGGCTATGGCGCTGCAGACTTCGTGCTCGGAATCGCTCAATCATCGACTACGCCGATCCTGCCGACGAAGGGGTCGATTGGTGAGTGGCGCGATGGTTTCTTCGTCCTCGATAACTGGCAGGTCTCACAGAAGCTGACTTTGAACTACGGTCTACGCTATGAGCTTCCCACCGTCCCTTATAGCTTGAACGGCTATACACGCATCTTGAATGCAGCGCAGACCGCTCTTATTCCAGCTTCGGGTGCAAGCACTGCTGCCGCCTTTGTGCCGACGCCCGGTTTCAAGTTCATCAACCCGACCCATAACGACTGGGCGCCTCGTGTTGGCTTCGCCTATCGTGTCAACGATACAGCGACCATTCGAGGCGGCTTCGGCATCTACTACAACGCTAACCAGCTCAATACCTACACGCTAACGACACAGAATTACCCACTCTCCGCGAGTGTGAGCTACAACGCCGCTCCCGGCTCTCTGGTCACTCTCACCAGTCCCACTCCAGGCGCTGCGAGCGGAAGTCCCGTCGCGGGCGTCCCCGGCACCTACGTCAATGCTGTGACGATGGGACCCAATCTGCCAACCCAACAGCTCTACCAATGGAACCTCTCCGCCGGACAGGAGCTTTGGTCAGGTGCAGGCGCAGAGCTGCAGTATCTGGGCTCTCACGGTCTCCACCTCGACCGCGATTTTTATAACAACTCTCCTGTTCCCGGTCCTGGTGACATCAACGCACGACGGCCTAACCAGCTCTTCGGCCGTATTCGCACTATCGAGAACGATGAGTACTCCCACTACAACGGCTTTACGGCCATCCTCCGGCAACGTTCAAAGTATGGGCTGTCAGGAATGCTCAGCTATACCTGGGCGCATGATCTCGACGTCTCCGACAACTCCAACAACGGCGGCAACACGGTGAATAACTTCGACATTCAGAGTGATTACGGTAACTCTGGTTGGGATATCCGACACCGCTTTGTCGGAGTCGTAACCTATGAGCTGCCGAAGCTCCAGGGATCGAAGGCGATCGAGCGTGTCGTGCTGGGAGGATGGGAGGCAAATACGATCGTCACCCTGCAGACGGGCGAGCCCTACAATGTAACTCTGGATTTCGATCAGGCAAACATCTCTCAGCCCAACGGAGCCATCCAACGCCCGAACTTCGTGCATATACCCACTCCAATGAAGTGCACAACGCAAAACTATATCAACGGGACATCCTGCATCGACGCCACTGCGTTTTCGGTTCCGGTTGCCTATACCTTCGGAACAGCAAGGAGAAACCAGACCTACGGACCTGGGTTTGAAAACGTCAACTTTTCTGTCTTCAAAAACTTCCCCATCTTTGAGAGGCTAAAGTTCCAGTTCCGTGCAGAGACGGCGAACCTCTTCAACCATCCGAGCCTCTCGAACCCCACGTCGGATATTGCATCTCAGGGTTTCGTTGGAAGCGACCCGACAAGCTTTGGAAATGCCTTCGGCCAGGTGACGGGCACGCAGTCGACCGCGCGCGCGATCCAACTGGCAGGAAAGATCATCTTCTGACGTGACTAACTAGCGTTTGCACTACCAGCCGCCGCCGACCATCGGCGGCGGCTTTTTTAGTCGCGAGCACCCTGACGCCAATCGGCTCGTTCGGTAGGCGTCAGCGGAAGCTCAAGTACGCGGCCACAGGCTCCGGACTCAAACGACGTCACAAGAATAGCCATAACGGCGATGGCATCGTGGATAGAGATTGGGGCTGGTTGTGCTTTGAGGATCGCGTCGCGGACTCCGACGTAGTACATCTGCTGGTTGCCCCTGGGTGACGGAGTTTCCGTCCGCTCGCCGGTGGCTCCGTGGTACAGAGTGCCAGGGCTTGGATCGTAGCCAAAGCTAGGATCTGAAGGACTCATTCCAGCCATGAGCTGGCTCTCCTGCACATCTGCGCCATATTTTACCCAGCTTGCGCGCGTGCCGTGAAGAACAGAGCGTGGGACGCCGCCGGACACCAACAAAGAAGTGTGAAGGATCACGCGCAGGCGATCGTAGTTAAGTTGGATGTGGGCCCAATCGTCGGTTTGGCCTCCCTCGCGCAGAGTTGCAAAGCTGGCATTGACTGAGTTTGGCAGGCCGAAAAGATGCAGGGACTGGTCGATGAGATGAGGTCCCAGATCGAACCACAGCCCCGCGCCAGGGCCAGCGTCTTCACGCCAGCGCTGTCGTACGACTGGGCGAAAACGGTCCATATGACACTCGTAGTGTGAGACTTCGCCGAGCGTACCTGCTTGCAGGACGGCTTTTGTAGCGAGGATTTCACTGTCCCAGCGCCGATTGTGAAAGACCGAGAGCAGCCTCTTATGTTCCGATGCAATCTCTCGAAGGGCGCGGGCCTCGGCTAGAGTTACGGTAAAAGGTTTGTCGACGACCACATCCTTGCCTGCGCGCAGAGCGGCAGCAGCAAGCGGAAAGTGACTCTCATTTGGGCTAGCAACTACGACGAGATCTATCTCTGGATGAGTTGTTACTTCTTCCGGAGTACAGACCGTAACAGCGGGAAGGTCTGCGTGCACGACATCAGGTCTGCTCGACCCTACGACCGATAATTGAAGGCCCGGCACCGACCGGATAAGTGGTGCATGGAAGACTCTTCCAGCGTAGCCATAGCCGATAAGACCGACATGAATACTCTTTTGGTTGCCGTTCATAGTATTTTCTAGCTTATGCCATTCGCGTATGTTCTGATCCCTAAGTTCTTTCGTGATGATTCGTTCTGCGTTGCTTTCTAGTCTTCTATAGGTCATACGTCCTACAGAGAATTGTCTTATGCATAGTTCAATGAGTTGGCTGCACAGGAATGACAAACTTTGAAGTGAAGAGATAAGTGTCTGTCGTGCGAGCCTGGCAACAGGAGGAAGACCTGATGTACTTCGAGCGCCGTACCCGAGTCAGATTTTTTCTTGCGTTCTGGCTCTTCGTTCTAAGCGGCGTCGCCTTTCTCGACCGTACAAATATCTCCATCGCCGGTCTTCAGATCAGCGCGGAGTATGGGCTTGGCAATCAGCGGCTAGGATGGATCTTCAGCGCGTTTCTGATAGGGTACGCTGGCTTTCAGATTCCGGCTGGCTGGCTTGCCGCTCGCTATGGACCACGCCGAGTGCTTACCCTGGGCGTGTTGTGGTGGGGCGGGGCGACCGCGCTGACGGCCCTGTTGCCTTCGAACATCTCACACGCCGTTATGCTGCTCATCGCGATTCGATTTGCGCTTGGGGCCGGAGAGGCGGTCATTTATCCAGCGGCAAACCAGTTCGTCGCACGCTGGATTCCAGTTCAAGAGCGAGGCTTCATCAACGGGCTCATCTTCGCCGGTGTAGGCGCCGGTAGCGGATTGACGCCGCCACTACTGAGCTGGCTCATCACGCATCACGGTTGGCGTGCGGCCTTCTGGTTCAGCGCCATCGTCGGAGTTGCGGCTGGTGCTGTGTGGTGGCGATATGCACGAGACACGCCAGAGGAGCACTCCAGCGTTGGACCTCTGGAGTTGAGCGAGATTCGCGCTGGACTCTCCGGGCCGACTGGCGAGAGGTCGTCTGCTGCTTCTTCGCCCGTCGTCATCTCGTGGGGCAGCATCTTTCGCTCGCGAGACCTGCCTGCACTGATGATCGGCTACTTTTGCTTCGGTTACATTGCGTGGATCTTCTTCAGCTGGTTTTTTCTTTACATGTCGCAGGTGCGCGGGTTCGATCTCAAATCCAGCGCCCGTTATTCCATGCTTCCCTTTCTGTCAATGACCATCTTCTGCCTTATAGGTGGAGCCCTGAGTGACCGCCTGACACGGTCTCATGGACTTCGTGTGGGCCGTTGCGGTTTGGCCGCAGCTGCACTTCTCTGCACCGCTGTCTTTCTTATCTGCGGCTCCCAGGTGCACGATCCACGGCTTGCCGGGATCATCCTTGCAGGCGGAGCGGGAGCACTCTATCTTTCCCAAAGCTCCTTCTGGTCCGTCTCGGTGGATATCGCCGGTCGCAGCTCTGGGGTATTCTCCAGCATCGTGAATATGGGCGGACAGATCGGCGGAGCGGTTACCGCCTCGCTCACGCCGTGGATCGCACAACGGTTTGGATGGACGACCTCGTTTGCCCTGTCGGCGATTCTTGCCGTCGTGGGAGCCATCTGCTGGATGACCGTGCATCCGGAGCGTGCGCTGGACGCGTGAGGCGACACGACAGATACGATCTTCTTGCAGCATCAGGGAATCTGTGTTCGCCTGTTAAAACACTACAGTCTTTGACCAAGCGACTCCATCTCGTTGGCTGGCTGCTTGATCGCCGCATCACGCAGGCGGTCTGTCCGCCGCGCTCGAAGAGCATCAGCCCACTCTCGCGCGCAGTCGCGCCACATCGCCGTTTATTTTGTTCGCAGCGATTTTTGCTTGTCCTGCTTCTTCCCTGCATCGTTACGGCAGCATACGCCCTTCCGTCTTCTCTTCTAAGACTCTCCGAATATCAAAAGCAGAACTGGCAGGTAGAGGACGGCTTACCTGAGAACAATGTTCGGATGATCGTTCAGCAGTCCGACGGCATGCTGCTTCTTGCGACCTCCTCTGGGCTTGCCAGGTTTGATGGTCTGCACTTCCACCGCGTTCCAGTCGAAGCGGGTGGTCTGTTCAACAACGAAGCGGTCAATGCTCTTCTGCCTAATGGGACGAATGATCTATGGATCGGCACTGACGGTCGCGGCATGGTGCACCATACTGCGTCGGGCACGGTCGAGGTCAGCGAGCGCGCCGGCTTTCACAATGAGCGCATCCGCATGTTCTATAAAGACGCCAACGGCGTTCTATGGATTGCGACGCAGAACGGCATAGAGCGTCTTCAAAACGATCGTCTCGAATCCATTTCCGGCGTCGGCATGATCTCAGGTGACATCACTACCCCGTTTGCCGAGGACGGCCATGGCGGAATGTTCTTTGTCACGTCTTCTGGCGTCTTCCATTGGTGGAACGGAGTAACGCAACGCTACTCATTGAGCGGCTCGAACTCCGATATGCCCAGCGCCGTGTATCGAGACCCGCAAAGTCGCATCTGGGTTGGCACGGCACACCACCTGGTGCAACTGGTTCCACGCAAATGCGCTTCGTGCGGAGTGCGCTCCGGCGATGCTCCACAGTACGATTCGGTGACGCGAGCCACCCTCTCAAGCCAGGTTACCGCTTTGGTTGGCGATGCGGCGGGAAGCATCTGGATCGGTACTCGCAGCAGCGGCATGTGGCGTTTAGCCTCGGACGGACTCTCCCACTGGAGCTCCGAAGAAGGGCTGCCGGATAACTGCATTCACTCCTTGTTTATCGACGATGAACAGAACCTCTGGATTGGCATGCTGAACGGTGGTCTCAGTCGATGGAGGAAGGGGCCTCTCGCACCGTTTGGCGCACCCGAAGGCTTTCACGCTACCTATTCGGCAAATGTTCTTGCCGACAGTCATGGCGATCTCTGGCTAGGAACATGGGATAAGGGACTCTTTCGCGTACATGAGGGCAAGCTTCTTCCAACGAGTCCGCCCGGGATGCCCATCTCAACTCCAATTCGTGCGCTCGCCGAGGACCACAAGGGACAGATATGGGTTGGAACATGGTTTGACGGGATCTACCGTTACGATAGCCGTACCTTCCATCATTACCTGCTCGGCAACGAGTCGCCGGGCAACGCGATCAGCTCTATCCTTGCGGATGGCCACGGAGGACTTTGGATCGGGACATACACGGGTGTCTTTTATTTCCCGCTTGGTGAGCCTGACATCCAGCATCGTTCGCAGTTTATCGAGTCGAAGCTCGTGACCAGCATGATTGAGGATCGCGACGGGTCAGTTCTGGTCGGCACCAGCACAGGCTTGTATCGCATTCGCAATGGAGCCGTAGCGATTATCTCTGGAATGCCACATCCCCATGTGCTCTCTCTAGTGCTGGATAGCAAAGGATACGTGTGGGCAGGCACCAAAGCCGGCGGTCTTGTCGCTGTAAGTGGGGATCGCGTACTGCTTATGCCGGCGAAGTCGGAGATCTCCAACCTCCAGGTCAACACGGCGATCGAAGATGGGGACGGTCATCTATGGCTTGGCACATATCAGGGCATCGTGCGCCTCTCTATCGCAGAGCTTCATGCCGTTGTGAACGGACTTCAATCTCAACTTTCGGCCGTGATGCTGGGCAAAGCGGACGGTATGCGTTCGAGCGAGTGTGGAAGCCCGTCCAAGCCTTCGTCGGCACGACTGTCCAACGGTACACTCTGGTTCGCGACCTCTGAGGGTTTTGTCCACACAACAGATGTTGCGGAGAAGCTTGGCGCTACAAGCCCCATCGCCAAAATCACTGGCTGGACGCTATCGAACGATCCGGACGCCGTCGATACTGCTTCGCCACCGCAAGGCTCCAGCATAGAACTGAAGGCCGAGCAGTCTGACCTTCTCTTCCTCTTCAATGCCAAGTTACTCGCAAATCCCGCGCACGTGGAATATCGCTATCGGCTCGACCGCTACGACACGGAGTGGACCGACACTCACGCACACTCTGCACGCTATCATCGTCTGCCAGCGGGCAAATATCGGTTCGAAGTGCAAGCTCGCGCAAGTGGCGAAGAGTGGAGCTCCGCGGTCGCTACAATCGATGTCAAACGTCACCCGAATCTGTATCAGACCTGGTACTTCTATCTCGCGCTCGGCTTGCTTGCGATTGCCGTCGCAGTGCAGTTCTTCCGCCGCCGCGTGCAGTTGATGAAGGGGCGCATCGGCATCGTGCTTGAAGAACGCAATCGCATCTCGCGAGAGTGTCACGATACGCTGATGGCAGGTTTCGCCGCCATTTCGTGGCAATTGGAAGCTACGGCGAAGTTGTTTCGCGATAGTGACGCCGCCTCAACTCCAGCAGCTGCGTCTTGCGAGTTGGCCCGCAGCATGGTATCCCACTGCCAGGCCGAGGCCCGCCGCATCATCTGGGACCTTCGGGAGACGGACGAGGTCACCAATATTCTTTCGCAGGCTCTGGGCCGTGCGCTTGCAGCAAACCCGCTGCAGGATGGAATCCAGACCACTCTCGAAGTGGAAGGCGATGAGTTGCCGCTGTCGCCCGGCTGTGTCCATCACCTTGTCTGTATCGGTCAGGAGGCTGTATCAAACGCTATCCGCCACGCGCGGCCATCCCATATTCTTATTCTTCTTAAATATGAAGCTGACTCACTCAGCTTATACATTCACGATGATGGGCGCGGCTTCCAAAGCTCTGAGATGAACGGCCCTAAGCGTGGACATTTTGGCATCCCAGTGATGGAAGAGCGCGCGCGAAAGCTAGGGGGCACATTGCGGCTACAAACCTCAACCGAGGCTGGCACAGAGGTGACCGTCAGGGTCTCCTTCAGCGCGATGAGCCAACCGCTCCACCAGGAGCACCAGATCATCCGGTGGATTGGAATATGAAACAGATTCGGGTTTTGTTGATCGAAGATCATTTTCTCGCACGCATGGCGCTGCACTCTGTACTCTCGGGCCACTCACAGATTCAGATCGTCGGGGAGGCCAGCGACGGAGAGACTGGCATCGATCTGTTCCGATCATTGCACCCGGACGTGATCGTGCTCGACCTTCGTCTGCCGCGAATCAGCGGTTTTGAGGTGATCGTTCAGATTCGCAAAGAGCTGCCTACCGCGCGCATCGTGATCCTCTCTAACTATCAAGGTAGCGAGGATATCTACCGGGCTGTCAGCAGCGGCGCCATGGCGTACCTGACCAAGGATGCGAGCGGTGAGGAGTTGCTCAATGCGATCCAGAGCGTCAATCGCGGCCTGCGATATCTTCCGCACGTCGCTCTCGACCGCCTTGCCGAACGCATGCCCTCCATCGAGCTTACCCCTCGCGAAAAGGAGGTGCTGACCTGCATCACGCAGGGTCGCAGCAACCGCGAGATCGCTGAAGAGTTGAACATCGCAGAGAAGACCGTCCGCATCCATGTAAGTTCGGTGCTCGATAAGATGGGGGCACGCGATCGAACCCAGGCAACCATCTACGCGCTCCAGCGTGGCCTGGTCCACCTTGACTAACACTCTACGTCTCTCGTCTACCTCATCCAGATGAGCCATCTCACTCAATCTTCAGCGCTGGAAGAGCACCTTCTAGGTCATTTGACCTAGATTCGTGGCGGACAACTGACCGATGGCAGTTTACTTTTTTTCCTATGAAATAGGATCTCGAACAGCGAGTCACGATACGACTTAGAACATGGCTACGTAACGTCGTCGGGAGCACATGACTTCGAAGCGGATTTTGCCGATGGTCACTCGCGTAGTATGATCGGCGCTTTCAGCAGGAGGAGTTTATTGGCTTCGTCACTGTCCCCTCGTGCAACATCCAGACTGCGTGGAGGTATTGCGTGCGCGGTCGCTGCTATCGTCAGTGTCTCCCTTCTTCCTGTCACGCACATCGTCCACGCCGACACTCCTAAGACGGCAGCCGAGTATGCTTCCGATCTGCCGAGCATGATCGAAGCCTATCGTCATGTTGAGGCCGCGTCGGTCTCCGATGCCATCGAGCAGAGCCTTCACGAAAAGCGCTACATGTCCCACCAGATGCAAGCCATCTTCCCCACAAAATTCGCTGGAACCGCGCTGACGGTGAAGCTCGTCAAACAGGAGAACCATGATCCGGACGCACTTACCGGCATGCTGCAAGCAATCGATTCAGGCGGCCCAGGCTCTGTCTATGTAATGGAGGTGGAAGATGGCGCAGACATTGCAGGCATGGGCGGGCTGATGGGTACAGCCATGTTTGCCCGAGGCTTCAGCGGTGCGGTGATCGATGGTGGCGTACGCGATCTGCCGCAGCTCAAACGAATCGGATTTCCTGTCTATGCGACAGGACCGGTGCCTTCGACATCGGTCGGCCACTATCGTTTCGGCGGCGTCAACGTTCCGATTCGCTGCGACGGAGTTCAAGTCAGCGCCAATGACATTATCGTTGCGGATCAGGACGGCGTCGTCGTCGTTCCGCGCGAACATGCTGCGGAGATTCTGGTGCTCGCGCAGAAGCTGGATAACAGCGAACACTCGATGTACCCCTTTATCGAAAAGTTTCACTCCATCACCGAAGCAGTCAAGCAGTTCGGCAGGATCTAGCAGCATTGAATGGCTTCGCAAGAAGACAACAGTGTAAGTGAGGTTAGAATGACTTCTCCCACAGTGAACCCGGGACTCTTTACACGACGACGTTTCCTCGCCTGGTCTCACGCTGCGCTGGCTGCAGTCGGAGCGGCACCCTTCCTGTCCTCTGGAGCGCGAGCTCTTGCAGAAGCACCCGATTCTGACTCTGCGGATGACTATTACGCGAAGCTCGGCGTTGAAACGATTATTAACGCAGCCGGAACGTACACCTACCTCACGGCCTCCGTGATGCCGCCGCAGGTACAGCGCGCCGTTGCGATGGCTGCACTTCATCCGGTGGTCCTCCAGGATCTGCAGAGAGCCTCAGGCGAGTACATCGCCAAGCGTCTCCGCTGCGAAGGAGCGGTGGTCACCTGTGGTGCGTCGGCTGCACTTACACTTGCAACGGCAGCATGTATCGCATCCGCAAATAACACAAAGCCCGACCAGATTCCCGAAGATGTCGGAGCCATGAAGAACGAGGTCATCGTTCAAAAGTCGCACCGTTATGAGTACGACCATGCCATGCTCTTGTGCGGAGTTCGGATCGTCGAGGTTGTTACCGTGGAGGACTACAAGCGAGCCTTCTCGCCAAAGACGATCATGACTAACTTCTTCAACTCGGCGGACGAGAGCGGCAAGATCGACCGGCAGACGTGGTTGGATATCGCGCATCAACACAACGTTCCCTGTCACATGGACGCTGCGGCAGATATGCCTCCGATCTCAAACCTATGGAAGTACACCGGCATGGGATACGACCTGGTCTGTTTCTCAGGTGGCAAAGGAATTCGCGGCCCTCAGAATGCGGGGCTGTTGCTGGGCAAGAAGCATCTCACGGACCTGGCCGCGGCCAACAACAATCCCAACTCCGACGCGGTGGGGCGCGGCATGAAGGTCGCGAAGGAGCAGATCGTCGGCATGGTGGCTGCGGTGGACTGGCTGCTCGAACAGAATGATGAGGCCAATCAGGCCGAGTATATGCGTCGCACCGACACCATCATTCGTATGGTGAAAGATATTCCAACCATGAAGACGGAGATCTTCATGCCTGAGATTGCAAACCACGTACCTCATCTGATTCTCGCCTACAATCCGCAGGTGGTCGGCATGACGCCAAAGCAGGTGCAGGACCGCCTTCGCACGCTTCGCCCCCGGATAGAACTCAATCCGGCGACCGGCACAACCGGCCGACTGGGCCCGCATTCCAACGAAAACACAATCGTCGTCGCAACCTGGATGATGCAGCCGGGCGAGGCAGAGATCGTCGGCCGTCAGCTTCATGCCGTGCTCTCTCACTCAGAGGCTTGAGAGCATTCGCTTCGTTTTCTCACTTCATTTCACCTAAAGGAGCAAGTCAATGGAAATTCAGTCTAGAAGAGGTCTTCTCAAGAACGCAGCCAAGGCAGCCGCAGTCGCGACCGGCGGCGTCATGCTCGGCACAGCGGCAAAGGCCGAAGCACCGGCTGTAGAAAAGCTGGAGAAGAAGTCGTATCCGCCTCGGCCCGCTTCAGATACCGCACCACCGCCACTGTTCTCCGGTGCTGTCTCCTACGGCAATCTGCTTTTTCTTGCAGGAGTCGGCGCACACTTTCAGGGCACGATTGAAGAACATACCAAGCACGTTCTCGATGAGCTCGAAAAGAATCTCACGGGTGCAGGCTCGTCCATGGAGAAGGTCCTCAAGGTCAATGTCTATCTGAACGACATCAAAGACTGGCCCAGGATGAACACGGTCTACGCCGGTCGCTGGGGAAAGATTCCTCCTGTCCGCACTACGATTGCAGCCGCCGGCGGCATCCCTGGAGATTCGTTGGTCGAGATCGACTGCATCGCCTACATCTAACCGCACTGCGTTCGTGCTCCGGAAGAATCGCAACACTACAGTCCTCTTCAAGAAAAGGAAACCGCGAGTTCATGTCTCTCTTTCGCACGACGCGCTGGTCAAGGCGCGAAGTTCTCAAGCAGTCGGGAATGCTCTCCGCTCTCGGAGCCGTGACCGTGGCTTCCCCTCTCACTGCGCGCGCAGGTATGCCACTGCCTGCGCGAGAGGGGAGCGACCACGACAACCTGTTCACCCGCATCGGTGTTCGCCCTATCATCAATGGTCGAGGAACATACACCATCATTAGTGGTTCGCGCTCTCTGCCGCAGGTGAAACAAGCCATGTACGACGCATCCTTCTACTTCGTCCATCTTGACGAATTGATGGATGCCGTTGGCCAGGAGCTTGGCCAACTAACGGGCGCGGAGTGGGGCATCGCAACAACCGGCTGCGAGGCGGCCATCGCGCTTGCGACGGTAGCTTGCATCGCAGGGACAGATCCTGAAAAGTCTCAGGCATTGCCATACATCAAAGCTCGCGATCAGGTCATCATCCCCAAACACTCTCGAAACCCATATGACTTCGGTGTACGGATGACCGGAGTTGAGCTTGTCGAAGTGGAATCCGCGGACGAGCTGCGCAGCAAGATCTCCGATCGTACGGCCATGATCTATATCCTGTCCGGTCCTGCAGCTGAGAAAGGCGAACTCAGCATTCCGAGTATCTGCGCGATTGCGAAAGACAAGGGCGTTCCCGTCTTTGTTGATGCTGCTGCTGAAGAGCCTCTTGTTCCCAACATTCACATTCAGCATGGAGCCACGCTGGTAGGCTACTCCGGTGGCAAGTGTATGCGCGGCCCACAGTCTGCCGGGATGCTCATTGGCAAGAAAGATCTTTGCCGAGCAGCTTACTTTCAAGCTGCTCCTCATCACAACTATGGCCGCGCCTACAAGTGCAGTAAGGAAGAGATTATGGGCCTGCTGGCCGCTGTGCGCCAGTGGTACAAGCGTGATCACGCTGCAGAACAGCGGGAGTGGCTTTCCTGGCTTCAGCTCATTGAATCTCGTGTCAAAGACCTGCCCTCGGTCAAGACAGAGTATCTGCAACCAGAGGATCTTTCGAATCGGGCGCCTCAGCTTCGCATCCATTGGGATGCTAATACTTTGAAGATCACCGGAACTGAGCTTGTTGCGCGTCTCGATGCTGGGACCCCGCGAATCCTCATCGACGGCGGCACCGGCGTTCGTCCCACGAAGATGGAGAGCTCTGTCACCATCATGCCGTACATGATGGACCCGGGCGAAGACCGTATTATTGCCAACGCTATCTATGAGGGCCTGACGAAGCCTGGCCACTACGACGATCCAGTGATCCCGACCGGAACTCCAGCTTCTGTTCAGGGGGCATGGGCCGTCGCCATCCAATACTCTCGCGGCATCGGCGAGCAACACTTCACACTCGAGCAAAGCAGCAACGCCCTTACCGGAACACAGCATGGAGAGCTCTACACAACCACGCTCAAGGGTGCCATCCACGTTGATCAGATTGAACTGCGCAGCAACATGGAGGTTAGCGGCAACTCCATTCCGTGGAGCTTTCTTGGAACCGTGCAGGGCAATACCATGAGCGGCACTGTTCATCTGGGCGAATACGGAGACGCCACATGGAAGGCCACTCGCACTTGAGAGCAATCACTCGACTCATCGCGGTCCTCAGAGGTCTGTTCCCTTTTCTAGAGCTCAGCCGTACGCGTCGGCGCTCTTTTCGTTCCTCTCCGCACCATCTTCACTTCGATTGGAGGCTTATGATTCAGCCGCTCTTCAAAAAGCACACCGCTCTTTGCTCCCTCGCACTTGCGCTCTTCGCGCCAGCAGTCCTATTCGCTCAAACCTCGACGTCTCCGTACGACCTGCTTCTTAAGAACGGGCATGTACTCGACCGAAAGAACCACATCGACGCCGTGATGGATGTCGCACTCAAAGATGGCAAGGTCGCAAAGGTTGCTGCACACATTCCCTCCACAGCTGCAATCAAGACCATCGACGTCAAAGGCCTATACGTCACTCCAGGCCTCATCGATATTCATGTTCATGTTTATGCCGGCACCGGGGAGCGCAACTCCTACGCGGGAGACAACAGCGTTCCGCCCGACGGATTCACCTTTCGTGTCGGCGTCACTACGGTCGTCGACGCAGGCTGCTCCGGCTGGCGCAACTTCGAGGACTTCAAGGATCGCATTATCGACCGTTCGAAGACGCGTGTATTCGCCATGCTCAATATCGTCGGGTCGGGAATGCGCGGTGACAAGTACGAGCAGAACACTGCCGACATGGACGGTAAGGCTACTGCTGCGATGGCGCTCAAATACCCTCAGACTATCGTCGGCATCAAGACCGCACACTTTGGGGGACCCGAATGGATCCCTGTCGAACAGGCCGTCGTTGCAGGAACCATCGCCAATATTCCCGTCATGGTTGACTTCGGCACCGATCGGCCTACACGTCCCATCTACGACCTTATGACACAAAAGCTTCGTCCAGGCGACATCTACACACACATGTATTCTGGACTCCGTCACGAACAGGATCCTGTCACGCTGGGTCCGAGCCAGGGACTCATCGAAGGCCGCAAACGCGGTATCTACTTCGACGTGGGCCAAGGCGGGGGTAGCTTTAAGTGGTCACTCGCTGTTCCGATGATCAAAGATGGATTTATTCCCGACTCTATCTCCACCGATCTTCACATCACCAGCATGAATTCTGCGATGAAGGATGAGCTCAACGTCGCTGACAAGATCATGGCTATGGGCGTTCCACTTCCAGAGGTGATCGCAGAGATGACTGCAAATCCTGCGCACGAGATTCGTCACGATGAGCTCGGCAACCTCTCGGAGGGATCGACCGCCGATGTTGCGGTGCTTCGTGTGGAGAAGGGCAGGTTCGGCTTTACGGACATGGTCGACCGACGTCTCGACGGCAGTCAAAAGCTGCTCTGTGAGTTAACGATCAAAGATGGAAAGATCGTCTATGACCTGAACGGTATCAGCACCACTCTGTGGACAGCCCCGCCCGATCCAAACGAAAAGGAGGCGTATCGATGGACTACCTTCGCACCGCATCCCCCAGGACCCAAAGGGAAAGATACGGAACACTGATCGGCAGTCGCAGAGCATCGTAGAGCTTGTGCAGGAGATGTCTTTGGCCACTTCTACAGTCTCTCGATTCAAGCCAGAACGTTAGCTGATTGCAACAGTCTTTGAACCGGGCTCCCGTATCTCAGCATGTGGAGGAAATGATCCTTGGCTATCACGGTTGATCGCAGCGACCCACGCTACAACATGCTGAAGCAAAGCCGTAACCTGCGATGGCCTGTGCATGAGTCCGATTTTGTCGAAGAGATTGAACTATGCGAGACATCTGAGCAGACAGCTGAAGCGCTACAACGAATCGTCAGGGCCGGTGTTCGCCCTACGATTCGCAGCGGCGGACATTGTTACGAAGACTTCGTCGTCAACAATCCAAGTGGCTCGATTCTGGATCTCAGCCTGCTGACAACGGCTTCGATGACAGGAGACGGAAACCGTTATCGTATTAGCCCGGGACAGCAACTGGGCGATGTCTATCAGGAGCTGTACAAGCGGCATGGCATAACCATCCCTGCAGGCACCTGTTACTCCGTTGGCGCTGGTGGCCACATCAGCGGTGGCGGCTACGGTCTGCTTTCTCGGCTGCATGGTCTCACCATCGACTGGCTCTCCCAGGTCGAAATCCTCACCGTCGATAGCAAGGGCCACGTCGAGTTGCGCCGCGTCGATAAGGATCATGACGCCGACCTCTTTCGTGCATGTCGCGGTGGAGGAGGAGGTAACTTCGGCGTCATCACTGGCTTTCTCTTCGATCGTCTACCCGCGGCGCCATACGAGGTAGCGAATGCATATCTCTCCTTCGACTGGGCCACCATGAATGTGGATACCTTCCACGCCATCCTCTCAACCTTCGGCGATTACTTTGCTCATCGCGGCCGTGATCCAGAGACGTGGGGACTGTTCGCTATCCTTGAACTGACTCACATCTCTAGTGGACGCTTCGGCGTTTCGGTGCAGTTCTGCAATCCGGACGGGCGCTGCGACGATCTGAAGGCCCTTGAAGAGTTTCTCGACTTCTTTCACGAGTTCGAACCGGCAGCAGCCGGGGCGTCAGTCTCCGGAGAGAAGCGCTTGTCCCAGCATGGCGCAACCACCCGCGAGCGTGTAGGCCGTCATACCATCGACAAGCGGCTCTGGCTCGATGCGACGATTGGTGACAGCGGAAGCGGTCACAGCGGGCGGGCCAAATATAAATCCTCCCACATGAAACAGAACTTCACACCTGCGGAATCTAAGTGCATCTACAAACACCTCACACGAACGGTAGATAATCTTTCGCTGCGAAGTGCCGTCCTCTCCGTGGATTCATACGGCGGCGCGGTGAGTACGAAAGGTATGGCCGAAGCGACCTCAAGCTGGCAGCGCTCATCCATCATGAAGACACAGTTTCAGCACTATTGGGTCGATCCTGCAGAGGATGCAGCGCGTCTCCAATGGACTCGCGAGTTTTACAGCGACCTCTACTCGCAGCATGGGGATTCTCAATATGCCGGAACCCCCTATCCAGGAGATCGTTACGAGGGCTGTTACATCAACTATCCCGATTCTGACATGCTGACCTATGATTTTTGGCCGCAACTATACTACGGCGCGGATGGGCTCTATCCGTTTCTACAGAAGGTAAAGCACCGCTACGATCCAAACAATATCTTCCACCATGCGATGTCGGTCCGCGCTTAACGAGGAGAGACTTATGCACTCCGATCTTCGATTGTTGAGTAGATTATCTCGAAGAGCGTTTCTGCGTTCGACGACATCTCTCGCCGCGCTTGCACAGTTGCGCTGGGTGGCGAGTGCAACAGCTCCGCTTAAGCGAAGCACTTTTGCCTATGTCGCTTCTGAACAGAATGCGGGTAACGAAGACGGCTCGCTTCAGGTCTACTCTCTTCATAGCAAACGGTGGGCCATGACACAGCGTGTGTCAAGTCGCGCACCTGCATACATAGTTCTTTCTCCAGACCAACAAACGCTTTACGTTGCGAACCATGTCGATAACTACGAGGGACAATCACGAGGCAGCGTTGAAGCCTTTCAGATCGATCCCTCCAACGGGCATCTTCGACCACTCAGCCAGCAAGCTCTCTCTCTCTCTGCGACGCTTCCGCGACACATGGCTCTCTCTCCAAACGGAAGGCTGCTTGCCGTAGCGGCGAATGGTGGCGCAATCTATAACGTTCTTCCCGTCTCTGCAGACGGCAGTCTCGACCGACCACGTAGCATCTTCAAAGAAGTTGTCGGCGTGTCGGCGCAGGCACATCCCAACAGATTGCTATTCGACTGCATGGGCAATTATCTGCTGTCGTCGGGCTTTGAAAACGGCCGCCCGAGTGCATTTTCGCTCGCACAAAATCCGATGAGCCGGCGCATGCAACGGCGGATTATTGAGGTAGATGATCTTGGCGCGTGTGCCCTCCATCCTGACGGCACAATATTTTATGTTTGGCATAAGGGAGAGAACGGCCTCTCCTGCTACCCCTACGACTCCGCCTCCGGAAAAATAGGAGAGGCCATCCAGAAGGTGTCGATGCCAATGCATGGCGACGCTTCTTCACCTAAAGGCCTAGCCATTCATCCATCAGGCGGCATGCTCTACACAGCGCACAACCGCTTGCAGGCATGGCAAATCCACGCACAGGATCGCCTCCTTTCGCCTGCAAAACATATCGACTTCGATAGCACCCCAGGTAACGAAATAATTACCGCAGCGAATGGAGAAAGCCTGTTCGTCCTGGATTGTTTGCGAGGGATGATCCACCGAATTGCGGTAGACCACCTAACAGGCGAACCAGGCTTCGTGGAAGATGTCGCCGTGATCCACGGTGCACGAAGCATGGTAGTCAAGACACTCTGAAATTCCAGGAGAGAGAGTTGAAAATCGCTTTGTTGAAGTGGAATAAAGAGCGGGTCATTCTGCAAATCGCACTTCTTCTTTGTGCGTCGTTGAGTTGGGGCGCTCGTCTGGAAAACTCCGCCAGCATGGCCCAGTGCGCCAACATTCCACACATGGACCATCCGCACGTCAGACTCTTCAACGGCGACGTGGATGCGCTCGTATTCCTTCCCGACGCTCAGAATGGCTACTATCGATCGTCGCGATTTGATTGGTCTGGTGTGGTGGGCTGCGCTGAATACAAGGGACATACTTTTTGGGGCGAATGGTTCTCTCACTACGACCCATATTTGAATGATTCGATCACCGGCCCAGTTGAGGAGTTCCGCTCCAGTGATGGAGGTCTCGGCTATGCCATGGCCGCGCCCGGCGGCCTCTTTGTGAAGATCGGCGTCGGCGTCCTGCGTCGCGAGACGGATGCACCGTACGAGTTTGGGCATCATTATCCTTTGGTTGACGGCGGCCGCTGGACAGTAAAGACAAAAGCACGATCCATTGTTTTCACACAGCGCCTGCAATCAGCGACGGGTGTGGCGTACCAATACACGAAGGTACTGAAACTCGACCGCCACGGTGCAATCATCACTCTCAGCCACAAGCTCAAAAACCTTGGGACGAAACCAATCGTGACCGACGTCTACGACCACGACTTCTTCATGCTCGACGGTCAGCCTACCGGCCCGGATATGCAGGTCAGCTTTTCGTTCAAGCCTCATCCTGATGCGCCGCTCGAGCCAGAGGCCACCGTCGAAGGAAACAAGATTATTTACAAACAGGAACTTGCACCGAAGCAAACTGTCGCCGCTTACTTGACCGGCTATTCTGCGTCGCCGACCGACTACGCAATTCGGGTTGAGAATACAAGGAAGCAATTCGGGGTCGAACAGACGAGTGATTCACCCATCGCAAAGTTTTATTTGTGGTCTATCCGAAGCACCATCTCGCCTGAGGCTTACATTCATCTTGATATCGCGCCAAGGCAGACGGCGAGCTGGACTATTCACTACCGCCTATTCGCCTCTACCCCAAATCCTTCTCAGTGAACCCTCATCGGGCAACATGCGACCAGCGTGAATCCCGGCACAAATCATCACTGAATAACAGATGATCGCCATGCAAGAGGTAGCAGCGCCAAGGTAGTTGTGGCACGTCTCTATAGATTACTTTTTGATCGCCATCAGCTCCAATACTTCATGTCGTTTCGGCATGGAAGGAGCTGCACCACGTCGCGTCACCGAAATTCCAGCAGCCGCGCAGCCGAAGCGGGCAGCTTCGACTACGTCAAGTCCTTCAGACAAGGCCACTGCGAACCCGGCATTGAATGCATCGCCGGCGCCGGTGGTCTCAACAACGGGGCTCACAGTAAAAGCAGCTACGTGCTGAGTAATCGAGGAAGTCTTCACCAGCGCTCCACGTGCCCCCAACGTCAGAATCACATTGCGTACTCCGCGCCCGATTAGAAGGTTAGCGGCTCTCTCGGCATCCTCCAGCGTTTCAACGGAACAGCCGGTCAGCGTTGCGGCTTCGCTCTCGTTCGGCGTTATGTAGTCGCACAACTGAAAGATGGAATCGTCGAGCGCACACGCGGGCGCAGGATTCAAAATCGTCGGCACACCAAGTTCACGTGCAGTCCGCAAACCATACTCGACCAGAGGAACGGACAGTTCAAGCTGGGTCATGAAAACAGAGGATTCTCGTATCTGATCACGAGCTAGGTCAATCTCATGGTGCGATAAAGTGTTTGCCGCACCGGGAGTGACGATGATTGCATTTTCGCCGCTAAATTTGTCGATGATGATAGCGGCCGCCCCCGTTGCATGTTCGCCGGTCCGAGTCAAAAATCGTGTGTCCACACCTTCTGTCTCCAGGGTCCGCGTAGCAACGTCGCCGAAGCTGTCGTCTCCAACTTTACCGATGAAGTAGACCTTCGCACCCAGTCGCGCAGCAGCGACAGATTGGTTCGACCCTTTGCCTCCTGGTCCCAAACGGAAATCACCTCCCAGGATGGTCTCCCCCCACACAGGAAGGCACCTTGTATGGAACGTAAGGTCCACTGCAAAGATTCCCATGATCGTAATCGGCTTCGCTTTCACATCATTCTCCGCGGCGGTTGCCGTTCGCACTTGTGTGCAGAAAAAATATATCGGTGCATTCTTTCAGGCTCCGACTCACTCATCGAGCCTGCGATCTCAACCCCAACGCTGAAATCCTCAAAACGTAGGAATACTCGAGTCAAGCAATACAAGTGTGCCGTGAGTCGCCACATAAGCAACTGTCAAAATCGACAGAGCCGAGATATAAAGAGAGATTTGTAAAAAATAACACTGGCGGCTACACGAGTGTTTCCGCTACGATGGTCCGCTTCTTGTCGAGACTCAAAACCATTTGAATCAAACACAGGGCAAGCTCGGGAGGAGCTCCTAATGTTCGTTCCACTCACTTTCTCAATGGCTCTCGTGATGATGATCATGAGCACCATTTGCTGGGGTTCCTGGGCCAATACCTACAAGCTCACACGCGGTTACCGTTTTGAACTGTTTTATTGGGACTACGCATTCGGCGTCTTGATCGTATCTACGTTCTTTGCAATGACGCTGGGTTCGCATCCCAGCGGTCCATCCAGCTTTATGGCGAATCTGCACTCCGCTTCCTCCAGCAACATGCTCTACGCGGCGTTGGGCGGATTCATCTTCAACATCGCGAACGTGCTGTTGCTCGCAGGAATTGAAATAGCAGGACTCGCCATCGCTTTTCCTTTGTCGATCGGAATCGCACTCGTCGAAGGTGTCGTTCTCAGTTATCTGGTCCAATCGAAGGGCAATCCTTACTTACTCGGAGCAGGCATTGTTCTCGCGCTGCTGGCGGTTTTGCTCATTGGAAAAGCTTACGGCTCGCTGACGGGAGCAAGGTCCGCCACATCCCGTAAGGGCTTCTTCATCTGCATCGTTTCAGGCGTTCTGATGGGTTCGTTTGCACCATTCAACGCGCATGCGCTCACCTCAGCGCACCCGCTAACGCCGTACAGCATCGCTCTGTTCTTTGCACTGGGCGCATTCGTTTGCTGCTTCGTCTGCAATACCTATCTGATGAAGCGTCCATTGGTTGGAACTCCCGTTGATTTCGGTCAATACTTTCGCACTCCTGTTTCACAGCATGCGATTGGTTTGGCCGGTGGCTTCATCTGGGGAATAGGAATGGTCTTTAATCTGGTGGCGGCAAATTTGGTGGGTGTGTCTGTCTCTTATGCGATCGGTCAGGCTTCTCCCATGATCGCCGCCCTCTGGGGGCTCGTCGTCTGGCATGAATTTGCAGGAGCGGGCAGACGCCCCCGCATCTATCTATCGGCGATGTTCCTTTGCTACCTACTCGCTCTCATCTTGATCTCGCGTGCGTACAGCGCGGTCTAACGGCCTCACCTTCCTGAGTCTGCCGTTACTTTTGCGCGGCCGAGACGCCCGAGGCCCATCGCGAAGGAGCGTTAGGCCGTCGGGCTCTCCAGTATCTGAGCTAGCGCATGCAGTCGCTTGGCATCCTCCGGATTCTTAGCGTCGGATGCACTCGCTTCAACAGACGCCGCCATGTCATGCAGCTTTGCCAAATCCTTCTTGCCAAGGTGCGACTTCTGCGCCTGCACGATCGCCTTATTTAAGTCCGCAACCCGCTGCTCCGGCAATCCCTGGGAACGCCCTAACTGATCCAGGTACGCTCGCGCCACCGTCAGTCGCGAGGGCCATGCAATCTTCTGTTGGTTTTGCACGTTGAGTTCGCTGAATTGCACAAGATTGGCCGCATCGATCTCATTCTGTGTCAGAAATTTGCTCGGGATGAGCTTGAACACGTCCAGTCCACGCGCGATCTCCGACCCGTAGATATAGCCGTTGTACCAATACGCTGACCAATCGCCTCCCAAGACCAGTGTCTTGGCATCGACGGGTCCGCGATCGAAGTAGGCGATCTCGTACGGATGTGTCGCGTCCGTAAAGTCCATCACCGAGATACCGCCCTGGTACCAGGCCTGGACCTCGATATCTCGCCCGGGAACCGGTATGAGTGAGCCGTTGTGAGCCACACAGTTTTCCGTCTCAGTCTGGGCGGCTGGCATCTTGTAGTAGCTTGCGAACGACAGCTTGTCTGCCTTCAGGTTGAAGATCGCGTCCGCACCCCATTTGTTGGGGTCCGTCGGACGGCAGCGTGGCTGCAGCCCGCCGCCCCACTCATCGGTAAACACCACCTTCGTTCCGTCGTTTGAGAAAGACGCCGAGTGCCAATACGAGTAATTCGAATCGTTCACCGCATCCACGCGCTTCGGGTGCACAGGGTCCTTAATGTCGAGCAGAATGCCATTGCCCGAGCAGGCCCCAGCCGCAAGCCCCATGGCCGAATACACCGTGATGTCATGGCACTGGTTCGTGTCCGCAGGCTTCTCTTCCTTTGTATCGTGGCTTCCGCCATTGTTCAGTCCGTTCAGAGCGCCCGTGCGTGCATCGATAAATACTCGCGGACTCGAAACAACCTTAGCCTGCTGCGGCGCAGCAAGTGGTACTTTGATCACGTCGATCCGAAACAGCGATGTGTTTGGGTCTTTATCTGGCGTCTCCCCCGAGCAGCCCGCGAGCTCTTCTCCCTGGCGCACAAACGACGTTCCCGAAACATAGATGTAGACGTTGTCCTTATCGTTCGGGTCCACCACCAGCGTATGCGTGTGCGACCCACGGCAGGTCTGCACCGCGGCCACCTGCTTCGGGTTCTTAATGTCAGAGATATCGAACACTCTCACACCGCGAAAACGATCCGGGCTTGCCGTCGGAATCCGGTGGTCTTTCTCATGCCCCGGCTCCGGTGGAGGCAGCGGCGGAAATCCCTGCGTTCCGCAGTCCAGCCGTCCATTCGGCATCTCCACCGACATAAACAGCAGGTTCCCATAGACCGAAACATCACCCTGGCCGCCCGGACACACCAGCGAGGTAATCAGTGACACCTTGGCCGGGTTCGAAATGTCGTAGAAGTTCACGCCATAGAAGTTGCCCTGGAACAGGTGCGTTCCCTGAAACGCAAAATCTGAGTTTGCGAAGGCGAGCTGCGCAATCACGAGTTGCATGGGCTTCGGCATCTTATCCCTGTTACCCACGCCGAGCTGGTCCAGACTCTTCTGTACAGCTGGATCGTCCGACCGAGTAGACGACAGTTGAAAAGCGTCAGGCTTCTTCACAAACGCGAGGTGCTGCATTCCCATCGCAGCTTCACCGGCATCGTAAAGTCCTGGCTTTAGCCCGACCCGCGGATCGTTCGTCGTCGACCCCGTCATGCCCGGGGGCAGCGGCACAGCCGGTTGCGGCGTAAACGGATTTTCCTCTTCCTTTGGAGCCGCTTGCGCAGCTGGAGCAGCCGGAGCCTGCGCCCGCAAAGCAGCCCAACTGGAACACACCATAGCCGTGCCAAAAGCCACACCGGCCAAACGGAAAGCAAGAGACTGCGTACGGTTCATCGTTTCTCCTTCAACATGTTCTGCATAATTCCAATTTCGGCCCGTTGCGTGTTGTCAGCATCCGTAGCAAAGTCGAAGAGGTCGGCATCCTGCCCCGCACCGGGCGTATCGAACAACTGCTTGACCATCACCAGCGCTCCATTGTGGTGCTGAATCATCCCCGTCAAAAACAGCCGGTCGAACTCCGCACCCTTCGCCTGCCGTAGCCTATCCATCTGCTCTGGGGTCAGCATGCCCGGCATCGCCTGCATCGGATTGCCGCTCATATCCATATCCGGCATACCCGGCATCGCCATCGACACAGGCTCCCCCCGTGCCACAAGCCACCGCTTCATGAACTTCATCTCATCCGCTTGCGAAAGGCCAATGCGCGCTCCCAAAGAGCTGATCTCCTTGTTCTCTGTGTGCGACGGAATCAGCGCAGTCATCTCGACCGCCTGCCCATGGTGCATGATCATGCCCTGCATGAACTCAATATCAGCCTGCGATCGTTGTGGCGCCTGCGCCGTTGTAGAAGGCGGGAGCCGATTGCTAGGACTTCCCGGAGCGCCCGGCTGCACCACCACCGGAGTGGGGCTAGGTGGTGTCCGTTGACCATGAATCGCACCGGCAGACAAGCTGCAAAGCACGATAGTCGATATACACCCACGGAACGCTGCGGCCACAGTCACCTGAGCCCGTGACTTGAGGCCGCGACCAATAGAATCGAATGTCAATCTTCCTATCGTGCCGGGCATATTTTCGTTCTACAACGGTATCATGGGCTGCGAGTCGCGCGAGAAGCCGTTCTCAAAAGCGCTCTCGAGAACCTCCGTACGCCGGTCCAGAGCGATCGACAACATGCACGAAGGGTCGCCGTGACAAGCAATCCCTGTCTCAGCTCCTCCCTTGCAGTCGAGCGGCTGACCAACCATTCTCATTACCAATACAGGCATTCACGCGCTCGCATGAGCAAACCCAACGCCGCTGCTACGGAGGCTCTCCACAAAATTGTTTTGACACAATCTCAATTACTGTTTTACTCTATGCCTGTAGTGAACAAGTCTATAATGGAATCTACCTCTCGCGATCTATTTCCCGGCGCACTCGAAATGATGATTCTCGAGTCGCTCCGCCGTCAGCCGGCACACGGATACGCGCTGGTGCAGCACATCCAGCAGCGATCGAAGAACCTGCTGCAAGTGGAAGAAGGTTCGCTTTATCCGGCGCTCCAGAGGCTGCTCAAGGCCAAGCTGGTGAAGGCCGAGTGGGGCTTCTCCTCCACCAATCGCCGGGTACGAACTTACCAGATTACGGCTTCAGGTCTTCGCCATCTGGAGCAACAGATCTCCAGCTTCGAACGCATGTTCGAAGGCATAACACTTGTCCTCAAGCCGAGCAAATCTCCAGCCACCTAGGGAGGTACAGCCATGAACTGGATACCGAAGATCTTCCGCCGCCGCAAGCTGTATGACGATCTCTCCGAGGAGATCCGCCTGCACATCGAAGAACGCACGGAGCAGTTGGTCGGCGAAGGCATGAGCCCAAAGGAAGCCGAACGAGAGACCCGTCGAAGCTTCGGCAACCGAACACTGCTTGAGGAGCGCAGCCGCGAGGTGTGGCAGTGGCAGAGACTCGAATCGCTGGTGATGGATCTGAAGCATGTATGCCGCCGGCTCGGGCGATCGCCGGGGTTCGCGATCACTGTGGTGCTCACGCTGGCCATCGGCATCGGTGCGAATACAGCAGTGTTCAGCGTGCTCAACAGCGTGCTGATCCGGCCGCTGCCCTATCCTGAGCCGCAGCAACTGGTTGCGATGCATCTGAACGCCCCCAGCGCGTTCGGACTGGCCGACTTCCGGGATGAACTACGCATGTCGCCGTCGATGTATCTGACCTTCGCCGCGCGCAACCGCAGCTTTCAATCGGTGGGCGTGTGGCAGGCTTCGACCGCAAGTATCACGGGCATTGCACAGCCGGAAGAGGTCAACACGGCGCTGATCAGCGACGGCATTCTTGAGACGCTCAATGTGCCTGCCGCCGCCGGGCAATGGTTTACACACGCCGACCAAGATCCGCGCGGAGCGCAGCGCGTGATGCTCAGCTACGGATACTGGCAGCGACGCTTCGGCGGCGATCCCGGCGTAGTGGGCCGCGTCATCCAGGTCGATTCGCAGTCGCGTGAGATCTCCGGTGTGATGCCGCGCGGCTTCAAGCTGGTCAGCTATGACTTCGACCTACTGGTGCCCACCGCCTTCGATCCGGTCAAGCAGACGCTGGCCGGCTTTGGGTACCGCGGCATCGCAAGGCTCCGCCCTGGCGTTACGATCGCGCAGGCCAACGCCGATGCGGCGCGTCTGCTCAATCTCTGGATGGACTCGTGGACCAACGGCCCAGGCAGCGATCCGCACTTCTATCTCACCTGGAAGATCACACCGGCACTTCAACCTTTGAAGGATCAAGTGGTCGGTAGCGTCGGCAACGTGCTGTGGGTGGTGATGGCGACGATCGGCGTGGTGATGCTGATCGCGTGCACCAACGTGGCCAACCTGCTGCTGGTACGCGCCGATTCGCGCCAGCACGAGCTGGCGGTGCGGTCTGCGCTCGGCGCCGGCAGATGGCGGATTGCGCGCGAGCTGCTGCTGGAGAGCCTGACGCTTGGCCTGCTCGGCGGCGCTGTCGGCGTGGCAGTGGCCTACGCCGGGTTGCGCTTGTTGACAGCGATCGGGCCGGAGAATCTGCCGCGTCTGAGCGATATCTCGCTCGATGGCCAGTCGCTCGCATTCACCTTGATACTATCGGTGCTCTCCGGGCTGCTGTTCGGCTCCATTCCCGTGCTGCGTTACGCTCCTTCGCGGCAAGCCGTGCCGTTGCTCGGCGCAATGCGAACGACAAGCGTCAGTCGTGAGCGGCAGCGCGGACGCAATTTTCTGGTCGTGGCGCAGGTGGCCATGGCGCTAGTGCTGCTGATCAGCGCGGTGCTGATGATCCGTACGTTCCATGCGATGCGCAACGTCGATCCCGGCTTCTCCAATCCCGCATCGCTGCAGGTCATGCGCATTTCGATTCCGGAGACGCTGGTTGGCAATCCGCAGACCGTGGTGCGGATTCAGAACAGCATCCAGGAAAAACTGGCTGCGATTCCGGGAGTTTCGTCGGCGGGCTTCGCCGGTTCAGTTCCCATGAGCAGAGCCGAGCCTGGCTGGGATGCGATCTATATCGAAGGGAAAAACTATGAAGGCGAAGACGCTCCTCTGCGCCTGTACAACTACGTCTCGCCTGGCTACTTCCACACGGCCGGCACAAGAATCGTCGCAGGCCGTGACCTCACGTGGTCCGAGATCTACGCTCTCCGGCCTGTGGGTATGGTGTCGGAGAGCCTGGCTCGGGAGCTATGGGGATCGCCGAGCGCAGCCGTCGGTAAGCACTTCCGTCAGTATTCCGCCATGCCGTGGCATGAGGTCGTTGGGGTGGTCCAGGATGTGCGCGAAAACGGAGTCGATCAGATCTCGCCGGCAACCGTGTACTGGCCCTCTATGGCGAGCGATATGTTCGGTCCTGGATCTCTCGGTGCATGGCGCGACGTCTACTTCGCGATACGCAGCAGCCGCGCCGGAACGCCGGCATTCCTCAACGAAATACAGCGCGCCGTCTCGTCCGTCAACGCGAATCTTCCGGTCGCGGCCATCAGCACCATGCAGGACATCTACGACGAATCTATGGCGCGCACTTCGTTCACGCTTGTCATGCTGGCCATTGCGGGAACGATGGCGTTCGCTCTCGGCATCCTCGGCATCTACGGAGTGATCTCGTATGCAGTCTTACAGCGCACGCGAGAGATCGGCATTCGCATGGCGCTGGGCGCAAAGAAGAGCGAACTGGTGTGGATGTTCGTTCGCTCAGCATTGGTGCTTACCGGCGTTGGCACGGTTGTTGGCCTTGGCTCGGCAGCCGCGCTTATGCGCCTGATGCGGACGCTATTGTTTGGCATCAGCCCGCTCGATCCGATCACGTTTACAGCCGTACCGGTTGCCTTGGTCGCTGCAGCGGCACTGGCAAGCTATCTGCCGGCGCGCCGCACCGCTGCTGTCGATCCAGTTGAAGCGCTTCGAGCCGAGTAATGAGTCAGCGGAATGCTTAGTTTTAGCAGATACCGGAGACTCCATTCGCGATGAGTAGCCATATGTCGGCATCCATCAAGAGCGGCTCAGAGTGAATGGAAACAGCATGGACCCAGATCGAACCCGCAGTTGAACTGATGCAGGAAGTTCGGTGGATCTAATTAATTGAAAGTAATGGTCGGGGCGAGAGGATTCGAACCTCCGACCCCCTGGTCCCGAAACCGAAGCGGATGTTCTAACGCATTGATTCTTCTAGTTTGGTGTTGCGTCGTAGTACACCGTTTTAGCTGCTATTTGGCATGATTGCACTCAATTTTCGACATCGTGCCGCACCCGTTCCGGTCGCTGTCCGGAGAAGGGAAGCGCACTAGTCATCGAGCCAGAGAAAGGCTGGCCGCGCGTGTCCCTCTGCTCGACCATCCGCTACCAGCTCTCATTCGAGTGAATGGATATATGGCCACGCGCAATACATCGCCACTCCAACAACCCATGATCGACGGCTCGATGCAAAGACGACTTTGTTCGGCAATTCAAGCGTCAGGCGCGCCAAATGCGTTCCGAATCCGCTTTAGAACCGCGTCATCCAAGTCACGGACCTCAATTCCTTCCACTTGAATGCGAATCGGTGTGGACTTTCCGGTTTGATGGACGGTCAGATCGCCGACAAGAATCGACTCAACCCTTGGAAGGAAAAGGCGCGCGAGGCACTCCCGAAAAAGTCAAATCCATGCACGGCGCTCCAAACATCCTGCGACTTGTCCTCGGACGCGGGCTTGTGCTGGCGGTGACCGGCCTCGCAGCCGGCGTGGCGGCATCGCTGCTGCTCACGTCTCACGTCACTGCTCTTCGCGACCAAGGCGCTGGGCATTGCGACCTTCGTTACCATGACGCTGCTGCTGCTCACCGTCTCATGCCTAGTGCCTGCTTATCGCGCTTCGCGTCTCGATCCCAACGACACCTTGCGCCAACAATAACGCCGCAGCAATCCAGGCGATCTGCCAGAGCAGAAGTACGTAGCAGGGGCGATTCGGGCGCAGATGTGTTGGCCTACCCCTCCGGTTCCACTGCGCTCCCTTACCGCGGGCGGCATCCCATTACCGGACTGCCGACCAGCCGGTCTCAGGGCTTGGATTCTGGGGCGTGCATCAGAAAAGAGAAGTCGTCCACTTTATAGATAACCTTGCCAACTGAAGTCGGAGTTGCGGGAACTTTGTGGGCACGGACAGTCTCAAAGGCAGTCACCAGGTGCGGAAGTACCGACGGTGGCGCAACGGGAAAGTTATGGGCACCCAGAACCATCCTAACCTGCGGCGCCAGCGAGGCAAGTCGCCGGATCGAGGTACCATAGGCTGCGAGATCAGTCTCGGGGCGGTAGAGCCAGATGGTGCCGGGATAGTATGTGTCGCCGGTGAAAAGCAGGCCGTTGGCGGAATCGAATAGCGAGATAGAGTCTGGTGTGTGGCCGGGTGTGGTGATGATTTTCAGTGTTCGTCCGCCCAAATAGATCCGTCCACCATCGTGAATATAGGACTTGATCTTCCAGGGCCGGGTCGCGTAGGTCTTTGGGTCAAATCTCTCTGGCAGATGCCCGCAAATCTGATCGGGCGTGACTTCGGCTTGCGCGTCTTCGCGCGAGCCTCGCGCATTCTCCCGAGTGAAGTCGGTATCCATGGCGTAGATCGTCTCGAACTGCCAGTTGTTGCCGACGTGATCGTCATGGGTGTGCGAATTCAGCACGACGATCGGCAACCGCGTAAGCTCGGCTGTAACTTTCCGTAGGTCACTGATTCCCATGCCGGTGTCGAAGAGCATGGCCCGTCTGTCGCCGACGATCAGGAAGCTAATGGCCTCTTCCGACTGGTGCGGCTCGTAAATAGCGAAAACAGCGGGTGCGACCTTGTACACCTCGAACCAGGGATCGCTCGTTGGTACGCGCTGGAGGCTCTTGTACTCCACCCGTGGAAGCGAGCGGCACCACTCTGGAATCTCCGTTTGCGCTGATAGGGCGGGTGCCGAGAGAGCTATACAGACGACGAACGCGATGTGTACCTCTTTGAACGATTGCTTGATACTGACCGCCTTGTTTTGACTGATGCTTGTGTACACGTAGACTGCAACCTCACTCCCCGCTAACGCGCCGCTTTGCCTTCAGCAGCACGTCCACGGCTTCCGGCCGATCATCCCAGTAATCGAGTCGCACCCTTCCATCCGGCAACTGACTTACCGTAGCCGGAGCCGCACTGGCTGTGCAGTACCAGCCCGAAGGCAGCACTACCGCATTCCGCGGCCGATCTAGGCTACGATCGAACAGTAGTTCCTCTCCATCCAGCCTATAGCTCACCGGCGCCGTATACGTCTCTGCAATCCGCAGCCGTAACGTCTGCCCCGTCTGCACCGGCGCGAACGGAATCACCACCACCCGCGCCTTCGCCTCCACTGTCTCCCCTGCATTGATCTTCGACGCCATCATCTCGGCACCGCTCATCTCCTGCGTCGTCAACTGCTCTCCCGTATCCAGAATGTAAGCCGAAGGATGACTAGCCACGCTCCCCTCGCGTACCACATTTGCATAGCCATTCACGCCCGCACGCGTCTCCGTGTAGTCGTGATACAGGCTGAACGCGTGCGTCTCCGGCTGCTGCAAAAAGTACACAATATCCCGGTCCTGGTGTGCCCGCTCCGACAGCCGGTCCTGCTCCGTCTCGCCCACAAACGGCGACTCCCAGCTTCGCACCTTCGTTAAAGTCTTTGGCAGTGCCGCCGCCCCTATCTGTGCATCCTTTATTGCCCTCAGCACCAGCGGAGCCTCACCCGCCCCTGCATGCAGAAAGCTAATCGCAACCCGCCCATTCTTCTCTGTCAGAATCTGCGACGGCACCGTCAACCCTACCACCTCATACCCCGCCGGCAGCACCACCTTGTTTCGTTTGATTCCCAGAGGCCGATTGAACACAATCGTCTTCCCATCCACGTAGTAGCTCTTCGCGTCTTTGTAGGTCTTGACGATCACCACGCGACCCTGCCCATGATCCGGCACTGGCCGCGCCAGCGTCACCTTGATGTAGTCGGTGTCCAGATCCGCATCAGGCATCAACGTGTCCTTACGTGTCTCCGCACCGCTCACCACCTCGAACTGCAGCGGCTTTCCGCTCATAGCGTCATAGACGCTCTCATCACTCGCGACACTGCCCTTGCGAATCGGGTTATAAAAAAACTTCGCCCCCGCAGTCGTCGCCGTCACCTCGTAGTAGATTTTGAAGCTAGCCGTCTCAGGTGCCAGCAACTCATAGCGCGTATATTCGTCCGTCTCGGTCTGCCCCGCCTTCGCCGTCGGAAAATACACTCCATCCATTATCGTTTGAAGAGCTTGAGCATCAACAACCGAACACATTGAGAGCGAAACACAAAACGCAACTCCGAAGCAAACCATCTCTTTCATAGACATGCCCTCGAGCATACGACACAATCCAAGCGCCTCTCGCGGGAGATTGTTTCGGCCGCCACGAGTCCGTCATCTATCGGAGACCACCCCCGGCCACTACTGATCAATGACCGCGTCTTAAATGATTTAGTCAGAAATACGAAAATTGTGCCCTATCCCAGAAACCTACCTCTGCTACCCTCCTTCTATGCGTCTCCACATCCTTACCCTATTTCTGGCGACCAGCCTTTGCGCCACGCCCTTCCTCACTGCCAAAACCTCCACCGTCGACACCCGCCTCGCAATCCAGAACACCCTCTTCGAAGAGGTCTATCAGGCCGACCTCAAAAACTCCCCCGAGCGTGCCACCGCCTTCGGAGACTACCGCTACAACGATCAGCTCTCCGACCGCTCCCTCGCCGCCATCGCCCGCCGCCACAGCGAAGACACCGCGTACCTCGGACGCCTCTCCGCCATTCCCACCACCGGCTTCCCCGAGCAGGACATCCTCTCCCACGACCTCCTCACCCGCGTCCTCCAGCAGCGCCTCACCGACTACGATCTCAAAGAGTACGAGATGCCTGTCGACCAGATGAACGGCGTCCACACCGGGCTTGCTGATCTTCCCCTCAGCATGCCCTTCGACTCCGTCAAGCACTATGAGGACTACATCGCCCGCCTCCACCAGATCCCCCGCGTCCTCGCACAGACCACCGAGGTCCTCCGCGCCGGCCTGAAGGACAACCTCATGCCCGTCCGCTTCCTCCTCGAAAAGGTCCCCGTCCAGTGCAGCGGCATCATCGAGGCCGACCCCTTCCTGATCCCCACCCAGAGATTCCCCGCCAGCATCCCCCCTGAAGACCAGAAGCGCCTCACCGCCGAGATCGCCGCTGCCATCAACTCCGACGTCATCCCCGCCTACCGCGCCTTCGCCTCCTTCATCGCCGCCGACTACGCACCGCACGGTCGCACTAACCTCGCCGTCACCTCGCTTCCCGAGGGCGCCAGGCGCTATCAGAACGACATCCTCGGTCGCACCACCACACACCTCACCCCCGACGAAATCCACACCCTTGGCCTCAACGAGGTCGCCCGCATCACCGCCGAGATGACCACCCTCGCCAACAAGGCAGGCTTCGCCTACCTCGCCGCCTTCCGCGCCTCCATCAACAACAATCCCAAGTGGACCCCCACCGCTGCCGAACAGATCCTCGACGACTACCGCCACTACATCGCACAGATGCAGCCCAGACTACCCGACCTCTTCACCGTGATCCCTGGCAGCCCGGTCACCGTCGAAGCCATCCCCGCCTTCCAGTCCGCCGACTCCACCCACTACCAGAGCGGCACGCCCGACGGCAAACGCCCCGGTCGCGTCGTCGTCGCCACCAGCGACTTCGTCGCCCGCACCCTCGTCCTCGATGAGGCTGTCGCTTACCACGAAGGCATCCCCGGCCATCACATGCAGATCTCCGTCCAGCAACAGCTCAAGGGCCTGCCCAAGTTCCGTCTCCATACCGGCTTCAGCGCTTACGCCGAAGGCTGGGCGCTCTACGCCGAGCAACTCGGCAAAGAGGTCGGCTTCTACCAGGACCCCATCAGCGACTATGGCCGTCTTAACTCCGAGCTCTTCCGCGCCGTCCGCCTCGTCGTCGACACCGGCATTCACGCCCAGGGCTGGACACGCGACCAAGTCGTCGACTACATGCGCAAGAACGACGTGAACGAACCCCTCATCCAGTCAGAAACCGACCGCTACATCGCGTGGCCCGCGCAGGCCTGCTCCTACAAGCTCGGCCAGCTCAAGATCCTCGAACTCCGCGAACGAGCCAAGCGAGAGCTCGGCTCCAAATTCGACATCCGCACCTTCCACGACGAGATCCTCAGCGGTGGCTCACTTCCCCTCGACATGCTCGACCAGCGCACCACCCAATGGATCGCCATCCAAAAGGCCAAAACTAGCTAAGCGGATTGCACCAGCGCTAGGACGGGCAGCCTGCACTCCTCCCTAGCGCAGTAAGCGAGTGTCTCTGCCCATAAGGCCGATCAGCCAGCCGCTACAATGGAGTGCAAATGATCCGCACAGCACGCACTCTCTCAGTCGCCCTCGCCCTCTTGGCTGGAACCGCCGCCACCGCCGCCTGCGCCGCCCAAACCGCCCAAACCGCCCAGCAACCCGACGCGCCGTTTACCCTCGCTCCCCTCGGCGATGGCATCTCCGCTGCCATCGACAACCCCGCCGCCAAAACCGACCGCTCCGGCTCGAACGCTGGCTTTCTCATCGGCCCCAACGCCGTCGCTGTCGTCGACACCTTCGAAAGCCAGGCCGCCGCACAAAAAATGCTCGAAGTCATCCAACAGCAGACCAAACTCCCCATCCGCTACGTCATCAATACCCACTACCACCTCGACCACGTCGCCGGAAACCAGGTCTTCGTCAGCGCGGGCGCCATCGTCCTGGCCCAGCAAAACGTCCGCGCCTGGGAGCGCACCGAAAACCTCAAGTTCTTCCTCCCCAACATCACCACGCAGCAGCGCACCTTCGTCGAAACTCTTGCCCTACCCGACGTCACCTATACCCATGACACCACCCTCTACCTCGGCGACCACCGCAGCCTCCTGCTCCGCGTCATGCCCGGCCACACCGGCGGCGACACCGTCGTCTACGACTCCGAAGCCAACGTCGTTTTCTGCGGCGACCTCTTCTGGAACCACACCCTCCCCAACCTCATCGACGCCTCCACCAAACCCTGGATCGAAACACTCGACACCCTGCTCGCCGACTACCCCACAGCCACCTTCGTTCCCGGCCACGGCGACCACCCCGGCACCGCCGCCGACGTCCGCGCCTTCCGCGACTACCTCGCCTTCCTCCGCCAGACCATCGCTCAAAGTCAATCCCACGGCGACAGCAGCGCAACCGTCCTCAACACCGTCCTCCTCCAGCTCAGAGCCAGATACGGCACCTGGGCCTTCTTCGACTTCGCGACACCAGATATCCAGCGCACTGACGAAGAACTCCGCGGCACCAAGAGAATCCCCCAGCCCGCCACTCACTAGGGCACACATCCGGCATACAGATCGGGGGTACCTAGTACTGGGAAATGGAATGAGAAGAGTGCCTTGGACGAGACTAAGGCATGAGCAAACATGAAGCTGTTCTCGCAACTAAGAAGTCAGCCAGGAGGGGTACTGGTTGGAGCGACAAACATCGGCGTGGATTTAGGGTTGTGCAGATTTACCCGTTAGGGTTTCTTAGGCTGAGCTGCATTCGCCCATATTTGGCCCTGACGTATCAAGCATCAGGAAACTTGTCTGACAGCTAAACACGGAGGAGCACAATGATCTATCTAAAAGTGTACCGATCAAAAAGCTTGCGGTTCGAATGCCACGGATGATGAGGCCGGAAGAGTCATAGGCGCAGACTACGACCCGGCGAGGACACTGAACGTCATTCAAGATGATGGCCGGGTTTCTGGTGCAAATTCTGCTCGAGTGCTAAATCGGACGCGATTGGAAAGAACTACTGATCGTTCAGGCGGCGAGAATAACTGCCCAAACATCAGGAGCAGTTGCATGTCTGCCAGGCAAGTTTCTAGTGTTGAACTGCTATTTCCGAATTTTCTCTGCAAGCTCGATACCACTGATAGTTATCGTCGCAGTCTCGAAGCGATTGAACCCGAGCATCGGTCGAATCCGTTGTTTGATTCGACAATGATCCTGCTCCACAATATTGTTCAAATACTTGCTGGATCGTGCCTCAATACTATGCGCAACCGTTCCCGCTGATTTCATATTGCTGCCTTCATTGCCGCCCAGGCGACCGGATTTACCCGCCAATCTGGATGAACGCTTTGGGGCTGTATGTGCAAGATAGCTACAAGATGCACTCAAACTCCTGCTGGAATTCGGGATTAGGTATGACTGGAATGGAACGCCGAGCGAAGCCGAGAATCGCTTCGTAGTGTTCAACACGGACACTACTTCGCTGAACCAGGTTGGCGGGCCGGGAGGACCGAGCAAGACGTACAATGAAAACGCTCTTAATCTTGAGCCGAGAGTTGGTTTCTCATGAGATGTTTTCAATACCGGCAAAACGGTGCTCCGCAGCGCTTACGCCATTCAGACTGATATGGCAGATAATTCCCCTGGCCCAGAACCGCCCTTCGCCACTCCTGTGTCTTTTTCCGCCGACGGCGCAGGTACCATACGTGAGCTTCACGAACGCCTATCAGGCTGCCGGCGGGATCACTTCGCCGAACACCATCACCAACGATTACTAGAATGACTACATCCAGTCCTGGAACCTCAATGTACAGCAGCAACTGGCAAAGGATATGAGCATCATGGTTGGATACTTCGGGGAGGAGGGAACGCACCGCAATATCGAAAGCAACCTGAATCAGCCCGTTAATGGCGTCAAACCCTATACTGCCTTGTCGAGATCGAGTCCTATCGATCCAGGCATGCCGCTCGGCACCACTACGTTGATGCAGAGCAGCGGAAACTCTTCCTATAACGCCCTGTGGCTGACGGGAACGAGACGTTTTTCGAAGGGCCTGCAATTCAACGCTTCCTACACTTACTCGAAATCTCTGGACTATAACTTAAAGACCGCGCATGGCATTGTTGTGCAGAACAGCTACGATCTGCGCGGCGATTACGGGCTTTCGGACTTCGATGCGCGCCATCGCCTAACGGTCAACGGTATTTACAACCTGCCATTCACCAGAAACCGCATCGTTGGCGGTTGGGAGCTTGCGCCGATCCTAACTCTCCGGAACGGCAATCCGATTTGTGTTGCGGATACGCTTCTCGCGTGAAGAGCGATGCACTTTCACATTGTCAATGGAGACTTGTAAGTCATGGACATTAGCGGCTCTTTCTGGCAGCTTGGCGTCGTACTCGCTATCGCCTTCTCCTCCTGCCCTGTCTTGCATGCGGCTGCGAATCCGGATGTGGGGCGATGGCAGCAAGAGGCTGCCCATGTCAACATTGTCAGGGATAACTGGGGGATCGCCCATATCTACGGCAAAACCGACGCCGACGCGGTCTTCGGCATGGAGTACGCCCAGGCAGAGGACGACTTCAACCGCGTCGAGACGAACTACCTCAATGCTATGGGGCGGCTCGCCGAAACCGAAGGAGAATCCAAGATCTATCAAGACCTTCGCATGAAGCTGTTCATCGACCCTGTCGAGCTGAAGAAAGAGTATGCGGAAAGCCCGGCGTGGTTGCAAGCTCTGATGAATTCTTTTGCCGACGGCTTGAACTTTTACCTATACAAGCACCATGAGGTGAAGCCGCGGGTCATTAAGCACTTTGAGCCGTGGATGGCGCTTTCCTTCACCGAAGGCAGCATCGGCGGTGACATCGAGCGGGTGAGCTTGAAGAAGCTTGAGGATTTCTACGGCAGGCCGCCGGTCATTGAGGCGTGCGACTGCGCAGCGCCCCCGGCTGAGACGGCTTTCATCCATGACAGCGACCCGACGGAGCCCACGGGATCGAATGGAATGGCCATCGCACCTGAAAACACATTGGATCATCACCCCTTATTGTTGATCAACCCGCATACCTCGTTTTTCTTCCGTTCCGAACTCCAGATGGTGAGCGAGCAGGGTTTGGACGCCTACGGGGCCGTGACCTGGGGCCAGTTCTTCGTCTATCAGGGTTTTAATGAGCATGTTGGCTGGATGCACACGTCGAGCGGCGTGGACGCGGTCGACGAGTATCTCGAGACGGTCGAAGAGAAGGGCGATCACTTCACGTACAATTACGGCAACGAAGAGCGCCCGGTCGTCGCCACGCAGATCACAGTGCCTTACATGACTGATCACGGGATGGCGGAAAAGCAATTCACCGTCTTTCGAACCCATCATGGTCCCATCGTACGTCAGGAAAACGGCAAGTGGGTCAGTGTAAGCCTGATGCTGAAGCCGATCGCAGCGCTCACTCAGTCCTATACACGAACCAAGGCGACCGACTACAAGTCCTACTGGAAGACGATGGAGCTAAAGGCAAACTCATCGAACAACACCATTTTCGCGGATGTGGATGGCGATATCGCCTACTTCCACGGCAACTTCATTCCTCGTCGCGACACCCGCTTCGACTTCACCAAGCCGGTCGACGGCAGCAATCCGGCGACGGACTGGAAGGGTCTCCTTACCGTCGAGGAGACCCCGCACCTGCTAAATCCAAAGAGCGGCTGGCTTTACAACTGCAATAACTGGCCGTGGTCCGGGGCTGGTGTGAGCAGTTTGCGCAGACAAGACTATCCCGCATACGTGGAGACCGGCACAGAATCCGCCCGTGGTCTGCACGCCATCAGAGTGCTGCAGGATAAGAGGAACTTCACCCTCGATTCCCTGATCGCGGCCGTGTATGACAGCTATCTTCCATGGTTCGAGAAGCCTATCCCGGCGCTTATCAAGGCCTGGGACGAGGCTCCTGATTCAGACCCTCTCAAGACTAGTCTGGAGGGACAGATCGCCCTACTGCGCGCTTGGAATTTCCGCTGGGGCGTGAATTCCGTTCCAACCTCTCTCGCGGTCTTCTGGGGAGAAGACATTCGGCGCTTTGCATCTGCCGATGCCAAGAATGCTGGAATCCCGTTCGACGAATATATTGCCACCAGAGTTTCCCCGCATCAACTGCTGGAGTCTCTGTCGGCAGCGACCGACAGGCTCAACACCGATTTCGGCGCCTGGAAGAAGCCGTGGGGAGAGATCAATCGATACCAGCGCCTGACCGGCGACATCGTTCAGCCGTTCAATGATGCGGAGTCAAGCATTCCAGTCGGATTCACGTCCTCGCTCTGGGGTTCCCTTGCCTCGTTCGGCGCCCGTCCCTATCCAGGAACGAAAAAGTGGTATGGCACCAGCGGCAATAGCTTCGTCGCCGTGGTGGAATTCGTCAAGGGTAAGGTGCGCGCCAAGGCTGTCACAGCAGGCGGAGAAAGCGGCCATCCATCTTCCCCTCACTTCAACGATGAGGCTGAGCGTTACAGCGTGGGCCAACTGCGCGACGTCTATTTCTACCGTTCGGATCTCAAGGATCACATCGAGCGCCAATATCATCCGGGAGGCTGAAACTCCCGCCCCCCAAGTGGCTGCAGTGTCTCTTGCTCTCCGCAACTGCAGTTTAAATCGTGTGGTCATAATCCATTTTTCGAGGCAGGTACTGAATATGAAGACGTTTTCTGGTTGGCTGGCTGTAGTTTTTGTAGCGGGGTCCTGTCTAGCGCAGGAGGCGGCGCCGGTGAAGAACGTGTTGGTGCTCCACGCTGCGCGCATGCTGGATGTCGCTAGCGGAAGTATCGTGACACCGGGGGAAGTACTGGTGGAAGGTGAACGGATCGTGGCAGTGGGTTCCCATGTTGAGCGCCCGGCTGGCGCCGAAGTGATCGATCTGGGAGATACCACGCTGATGCCCGGACTGATCGACGCGCACGTGCATCTTTTCCTGCATGTCGGGGATGAGGGCATGCAGACAGTGCAAGAGAGTGTGCCGGAGAGAACTCTGTATGCCGCCGAGGCGGCGAAAAATGACCTGATGGCGGGTTTCACTGCGGAGCGCGACATGGGCACCGAGGGAGCCGGCGCGGCGGATACCGCGGTGAGGAACGCGATCAATCGGGGAATGATTCCTGGTCCCAGGATGCGCATCAGTGGAAATGCGATCTCCTTGACGGGAGGACATGAGGACGCGATCGGATTCAACCCGGACCAACATGTGCTCTCGAACGCGACCTATGCGGATAACGCCGACGAGCTGGTCAAGACCATCCGAGAACAGATCAAGCTCGGTGCGGACTTCATTAAGATCTACGAAACGGGCAGGGACTCCTATCAAGACAAGGTATTCAAATCTACGTACCAGTACACCGAGGCGGAACTGGCGGTCGCAGTGGCGGAGGCTGCCCGCCTGGGCACGGTCGTCGGGGTGCACTGCACCGCAGACCCGGGAGCGAGCTACGCGGTGGCTGCTGGCGTCTCGTCGATCGACCACGCATACTACCTGAGCGACGCGACGATGCGCTCGATGAAGGAAAAGCAGATCTACGCTGTCCCGACCTTCGCGATTGCCGAATACTTTGCCGATCACTCGCCGAATCCAGCGGCTGCGGAGCATCGCCGAGCAGAGCAGGACTTTCATGCAGAGGAGTTCAGGAAACAGTTGGCTGCCGGGGTCCCGATGGCGGTGGGGAGCGACGTAGGCCCGTTTCCCCACGGAACGCAGGCAAGGGAGTTGGAACTGATGGTGCAGTTCGGTATGAAGCCCGTAGCTGCACTGCAGGCAGATCTGCTCAACGGGGCGAAGCTGCTTATGTGGGAAGGCAAGATTGGTGAACTGAAGGCCGGGTACTATGCTGATGTCATTGCCGTGCCGGGGAACCCGATCGCGGATATCTCTGCGGTGACGAAGGTAAAGTTCGTCATGAAAGGTGGCATGATCTATAAGCATTGATCAATAACTTCCAGTGTCCTGCCGGACAGGCCCACTGCTCGTGGAGCGGCCACTTCGTGGGTGGCGTGTATACCTTTCTTGCAACTGCGATCTGCTGTGGTTCTCCCGGGAACTTATGATCCCGACCAACAGGAAGGCCTTTATCCAACCCGGCATCCCCAAGTCAATGGGAATCACCCGACGCTTACAGAAGGACTACAAAATTCAGAACTCACTGAATTACGGTCACCCACTACGTGAGCAATTTCATCTCGATTGAGCTGCGTTCTTGAAGGCTAACGCTCGGACTTGAATGTCGGTGTCGTCGTTCAGCCTTATCAGAAGATGTGCAGGAATGCTGCTGTTTTGGGCAACTCCCCTGCGAACGAAAACGACAGGATCTCGCGCGAGTTTCTCGAGAACTAGTCGAGGAGTCAAAGGGTTGCACGCCACCCACATACGGACATCGGTATCAGGATCCTGTGACAGGTTCTCCAATACCTCCTTGTCCTCTATGTTGGCAGCCATCCACCGCAACCAATCGATCTCCTCCGTGCGCAACTCACCAAAGGTACGAGGCTTTTCCCGGAGCCAAAGGAGAGCGTCCTCTGTGAAATAGTGGCCTTCGTACATCGCTATCAAATCATTGCTAATCACGTCGTTCAGCCAACTGGACACTCGATCACCTTGCGCTTCTCAGTCAACCCTTTGGTACTGCTTCAGATAACTTGCGCTGCTGTTTGTTGGATTTCTACAAATATCGGGGGCCGATTATCGAAGGCCCCCGATTTCTGGAAACTAAGATTATTGCGGTTAGCGTCTTGCAGCATCTGCTGCAACAGCGAGCTCCATCAGTGTTTTGAGGAACTTCGTGGTCTGACCGAAAAAGAGTCCATCGGCGGTGAAGCTTTCAATCGTAGCGACTGCGCCTCCAAATTTATCGGTTATCGGACGAATGACGGCGCAGTGGGGCAGGTCGCGGCTGATGAATTCACAAGGGACTGGAAAGATCAGGTTTGGCTGAACCAAGTTGGGCGGAAGCAGCGGGGGATTGTTGAAAAAATCAGGGAACGTTAGGCCCCGATCCGTCACTGGAGCAACAGGGGCTTGTACTCCGTTGCCTGCGAAGTCGACCCACTCGAGAAAGTGAGCGATTTCGTCTCCGCCGATGCCAAGGGTGATCTCAAGCACCTCCGGATGTTTCACTTTTTGACTCAGGGCTGCGTACAGACTGGCGCCCCCCTGTTCAATGTATCCGAAGTGAAAGGCCGCTATATTCGCGATCACCTGAATGTGATTAGGATCCTTGAAATCATCATTGGTGATGGGAATAGCGGTACGGTCCTTGATATTGATAGCTTGGGGAAACGTCGCGCCAAAGTCAGGATTGGTTGCACTGCGGTAGCGAACGAACCAGCTGGTGTCCACGTTGAGGTGCATAAGGTTCGTAAGGCGTCCGATGCCTGTTGACCCTGTAGCAGTGCTTCCCTGCAACGTACGAAACTCGTCCAGGTTGACCGGCTCGGCTCCCTTGGAATCCAGATAGCCGTTGAGGAAGGTAGCATGACTCACTTCATCGAGCGTGTTGCTGCTGATGTACTGCGGACCATCTCCATCGAGGGCCAAGAAAGCATTCTGGTAGCTGTTCATTGGAGGAGTCTGTACGACCTCGAGGGGGAGCTGGTTCGGGGTGAGACCACCCAGTTCCGCGTACTGTGTCCAAAGGTCCGACTCGAGCAACTCTGCCGCTGCAAGAAACCGGAGGATAGCGACATCGCCCGCATCGAGCCTACCGTCTCCTAACCCAAATTGCGCATGGGCCGAAGTGCCATTTGCTAACAAACCGACGCCGACTGTAGCTGCGCCTCCTGTAAGAAGACCGCTCTTCATGAAGGAACGGCGGTCAACTGTACGCTTGCTGTTGCTTACTTGATCTTTCATCATTGTTCTACCTGTCCTTAATGGTGTTTAGCTTGCTCTGTCTTGCCATACGAGAACGAGACATGCGACGGTATCTGATGTTTTAGTCGCGTCAAAACCTCGCTGATCGTATCCTCCACACGATGGTTAGGTATGTGCAGCCGTTGCGTCGCTTTCGACGCGAGTCGGCACAATTGATAACGGTTCTGAACATGCAATAGAGCGCCAAAAATCAAATGGGTGCGCATAGGTTGTGGGTTGTCAATCATCCTTTGTGCGAGAGCAATGTGGAATGGAACCGGGATCACGTAACGCATCTGACGCCTTGCCATCAAAACTGATGACCGCGTTCGTTATTCCATTTTTTTGAAGAAAATTTGAAATTAGTTCCTGAGCAAACCCTTATGCCAATTAATCCCGATCAGATACGACCTTACGCACTCAATCGGCATAGCAAAGGTTCGCGGTCTCCGTTGCGAAGTCCATGGGGCTGGATCCAGCATGGATCTCGCCAACGCGTTGAGGGTCTGAAGATGTCTTACAATTTCTCTCTTTTACTAATCTCAGCGTGCACTTCCAGCAATCGACTATGCCTTTTTCTTTGCCCTTACCTCGGAATTATTATCTGCAAAAAGTTCATAAAACTCCCTCTCCGGCAAAACCAAGGGCTGCCTCTCAGCAGCCCTTGGCTAACGCGAAATCTCAGCTACTGCACAGTAAAGGTGACCATGACGCTTTGTGTGATCGCCCCCGAAATTGCATTGACCGTAACCTGTGTCGTAGCGGGTGCGGCGGGAGTTGTGCTAACTGCCTGCTGCGGAGATGTGGACGAAGAGCAACCGGTAATCGTCGCCGTAGCTACTACCAATAGGAGAGCAAAGAGCGATCCGCGTGCGAGGATTGATCTCCGCCTCAGACCGGCGAACGCAAGCAGTCCAGCCGGACCGATGAATGCCAGGGTGAGGCCGGGCCGTAACTGGAACAAATGGACAAAATGATTGGAAGACCTGTTATAACCACCCCCACCAGTCGTTGGTGGGGCTGCTGTGGCTGCTGAAGCGATGGCTGCCGTAACAGCGGTCGTTCCTGGCCCAGAAAGTGTTACCGTTGCGGGACTGAAGGTGCAGGCGACCGTGGCAGGGGAGCAGGAAAACGTCACAGGGCCTGTAAACCCATTCGTCGCGGCGAGCGACAGCGTCACATTCCCGGCCGTCTGCCCTGTCGCGACTGTAACCGAATTGGCGGACGCTTGAAGGGTGAAGTTGGCCGCTGCCGGCTGGGCGACCGCGATCGAGCCGAAGAGACCGCCCTTCTCTCCGTTGATACCGGCCGCGAAGTACAGGGTGTTGGGATCGCCCAACGTGGTGGTCTGGCCGCTGTTCTGTCCGAAGAATATCTCCCACAGGCCGATGTTTGCGATCGGAGTGCCTGCGCTTGTGTTCAACGAGCCGATCAGCGCAAACGTCTTGGGATCGAAAGCGTTGATCACGCCGTCTCCGAAGTTGCCGATCAGAAGGTCGCCACCGAAGCTGCCAAAGCCCGCGGGAGCAAGCGCCATCCCCCACGGCGCATTCAATACGCTTTGACTGGCGACTCGCGCGATGAAGTTTCCATTGTTGTCGAACTCATTGACATAGCCGAGACCGGCGCCCACGCTCTCACCGGTGGCGGTGTTGACCTGGGCATAGGTCACATAGACATTTCCGCCGATGCTGTGGATACCAAAGGGCGAATAGCCCGCGGGCAATGTCGGATCGGCAAAGCTACCCGTAAGAGCGTGCGCAGCAAAAGTGCTGTCGAAGACGTCTACGGTGTCTTGCCTGAAGTTAGCCGCAAGCAGGAACGTTCCAGTTGCGTTGGTGTCGAGCGCGATGTCTGTGTAAGAGGCCTTGGCGGAGTTATTGACCACCGTCACCGCTTGCGTCCCGCTGTTCACATTCCAGGCGGCGATCGTGCCGTCAAGGGTGCCGAAGAGGAACAAGGCCGATGTGCTGCCCGGAATGTCGAAGATTGCGTTGTTGCTGTTGTATACCGTGCCGCTCGGACTGCCTTGCGCCGGCGCGGGAGCCGCCGCCGGTATCGTGACCGACGGCAGCGACGGTACCGCAATGGCGCCAGCGGCGGTGTCGACCGCCACCGAGCCACTGCCAGCCTTATCGATCCAAATAGCTGGACCGACTGAAACGCCCCAGGGATTGATCAATGTGGGATCGGTTACAGTTGCCTTTACTGTCGCACCGTCCGAGATGATGTTTGTCTGCACATACGTGCTGCTAGTTTGGGCTAAGGTCCCGATCGATAAAACCCCAGTGAGGGCGACGAGTACAACTGGGTAGAACCAGTTATTCCCGGCTCTTGCGCTAAAAAAAACTGAAGCTCTCCGAAGCGTCGGGGAAGCGTCGTGGAAGTACGCCTTGAAGTTACTGATTAACATAGTGATCTCCTATGCGACATAAAACTGAGTAAGGTCACCGTTATTCCCATTCGTCCTCAATAATTTTGCACACTAAGCGCGACACATGTCTGAAGCCAGACTTGTTCCCAAGAGTCCTAGGTGCGCTCCTTGATTCTCCAAGAAGGAGTAGGCCAACAGACTCTCTGCACTTCCGCCACGCTCCATCCCTCGTTTTGCATTTTCCTCGGTTGTTCCGTCAGCTCCATTTCCTCCTTCACGTAAATTTTCTGCTCCGAGATGGGAATAATCTTTGCCCTACTCAGTTTGGATACAAACAGGCCTCTGACTTCAAGCCGGAGTTATCGATCTTTTCCGTCTCGGCTTTGTGAAGTTGAGGTCAACGGATCAGCGAGCTTACGTCCCGCACGTGCGTAGGCGACTGGTGTCTTTTGGAGGAACGCTCATGCTCATGGCCCATTGGAGAAAGGTTCTCCTCTGTTCTTGCCTTTTCGCGATATTGATCGCGTTGGGTGCGGGACTCGTTAGAGTCGCAGCGAAGTCAGCAACTGAAGCGCCGGCCGGGTTCAATACCCCCAGCTTCAATGGAGCACAAAGCGTCAGCAACGGAATCGTCGAGCCACACGGAGACACGTTTGCTCTGGACCAGCAGGTTTATGAGGAAAACGAGACGGTCGCAGCTGGTCTTGGACCTGTATACAACGCAACGAGTTGCGTCACTTGTCATCAAAATCCGAATAGTGGGGCCGCAAGCCAGATCACGGAACTCCGGGTCGGGCACAATGATGAAAATGGCAATTTCGTTAACCCGACAATCTTTATCAACGACGGGAAAAACACGATTACCGGCAGGTCCATTGTCAACGATCGCGCTATCGGCCCGGAAGCCCAGGAGACCATACCTGCGACAGAAAACATCCGCACATTGAGGGCTGCCCTCAACACCCTGGGGGATGGATTTGTGGAAGCTATTGACGACAAGACTCTAATCGCAATCGCCGCGGAACAACCGGAGTTGAGCGAAGGTAGAGTTCATGGGGAGGTTGTGCAGGCTCCGATCTTCGAGGCTCCTGGGCAGACCCGCGTCGGACGATTCGGCTGGAAGGACCAGCACAGCAGCTTGCTCTCCTTTATTGCCGATGCCTATCTCAATGAGATGGGAATCACGAACCGGCTGCGCCCCACAAATGTTACTACCGTCCTCAACACTACGACGGGCATTGAAGATCAGCCAGATAATCTCGGCTTAGCGGACATCGACCACTTTGCTCAGTTCATACGTGGCACCATGGTTCCACCTCGAGACACAGCGCTTGCCGCTACCCCCGCAGCCTTAAAAGGCCAGGAACTTTTCAGTCGGGTCGGTTGCAGCGTTTGCCATGTGCAATCCATCACGACGGCCCCTCCAGGCACTGTTATAGATGGTGGCATGTTTACTGTTCCAGAGGCTCTGGGGGATAAAATAATCCATCCATTTAGCGACTTTGTGCTGCATGACATCGGAACCGGAGACGGGATAGTCCAGGTTGGACCCCAGGACACGGCCAACAAATTAAGAACTGCTCCACTTTGGGGATTACGCACAAAAGCACGCTTCATGCACGACTTGGGGTCATTGTCTCTTGACAATGCTATCTCACGTCATGATGGCGAAGCACGAGAGCCGGCAAGACGTTTTAGAGAGTTGAGTCCCGAAGAGAGAGAGGCGTTGATTACCTTCCTGAAAACGCTATGACTGTTGCGCTTTGAGCACTACCGCGGGTTGACTACGGGCGGACACCCCACGCGTCGGATCTCGGTAGTGCCCTACGGCTCGAATGCCTCGCTCGAGGACTCCAACCCATTGCTCCGGTTGACTAATGGCAACGGCTGTCGGCTGTTCTTTTATCTCGTATAGGCACGAAGCCGTTTGTCCCAATTGATAGAAGTGCGGCAGAGATTTTTAGTTAAATATTTTGCCTTCCGAAGGGAGTGGACGAGGGTCGCATCGGGTTCGGAAAACTTGTACGTCTTTCAGATCGGCCGTTCGTGAGGTGCGAGATGCGGTTTTTGTCCACTGCCATAGTTATTGCCATCCTTTCGTTGAATTGTGTCTACGCTCCCGCTTCAGACCTGGACAGTGGTTCAACTGCGCTCGCCGCGCTTCAGACCAAAGCGAATCAAGCTCAGCCTAGAGACAGATGCTTTCTCTATGCCGAACTCGTGAGCCAGATGACGGATCTGGCCGGCAAGCAGTTCAACTCCGGTGATTCCGAGCAGGCTTGGGGGACTCTCAAGCTCGTGCAACGGTATGCAGAGAGGATCCATGTGGAGGTAGCCGATGATAGCAAAAAGATAAAGGATGCCGAATCGCTCATGCAGCGCGCCTCCTTTCACCTCAAAGGCATTCTAAGTAGAGCTTCGTATGAAGACCGACCGGCCTTGGAGGTGACGCTAAAGCAGTTGAATGAGGTTCAGGCACAGCTGATGATGCAGATCTTTAAAAAATAAAGTGCGCTTGAATCGTATCCATCCGAGCAAGCAGACACTTTCGCCAAGTCGATGCGTGCGTTGAATTCGGTGCTCGATTGAATCGAGAGTTGTTGGAGTGGGTCGCCGGGGCCGGTCGGAAGCGGATCGTCTGGTTTCGGGGCGAAAGTCGTTGCTGCTTGGCATACGCTGCAGGAGTCACACCAGCTACCTGTCGGAAAGCCCGTATGAACGCTCCGGTACTCTCGTAGCCAACCTCTAGCGAGGTCTCTGTCACCGACCTCCCATCAGCTAACAGTTCCAGCGAGCGCAGCACCTGTACCTGGCGACGCCACTGCCCGGGACTCATTCCTGTCTCCTGCTGGAAATTGCGAAATAGCGAACGCTCAGACAGACCCAATTCATGCGCCAGCGTCGCTAGATTTCTGACGTCCGTGCGTTCCTCTGCCAGCCTTGCCGTCAATCGCTTCAGCGCTGGATCGTACGGCAATGGTAGATGGAGCGCAATCTGTGAGGCACCGGAAATCTCATCTCGCAGAACCTCTACCAAACGCCACTTAGCGGCATTCACCTCCGGTTGGGTTGTCCACTCCTCTATGCGCCTGACGATCTCCTTCAACAAAGGGGTTAACGCCAGCACTTTCGGCTTCATGGGCAGGTGTTCGCTCACTTTGGCGTCCATGTGCAGCATCCACCCGCTGATCTTGCCGCAGGAACGCAGCGAATGCACGGTACCCGAAGGAATCCAAATACATCGTCCGGGCGGACAAAGCCATGATCCCGTGTCTGTCTCCATAATCGCCAGCCCGGCATCCAGACCGCATAACTGCGCCTCGGTATGGCTGTGAACATGCATCTGCCGAATCGCCGCTCGCGGCAGTTGCCAAGCGGCTACTCCAAGCTCACTCAGTATTTTTGGCAGGTTCGGGTCATTGTCTGGCATACACGGTTAAGCGTCGCACACATAATCTGCCTAACCTAGTTGCAGAGGAGAACTTCGATGAAAGCAGCTATTGTCACCGCCGCTGGCACTTCACCCACCTTTGGCGATTTCCAAACTCCCGTCGCGCAGGAAGCTTTAGAACTCATCACTGTCACTGCCGCAGCCCTTAGCAATCTCACAAAAGGCCGAGCTGCTGGCTCGCATTACAGCTCTGACAATCAATACCCCTTCGTTCCGGGTGTGGACGGCGTAGGCACCACAACGGATGGTCGCCGCGTCTACTTCGCGATGCCAGAAGCTCCATTTGGAGCCATGGCCGAACAGACCCTCGTGGACCCGCGCCGCACTGTACCTTTGCCTGCGAACCTCGACGACATATCTGCCGCCGCTCTTGCAAACCCCGGGATGTCCTGCTGGGCCGCGCTGGTCGAACGTGCACACATCCAGGCTGGCGAGACAGTTCTGATTAACGGCGCAACCGGCTCAGCCGGTTCGGTCGCGGTGCAGGTGGCGAAGCACCTCGGCGCGAAAAAGGTCATCGTCACGGGTCGCAATGCTGAGGAACTCGAAACCTTGCGTTCGCTGGGCGCCGACGTGGTCATCCCTTTCGACCTCCGCTCAGAAAGCCCACAGGGCATCAATGATTTCGAAAAGGCTCTCAATGCCGAGTTCGCCTACGGACTCGATATCGTCGTTGACTATCTCTGGGGTACCAGCGCTCGCACCATCATCGTCGCTATAGCTAAGTCAGTTGAAGATGCGCATCCCGTTCGCTTCGTTCAGGTCGGTGAGGCTAGCGGCGAACCCGTCGAGGTGCCCGCTGCCGCGTTGCGCTCTTCGGCAATCCAGATTACGGGAAGTGGCCTTAAATCCGTCCCCTTTCCCAGGCTCCTCGACGCCATCCGCCAAACCTTCGATCTGGCAGCACAAGGTAAGCTCCACCTCGCCACCAAAGCCCTGCCACTGTCCACTATTGTTGACAACTGGAATGGTCCTGGGAAACCCCGGCTGGTTTACACAATCCGTTAGGTTCTCTACGAGGGCAAGCTACATGGCCCTCGCCGCCGGATTCGTAACGTGAAGTCGGCTGATCGATAGTGATCGGCCCAGCAGGCGCAGATGACTGGAAGCGCGTTTCTCAGGACTCATTTCTATGACTGTTTTGCAGCAGCATAGGATCCCGGAGGTTCACGGAAAGGTTCTACTGCAATGCGCTCGTAACGCACCTCCAGTACCGTCAGGCGTTCTTTGCCGCCCGGTGCTTCGAGAACAACGCTGTCTCCTTCACCCGACCGCATTAACGCGCGGCCCAGAGGTGATACCCAACTGACATGGTTGCGGTCGAGGTCGACCTCGTCGGTGCCGACGATGCTCACCTCGCGCTCCACTCCCGCGGCATTGGTATAGAGCACGGTTGCACCGAAATATACCTTCGTCGCCCGCAGACCCGATCTCGGAGCTTCCGGATCCACCACTTCGGCAGCTTCCATCCGCTTTGAGAGATGGCGAATCCGCCCATCGATCTGCCGCAGCCGACGTTTGGCGTACTGATAGTCGGCGTTTTCACTGCGATCGCCATTGCTGGCAGCCCACGCTACGACCTCTGCCACAGCCGGTCGGTCCTTGATGAGCAGGAAGCGGTGCTCCTCTTTCAGACGCTCAAGTCCGCCGGGCGTGATGTAGTTCTTGACTTGCACTGCCGGCGAGTCGTCTTGCGGTCTTCTGGAAAAGCCTTTACGCATTTCGTATTATTCCATCGCAAATCCAGCAGGTTCTCCCAATGGTAAACGGATGACGGCCGCTGTGAGAGATAGTAAACGGGATGGCGTTGCGTTCGGGAAGAGCATTTATGAGTACTTATATGACCATGGCTGCGTCGCCATACCGCAAGTAAAGCTGAATAAGCGCAATTCATGTAGATCGAGCTGTAGACGAGCAGCCGCAGCACCTTCGGCTCCACGTGCATCCGCATTTCGGCATCGGGGCGGCGAAACTCCCGATCATCGGCTTCGAATTGATCAACCGATAAATCATTTAGTCTCAGTGATCTTGAAGTCAATCGCCAAGACTAATTCGATATAGGTTGCGGCGGGTATTCAGTCGGGTGTAGGCGTAGACGGAAGGATTCACGGCTGACTCCACCTCCCAGGGGATTGCGGTGATCGCCTTCAGGTTCGGAATGTCTTCGATGCCTGTGATTGCAGGTGGAATACTGGGAAGCCCGGAGTCACGCATCGCCGGCAGCACGTAGGAACCTTCCTTCACCTGCGGGAAGCGGAAGTAGACGAATCCTCCACTCGTGTCCCAACTCACCAGGCAGTATCCGGTGCATAAGGGTACCGTCGCAGTTCCATCCACTGCAAACGCCTTGGTTGTGCCCAGCGTAATATGCTCTTCGTCGCCGGAGCCTGGCGTGTCGGCAATAACCCACCGACCGTCGGGGGAGATAGCGTAGATATCAAGAATGCGTTCCGGAGAGATCTTCTGGCGGGCGCTGCCATCGGTTTTCATGCGATAGAGGAAGTTCGCGCCGCCTTCGGTTGCACGGAAGACCAAGTCGCCGTCGGGCAGCAACAATGGGGCGTCTTCGGCGACAGCAGAGGAGATGCGTACTGGGGATGACCGACGGCTGGCCGGGGCAACCCATATGTTCGAACGGCCGCCCTGGTCGTTCATGGTAAAGGCAAACTCTTTCCCGTCTCGCGAAACCGAGTAGTCCTGCATCGGGTAACCTGGCAGGACCCTCTCCACCTTTCCGCTGCCCAGATCCTTGATCCACAGCTCCTCGCCGTGCGTCTGGCCGTTGGACATCAAGAAGTAGAGACTGCGACCGTCGGAAGAGAACGACGGCGAAGAAGCACTTCCTTCGGAGGAGATCTGGTGGTCTCCGTCCTTGTCGTGCATCCACACGGTGCGATCCTGCGAGCCAACGGAGGTGATGAGCGACTTGCCGTCAGGGGCAATTGCAATTCCTTCCTGCGACGTGGGGCCAAAGGTCACTTGCTCGGGCTCTCCGTCCGGAAAGCGCTGCCGCCAAATGTGAGAACCGGACGCGAGCAGCCAGCCGGCACGCCCTAGCCCTCCAGGCTCCTCGCTGGCGGTGAGGTATATCCACTTGCCGTCCGGCGACCACGCGCCCGCGATGCATGTGCGATGGAGAGGGCCAACCAGTCTGACCTCGTTTGTGGGCGGAACGCCTGCGGCCGGAAACGGAACAACGCGGCATGGCCCAATCTTGGTTTGACTATCCATCTCCACAATAAGTACCCATCGGCCATCCGGCGAAAGATAGGAATGATGCGCCATGCTGCGCATTCCAGAGGGCACGTAGACATCGCCGCGGCTACTCCCTCGGCCTTCATCCGTGGCCACAACTACCAGATGCAGGCCTTCTCTGAACTCAGAGAAGAGCAGCCGCTTCCCTTGCTCAATCCAGGTTAACGAGGAAGAGTTGGGCATCAACATATGAGGCTCGCCCCCAAGAACCGGGACCTCCCAGGTGTCCCAGGGCTCGGTGACGCTATACGCGATGCTGGAGCTGTCGGGGGAGAACGTCGGGGCTAGTTTCGTCCTGGAGTCGTTGGTAAGCTGGACCGGCTCGCCTCCCGAAAGCATCTTGACATAGATCTGTCCGGGACCTAAAAACGAGTCGTTTCCCCGGATGAACGCCAGCATGCGCCCATCCGGCGACAATGCCGGATAGACGGCGGAATCGGTGAAAAAGGTCAGCTGCTCCCACTCTTTGCTGGCTGGGGAGTTAGCGGGAGGCGATCGACGGAGGAAAAGCGCTCCGGGTAGAGCGGCAGAAAGAACAACTACAGCCGCAACGTAATAATAGAAAGCCCTTCGCGGCTGCGTTTTTGGCGGCGGAGCGGCCTTTGGAACTGTCTTCAACGCCTGCTCCGTCTCCGGTTCGTTCTCTTCAATCACGATCTGTGTGCGTGCCCGTACGTGGGCTACGAGGACTTCGTCTTGCTGCGTAACGGTGCGAACCGACGCCACGAATCGATAGCCCTTTCCTGGCAACGTCACAATATATTGGCGGTTCTCCGCGGTATCTCCCAGCGCCTTGCGCAGCACGAAGATGTTCTGGCTCAGGTTCGACTCCTCGACAAACGAGTCTGGCCAGACCTCCTTCAGGAGCTCTTCCTTTGAGACCACGTCGCGGCTGTGGCGAACGAGCGCGAGCAGCGTCTCGAACACTTTGGGAGTAACGGGAATGGGCTGGTTCTCACGGAACAGGACCTGCTTATCTGGATCCATGCGGAACGGCCCGAATTCATAAATAATCCTGGGGTCCGTAATCATAGGTTGAAACCAGACGAGTGAAAAGATGCGCTCGCAAGAAAGCTGAGTATAACCATATCTCCCACAGAAGTCCTGGGCCCCTTGAACCCTGCACCGGGATCCTTGCGCATTTCGTCATAAGTCCCTTCATTTGCTGTCTCAAAGCCCTCTTGAAGGTCTTTGAGAAATTTTGAAGCGCGCTTTGAAGACTTTCGCCCTCCGCTCCGGTCAGGATGCAACCAGTTCAGCCGCTGCAGGAGCGAAAGGCGGATCGGAGCGTGATGAAAACGACAAGGATCACCATTGAAACCGAAACCCCGCTGATCGTGCATAGGGCCAAAGCCATCGTGACCTGGTGCCCTGCTTGTTGCGCCGACGTGGAAGTGATGATGCTTGAGGGCGACAGCCTACGCCAAGACATCTCTTCCAGCTACTTAGGTGACTGGCTTAGAACCGACAAGCTGCATCTCTGGCGTCCCGCCGAAGGTTCAGCTCAGCTCTGCCTCCCATCGCTGCTGCAGTGCTTCCAAGCCGAGGCCGATCCCAGGCTCGGTATACCCAAAACTGATCCAAAACAAGGAGACGAACAATGAAATCCACACGATTTGCAGCTCAGTGGTCGCGCTCCGCGCGGCTAAGTCTGGCCCTGGTTGCGCTTGTCGGGGCGGTTCACGCATTTGCACAGTTTCCCACGCACTACACTGTCGTCGATCTCGGGCCTGTGGGCCCGTCGTCGTCGCAAGGCCAGCCATTTACGATTACCGGCAACGGGCTGATCAGCGGGGAAAGAGTCGTCACCAACCCCCGCAATATCGACGAATTGGTATCCCAGGCTGTCCTGTGGGAAGGTACAAACTTGAAGGTTATTAGCAGCCCCGGACTTGGAGGGCCAAACAGCGTTGCCTACGGCGTGAACATCTGGGAGCAGGCGGTGGGGCAGGCGGACACCGATACTCGGGATCCGAATGGCGAAGACTTCTGCGGATCCACGGCGCTCGGTCTCACCCATAGCGGCAACACCTGCGCGCCGTTTCTGTGGCAAAACGGCTCCATGGTCGAGCTGCCGAGACTGCGAAACAAAGCGGGCAAGGAGGGCAGTAACGGCGTAGCGAGCCAGAACAACAACTTCGGCATGATAGTCGGAACTGCGGAAAACGCTGAAGTCGACGCGACGTGTCCGGGCGCGTCAGTTTCGCCGCAGACCATCCAGTTCAAACCGGTCATCTGGACAAAAGCCTTCCCGTTGTCGCAAGTTGACCTCCAGGAACTTCCGACGCTTGATGGCGATCCCGACGGCGTTGCGTACGCGATCAACGATCGCGGCCAGGCCGTAGGTGCCACCGGGCCCTGCGGACCATTTAATCCGCTTGCGCAGAACAATCTCACACAGACTCATGCTGTTCTGTGGCAAAACAACAAAGCGATCAACCTTGGCAATCTAGGTGGAGACGGAATGTTTTTCGGAATCTTCGCGACCGGCCTCAATGATTACGGGCAGGTTGTGGGAGTCTCCGACACCACCGATGACCAGAGTTTCCATGCCTTTCTTTGGCAGGGAGGCCACATCGCCGATCTACTACCACTGCCAAGCGATGCGTTCAGCTATGCCGTCACTGTTAGCAACCAGGGCATGGTGCTTGGACTCTCCATAACCGACAGCTTTAGCACGACGGCCGTCCTGTGGCGCAACGGATCGGCAATCGATCTGAATACTCTCGTTCCTCAAGACACAACTTTATTCCTGGAGTCCGCATGTTCCATCAACGACAAGGGCGAGATCATCGGGTTTGCGGCTTTGAAGAGCAACCCCAGTGAATCTCACACTTACCTGGCGAAGCCGGTCAGGGACTCCGACGACAGACACTGAGCTACGGAGATCGAAAGCTTCTGCGGAAGAGACAGGGCGAGTCCGGCATCAGCGTTCGCCAAACCAGGCAAGCGCCGCCGGGCCCTCCGTCGCGTCAGTGCCAGCGAGGGGGAATCTATGAAGATTCCGGCTGATCTGGTCCAGCCCAATCCGATCATTTACTGCGTTGCGGAATCTCTGTTTGCACCCCAAGTAGCGCTCAGTCGTTTGCACTGAGACGTGTCCCAGTAGGAATTGAATTTGTTCCAGTTCACCACCAGCCTGAT